>Ga0116219_10000231_pt1 | contig 59308 bp, 46 predicted proteins | sample Sb_taG_4_FD_91019 | JGI IMG/M metagenome (GOLD analysis project Ga0116219, IMG submission 91019) | Peat soil microbial communities from Weissenstadt, Germany - Sb_50d_6_BS metaG | ecosystem: Environmental > Terrestrial > Soil > Wetlands > Peat | place: Germany: Weissenstadt | collected 2010-09-21 | reverse complement strand
TCGACCTGGCGCAGCTTGGGGATGATCTCTTCCGCCGTGTGTCGCTTCATCGTTCGTCTCCTGCCCCTGAGGGGCGTCAGAGACTCTCATACCACCTGGACCGGTTTTTGGGTAGCACACCAGGACAAAAGACGAAGCACGCCTCGAACAAATTTATCTTCGGATGGCCCAGGCTGTCGAATCCCTAGCGAGTTGGACGGTGTTGCACTATCCCCGCGCCGCCATGCGCCGGCACGCTGGTCTTAAGCGCCTAAAGCTGAATGTCAATGCCAACGATCTTAAAATCGCTGCAATCGCACTTGAATTTAATGCGATTCTCGTGACTCATAACCAGAAAGACTTTATTCGCATCCCGGGCATACGGTTGGATGATTGGGCCGTGTGAGCTTAACTAGCACCAAACGATTGTTTTTGCGGAGACGAAACGTATATGATGGTGCGGGTAGATGAAAAATCCCAGAGAAAACGGCGGCCTGGCGAGCGCACAAAGGGGACGCAGCTCATTTTTGGGGTTGTTTCTTGGCCGCCCAACAATGAGCTGCGTCCCCTCTTCTTTCCCCTCTTCTTTCCCCTCTTTTCTTTCCACGATCCGGCGGTGGGTGTCGGAGCGGGACCAGCCCATGCCCCTCTGCGGCCAGGCCCCACGCACTGCGGTCTGCTGCGGTTTCGTATAGGTCGCGACCCTCAGGTGCCCGAGGGACCGCCATGCCGTCCGCCTCCTGGCTGCGCTGGCAGAATGAGCGAATGCCCCGCCTGGCCGAGGTCGATGGCCAGTGCGCCGCCTCTCTGGTCCTGGCGCCCCCGCTGCCGAACCTTGTGGATGAGAACCTGCGCGGGTACGTGCTTCTGCTCAGCGCGCACTTCCAGGGATTTTGCCGCGATCTCTACACCGAAAGCGCCCTCGTCGTCGCGTCGAAAGTCCGTCCGAGCCTCCGCCTGCTCATCCAGGCACAGTTCACCGCGCACCTGAAGCTCGATCACGGCAACCCAAACCTCCAGAATCTCAAGGCGGATTGTGAGCGCTTCGGCTTCCTCCTCAACTTGCCTGCGGTTGACCCGCTCAACCCGGCGCGGTTGACCGACCTGGACCACCTCAATAAGTGGCGAAACGCGGCCGCCCACCACGCGACGACCCCCACCGGTACGCTCCTGAGCCTCGCGGCGCTGCGGGGTTGGCGGAATTCCTGCGACGGGGTGGCAAAGTCGCTGGACGCTATCATGTACACTGAATTACGCAGGATTCTCAAGCGCGCTCCCTGGGCGCCTTGACAGCGGAGGGTCTGACGATGGCCGGAAGGAAAGCCACCGTTCCCCTGAAGGTGGGGGACCGGGTGAAGCTTCATTACTACGGCAAGCGCGGACGGGTTGTCGAGCTTCGCGGCCCACTGGGGCCCGGCGGCAAGCTGGTATACCGTGTCATCGTGAGCCGAAAGCCAAGGCCGGTCTACATCGACCTGACGGAAGACCAGGTGGTGCTGATCACGCCCGCCAACTCATCTGTCAAATCCCCGCAATTCGAGCCGCGCGAGAATGGGGAACATGTGGGACACGCTCCTGGATGACGCAGGGCGTGGCGCGGCATTGCCCGACCGGACGCACCCCTTCTCCTCGTCGGCTCACAGGACGTCCTTTCCCGCTTCGTGACTCACCCCGCTTCCGGCGGCGAGAGCCGCAGGCGGTCCACCTGGGCCCGCGCCTCCTCGTCCTGGCGCATCAGCCGATAGGTCGGATCCTTCATCCATTCCGTCTCGCGCGCCGGCAGCCAGTAGCGGAACGGCGCGTTCTTGTGCCCGTTCCCCTCGCGTAGCAGCACTCCCCCCGCGACGGCCCGCTCCAACCAGCGCCACAGCGTCGCCTCCGACGGCGTCCCCTTCCCATGCGGCAGCAGCCCGCGCAGCTCGCGCCGCGTCAGCTTGTCCGGCGCCGACTCGAATAACGGCAGCAGCCCGGCCCAGTGCTCGCGGAACTCCTCGTCGCTGACGCCGCCCAGCGTCAGGTAGTCGCTGCCGTCGGCGTTCCACTCGATCACCAACTGCTTCGGCGTGGTCGGGAAGCGCGACCAGGTCTGGAGCACACGGCGGCGGTCGCTGTCCGCGGCCGAGGTGTAATGGCGCATCTCGATCTGGATGTCCACGTAGCCCATCACGGCGCCGCTGCCGCGCCCCGACTGGCCTTCCAGGGTGTAGCCCTTGCTCGGGTGATGAAGGATCAACACCGCCATCCCCAGCGACTGGAGCCGCTCCAGGGGCATCAGCGCCTCCAGCGCGGGGGCGGCCTGGTTCTCGGCGCCCGGGAAGAACGCGGCCAGGGGGTCGATGACCGCGAGATCGACGCCGTGGCTGGCCTGCAGCCCGGCCATGCTCTCGATGAGCGCCCGCCATTCGGCCGCGCTGGGCTTGCGGCAGGCGATGGGCCGGAAGAAGAAGGCGACGCCGCCGCCGAAGTCGAGGGTGCGGCGGCGCTGCCGCCAGTGCTCTTCGTCCTCCTCGCACAGCACGGCGGTGCGGCCGGGCTTGATCGCCCGGCCGGCGAAGGTGCCGCCGGCGGCGCGGCGGGCCAGCAGGGCGCTGAGGAGCGTGGTCTTGCCGCTCTTCCACTGGCTGATGAGCAGCGTGATGTTGCGCGGGGCCAGGTAGCCATCCCACAGCCACGGCACATCGCCGTCGGCCGGCTTCAGGTCGCTCGACCAGACCGGGCGGAACTGGGGAGAAGGCACCGGAGCGGTGGGACCATCCGGGGAGGGAGACGGGTTGTCGGCGAGGCTCACGGCGAAGGCTCCTTTGCGGCCATCGATCTAGACGGTCCCTGTTTCGCGGCGGGTCGCAGACCCGCGCGGGTCTGCGACCCGCCGCGAAACGGAAGTCTTTGTCCGATGGCGCCTTTCGTTTCCACATGCTCCCCTCGCCCCTCCGGGGAGAAGGGTCGGGGGTGAGCGGCCTTAAGGGACTCCCATTTAGTAGTAAACTAAAATTCACTAATACGCAAGATCAGCAGGCGCCGCAATTTGCTACCCGACGAATCGTTTCATTGCCCCCTCGAAGGGTGTCTAGCAAAGTGGTGAAACGAATGGTACAAGCCGGCCGTAAGATGGTGATTGCCAAGGACATGGGGAAACGCGATTCGTTTCACCGGGGGGTGAAACGAATCCGCCTGCCGTGCGAGCGGCGACCCCATATGCTACTTAACGAGACGGTCCGGTCGTACTACAATACACTGCCGAACCCGCCGAACCCGCCCCACCACCCCGAGGCGATTCACCATGTCCCGACTCCGCCGACTCGCGGCCCTGGCCGCGATGCTACCGCTTGCCGCCGTGTTGCTGCTGTCCCCCGGCGCCGCGCTGCGCTCCGCCGACGAGGCCGCTTCCCCCGCCCGGCTGGAGATCAAGCCGGGCGATCACATCTGCCTCATCGGCAACACCCTGGCCGACCGCATGCAGCACGACGGCTGGCTCGAAACCTACCTGCACGACCGCTTCCCGACTTACGCCCTGACGATTCGCAACCTCGGCTTCTCCGGCGACGAGCTGACGGTGCGGCTGCGCTCGCAGTCGTTCGGCACGCCCGACCAGTGGCTGGCCGGGTCGGCGCCGGTGCCGGAGCCGAACCGCCTCGTCACCCACAACGGCGTCCGCGAGAACCGCTTCGAGACGACCAACACCCGGGCCGACGTCGTCTTCGCCTTCTTCGGCTACAACGAGTCGTTCGCCGGGGAGGCCGGCCTCGACAAGTTCAAGAAGGACCTCGAAGCCTTCGTCAAGCAGACGCTGGCGCAGAAATACAACGGCAAGAGCGCCCCGCGCCTCGTCCTCTTCTCGCCCATCGCCCACGAGGACCTGAAGGGCCCCAACCTGCCCGACGGCCGCGAGAACAACAAGCGCCTGGAGATCTATACCACGGCGATGGCCGAAGTTGCGAAGGCCAATGCGGTCCCCTTCGTGGACCTGTTCCACCCGACCCGCGACCTGTACGCCCGGGCCGACAAGTCGCTCACCATCAACGGCGTTCACCTCAACGAGAAGGGCAACGAGGCGGTGGCGCGGGTCATCGTCGAGTCCCTGTTCGGCTCGTCGCCGAAGCGCGATGCCGAGGCACTGGAGAAGCTGCGCCGGGCGGTCCTCGACAAGAACTTCTACTGGTTCAGCCGCTACCGCGTCATGGACGGCTTTAACGTCTACGGCGGCCGAGCCTTCGAGAAGTACGCCAACCAGCAGTCCAACTACGAGGACCAGCAGCGCGAGCTGGAAATCCTCGACGTCAAGACGGCCAACCGCGACAAGCGCGTCTGGGCGGTGGCACAAGGCAAGAACCTGAAGGTTGACGACAGCAATTGCCCACCGCTCATCCCGGTGAAGACGAACAGGCCCGGCAACGGCCCCAACGGCGAACACGTCTTCCTCGACGGCGAGGAGGCCATCAAGAAGATGGCCGTCGCCCGGGGGATGAAGGTGACGTTGTTCGCCTCGGAAAAGGAGTTCCCCGAGTTGGCCAAGCCGGTGCAGATGCAGTTCGACCCGCAGGGCCGTCTCTGGGTGGCCGTCTGGCCCAGCTACCCGCACTGGAAGCCGACCGAGGAGATGAACGACAAGATCCTCATCTTCGAGGACACCGACGGCGACGGCAAGGCCGACAAGGTGACGGTCTTCGCCGATCACCTGAACTGCCCGACCGGCTTCGAGTTCTACAACGGCGGCGTCCTGGTGGCCCAGGCGCCGGACCTGATCTTCCTCAAGGACACCAGGGGGACAGGCAAGGCCGACCTGCGCGTGCGCCTGCTGCACGGGCTCGACTCGGCCGACTCGCACCACACCGCCAACAGCTTCGCGCTGGACCCGGGCGGGGCGCTGTACTGGCAGGAGGGCGTCTTCCACCGCACGCAAGTCGAGACGCCCTGGGGCCCGCCGGTGCGCTGCGCCGACGCCGGCGTCTACCGCTACGAGCCGCGCACGCAGAAGTTCGACGCCTACGTCACCTACGGCTTCGCCAACCCGCACGGCCACGTCTGGGACCGCTGGGGCCAGGACTTCGTCTACGACGGCACCGGCGCCAACCCCTACCACGGCGCCCTCTTCTCGGGCCACCTCGACTATCCGCAAAAGCACAATCATCCCCCGCAGGTCTACAACCAGCGCACGCGCCCCTGCCCCGGCGTCGAGGTCCTGTCGAGCCGCCACTTCCCGCCGGAGAACCAGGGCAACCTGCTAGTGGCCAACGTCATCGGCTTCCAGGGCATCTTGCAGTACAAGATCGACGACAGGGACGCCAGCTTCGCCGGCACCGAGGTCGAGCCGATCCTGTCCTCGACCGACCCGAACTTCCGCCCGTCGGACCTGAAGATCGGGCCGGACGGGGCGATCTGGTTCATCGACTGGCACAACCCGATCATCGGCCATCTGCAGCACGCCATCCGCGACCCCAGCCGCGACCGCACGCACGGCCGCATCTACCGCCTCACTTACGAGGGGCGCGAACTCCTCAAGCCGATGAAGATCGCCGGCGAGCCGCTCGACAAGCTGCTCGACGTGCTCAAGGAACCGGAGGACCGTGTCCGCTACCGCGCCCGCATCGAGTTGGGTGGCCGCAACACCGACGAACTCATGGCGGCGGCGAAGAAGTGGGCCGCGGGACTTGACCCGAAGGACAAAGATTTCCAGCACGACATGCTCGAACTGCTGTGGCTGCACCAGGCGCACAACGTCGTGGACGTGGACCTGCTCAAGAGTACGCTCATCTTGCCGGACTTCCGCGCCCGCGCCGCCGCCACCCGCGTGCTGTGCTACTGGCGCGATCGCGTGCCGGACGCCCTCGGCCTGCTGCTGAAGCTGGCGGCCGACGAACACCCGCGCGTCCGGCTGGAGGCGGTCCGGGCCGCGAGCTTCTTCACGCTCCCCGAGGCGATCGAGGTCGTGCTGGTGTCCGAGTCGAAGCCGCCCGACCCGTACCTCAACTTCCTGCGCGGCGAGACGCGGCGGCAGCTCGACCCGCTAGTGAGCAAGGCCATCGGGGAAGGGAAGCCCATCGCCTTCAAGACGCCGATCGGCGCCCGCTACTTCCTGAGGAACGTCAAGACGGACGACCTGCTGAAGATGAAGCGCGACGATGCGGTTTATCTCGAATTGCTCTTCCGCAAGGGGGTGCGCGACGAGTTCCGGCGTGAGGCTCTGGCCGCCCTGGCGAAGGCCGGCAAGAAGGCTCCGTCGCGCGTGCTGATCGACGCCATCCGCGATCACGACGGCCGGGGGGAGGGGGAGGACGAGAGCGTCGTCTTCGACCTGCTGCGCCTGCTCACCGGCCTGCCCGCCGCGGACCTGGCGGCGGTGCGCCCCGACCTGGAGAAGATGGCCACCGCGGCGAAGAGCCCGCTGACGCGCGAGCTAGGCTTCGCGGCCCTGGTCGTGGCGGACGGCGGCGTCGAGAGGGTGTGGGCGCTGGGCACGTCGTCGGTGGTGGCCCTGCGCGACCTGGTGAACGCCATGCCGCTGATCCGCGACCCCGCCCAGCGTGCCGCCCTCTACCCGAAGGTGGAGCGGCTGCTGGCCGGCCTGCCGAAGGAGCTGGCGCCGCCCGGCGACGGCAAGCAGGTGCGGGGCCGCTACGTCCGCGTCGAGTTGCCCGGGAAGAACAAGACGTTGACGCTCGCGGAAGTTGAGGTGTTCAGCGGCGGCCGCAACGTCGCTCGCGGCGGCAAGGCGTCGCAGAGCAGCACCGCCCACGGTGGCGACGCGAGCCGGGGCATCGACGGCAACACCAGCGGCAAGTACGGCGACGGCGGCCAGACGCACACCGAGGAGAACACGACCAACCCGTGGTGGCAGGTCGATCTCGGCGCGGAATACCCGATCAACTCGATCGTCATCTGGAACCGCACCGACGGCGGCCTGGGCCAGCGCCTGGCCGGCTACACGCTGCGGGTGCTGGACGGCGGCAAGAACACGGTCTACCAGCAGACCAGGCAGCCGGCGCCCGACGTCAAGGCGACCCACGAGGTGAGCGGCGAGGGGCCGGAGCGCGTGGTGCGCCGGGCGGCGATGGCCGCCCTGGTGAGCGTCCGCGGCGAGGAGGAGGCGACCTTCAAGTCGCTGGCGAAGTTCCTCGAGGACGACACCGACCGCCCCGCCGCGGTCGAGGCGATCCTGCGCATCCCGACGAAGTACTGGCCGAAGGACCAGGCCGGGGCCGCGCTGGACGTGATCCTGAGCTACGTCCGCAAGGTGCCCGCGGCCGAGCGCACCACGCCGGCCGTGCTGGACGCGATGCAATTGGCCGATAGCCTGGCGTCACTTCTGCCGCTGGCCGAGGCGAAGGCGGTGCGCAAGGAGCTGGGCGAACTGGGCGTGCGGGTGGTCCGCCTCTCGACGCTGACCGACCAGATGCTGTACGACAAGGAGCGGATCGTGGTGAAGGCCGGCAAGCCGGCGGAGGTCTTCTTCGAGAATAGCGACATCATGCCGCACAATTTCGTCGTCACCGTCCCGGGCGCGATGGAGGAGATCGGCACGCTGGCCGAGGCGCAGGCCACGCAGCCCGGCGCCGCGGAGCGCGACTACGTCCCGGCGTCGAACAAGGTCCTCGTCAAGAGCAAGCTCTTGCAGCCGCGCGAGTCGCAGAAGGTGCCGTTCACGGCGCCGGCGAAGCCGGGGGTCTACCCCTACGTCTGCACCTACCCCGGCCACTGGCGGCGCATGTACGGGGCGATGTACGTCGTCGAGGACCTCGACGAATACCTGGCCGCGCCGGAGGCGTACCTGGCCGCGCACCCGCTGCCGATTTCAGACGAGTTGCTGAAATTGAACCGGCCGCGCACCGAGTGGAAGTTCGAGGAACTGGCGAAGTCGGTGGACGGGCTGAGCGGCCGGTCGTTCAGCAACGGCAAGCAACTCTTCACGGTCGCCAACTGCGTCGCCTGCCACAAGTTCGGCGGGGTCGGCACCGAGACCGGCCCCGACCTGACGAAGATCGATCCGAAGCAGCAGAGCCCGGTCGAGATCCTGCACGACATGATCGAGCCGTCGTTCCGCATCAACGAGAAGTTCCAGTCGTACATATTCGAGATGAAATCGGGGAAAACGATCACGGGGCTGATCGTCAAGGAGACGCCGGCGGCGGTGGAGGTGCTGGTCAACCCGCTGGCCAAGGAGAAGCCGGTGGTGCTGAAGGTGTCGGAGATCGACGAGCGAAAAAAGTCGCCGACGTCGATCATGCCGAAGGGCCTGCTCGACAAGCTGACGCACGAGGAGATATTGGACCTGGTGGCCTACGTCTACGCGGGGGCTGACCCAAAGCACAAGGTGTTCCAGGGCGGCCACGACCACGGCGGGCACCAGCACTGACGACGGGGCCGGGGTGAGTCGTCGAAGGGAGAGGCGTGCTCGCGGGAAGCCGGGGGCACGCCCTTCATTTCACGGGTGCGACGGCCGCGCGCCGTCGTCGCCCGGAGCGGGGGGCGAGACGGACGGCGAATCGATTCCCCAGAAGGGCGGTAGCCAGTTCGGCGGCATAACGGGAACGTACCTGGGCTCGGCTGTACCAAGCGAACTGGCATCGTCCTCGAACTCGGCAATGATGCGGCAACTCTCGATTACTGTCGGATCGGGGTTCATGCGATCACCTCACGCGTATAACCAAGTTGGGCGGCGGGCGAGGACAGAACCGGAGTAAACCAACTCCACCCAATATAGCCCGGCTTCGGGGAGGGCACAATTCCGAATGCGAAAGGTTGCGTCGGCGGGCGGCGGCGTGCTAGGATACCTCCGGTTCGGCCGCAGGGCCGGCAACGAGTGGCACCCGCGCCCGTAGCTCAACTGGATAGAGCAGCGGTCTTCGGAACCGCAGGTTGGGGGTTCGAGCCCCTCCGGGCGTACTAAACTCTTCTTCTATTCCTTATCCCAATTTCGCCCATCGACGCGCACGTCGCCGACCAGCCCGGCGGGGACGTACTGGCGCAGGCTGGCGACGGTGCGGGCGCGGCCGTAGTTCGCGTCGCGCACACGCAGCAGCGCGGCCGGTCGGCGCGCCTCGGCCAGGGCCGCGCGCAGCCGCTCCACTCTCAGGGCCGGCATTTCGTAGCCGCCCAGCCGGGCGGGCTCCGGCGCCGCCTTCGCCGTGCCGGACGGCACGCAGACCGGTGAGGTCCGCGGCACGCGGGCCGCGGGCATGACGCCGTTGAGCAGCTCGATCAGCGCCTCGGTGTCCACCGAGTGGGCGATGCCGTCCCGCCCACACTCGCGCACGTACCAGCGCAGCAGGGCCGAGCCGAGCGACTTCAGCTCCGCTGGCGTCGCCCCAGGACGCGGGACCACTTCGCAATCGATAGGCATGCGACGGCACCTCCCAGCCGTCCCGTGTTGTAGCCGCCCCGCACCTTCGTGTCAAAGCGTATTGATTTGTTTTGGGCCTCGCAAAGGCCGACCTCGTCTTGACCCGCACCACAAGTTCGGTTATAGGCCGCCGCGAGTGCCCGTTCGGGGGAGCGGGCCGCCCTTTCTGAGACGGTCGGGGGAGCCTTGTCATGCTATTCCAGCGATCGCTAGGCGTCGTTGCGCTCGGGGCCGCGCTTGCGGCCGGCGCGTGCGGTTGCAACAGCGCGCGCGTGGTCTCGTGGAGCGGGGCATCCGGAGTGGGGGTGGTAGCCATCCCGCAGAACGACAACAGCTGGCCGGAGAAAAACCGCGATCACGCGGAAACTCTCATGAAGGAGAAGTGTCCGCACGGCTACACGGTGCTGAACGAGGAAGAGGTGATCGTCGGCGGGGAGGTGCAGCGCTCGGTGGCGCGCGTCGGCTACGTGCGCGTCCACGAAACCTCGTACGAGCCGCAGAAGGAGTGGCGGATCACCTTCCGGTCGGTGGACGCGCCGGCCCCGGTCCTGTCGCCGCCGCCGCCGGTCATCCAAACACACGCGGTCGTGCCACTGACGCCGCCGCCGGCCATGCCGCCCGGCCTGCCGCCGCAGCCGATACCGGTCGGACCGTGAGTGAACGTCCGTTGCGACAGCCGCTTGCGGCTTCGCAATCGTTCCTGCGAAGCCGCAAGCGGCTTGCGCCACAGACTCTGAATGGTCGGCTCTCGACTCGTTGCCTCACGACGCCCGTGGGGCAACGAGCGCCGGTTCAGGCCGTTGGGGTGAGCCCGAGTGTGACCAACCCCGGCCCCAGGGCGCGCACCAGCGGGGCCAGGTGCCGCCAACGGGGCTCGCGCGCCCCGGTCTCGTAGTGGTGGATCGTCATCGCCGACACGCCCACCCGGTCGGCCAGTTCCGCCTTCATCAACCCGGCGGCCAGGCGGAACGCCTTCAGCCGGGTGCCAAAGGGCGCGTCCGGCCGCGAGGCCAGGCAGGGTAAACACAGGGCGTGATCGCCGTCGCTGGGGAGGGCCCCGGGGGAGGCGATGGGCGCTCTGCAGCCGACGCAGGGCACGGAACGCTTGGGCATCGGCTGCCGGAGCAGAGCGAGGGCCTCGTAGACCCCTTGCCGGCTCATGCCGAGCCGCCGGCCGATCTCCGCCAACGTCAGACCCCGAGCGTGCAGCCCGGCGATCTCGGCCCGCCGTTTGGGGTTGGGTTTGCGCCCACTGACCATGCCACTTCTCCGCCGCGATTTCCACCCGCAACGGTTCGTCCCTCCTCTTACTGCACGGGCCGGTGATCCGCATTCAGATTTTCACGCCCCCTTCCGGTACGCGGGTTGCTAAGATTCTCTCCGCTCGCCCTGAGCCGAAAGGAACGGCCCCATGCGTTACCTGGCCTTGTGCTGCGATTACGACGGGACCCTGGCCCATGACGGCCGGGTGGACACGGCCACGTTCGCCGGCCTCGAGAAGCTCCTCGCCTCCGGCCGGCGGCTCGTCCTTGTCACGGGCCGCGAGCTGCCCGACATGCAGGCCATCTTCCCGCGCCTCGACCTGTTCGAGCGCGTCGTCGCCGAGAACGGAGCCCTCCTCTACCGCCCCAGCACCCGCGAGGAGAAGCCGCTGGCGCCGCCCCCGCCGGGCAAGTTCATCGACCTGCTCCGGCGTCGCGGTGTCGCCCCAATGGCCGTCGGCCGGGTCATCGTCGCCACTTGGCATCCGCACGAACATGCCGTCCTGGAGGCGATCCACGAACTGGGGCTGGAATTGCAGGTGATCTTCAACAAGGGCGCCGTCATGGTCCTGCCGGCCGGCGTCAACAAGGCGTCGGGACTCGCCGCCGCCCTGGAAGAGATGGGCCTGTCGCCGCACAACGCCGTCGGCGTCGGCGACGCCGAGAACGACCACGCCTTCCTCAGCCTGTGCGAGTGCTCGGCCGCGGTAGCCAACGCCCTGCCGACCATCAAGGAGGCGGCCGACCTCACCACCCGCGCCGACCACGGGGCCGGCGTCGTCGAGCTGATCGAGGAGTTGGTCGCCAACGACCTGGCCGGGCGCGAGCCGCGCCTGACGCGACACCACCTGCTGCTCGGGAAGCGCGACGACGGCTCCAAGGTGCTGGTGCCGCCTTACGGGACCAACTTGCTCCTCGTCGGTACCTCCGGCAGCGGCAAATCGACACTCGCCACCGGCCTCATGGAGCGCCTGGTCGAGAACAAGTACAGCTTCTGCGTCCTCGACCCCGAAGGGGATTACGAGACGTTCCCGGGCGTCGTCGCCCTGGGGACGCCGCAGCGGGCGCCCGGCGTCGAGGAGGTCATCCAGCTGCTGAGCAAGCCGGGGCTGGACGCCGTGATCAACCTCGTGGGACTCCCCATCGCGGACCGGCCGACGTTCTTCCTGGCCCTGCTGCCGCGCTTGCAGGAGCTGCGGGCGCGGACCGGCCGGCCGCACTGGCTGGTGATCGACGAGACGCACCACCTCCAGCCGGCCGCGTGGGAGCCGGGCCTCCCCGCGCTGCCGCAGAACCTCCAAAGCGTCCTGCGCATCACGGTCCACCCCAACCTCATCAACCCGGCGACCCTGGCCACGGTCGAAACCGTTATCGCCGTCGGTCAGACCCCATGCACGATGTTCGGCGAATTCGCCGCCGCCCTCGGTCAGGCCGCCCCGCCCTGCCCCGCCGGGCCGCTCGACCCGGGCCAGGCGCTGGTCTGGAAGCGGTCTTCCGGGGAAGCCCCCTTCCGCCTGCACGTCACGCCGGGCAAGACCGAGCGGCGGCGGCACAGCCGCAAATACGCCGAGGGCGAGTTGCCCCCGGAGCGCAGCTTTTATTTCCGCGGGCCGAAAGGGAAACTCAACCTGCGGGCGCAGAACCTCATCCTGTTCCTGCAACTGGCCGACGGCGTCGATGATGGGACGTGGACCCATCACCTGCGCCGGGGCGATTACTCGCGCTGGTTCCGCGAAATGATCAAGGATGAGGACCTGGCCGCCGAGGCCGAGCGGGTCGAGAAGATGTCGGGGGTGAGCCCCGGCGAGAGCCGCCGCCTGATCCGGGAGGCGGTCGAGGAGAATTACACGGCGCCGGCGCCGCCGCCGCTGCCGATGCCGGGCACCGACGCTCGGCCGCGGGGGGGTTAGCACGCGGCCGCTTGCGGCTTCGCAGTCCAACCTGCGAAGCCGCAAGCGGCCTGGACGCTCTTCGTGGATGATGCCTCACCGCGCCGCGCGGCGGGGATGCCTTCCCACGCGGTCCACGCCGGCAGCACCTCCCCTTTCATCAGCAGCGACAGGCTTCCGAGCACCGCCCCCTCGTCCATCGCGGTGTCGTACAGCACCAGCGACACGGCGCCGACACTGCACCTCGGGCCGACGTCGATCGTGGACATTTTCATGACGCGATCCTCGAAGAGGTGCGTCTGCATGGTGCAGTCGTGGTTCAGCGCCGCGTCGTCGCCGATGCGCACCAGGTCGAACTCGGACAGCTCGGTCGTGTCCAGGAAGACGCGCCGGCCGATCTTCGCCCCGAATAGTCGGATGACCCAACACAGGAACGGCGTCCCCTTGAGGAGGTCCAGCAGGAACAGGTCGGCCAGGTTGTCGCGCAGCGAGGTGACCAACTCGGTCCGCCACACGAAATGGCTCCACAGCGGCCGGGCCAGCGGGCGGTAACGCCCCATCAGCAGCCACTTCATGCCGACGGTGAAGAGCGTCGCGACCAGCCCAATGACCGTGTACAGCAGCGGAAACAGCAATAACAGGCCGGGGATTCCCAGATCGTCCTGGTACAGCACGACGAACGACAGCAGAAGACTCGACAGGACGGTGAAGCAGGTAGCCGGGAGCGTCGCGCGGAAGAACTCGATCGCCCCGCGGACCACCCACAGGCGCCGCGTCGGGTGAAAGGTCCTCTCCTCGCCGAAGGCCGGGCTCTCCTGGCGCTGCGGCAGGAAGAAGGCCGGCGACCCGAGCCAGGAGGTTCCGTCCTTTGCCGCCGCAGACCCTTCCGGAACCGTCGAAAGGCAGCCGATAAGGCAGTTGTCGCCGACCGTCGCGCACGGCGGGAGCAAGGCGCTGTTGCCGATGAAGGAGCGCTTGCCGACGCGACAGGGGCCGATGGTCATCAGCCCCCGATCCACCCGGGCGGCGCCGAGCGACACCGAATCGGCGATGAACCCCTCGTCGTCGATCTGGAGCAGGTCGGGGCAGATGAACGACGCCGTCGAGATTTCCGCCCGCCGGCCGACCCGGGCCCCGAGCAGACGATACCACGGCGTCAGGTAGATGGTGGCGTAGAGCGGACCAAGCACGTCGAGGCTCAATTCCATCATCCGGTCCACCACCCATTTGCGCCAGTAGAACCAGCCGTGGACCCGGTAACAGCCCGGTCGCACCCGCCCCAGCAGCAGCCACTTGACCGCCGCAATCTCCAGGCAGAGGAGCACAACGAACGACACCCCGACCACCGGCGACACCAGCAGATACCAATAGTAGTCGTCCAGGTAATTGAGGTAGTTCATCAGTATGATCCCCGGGAAGATGGCGCAGGCCACCAGCGAGGGGATCAGCATCACGCCCAGGACGTACAGGACCGAGTAAGCGGCGCGGCACGCCCCGGTCGGTTCGTTACCGTCGGGCCGGGCTGCCGCCGTCCCGTCGGGGAGAGGGCGGGCGGGCGAGCCGGCCCAGTGCTCGCCAGCCGGGACGTACACGCCGGTGGGCAGCAGGGACAGGTCTTCCAGGACCGACTCGTCCCCCATCGAAGCGTGCTCGCGAATGACCGAGCTGTTGCCGACGTAGCAGCGACGGCCGACGGCGATCGGCCCGAGCTTCAGGAGGCCGTCTTCCACGGCATAGCCGAGCAGGCTGGCGTCCGAGCCGAGGCTGCTGCCGTCGCCGACCGCGAGCAGGTCGAAACAGAAGCACTCGTCGCTCCCGAGGTAAGCCCCTCGGCCGATCTTCGCCCCGAGCAGGCGGTAATAGAGGTTCAGCAGGGGCGTCCCCGCCAGGTAGCCGGTCGGGATGGCCGAGAAGATCGCCCGCACGAACCACCAGCGGAAGAAGTAGGTGCCCCAAAGGGGGTACTCGCCCGCCTTGAAGCGGCCGATGACCAGCCACTTGACAGCCAGGCCCAGCACGAGCATGGCGGGGTAGACCGCGAGCAGGGCGGCGAACGCCCCGAGCAGCGCCTCGTCGGTGTCGTAGTCGTCCTCGACCAGCGAGGTGTAGGCCAGGTAAGGGGCGAGCCAGGCCAGCGAGTTGACGGCGAGGATGGCGTAGAGGCTCGGGAGCTGGGCCAGGCCGCACAGGAAATGGGCCAGCGACGAGACCCGCCAAAAACGGCGGCTGGGCGGCTCGGCCCGGCCGGAAGCGGCGCCGGCCTCGACCTCGGCGGCGAGCGCCTCGACCGTCGGGTGGGCGTAAACGTCGCGCACCGACAGCGCCGCCAACTCCGGATCCTTGCGCAGCTCGGACACCATGCCGGCGGCGAGGAGCGAGTGACCGCCGAGGTCGGTGAAGAAGTCGTCGCGGATCGAGACGCGCACCGGTGCGAACAGCTTCTCCCAGGCGGTGGCGATCTTCTCTTCGAGGGCGGTGCGCGGTGCGACGTAATCCGGACGGGCCTTCGACTCGCGGCCGCGCGGCGGCGGCAGGGCGCCGCGGTCCACCTTGCCGCTCGGCAGCACCGGCAGCGCGTGGACGGCCTCGATGACGGCCGGCACCATGTACGACGGCAACCGCACACGCAGCCGGCCGCGCAGCCGCTGTTCCTCGACGGCGGCGCCCTCGCGCGGCACGACGTAACCGACCAGCTGGCGGACGCCCGGAATGTCCTCGCGCACCGTCACGGCCGCCGCGCGTACGCCGTCGCACTCCAGCAGCACCGACTCGATCTCGGTCAACTCGACGCGGAAGCCGCGCAGCTTCACCTGCGTGTCGGCCCGGCCCAGGAACTCGATGTCGCCGTCGGCGTTGATCCGTCCGAGGTCGCCGGTCCGATACAGGCGCGGGACGCAGCCGTCTGGGGTGAGGACGAACTTCTCGCGCGTCAGGTCGTCGCGGCCCAGGTAGCCGCGCGCCAGGCCAGGGCCGCCAATGTGGATCTCGCCCGTCGCGCCGGGCGGCACCGGCCGCAGCTGCTCGTCGAGGAGGCAGACGTGATACCCCGGGACCGGCTTGCCGATGGTAATCGGCCGGGCGGGGTCGCAGTCGGCGTAAGTGGCGATGACCGTCGCCTCGGTCGGGCCGTAGGTGTTGACCATGCGCCGCCCCGGGCGGCACCAGCGCCCGACCAACTCCTGCGGGCACGCTTCCCCGCCCAGGATTAGCAAGCGGACCGTCGGCACGTCGTCGTCCAGCATCGACAGGAGCGTCGGCACCGTCGAGAAGACGGTCACGCCCGCCCAGGCGAGGCGCGACCCCAGCTCGGGGCCGGAGCGGAGCCAGTCCGCCGTGCCGACGACGAGGGCGGCGCCGGAGCAGAAGGCCAGCCACACCTCCTCGACGGAGGCATCAAAGGCGAGGGAAAATCCCTGATAAACGCGGTCGTCGGGCCGGACGCCGAAGAGCGCCCCCTCCGCACGGACAAGGTGGCGGGCGCTGCGGTGCTCGATCTGCACGCCCTTCGGCCGTCCCGTCGATCCGGAGGTGTAGATGACGTAACAGAGGTCGTCGGGAGACGGGGCCATTTCGGCGGGAGGCAGGCGGTGATCGGGGCGGCCGGCGATGGCCTCGGCGTGTGCGTCGAGGAGGACGGGGTACGCGCCCTGGCCGCCGCACTTCGTGGTCAGGGCCCGTGTGGTGATGACGGCGGCGGCCGCGCAATCGGCGAGGATGCAGCCGACGCGCTCGGCGGGGTAATCCGGGTCGAGGGGGACGTAAGCCGCGCCAGCCTTCAGCGCGGCCAGCAGGGCGACGAACGCCTCCGTCCCACGCGGCAGGAGCAGGGCGACGAACGTGTCCTTCCGCACCCCGAGGGAGCAGAGATGATGGGCGAGGCGATTGGCCCGGGACTCCAGCTCGCGGTAAGTCAGCCGTTGGTCCCCACAGACGACGGCGACGTTGTCCGGGTGGGCGTCGGCGGTCGCCTCGAACAACTCGTGCAGCAACCCGGCGGCCTGCCCATTCTGATCGGCGATCATCATCGAGAAGGACCCTCGGCCGTCCCCTCGCTGACGTCGCGCGGTGCGCGCGCAGGACGTCCGCAGATGGGCCAGGACAGCGCACTCGGGATAGTCGGAAGCCGGCGCCTCTCGCGCGTGTTTCAGGAGATGGACGCCACCGGGATCAAACCCGGCGTGGGGCCGCAGGTTCCGCCGCGTCGCGCAATCCCAGCTGTCGAGTGCATTTCCGGCGGCGAATCGCTAGAATCGCCGTCAGTCCCAGCGCACCCCGGAGGAACCCGCCGATGCCGGCCAAGCCGAAGGTTTTCGTCACCCGCGTCATCCCCGAGGCCGGGCTCCGCAGGATCAAGGAGTCCTGCGACGCCGAGGTCTGGGCCGACCCGTTGCCGCCGCCGCACGCCCTGCTCCGCACGAAGGCCGCCGTCTGTGAGGGCCTGGTATCGCTGCTCACCGACCGCATCGACGCGGCGCTCCTCGAGGCCGCCCCGCACCTCAAGGTCGTCAGCAACTACGCCGTCGGCTTCAACAACATCGACGTCAAGGCGGCGACCGAGCGCGGCGTCTGCGTCGGCAACACCCCCGGCGTGCTGACCGACGCCACCGCCGACATGGCCTTCTGCCTGCTCATCGCCGCCTCCCGCCGCATCGTCGAGGGACACGCCTACACGCGGAGTGGGCAATGGAAGACGTGGGAGCCGCTGGGCCACCTCGGGCAGGACCTCGTCGGCCGCACCCTTGGCATCCTCGGCATGGGCCGCATCGGTTCCGCCCTGGCCCGGCGCTGCCGCGGCGGCTGGGACATGCAGGTGATCTACCACGACGTGTACCGCAACGAGGCGGCCGAGAAGACCCTCGGCGCCCGCCACGTCGATCTCGACACGCTGCTGCGCGAGTCGGACTTCGTGTCGATCCACACCGATCTGAACGAGACGACGCGCGGCCTGTTCAACGCGACGACCTTCGCCAGGATGAAGCCGACCGCGGTGCTGGTGAACACGGCGCGCGGCCCCATCGTGGATCAGAAGGCCCTCTATGAGGCGCTCACGTCGGGCACCATCTTTGCGGCGGGGCTCGACGTGACCGACCCGGAGCCGCCCGACCCGAACGACCCGCTGCTGAAACTGCCGAACCTGATCGTCGCCCCGCACATCGCCAGCGCCACCGTCGGCACGCGCAACGCGATGGCGGAGAGCTGCGCGAACAACCTCATCGCCGGACTCACCGGGCAAGCACTGCCGGCCTGGGTCAACCCCGAGGTGGCGCACCAGCGCCGCCACTAGTTTCCGTTTAGAAACTGTAACAAGAATGACTTCGCCGCTTGCGGCTTCGCCATCATTCCTGCGAAGCCGCAAGCGGCCTGTCTCGTCGGACGTTTGGAGGTAGATTGAAGAGGAGTCGGTGCCTCGCCTGCTCACCCCGGCCCCACGGACCACCCCCAGCCATGCCCCTCAGCTTCCCGTGCCCGAATCCCACCTGTACGCAGGTGTTCTCGCCGCAGAATGTGTGCGGCGTCGCCTCGCTCACCTGCCCGAAGTGCGGTCACGTCTTCCACTTCGCGGCCGGCGCCGCCACCGCGGCACCGCCCCCCCGGCCGCCTGCGAAGCCCGCGCCGCCCCCGAAGGCCACTCCCGTCGTCACGGCGCCGCCCCCCGCATCGAAGGTGACGGCCCCCGTCGCCCCGCCCGTTACGGCCAAGACGCCTGCCTCCCCGGCCGTCCCGCTCGCCCGGCCGGCCGAGGTCGGGTCGCAGAGCGAACTATTTGTCCCCCCGCCCGAGCCGCGCCTGCCCCGGCGCGGCGGGAAAGCCGCCGTCGCGAAGGGGAAGGCGAAGCCCGGCTGGAAACGCTGGCTGATTCCCGTCATCCTGGGCGGCCTGCTCGTTGCCCTTGGGGTGGCGGGCTGGCTCTTTCGGAACTCGTGGGGGGGAGGCGACGCCGAGGCCAAGGCTCCCGACGACGTAAAGTCGCTGGCCATGAACTTCCGCTTCCGCTACCCGCGCGGCCCGTGGGAGCGCGAGCCGGCCGTGGAGCGCGAGGTCGGCGCCAGCTTCGCCATGCGCCGCCGCGATCCCAATTCGTGGTTCGCCGTCGTCGTCCGCGACTTCAAGGACCGCATGCCGCGCGACGACGAGATGGTTCGCGAGGCGGTCGGCCGGCTGGGGAAGCTATTCAAAAAAGGGACGGAATGGGAACAGCGCGACCAGGACTCCTTCGCCGACCTGCCCGCGCAGCGGTTCGTCTTCTCGGCCGAGAACCACAACAACGTCCCCGTCAGCGGCGAGTGCCTGATGACCGCCTACAACGGCATCGGCTACTGGTTCTTCGGCTGGACCCCGTCGGCCACCGACGAGGGCGTGCTCGCCGACGTGCAGCAGGAGTGGGGCACCGTCCGCCAGGGGTTCGGCCTGCTCAAGGAGCGCGAGGGCTGGACGGGCAAGAGGCCGGAACTCGTCGAGGCCGAGGGGAAGACGCGGGGCTACCGCCTGACCTACACCAAGGGGCTGTGGGAGAAAGACAACCCGGAGGACGCCGACCTGGTGCTGCTCGGGCGCGACCCGGACGCGCCGAAGGACGGCCAGAAGTGGGCCTGGGTGCGCGCGTTCAAGCTCCCCGCGTCGGCCGACTTGGAAACGGCGTTGAAGGAGGCCCGGACCTTCGTGGGGGAGCGCGAGAAAAAGGTCTACAAGGAGGTCAAGATGGAAGTGGTCCCCCAGGCCGCGAAGGGGGGGCTGGCCGACGGGGCGGTCGATCTGGGCAAGGCCCGCGCCCAGGTGGCGCGGCTGCGAGTCAAGAAGGCGGAGGAGTACGAGCACTTCTTCGCGGTAGCCGCTGTGCCGCGCCCGGGCTACACCCTCGTCCTGGTGGGGGAATGCGCCTGGCGGCAGCGCGAGGCCTGGGAGGATCGCTTCGGCCCCGTCCTGCACAGCCTGCACTTCGACAAGAAGTAGGCGCTTCCGGCCACCTCCGTTTAGAAACGGTATCCACACCCCTCTTGCCGCTTGCGGCTTCGCAGGAACGATGGCGAAGCCGCAAGCGGCGAAGTCATTGTTGTTACAGTTTCTTAGCGGCCGCCGTCGCTTTATCGTTTCGCGAAACGCTGAATCCGCGCCGCCCCGAGGGCCGCCGCTAAACGAAGTCCTATTTATCCCTTTCTCGCGGCATCTCGGTGGGAGGCGCGCCTTCCGTCGGCGCCGCGCCGGCCGTCTCGGGCGCCGCGCCGGCCGTCTCGGGCGTCGGCGCCGGGCGGAGGGCGCGGCCCTGGTCGCGGACCACTCCCGAGCGGCGCAGCAGATCCTCGGTGTTCGGGATGGGGAGTTGCACCATCTGATAGTGAAACGTGCGCACGTCCTGGATCTCGAACGGCCAGAGGGTCTCGAAGAAGAAGTCGAGCGGCCACAATTCGTACCAGGGTGCCGCGATGTTCTCTTCGACGTGCAGCGTCTCGTAGCCCGGCGCCATCAGCGTGAAATGGTACTTGCCGTAGTAGACCCAGCTCCCGTCGGCCGGCGATGGCCCCAGCGGCACGTTGTTCACCTGAACGTGGACGTTCGGCGGGTCGGTATAGACCGTGTATTTCCGCTCCACGCAACCGCCCGCGAAGCCGGCCGCCAGCAGCACGCCCAGCAGGTACGCACGTCGCCTCATGGTTCCCACCCGCCCGGCAACCCGGGGCCAGTACGACACGACCCGACGTTTCGAGAAGGGCGGGTGTAATAATCGAAGGGACGGCGTCCGTCAAGGGCAGGTTACCGCCGCGAAGCCGCTCGCCGAGGCCCGCGGGGACATCCCCTATGCAACCCGCGCGCGACCATGTAACATACACAAATAATTCCCGCCCTCCCCTTCGGGGGGCGGCGAAGACACGGCGCACAGACCCAAAGCGACGCGGTGACCGGCTTCGACGACATCGAACACGCCAGCCTGACCGACGTGGGCGTCCGGCGCAGTCACAACCAGGACAGCCACGCGATTTTACTGGCAACCGACCAGCACCAATGGCTGACGCGGGGGCACGTCTTCCTCGTCGCGGACGGCATGGGTGCGCACGCGGTCGGCGAACTCGCCAGCGAACTCGCCGTCGGCATCATCCCGCATACCTACGACAAGCACGCTGGCCAGGGGACCGCCGCCGCCCTCCGCAAGGCCTTCGTCGAGGCCAACGCCAGCATCCACGCCCGCGGCCAGCAGAACCGCGAGTTCGAGGGCATGGGCACCACCGCCACCGCCCTCGTCCTTCGGCCCGACGGCGCCTGGGTCGCTCACGTCGGCGACAGCCGGGCCTACCGCGTTCGCGACGGCGTCATCGAACAGCTCAGCTTCGACCACAGCATGGTCTGGGAGTACGCCCGCCGGCAAAAGATCGACCCCGACGACGTCCAGGGCATCCCGAGCAACGTTATCTTCCGTTCCCTGGGCCCCGAGCCGCTCGTCCCCATCGACATCGAGGGGGTCCACCCGATCCGCAACGGCGACATCTACGTCCTGTGCAGCGACGGACTGAGCGGTCAGGTCGGCGACGCGGAGATCGGCGCCATCGTCAGCGCTCTGCCGCCGGCCGAGGCGTGCCGTTTCCTCATCGACCTGGGGAACCTGCGCGGGGGGCCGGACAACATCACCGTGATCGTCGTCCGCGTCGGCGGCCAGATGGCCACCGTCCCACCCGTGCGCCGCCCCTGGCACGAGCGATTCCCCTGGCCGCTGCTGGCCCTGTTCCTCGGCGCCCTGGGCGCCGGCGGTGCGGTGGCGCTGGCGATGAATCAGTTGGTCGGCCTGGCCCTGCTGGCGTTCCTGCTGGCGGCCCTGACCATCGCCGGCGGGGTGGTGGGGCTGTTCGTCTATCACGCCCGCGAGAGGCGCCGCCTGGCCGAGGAGGCCGAGCGACCCCGCCCGAAGATTCACCGCAGCCAGTCCTGTCGTCTCGATGCGGGGGTGCTGGACCAATTCGCCCACTCGGCCGAGGCCCTCAACGCGCTGGGGCGCGAGAAGGGCTGGCACGCCGACTGGGACACCTTCGATTCGCTGTACGACGCCGCCGAGACGCACATCAGCCGCGGCGATTTCCTGCCGGCCTTTCGCGACCTGTGTCGGGCGATGCAGACCCTCCTCAAAGCCATGAACGGAAAGGCCGGCAAGACCGAGGTGTTCAACCCGAGGTGGGACCGAGAAGCGGTCAAGCCTCCGCCCCTCAACCGGCCCGATAACGGACAGGAGCCGATGGCGTTCCGCTGTGGCCGCTGCGGCAAGTTCAGCCCTCAGCCGCCCGGCAAATTCACGCCGATGTGCTGCGAGCAGCCCATGAAGAAGATGCCGTAGGTCCGGCCTGCCGGGCCGGACCTATCACTCCGACAAGGAGGATCGCCACGCACACAAGCCCGAGGCCCTAGCGAGGGCGTGCCGTTGTCCCTCGCTGGCGCCTCGGGCTTGTGTGCCCACCTACTCGGATTGCGGCACGAAGCCGCGGCTCCGCCAGAAGTACCAGGTCGCCACGCTGCGGTAGGGCCGCCACGGCTCGGCCAGTTCCGTCAGTCCCGCCCGATCCGGCAACTCCGCCATCCCATACGCCTGCTGAACACCCGCGCGCAGACCCAGGTCGTCCACCGGCAGCACGTCGGGCCGGCCCAGCGAGAAGATCAGGAACATCTGCGCCGTCCAGCGGCCGATGCCGCGGACCGGCAGCAGAGAAGCGATCACCTCTTCATCGGTCAATTCCGGCAATCGCTTCAGCGGCACGGTCCCCCCGTGGACCTTCTCGGCGAGGTCGCGCAGGGAGCGGGCCTTCGACCCCGACAACCCCGCCCCGCGCAGTTCGTCGTCGGAAAGCGCCAGCAGGGCCGCCGGCCGCAGCCCGCGCCGGCCAAGGGCCTGCAGCAAGCGGGCGTGGATCGACGCCGCCGCCCGCGTCGAAATCTGCTGCGAAATGATCGAGCGCACCAACTCCGCGAAGCCGTCGGGGTCGTGGCGCAGAGTGCAGGGGCCGACGGCGGCGATGAGCCGCTTCAACACCGGGTCGCGCCGCGCCAGATGGCGGCGTGCCTTGACGTGGTTCACATTGATGTGCGGACTTGGGTGCGTATCTTCCATGCCGAAGTAATATCGGTGTGGTTGCGCACCGTGCAGGTGTCAAGGACGACTCGGACGACCATGCGATGCCTCCCTTGGCACTCGCGGTCATCTTTCGGTTATCTTCCCGCATTATATGCGGCGAGCTACGACGGCCCACCCGAGCCGCCGCTACCGTGGCCGGCAGCGTGGTCAAGCCGGTCCTCGCCTGACGCCGTTGGGGATCGGGCTTGATGAAGCGGCGGCGGTTTGTATCCTGAGAAGCAAGCACGCATGAAGCCATCCACCACGGCAGCGACGACCATGGCCATCCTCGACGGGCGCAAACTTCCGGTGACCGGCCTCTTGCCGCCGCAGCGGGGCGAGGCGTTGATCCGGGAAACGTGGCCGGGCGTCAATGACGTCCCGGGCGTCGCCGCCCTGGCACACACCCTGATGCGCACCCTCGTCCTGGCGCCCGTCGCCTGGCTGCTGCTGGCGCCGTGCTACTTCAAGAAGGTCCTGCCTTTCATCGCCAAGCGCTACACCCTGACCAACCGCCGTTTGATGATCCGCCGCGGCCTGAAGCCGAAGCCGGCCCGCGAGGTGGCCCTCGCCGACATCGACGACGTGCGCATCGAGGAGGGCACCTTCAACTCCTTCTATCGCACCGCCACGCTGGAGGTCGTCTCGAACGGACAGGTTGCGATGCGCCTCCGGGCCGTCAAGGATCCCGAGTCGTTCCGCCGCGCCATCCTCGGCGCGAAGGTCGCCTGGGCGAGGGCCGGCGCCGCAGCGGCCGCCGCGAACGGCCCCGTTGAGAAGAAGGGGTAAGCGTACTATTCCGCTCGTGCGAAGTCGTAGACGAAGCCTCGGGATCAAACCGGCATAGGCAAGGAAGAAAAAGGCCCCCGGCTGACGCGGACGCCTTGATGGAGCGGGGCCGAGGGGGAGCATCGCGGCGACCTGAGGCCCGATGCTGGTTGCACCCCAGTCGGGGTTCGCTCAAGCCTTGTCGGCGCCGCCTCCTCCGAGAAAGCGGCGAATGACGTTGGCGGTGATCCGCGCCGTCGGCGGGTCGCACAGCAGCCCCGACGGGTAGGTGATCGAGCCCGCGGAAAACACCGCCCCACCGCCCGGCGTCTCGAAGTAGACCAGGTGCGCCCCACCGTCGTCGGGGTTAAGTCCCTTCGCCAGCAGCGTCACGTTCTTCGGAGACGACGGACTGATCTTGTCCGTTTCGTGTCCCGACCCGCCGTCGCCGTAACGCTCGTGCAGCGTTTTGGTGCCGAACAGGTCGCCCTTCCTCAGCCCCGTCCCCGCGAAGACCCAGTGCTCCGGCGCGATCACCTGGTACGGCGCCGAGGTCATCGCCCCCGCGTCGGAGAAGACGACGCCGAGCAGGTTGGCCTCGGACTCGACCCGGGCGTGAAAGCGGCTCTCGTACCCCGCCGGCCACTGGTTCAGGCAGCGCATGGCCGTGCCGCCGTCGAGGTACTCCACCGCACAGTTGAGGCCGTTGCCGCCCAGGTACATCAGCCGCCCGCCGCGCTCAAACACCCAGCGCTTGACCGCCCGGTACATCTCCTCCGACCAGTATTCCGGGTGGACGCTCAGGATCAGCACGCGATAGGCATCGAGGTCGAGCGTGCCGTCGTGGAGTTGGTAATCGGCGTAGACGTCATAGGTGTGGCCCTGCTCCTCGAGCCACGCGAGCAGGCGCCACTCGGCCGGCGCCAGATGGCACGCCTGCCGTCCCTCGATGGGGTCGGTGCATTCGACGCCCTCGGGGACGTGGTTGTGCGGCTCGGGACGGTCGAAGGAGAGCGGGGCGAAGTCGGCGTTGCTCTTCCACTCGCCGTAGTCGCTGAGCTTGTAGCGCGGCAAGTCGGACAGCGAGTTGACGATCGGCTCGTCGATCATGCGGGCGGCCAGGATGTAGTTGCTGCGGCCGCCGAACGGGTTGTAGGCGTTCCAGGTGTTGGTCGAGGCCAGGACGGCCACCGCCGATTGCGGCTTCGCAGGGGCGACCACCAGCGGGAACGAGAAGAACGCGCCCGACTCGCCCCGGGTGTGGAAATAGTACAGCCCGGTCCGCCCCGGGGCCGTGATCGCCTGGCGGTGGACGCCGAAGCCGTTGTTCCAGCCGACGCCGGTTTCGACGAAATGCCCGTCGGGGAGAGTTTGCATGACGGCGCGCGGGCCGTGGTTGTCGTACCAGCCGACGTTGCGGACGAATTCTTTCTTTAGCCCGTAGCGATAGAGGAGAAGCTTGTACGGCTCGACGGAGTGGACGCGGAACTGAACCGAGTCGCCACCGCGGCACCACTTCGGCCAGGCGTAACCGAGCAGGCGGTCCGACAGGAGGCGGAAGTGGACCGGATCCCGCCCGAGGGTCGCCCGGACGCGCTTGGAGCCGAAGCCGGGCTTGCCCAGGCAGACCTCGCAGTCGCCGGGCGGCAGGTCGGCCCAGACGGCTCCCGACGGGGCGGAGCGGACCACGACCGGGGCCGTTCCAGAAGCACGGAACTCCAGGGCGACGTCGGCCAACGCCGCGTAGGATTCGTCACTGACGTAGCCAACCAGCATCGCTTACCTCCCTCGTTTGTCGCTTCGCCGCCGCCCTCGCGCTCGTAGTGACCGCATTTATGCGGTCCGGTCGAGTAGACCGCATAAATGCGGTCACTACGAGCGGGCGGCGCGAGCGCCAAGCCGACAGGATCCCTGGGCCTGTGTATGAGGTCAAGCCGCCGGAGCCAGGGGGGAAACGACCTCGCTCGGCGCCGGCCGAAGCAGATCGCGCAGGTCGAGGCCGACGAGCAGGCCGAACAGGAGCAAGGCGCTGAGGGGGTGCGGCCCGAGGGCGTGGACGTCGGCCGCGAAGGGAAACAGGTTGGCGGCGAGTCCGACACCGAAGGCGCCGGCGCTGGCCAGCGCGACGGCGCGGGCCAACGGCCGGCCCCGCCGCCAGGCGTCGATCATCGCCCAGGCCAGGGCCGGGCCGAGCAGCTGGTAGGTCGCCCCTTCGGTCGCCGGACCAAACAGCAGCACCCAGCAAAGCCCCAGGTTCAGTAGGCTGCACAGCCGGCGGCGTACCGGCCAGCGGCGCCCGGCCAGGACAAGCGCCGCGACCAGGGCGGCGGTCGCCAGCCGCACCGCCGTATAGGCTTCGGCGCTCAGGGGCAATCCCCACACCCGGCAGAGCAGCAGCAGGTCCCGGTAGGCGAGCCGGGGCGGCCAGTCCGAGCGGTCGTCGAGGGTCAGGACCCGGACGAAGGTAAGGTACTCATTCGCGACATAAGCGGGTCTCTGGAGGAGGAAAGCGGCGGCGCCCAGCAGCAGCACCGCCAGCGGCAGCCGCCAGCCGAGCTGGCGCGGGTAGGCCACGGCCAACAGCAGGCCGAAGGCGAGCGGATACATCTTGAGCCAGAAGGCCAGGCCGACGAACAGGCTGGCCAGGGTGAAGCGCCGCTCCGCGCAGGCCGTCATCGCCGCCAGCAGCAGGCCCAGCAGCAGCGGGTTGGTCTGACCGTTGTTGATGCTGCCCATCGAGAACGGGACGAGCGCCAGCAGGAAGAATCCCTGCTCGGCTCGGCTCAGGGGGTACGGGGCGGCCCGGCGGAGCCACCAGAGGGCGCCCGCGACCAGGGCGGCGGCGTTCGCCAGCCGCAGCAGCAGTTCGCCGAGGCGCTCCGGCATCAGCCCCAGCGGCACGAACAGGCCGGCCACCAACGGGCTGTAGCGGTAAGACACCAGGCCCCAACCCACCGGCGGCCGAAATGTGGGATGGAACAGATCCCCGAAGGATTGCGGTGCCTGGACCCCGCTGGCCGGCCGGTCGAGGCCGTACACGTCGGTGCCGGCCAGCCAGTCGCGCCCCGCCTTGGCGAAGATGCCGCCCACCGTCTGCCGTCCCGGGCGCAGCACGACGCGCGTGCCGACCCCAAGGAGCAGCGCGACCCACACGACCAGGGCCACGCGCTGCCACTGGTTCAAGCGGACGCAGGCGGTCAGCGGGAACATCGTCATCACCGAAGGGAAGTGCCGGCGATGGGGCTCGGGCGAAGCGCCGGCTCGCCGAAGAGAGTATGGCCCACGAAGTCGTACCACTTCAGGCATTCGCCGGGGCGGCGCGATTTCGGGACCGCTCCGGAGTCGGGTCGTGCCGGATCTGCCGGCGCCGCGGCCGGAAAACGCGCCCGCCTCCTTGACAGGGGCGTCGCGCCGGTGCGACAATCCCGCTCGACCGCTTTCCCCTGATCGCCCGGTTCCCTGTGGGAGGATGTCCGCATGGCTACCGCAACCGCCCCGAAGGCCCGCAGCAGCGCCGTGAAGCCGCCGCAGGTCAAGGACCAGCCGCTGCTCATCGGCGGCAAGTGGCTCGACAGCGTCTCCGGCAAGACTTTCCCGACCGTCAACCCGGCCACCGGCGAAACGATTTGCCAGGTCGCCGAGGGCGACAAGGCCGACGTCGATCTCGCCGTCAAGGCGGCGCGCAAGGCCTTCGAGGACGGCCCGTGGCGCAAGATGAACGCCTCGGAGCGCGGCCGGCTGCTCAACCGCCTGGCCGACCTGATCGAGCAGAACAAGGAGGAGTTGGCCGCACTGGAATCGCTCGACAACGGCAAGCCGTACCGCGACTCGATCGCCGCCGACCTGCCGCTGACGGTCAAGTGCTACCGCTACTACGCCGGCTGGGCCGACAAGGTCCACGGCAAGACCATCCCCGTCGAGGGGCCATACTTCTGCTACACCCGGCACGAGCCGGTCGGCGTCGTCGGCCAGATCATCCCGTGGAACTTCCCGCTGCTGATGCAGGCGTGGAAGTGGGCGCCGGCGCTGGCGACCGGCTGCACGGTGGTCCTCAAGCCGGCGGAGCAGACGCCGCTGACGGCCCTCCGCGTCGCCGCCCTGGCCCAGGAGGCCGGCTTCCCCGACGGCGTCATCAACGTCATTCCCGGCTACGGCCCCACCGCCGGCGCCGCCCTGACCAGCCACATGGACGTCGATAAGGTCGCCTTCACCGGCGAGTACACCACCGGCCAGCTCATCATGGAGGCGGCCGCCAAGAGCAACCTGAAACGCGTCACCCTGGAGCTGGGCGGCAAGTCGCCCAACGTCGTCTTCGCCGACGCCGACCTGGACGCCGCGGTCGAGGGGGCCTACTTCGGCCTGTTCTTCAACCAGGGGCAGTGCTGTTGCGCCGGCAGCCGCCTGTTCGTCGAGGAGAGGGTCCACGACCAGTTCGTCGAGAAGATGCTCAAGAAGACCCGGTCGCGCAAGGTCGGCGACCCGTTCGATCCGGAGACGGAGCAGGGGCCGCAGGTGTCGCAGGAGCAGTTCGACCGCGTCATGGGCTTCATCGAGAGCGGCAAGAAGGAGGGGGCCAAACTGCTGTGCGGCGGCAACCGCGTTGGCAGCAAGGGCTACTTCATCGAGCCGACCGTCTTCGACGGCGTGACCGACACGATGCGGATCGCCCGCGACGAGATTTTCGGGCCGGTGATGAACATCCTGAAGTTCAAGGACGTCGATGAGGTGGTCCGCCGCGGCAATCAGACGCAGTTCGGCCTGGCGGCAGCGGTGTGGACGCGTGACATCGGCAAGGCGCACCGGCTGGCCAACGGCCTGCGCGCCGGCACGGTGTGGGTAAACTGCTACGACGTGTTCGACGCGGCGGCGCCGTTCGGCGGCTACAAGATGAGCGGCCAGGGGCGCGAGCTTGGAGAGTACGCGCTGGAGGCGTACACGGAGGTGAAGACCGTGTACGTCAACCTGGGATGAGGATGGGGCAGCCGCTTGCGGCTTCGCGATCCCTTGCGAAGCCGCAGGTGGTGACGCCCTTCAGCTCTACCCGGATCGAACTATTACCCTGGCACGTAGAAGCCGCATACAAGCCCGAAGCGCCAGCGGGAGGGGCCTCGTCCCTCTCGCTGGCGCTTCAGGCTTGTGATCTTCTTTCGCGCCGGGGCGATATCAAGTGGAACGAAGCGGCCCATGAACGAGGCGGTTTGCCGTTATCAGCGCTTGCTGCGCGAAATGCTCCCCTTCCTGGCCGCGCGGTATCACGTCGCGTCCCTGGGGCTGTTCGGCTCTTACCTTCACGGCACCCAGCGTCCCGACAGCGATCTTGATGTGCTGGTCACCTTCGACGAGGTTCCAAGCCTCCTGCGCCTCATCGCGCTGGAGAACTACCTGAGCGACCAACTGGGTGTCAAGGTGGACCTGGTGCCGCGCGAGGCGCTCAAGCCGCGCATCGGGGAACGCGTCTTGCGGGAGGTGGTGCCGGTATGACTGCGCCACGCACTTATGGGGATTTTCTGGAAGACATCCGTGCCGCCGCTCGGAAGGCCCAGGCGTTCGCGGATTCTCCAGGCCACGGCGCGGGAACAATCCGCTCCTCGGGAAACTCCACCCGCCGGGCTCACAGCGGCGGAGGACGATTCGGCAAGAAGCTAACGCGACACCAACATGCGAGAGCCGATGTCGTTGCGCCGGCATCATCGCTTGGGGCGGGGCGCCGGACGCCGCAGGGGCTTTGGGCTGGCGTATTTCTTGAGCTGCTCCAAAGGGACCGAGCGCGTGACCAGGACGGTGACTTTGACTTTATCGGTCGGTTTCATGGTGTTGCTCCGAAGAGCGTTTCGAGTTCAGCGGTTGCCAGGATTCTGCGGTCGCGGCGGGAGAGACGTTCCTCAAGACATGGCCGGCTGCCGGGCCGTGGGGAGGCTAACGTGGGGCACAAAGAAGGGAAAGTCGAATCTCGGATTATTCAACTGCCATCACTCTTCTTCCTGGAAGAAGATCGCTCTCCCTCCGGGATGAGGATGAGTTGATCTTCGCGCAGCTCGACGTAAAACGATTTCGGCTTCTGTCGGATGCGGACCCCGTAGACCTGCATACCGCCGGGCGCCAGTGGTCCGCGTAGTTCCACGATCTTCCCGCGCCAGTGGGGGAAGTATTCGACCGTTACCCGGTCGCCCAGCTTGAAGGCCTGGGCAGCTTTCTTCGCGGCCATCGTCCCATCCTCCGTCGCCGGGCATCACCACGGCGCTCGCCTGAGTAGTTTCCGCAGTTCATTGTACAGGAGCGCGTCCAGTGAAGTCGCCAGGCCGTCGCAAGAATTCCGCCAGGCTTGCAGCGAAAGGAGACTGAGCGGGGCGCCGGGTGGAATTGGTCCGTAGTGGGCAGCCACGTTGCGCCAGGTATTCATGGCGGCGAGGTGTTGCAGACGCGGCACATTCGCCGGGTCGGCCGCCAGGTTCAGCGTGAAGCCGAATCGCTCGAAATCCTTCCGCAGATTCTCGACCGTCGGGTTGCCGCGGTCGATGGCCCGGTGGGCGGTGAAATGGCTCTGGATCAGTGGCTGCAAGCTTCGCCGTACCTTCGAGGCGATGACCTGCGCTGCCTCCGTGCTGAGATCGCGGCAGAAACCCTGGAAGTGCGCACTGAGCAGAAGGACGTAGCCGCGCAGGTTCTCATCGATCAACTGGGGATTCGGCGCCAGTGCCGCCAGCGAGGCCGCGCACTGGAGATCGACATGGTGCAGGCGCGGCATCCGGTCATTCCGCCATTGCAGCAAAGAGGCCGACGGCATGGCAGCCCCTCGGCGGCCGGGGCGACATCTTGGGAAATTGCGACTCGTTTTCGTTTGCTTCTCGGAGCGGATGTACTCACACGAAAGAGTCAGCCGCGTGCCGACGGTCCCGCCTCGCATCAACTGGCTTGCCCAGGACAAAAAAAGCTGCGCGGGCATTTTGTCCAGAAAAAGGTCCGTCCAGAAAAAGGTCCGCGTCCCCTTTTTCCGCGCCCTTTTTCCGCCCCCTTTTTCCGCCCGTGAAGTTGTAGCGGTCACCTTGGGAACCCCTGTCCCGATACCCGGCGCGGCAGAGCGGGGCGTCAATGCCCCGCGAGCTTCGCCACGACCCAGCCCAGAAAAATCAGCAGGACCACCACGGCAGCGCCCACGACCCCGCCACAGGCAAGAACAAAAAGGAACGAAGGGGAGCGTACCATTCGGGCCGCCGAGTCCGGCGACTGGACCCGGCGCTCCTCCGATTCCGCAGGCACGGGGGCCGGCCCTGTACGGCGGACCTCCTCGACCTTTTTCCGCGGCGGGGGCTTCGCCGTGTGGTCACCCCGGTCGGCCACGCGGTCCTTCTTCGCCCTGTCGTTGGTGTCCTGTCCCTCGATCAGCGTCGCTGGGATCGGCACCGGTTCTGCGGTCGGGGGCAGCACGGTTTCCTGCGCGCAGATCTTCCTAACCTTCGTATTACCGTCCTGCGGCGGCTTCGGCTTTGCATCCCCCACTGGCGGCGGTACCGCCGCCAGCGACTGCAGCACCTTCTTGACGAACGGCGCCAGCGCCTGCGCCACCTCGACCGGCTTCTGATAGCGTCGCGCCGGGTCCTTCGCCATCATCCTTGCCACCAACTCCGCGAGCGGCACCGGCACATCCTGCCGTACCTCATTCAACGGAGTCGCCGTCATCAAGCGGTGCGCCTCCCAGAGATCGTACTGGCTCAGTCCCGAGAACGGCGGCCGGCCCGCCAGCAGGTGGTACAGCGTACAGCCAAGGCTGTAAATGTCGGAGCGGATGTCCGCCCGCGCCGCGTCCTTCGCCTGCTCCGGCGCCATGTAGGCCGGTGTGCCCATCCCCAGGCCGGTCCCGGTCAGTCGGTCACCCTCCGCTCGCTCCACGGCCATCGCCTTCACCAGGCCGAAATCGAGGATCTTGACGACGTGTTTCTTGCCCTCGCGGGCCAGCATGAGGTTGCCGGGCTTGATGTCGCGGTGGACCATCTCCTTGCCGGAGGCGTATTGCAGGCCGACCGCCGTCTGCTGGGCGTAGTAGCATGCGTTCACCACCGCCAGTGGACCGCGGGACTTCACGACCGCGTCGAGATCCTCACCTGGGACGTACTCCATCTTGAGTACGAGCAGGCCGCCGATCTGTAGCGCCCCGTAGGCCGTGACGATGTTCGGGTGCAGCAGTTGCACGACCGCGCGGATCTCGCGCAGGAAGCGCGCCGCAGCCGCCGAGTTTGCGGAGCACCTCGAAGTCCGTGTGATCGCGAAGCTCTGGCGGCAAGTCCGGGACCATCGCCGCGCCCTCCGTGGGCAAGTTCGGGACCGGCGGCGAGCCCTCTGCCGGCCCGCGGGTCGAATAGGGATCCTCCGTGGCGCCAGGGACGGTCTCGGGAGCGCCGCGTCCTGCGGCATGGGCGGCGCGGAGGCGGTGCAGGAAGTCGTCGCCGGACAGGCTGGCCGCCCGGGCGCAGCAATCCGGGCAGATATCGAGGTGGGCAAAGACCGCCGCGGCCCCGGCATCGTCGAGCTTGCCGGAGCCTAACCGGCTCAGGATGGTGTCCGAGGGATGGGCGCGCGACGGGGCTGACATTCGATGGCTCCTTCGGATCAGGGTGTCGATCACCGGCGGTCGTCGCCGCCCACTACCTGAGAAAGGCCAGGCCGCGGGCCGGCATTACGCGAAAGCGCAACCTCAATCGAGCAGGCCCGCACCCTCTTCCCGTAATCGCTTCAGGACACGGAACTTGGCCTGCACGACGCCATTCTCGCTCAGGCCCAGTTCCCGAGCGACCTGGGCCGCGGGCCGGTCTTCCAGCGCGAAGCGGGTAAACGCTTCCCAGGTGGCGGCGGCAAAGTCCGGCCTGATGACGGCCAGCAGCTTGCGGAAAACGTGCTTGTCGTGGTCCTCGTCCCACTGGCGGGCGAGGTCGCTGTTCGGGTCTTCGAGCTGCGCGAGCCGATGGTCAATCTCCTCGCCGCCGACGAGGGGCTGCTTGCGGCGGGTCTTGTGGAACGTCCGCAGGCGATTCACGGTGATCTGCCGCAGCCAGGCGCGAAAAGAACCCTGGCGCCGCCGCTCGAAGGACGGCAACTCCCGCAAGAGGACGAGGAGGACTTCCTGAGCCAGGTCGTCGGCCTCGTTGCGCAGCCCAGGGACGCCGGACAGCCAATGGCGGATCAGCGGCAGGTAGATCTCCTGAAGCCTGCGCCAATCGGCGGCGTCGGGACCGGCACACTTCAGTCAGTCGAGCAGGCTGAGGGACGTCGTGTTCATGAGGGGAACGCCGGCAACGCATCCGCAGGATGCGAGTGCTACTGCGGCGATTATCCGGCTCTTCCTCATCTTCGTCAAACAAATTCAACTGGCACGCGCAGCGGTATGGCCCAACGAGCGCGGGGTCGGTGTGTGCGCATTCTGACTCAGGCGCGTTTCTTCTTCGGACGCGTGCCTGAGTCGTCGGCGTCCTCCGCTTGAGCGAAACTGGTCAGTTTCATCACGAGGAACTGATCGAGGTCGAGGCCCGCCGCTGTGGCCCGCGCGCGCAGCACGCGGACGATCGCGTGCGGCAGGCGAACGTGAAGATCCTCAGCGATGTGATCGAAGGTTTCACCGCCTGGGCGGGCCGGAGGGACTTCGTAGATACTGTCGAGCAGTTGGCCGATCTTCTGATTCTCTTCGGTCTCCAGAAATGCCGACCGCTCGTCCCGCGTGGGGAAGAGCACGGCACACTTGCCGCCGAGCCCGTAAACGGCGTTCATGGCTTGCACCCAACTTTTGCCCTCCCGAACGAGCTGCTGAGTGAACGCCAACGCTTCCCGCGCCCGGGTGGCGATGCTTCGCTTGGCCACGACTGTATCCCTCCTCCCATCTCGGACCGCACCCGCCTGGACCGGTTACCGAGTCGGTTTGCGCCCTTTGGCCGAGGGCACGGTGATGATCTCCACACCGTCGAAGTAACGAACTTCAAAGTACATGGCCTTCTGGCCCAACCGGCGGCCGATGGTAAGGACCAACTCCCGGGCGGCAGGGTAATCACCCCGCTGACAGGCAACCTCCAGGCGTCGGCTCCGCTCCGAGTAGACCTTGCCGTCCTCGTCCGTCCACGCCCCTTCCGCCGCCTCTTCCAAGGTCCATCCGCTGAACAGGACGTTCACCTCGGCAGTAATTGCTCGCCACACGGCGGGCGGCACAGGCGTGCCATCATTATAGTGGGTCGGAATCCGGGTAATGAAGATCACGGCGGGCATCCTTTCACGTTGGCGCGGCCTCTCCCTCGCGCTCAGCCCACCGCGAAGCCCGTGTGATGCCGCAGCTCGCGCGGGTGCCAGGCAAGGACGATATCGGTCTGCGGAATTCCCGCCTCGATGAGTGCGTCGGCGACGGGGCGGTCGGTCCCGTCGTACTGAATCCACACCTTGCCGTCGATGATATCGATGTGGATGACGGTCCCATGTACCCGTAGCCTGCGATCCCAACCGATGTCCATCACCTCGTAATGGTCGCGCACGGGGTCCACGATCATTTCGGTGTCGATCTGACCGTTCGCCGGTTTGTACCGAGCGTATTCCTCCAGGACCTGGCGAACGATCTTGCGGTATCGCTCTAATTGATCCATTGGACGATCCTTTCTTCCTCTTCGTCAAAGACAACGACGCGTAAGGGTAGCCGATTCACGATGAACTGCCCGAAGCGATCCGCCAGGACCTCGTCGTAGGCACTGAAATGCACCGCCATGTACAGGGCGCGACCAGGATCGGTCTCTTCGATGAGCATTCGGTAGACTTCGTACTGCCCGACGGCCTCCTCGAGATTGCGCACCGAAGATCGACCGAGGAAGCTCTGGATCTCGACAGCGATTTGTCGCCCTTCTTTTTCGGCTGCGAGCGTTGCTCGTTCCGCGCCGAGATCGACAAAGAGCTTCCGATCTCCGTAAGCAAGCTTGTACGGGTCGTGCGTGATAGTCCAACCGTCGGCCTGTAGTGCCCTGACGACCGCATCGTGATAAATGTTCCTGGCGGACATCGCACCCCCCGAACGGACACTCATGACACTGCTCATCATACCCCGAACCTGCATGTGCAGTCGAGGGCACAGCCAGGTTGCTGGGCTTGCCGCTTCGCGCTCGCGCCTCCCGAAGGACGGCGCGAGCGCGAAACGGCAAGCCGGTCACCACTTCTTGTACGGCAGGAACTTCCCGCTCATCGTCACCACGACGCGGTCGCCCTTCGGGTCTTCCTTCTTCTGAATGTCCATCTCGAAGTCGATGGCGCTCATGATGCCGTCGCCGAACATCTCGTGGATGATGGCCTTGAGGGTCGTGCCGTAGACCTGCGTGATCTCGTGGAAGCGGTAGATCAGCGGATCGACCGGCACCGTCTGCCCCACGGAGCCTTTCGTCGGGATCTCCTGCAGGGCGGCGGCCACGTCCGGCCCCAGCCCGAGCAGCACGACTGCCTTGTGCGCCTCCTCGGCCGACATGGTGGCCTGGCCGAGCAGGGCCGACGCCACCCAGACCTTGTGGCGGCCGACCGCCTTGGCGATCGCCTCAAAGCTCAGTCCCTTCTGTTTCTTCGCTTCCAGGATCCGGACGGTGGCGTCGTCGCGCGTCATGGCAGGAAATCCCCCAGTCAGTGAGCGGGAGAGGTGGCGGTTGAACTGGAGGTTTCTTAGGATTTCCTCGCGGATTGACCACTCGCCAAGCGTTGTCACGATCGCTGGACTCGGGTATCTTGAATGAGGGAAAAGGTGCGGCTCACGTCGAGGGGTTGAGACCACGCGGAGGACAATTCCATGACTCAGGCGGTGTCGCGAGAGCTGAGCCAGGCGCTGGCGAAGATCGATCGGCCCGGCTCGTTCTGTGCCAGCGGCAGCGTCCCGGCCGTCCTGCCGGGGTTGGAGGTGGAGGGCCTTGGGCCGATCGGCTTACCCCTCACCGCCAGGCAGGCGGAAGAGCTAAAGGCCCGCTGCGAGCAAGCCCCCTACGGCAAGGGGGAGGAGACCGTCATCGATACGACCGTGCGGCGCGTCTGGCGCCTGACGCCGGATCGATTCTCGCTGACGAACCCCGATTGGGAGCAATTCCTGCGGCAAACGGTCCGCAAGGTCCAGGAGGAGCTGGGCCTGGAAAAGCAGAAGCTGCAAAGCCATCTGTACGACCTGCTGCTCTACGAGCCGGGGAGCTTCTTTCTGCCTCATCGCGACGGCGAGAAGCTCGACCGCATGGTCGCGACACTGGTCATCGTGCTTCCCTCGTCCTTCCAGGGTGGCGAGCTGGTGGTACGGCACGACGGAGAGGAACGGACGGTCGATTTCGGCGGCGACAACAACGCGTTTCACATCCACTTCGCCGCTTTCTATGCCGACTGCGAGCACGAAATCCGCCCTCTGCGCAAGGGTTATCGCCTCTGCCTCGTCTACAACCTGACGCTGGCGAAAGCGAAGAAGGGCCTCGCCGCCCCGCGCACCTCGGAACAGGTCGAGAAGATCGCAGAAATCCTCGGCCGATGGGTGAAGGACAGCGAGCCGCGGAAGTTGGTCGTGACGCTGGGCCACCAGTACACCGAGGGCGGACTGACCTGGGACGCGCTGAAGGGAGTGGACCGTACACAGGCGCAGGCCCTTGCCGAGGCGGCCCGGCGGGCGGGCTGTCAGGCTCACCTGGGGCTGCTCACCTTCCACGAGTCCGGCTCGGCGGTGGACGACGGGGGCGGCTACTACGGCCACCGCCGCCGCTGGTACGACGACGACGAGGACGAGTACGACGAGGACGACGCCGGTCTCCATGAGATGGACGAAGTGTTTGAAACCAGCCTGACGGCGGAGCACCTGATCGACCCCGAGGGCAACCGGCTGCCGCTGGGGCCGCTTGACGTCGAGGAGGACGAGGTCCTCGACTCGGAGTCGCTCACGGACGTGGAACCCGAGGAGGATTTTGAAGGCTACACAGGCAACGCGGGCATGACTCTCGACCGCTGGTATCGTCATGCGGCGATTCTTCTCTGGCCGAACCCGAGGCATTTCGAGGTCCTCTGCACCGCCGGCAGCCAAAGCGCCGTCGAGGCCCTGGGGCAGATGGTGAAGCAGTGGCAGAAGGCGGGGCCCACGGGCACCGCAGCGCTGCGGGCGGGGTGCATCGACTTCGCCGCCTCGATCATCGCGCGGTGGCAAGAAAACCCCTACGGCGGCCCCTTCGCCGAAAAAGCGGAACCGTGCCGTCTGTTCCACTCGCTCGCGGCGATCGACGACCCCAGGCTCGTCAAGGCCTACCTCGGCGAGGTGCTGCCTCAGGATGCGGCGGTCGATCCGGCCAAGTCCCTGGCGGCGGTCTGCCGGAAGCACGGCTGGCTGGCCTTTCGACCGGAGTTGGAGTCCGCGTTCCAGAAGACGACAGCGGGGTCGCTCGCGAGGAATGTCCGGCTGCTGGAGCACATTTCCCTGGCCCGGCCGGGGAAGAACGAAGGAGGGGCCGAACTCTGTGAAGCCCTGGCTCCTGCCCTCGTCGCGGCCCTCGAAGGGATCGACCAGCAACCGGCCGCGCACGATTGGCGGGTGCAGGAAGTGAAGAGGGCGGACGTGCTGGCCGGACTGGCCCGGTCGCTGCTGGCCGCCGAGCAGGGCGAGCTGCTGTCGCGCGTCGTGGCCCACGCCCTGGCCAGGCCGAAGAAGTACCCCCTGACGCTCGCGCACGTGGCCGCGCTCACCGCCCTCCAGCCCTGGCTCAAGAAAAACGTCACCAAGCCTTGTCCCGCGCTGGCCGACTGGGTCGCCGCGTGCCGGCAGCAGCTGGAAGCGCTGACGGCCAAGGCGCCGCAACCGCCTGCCGACTTCCGTCGCGCCGCCCCGACTTCCTGCAAGTGCTCGGACTGCGACGAGCTGAGACGGTTCCTGCACGACCCGCAGGAGCAAGTGCATCAATTCCGTGCCGCCGAACATCGCCGCCGGCACCTGGAAGACATCGTCCGCGGGCACGGTTCTGACCTGGACCTCAAGACCGAGCGGCGCGGGTCGCCGCACACCCTGGTCTGCACCAAGAATACCGCGTCATACAAGGCCCAGGTCGCGACGTTTCATCAGGACCAGGAGTACCTGAAGACCGTGCTGGCGATCCAGGCCAGCCTGCCGAAAGGAAACGCCGGAAAGACGTGATCCAGGTGACCGCGACGATCAAGAAGAAGTAGCGCGGTCCCAGGGTCCTGCGAAGCCGCAAGCGGCTCAGGCGGGCCGCAGGATCAGCTTGCTCACCTCGGGACGGCAGTTGAAGCGCAGCGGTTGATCGCCGCCGAGGCCGCGACTGACGTGCAGCACCGTCGGAGGCTCGTCGAAGGTGCCGCAGTCGTAGCGACGGCCGTACCGACTTGGGATCACCACCGAGCCGATCAGCGGCAAGCGGATCTGTCCGCCGTGGACGTGGCCGGCCAGCATCAGGTCGATGCCCTGCCGCCGCGCCCAGCCAATGTTGTCCGGCGTGTGGCTCAGGCACAGGCGGAACGGCCCCGATGGGCAGGCCGACAGGTCCGGCGCCGTCCCGAACCAGGGCCCTTCGTGGCCGATCACCACCAACGGCTCGCCGCGCACCTCGATCTGCGTCCAGGTGTTGCCCAGGACGCGCATCCCCGCCCGGCCCAGCCGCCGCCGCACCAGCGCCGGCTCGAAGTAGCTGTCGTGGTTGCCCAGGATGGCGAAGGCGCCGCAGCGCGACTTCAGCCGGCCGAACAGCGGCACGATCCAGCGATAATGGACATCGGTGTCCACCGTGTCGCCGGTGAAGGCCACCAGGTCCGGCCCCCAGGCGGCACACAGGTCCATGACGCGGCGGAAGTAGTCGCGGTCGGGCGTGCCGGTGAAATGCACGTCGCTGAAGTGCAGGATGCTCAACCCGTCCCAGGCCGCCGGCAAGCGCTTCAGCCGTAGCGTTTTCTCGGTGATATCGACCTGAAACACCTGGTTCCCGGGGAGGCAGGCGAGGAACCGGCGCCCGCCGCGGCCGACGGGCTTGTAACCCAGTTCCGCGGCGACGTCGATCGTGCGCGTGTGGTTGCTCTCCAGCACCGCCGGCCTCGGCCGCACCAGGCGCCACACCGTGATCAGGGCGAAGACGACGAGGGCCAGCCAGCAAAGGACAACGTAGATCGCGACGGGAAGAAAGGCGGGGGAGGGGTCGGCCGCGTGAAACGGCGGCCGCAGGTCGAAGCCGAGGACGAACCAGATCGCGGCCGGCCCCGCCAGCAGCAGCACGGCGTGGACCCACTGGACGAGGTCGATCATCCGGCGGCCCAGTCCGGTGCCGTACCAGGTGTTATGGCTGCGGATCAACAGGACGGCGTGTCCGGCGACCGCGGCCAGGAAGAGAAGCGCGCCGGCCGCCTCGCTGGGGGAGAGGGGGAAGGTCGCGAAGGGAAGGGGCGCTGGGTCCGTAATGCTCATCAATCCTCACCGGCTCAGGCCTGCACCACTTCCGGTTGCTTGGCGGGCGCCGGCTCTGGCCCCTCCAGGGCTCCCAGGAGTTGGTCAATGCGGAAAGGTTTGTAAAGCACGAAGCGCAGGCCGTCCTGGCGGGCCTTGACCAGCGTGTGCGTCGGGTCGTAGCCGTAGGCGGTCATGAGGATGACGCGCGCCTGCGGCTGGGCCTGGCGCAGCTCGCGGTAGACCTCGTAGCCGCTGCGGTCCGGCAGGCGGATGTCGGCCAGGACGTAGTCGTAGGTACACAGCCGGGCCATCGTGGTCGCCTCCTGGGTGTCGCGCGCCGTCTCGACGACGCACCCCCAGCGACCGAGCAACCCGTGCGCCGAGCGGCGCACGCGCTCGTCGTTGTCGGCGACCAGGACGCGCTTGCCCTTCAACTTCGGGCGGGTGCCGTCCTCCGAGTGCGGCTGCGCCTTGCCGGCCGGCACCAGGCCTTCGCCCACTTTCTGGATGCTCTGCTTGATGGCGCGGGCCCCGGCCAGGATCTGCCGCAGCTTGGCGGCCATCTCGGCGTCGTGACCGATGTAGCGGTCGAGGACCGCGGTCGCCGCCGTCAGGATGTCGTCCACCGGCAGGGCCACCTCGCTGCTGATGGCCTCCACCGAGCGCGTGGCCGTGCTGTGCTTCTCGGCCGACAGCAGTTCGAGGGTGTGCAGCGCCGAGGCGATCTCGCGGCAGAAGATCTCGGCGAACTGCAGGTCCTGTTCGCCGAAGCCGTTCAAGGTCGGGCTCTCGACGTTGAAGGTGCCGATGACCTGGTCTTCGTACAGCAGCGGCACCGTGAGGGAGGAGCGCGCCCCGGCCGCCCCCTGGATGTAGAGCGGGTCGTTGGTGGCGTCGCCGCACAGGTAGCTCTGGCCGGAGGAGGCCACGAAGCCGGTGACGCCGTTGCCCTGGGGCTCGGCGTAGAGCACGCGGTGGGCCGCCTCCGGCGTCATGCCCTCTTCGAGGAGCGGCTCCAGGCGGCCCGTCTGCCGGTCGAGCAGGCGGATCTCGATGACGTCGTAGTGCAGCAGGTCGTGCGTCAGCCGGCGGATGTCCTGCTTGAGCAGCTCGACGCGCTCCTCCGGGCTCATGTCGGACAGCTGGTCGGGGGCCAGGGCGGCCAACTCGGCGCCGGCCTTGTGCAGGGCGTCGAGCTTCTGCTGCTGCAGTTCCTCGGCGGTCACGTCGCGGGCCAGGACGATCAGCTGCGCCGTCGGCGACTCGCGGTTGCTCATCGGCGTGACGTGCAGCTCGAGGTAGCGGTCAGTGGAGCAGTGCAGGCGCGTGGTGGCGATCCGGCCGGCCAGGGCGGTGTGAAACGGCGAATAGTCGGGGCCGAGAATTTCGGGGGTGCCGAGGACTTCGTAGAAGCCGCGGCCGCGGACGTTGCCGCCGCCGCAACAGGTCGCGAAAGCCGGGTTGGACCAGATCACGCGCAGGTCGGCGCCGACGACCGCCACGCCGTCCGCGAGGGCGTCGAGCAACCGCCCGGCCCGGGTCAGGTCGCCGGCCTGCTCGCGCAGGGCCGGCTCGGTCGAGTCGGCACAGAAGGCGTCGAAGTGCTGTTCGCGCAGCAGGGCCAGGGCCTGAGGCACACTGTCCACCCGCACCACATCGCAGTCCTGCAAGCGGGGTTGCAGCAAGCTGGTGACGCGTCCCACGTTTTCGAGAACCAGGATCCGTGGTCGTTCCGGCACGATCTACCCACCCCCTTGTGGTCGGCTGCGCTGCGACGATCTAGTGAATTATAAGGTTCTTTGCGGCAAGCCACAAGCCGGCCCGGCCAGCAGGGGGCGTCAGCCCCCGCTGCGGGTGGTGGTGCCACCGCCATGCGCTTGCCTGAAGGCCGGCGAGAACCTCGTGGACTGCGCGTGCGGAATGAGGCGGGGCGGCGCGGGAGTTGCATTATCTCCCAGGTCGTCGTGGAGAGGCCCGAGTGACGGACTTCTGCCTGCGGTTCGCGGGCCGAAGCCAGCATTCATTCAACAAGGAGACTTGCCGGTGTACGCCTACCTGCGAAGTGCCTGTTTCGTGATCCTGGCCGGTGCGGTGCTCGCCGTCTCGGCGCGGGCAGCCGACGACGTCGGCGTCCCGTCGAAGGAGGTCAAGCCGGTCGTCGAGAAGGGTTACGCCTATCTCAAGAAAAGTCAGAAGACCGACGGCAGCTTCGGCGACCGGCCGGAGCAGGCGCCGGGCATCACCGCCCTCGTCGCCGCCGCCCTGCTGCACAACGGCTACGGCCCCGACGACCCGGTCACCGGCGCCGCCCTGAAGTACCTCGAGGAGCAGGTGAAGAAGGACGGCGGCATCTACAGCAAGGGGCTGGCCAACTACGTCACCAGCGTCGCCCTCATGGCCCTCAGCGACGCCAACCAGGGCGGCAAGTACGACACCGTCATCAAGAACGCCAGCAAGTTCCTCAAGAGTCTCCAGTTTGACGTGGACGAGAAGGACGCGAAGTACGGCGGCGTCGGCTACGGCAACGGCGGCCCCAAGGAACGCCCCGACCTGTCCAACACACAGCTCTTCCTCGACGCGCTCATGGCGGCGGGCGTGCCGAAGGATGACCCCGCCGTGCAGCGGGCCGTCAAGTTCATCAGCCGCTGCCAGAACCTTCCCGGAGAGACCAACGACCAGCCGTTCGCCAAGAAGACCAGCGAGGACGACAAGGGCGGCCTCACCTACAACCCCTTCGTCCCCGACGACGACCACCCGAGCAAGACGGCCGACGGCGGCCTGCGCTCGCTGGGCGGGATGACCTACGCCGGGCTGAAGAGCTTCCTCTACGCCGGGGTGAGCAAGGACGACCCGCGCGTCAAGGGGGCGATCAACTGGATTCGCCGGCACTACACCCTGGAGGATAACCCCGGCATGGGCCAGTCGGGACTGTACTACTACTACCACACCTTCGCCAAGGCGATGAGCGCCTGGGGCGAGGACCGCTTCGAGGACGCCAAGGGGACCAAGCACGACTGGCGGCGCGACCTGTTCGACGCGCTGAAGGCCCGCCAAGGCAGCGACGGCAGCTGGGTCAACAAAAAGGACCAGGCATACGGCGAAAAGAACGCCGACCTCGCCACCGCCTTCGCGCTGCTGGCGATCAGCTATACACAACCGGCGAAGAAGTAGCCACTGGCGGGGAGGATGCGCCGTCGCGCGGCGCAGGCGGCCTCCTCCCCTCTCTCCGATACTCTGGGGAGAGGGGTTGGGGGTGAGGGGCTGTCTTCTCCCCCTCACCCCCAACCCCTCTCCCCCAAGGGGCGAGGGGAGGAAGCCGCCAGCCGATGGCTTTCCGCCGCCGATGCCGTACACTGCCCCTCGTAGCCCGACCTTCCCCGAGGGACCCGCCATGACGCCGCACCTCCGCCGCCTGCTCGTCGTCATCATTCCCGCCCTGCTCGTCCTGCCGGCCATCGGCGAGGAAAAGGAGGAATTGTTCAAGGCCAAGCCGTTCACCGAGGAGAAGTCGTTCACCGGCGGCATCGAGGGGCCCGCCTGCGACGCCAAGGGCAACGTCTACGCCGTCAACTTCCAGAAGGATCAGACCATCGGCCGCGTCACCCCCGACGGCAAGGCCGAGGTGTGGGTCGAGCTGCCGGGGAAGAGTACCGGCAACGGCATCGTCTTCGACAAAAAAGGGATGATGTACGTTGCCGATTACGTCGGCCACAACGTCCTAAAAATTGACCCGGCCACGAAGAAGGTGACGGTCTTCGCCCACGAAGACAAGATGAACCAGCCGAACGATTTGGCCATCGCCCCCGACGGGACCCTGTACGCCAGCGACCCGAATTGGGGGAACAGCACCGGTCAGGTGTGGTGCATCGACCGCGAGGGGAAGGTGACTCTCGCGGCCGAGAAGATGGGCACGTCGAACGGCATCGAGGTCAGCCCCGACGGCAAGACGCTGTACGTCAACGAGAGCGTTCAGCGCAACGTCTGGGCGTTCGACATCGGCAAGGACGGCTCGCTGTCGAACAAGCGTCTTTTGAAGAAGTTCGACGACTTCGGCTTCGACGGCATGCGCTGCGACGTGGACGGCAACCTGTACATCAGCCGATACGGCAAGGGGACGGTGGCGGTGCTGTCGCCGGCGGGCAAGGTGCTGCGCGAGATCGACGTGCTGGGCGAGTCGCCGAGCAACCTGTGCTTCGGTGGGGCGGACGGGCGCACGGTGTACGTCACGGAGGTGAAACATCGTCGGCTGGTGCAGTTCCGGGTGGACAGGCCGGGGCTAGCGTGGCAGCGCTGGCAGGAGAAGTGAAACGCCGCTTGCGGCTTAGCGTCCGTTCCCCCATTATGAAGCCAACGCTAAGCCGCAAGCGCCCCCTCCGTGTCAGGGTCGCTCCTCCTGGAGAGCAGCCCAGCTTCTGAGCGCGTCAGCAGCAACCTCACGCACGGCCTGGTCCTGGTCCTCGCCCTCCAGTTTGTGAAGAGCTTCCTCGACCTTCAGTTCCGTCAGCCGCGCAAGGAGCTTCGGCGAGGCGAGAGGCTTCAACCCAGCGGGTGGGCGTTCGGGCTCATCCTGCCTCCCTTCGCGGGTCGGGACTCCCTTGAGCAAACCGCGGGCTTGGCGGCGGACGAAGATCGTGTTATCGGCCACCAAGCTCACGAAGACCGCCGCACCCCGGCGCATGATCGGCGTACTGTCGTCAATATACCTGAGGATCAGCTTCGCCACCTCATCTGTGCGTTCCTCACCCTGTTGCTGGAGGACCGTGAACGCGGCCATCTGCATCAGTTGCTTTGAAGCCCGCTGACGTTTGGCCTCCTCCGGACTGCTGGGCGGGAGGAGCGGTAGGTTGCGGTAGTCCACCTGAATACGCAGACAGTAAGGCACGAACGCTTCCAGGTCACCGGTGACCTTGAACCAGGCGCAGTAAGCGTTGTGGCGAACCTCGAAGTCCTTATCCTCTCGGGCGGCATCGATCGCGCGGCGAGCCCGGTCGTCCCGCTCCGCCGCTTGACCAAGAAGCAAAATCGCCCCCCGCCGTACGGCCGGGTCCCCTTGGGCCGCTGCCGTCAGCAGCACTTCTGTCGTTTCGGGGGGAACTTCTTTGAAGAGGCCGGAATAGGTCTCGAGGGCTCCGCGCAGCTCGCGGTCCTCATCGAACAGCGTTCGCGCCACCGATGGTGGACAAGCTCCGTTCTCATGGTGGTGAGCGATCAAACACCGTGCCTCGGTAGCTCTCCAGCGAACACGGGGGTCAGGATCCTCCTTCATCCAGCGTTCGATGAGAGGGATGGACCGGGTAACGCCTAGCTGCTCGCTCAGATGAGACAAGCAGTCCAGCACCTCGAGCCGTTCTTCCGCCGACGCCTGCGGCCTGAGCTTCTGGGACCGGTCCGCGAACGGCTTGAGCCACCAGAGCCAGAGGCCGAGGGCAAGTAACAAGATCGGGACGGCGAATAGCAGGACTTTGCGAATCGACATGATGTCACCTACCGACGCCGGTTCAGGAGCACATCGACGTGCCTGGCTGCCAACTTACCTCTCAGCATGCGACACGGTGTGCGAGTCGTCAACGCGCAAGACGCCTACTCCGGTGGACCGGACGGGCAGGCGGTGGACGTCGCGGCGATTTGTAGTAGTGCGTGGGGCGGCCGTGCTGCAGCTCGGCGTCCTCCATCAGTGTCGAGTGCAGGTGCATGCTCATCGCCAGGTCGCGCGCCGACGCCGCCATCTCCGCCGCCAGCACGCACTCGCCGATCAAGTCGCCCGCATTGCGGCGGTGCCAGGGCTGTTCGGGTAGAATGTGACAAGCCCCCTGAACGAAAGGAGAAGGGCCATGAGCCTCAGTGAAGTCGTCATCGAAGGCACCCTCAAGCCGGATGGCACGCTGGAACTGGACCAGAAGCCCAACCTGTCGCCGGGCCGGGTCACGGTCGTGTTGCGGCAAGTGTCCGCAGCGCCCCAGCCGCCCAAGGAGGACTGGTGGCAGTTCCTACAGAACGCCAGAAAGAGAATGGAAGAAGCCGGCTGCCATTTCATGGACGACAAGGAGGTGCAGGCGCACATCGAGTGGCTTCGCGCGCCCGATCACATTGATGAACTGCTCCGAGAAGCCGATGAGCGACGCCGGCAACCGGAGCAACCATAATGCTGATCTACTGCGATAGCGTCATCCTGATTTACTACCTCGACCACACCGGGTCGTTCAACATGCGGGCCAGGAATCGACTGGCGACCCTCGCCGCCGCAGGGGATCGGGTTGCTATCAGCGATCTGGTGCGGCTCGAATATCGCGTCGAGCCGGTCAGGACGGGTGACCCGGTGAAACTGACGATCTTCGATGCCTTCTGCGGCCGACCCGATGTTCAGCTGGTCCCGATCGCAACCGCAGTATTCGATCGAGCCACGGTCATCCGCGCCAGACACAACTTCAAGCTCGGCGATTCGCTGCACCTGGCAGCTGCGGTCGAGGGCGGCTGCCACCGCTTTCTGACCAACGACACCCGGCTGTCAGCATTCCCCGACATTCCCGTAGAAGTGCTGCCATGAGTGAGGCACTGGCTACTTCCGCGGCGGCTTGTAGTAATGTGTCGCGCTGCCGTGCAGCAGCTCCGCGTCCTCCATGAGCGTCTCCGTCAAGGTCGGGTGCGGGTGCATGCTCATGGCCAGGTCGCGCGCCGACGCCGCCATCTCCACTGCCAGCACCCCCTCGCCAATCAGCTCGCCCGCGCCCACCCCGCAGATGCCGACGCCCAGTACCACATCGGTTTCGGGATCGACGATCAGCTTCGTCACCCCCTCGGTGCGGCCCAGCGTCGCCGCCCGGCCGGACGCCGCCCACGGGAAGCGCTCGACCTTGACCTCGCGGCCCTGCTTCTTCGCCTCGGTCTGTGTCACGCCGCACCAGGCGATTTCCGGATCGGTGAAGACCACCGCCGGCACGGCGCGCACGTCGTACACAGCCGGCTCCCCGGCGATGGCCTCGACGGCCACCTTGCCCTCGTAGGTCGCCTTGTGGGCCAGCATCGGCTCGCCGGCCACGTCGCCTACGGCCCAGATGGCCTCGTCCGTCGTGCGCCGCTGGCCGTCCACCTTGACGACGCCTTTCTCGTCGAGCTGCACCTTCGTGTTTTCCAGGCCGAGGTCGCGGCTGTTCGGCCGGCGCCCCACGGCGATCAGCACGCGCTCGAAGGTCGGCTCCCTGTCCTCGACTTCCTCCCCCTCCAGCACCACCTTGACGCCGTTGGCCGCCGCGCTCAGGCGCACCACCTTCGTATTCAGGTAGATCTTGTGGAAGAGTCCCTTGAGGCGCTTCTGCAAGGGCTGGACCAGGTCGCTATCGACGCCGGGCAGCAGGCTCGGTGTCAGTTCCACGACCGTCACCTTGCTGCCCAGCGCGGCGTAGACGTAGCCCAGTTCCAGGCCGATGTAGCCGCCGCCGACGACCAGCAGCGACGCCGGCAGTTCCTCCAGGCGCAGCGCGGCGGTCGAGTCCATGACGCGCGGCGAATCGAGTGCCAGGGCCGGCGGCTTCACGGGGAGCGAGCCCGTCGCCACGATGCAGTTGCGAAAGGCGAGGCGGCGGCCGTCGTCGAGCTGCACGGTGCGGCTATCGGCGAAGCGGGCGCGGGCATGGACAAATTCGACCTTGCGCGACTTGCACAGGCCGAGGAGGTTGGTGGAGAGGGTGGCGACGACCTTCTGCCACTGGCCGCGGACGCCGCCGAGGTCGATCTTCGGGGGGCCGAAGTCCAGGCCGAAGTGGGCGGCGTCGCGGACGTCGGTGATGAGCTTGGCGGTGTGCAAGAGCGCCTTGCTCGGGATGCAGCCAACGTGCAGGCAGGTGCCGCCGGGCTTCTCCCCGGCGTCGATGAGGGTGACTTTCATCCCCTTGTCGGCGGCCAGGAACGCCGCGCCGTAGCCGCCCGGGCCGGCGCCAAGGACTACCAGTTCGGATTCGATGGTGTCGGCCATGAGTGGTCCTTTGTTTACCCGCGGGGGCGATTTATCGTTTCGCGAACCGATAAATCGCCCCCGCGGGTAAACCGGTTATTATGCGTGCAGCAGCATCACCAGCGGGTTCTCCAGCATCTCGGCGAGCCGGCGCGTGAAGCGCGCCGCGGCGGCGCCATCGATCACGCGATGGTCATACGACAGCGACAAGGGCAGCATCAACCGCGGCAGCACCTGGCCGTCGCGCACCACCGGCTCCTGGCGCGAGCGCGATAGGCCCAGGATCGCCACCTCCGGCCAGTTGATGATCGGCGTGAAGCCGGTGCCGCCGATGCCGCCGAGGTTGGTGATCGTGAACGTGCCGCCCTGCATGTCGGCCTTGCCCTTGCGCGCCGCCTCCGCCGCGTCGGTCAGCTCCTGCGCCAGCTCGGCGACGCTCTTTTTATCCACGTCGCGGATGACCGGAACCAGCAGACCGCCCTCGGTGTCCACCGCGACGCCGACGTGGTAATAGCGCTTCAGGATCAATTGGCCCGATGCGAGATCGAGGCTGGCGTTGAAGGTCGGGAACTCCTTCAGGGCGATGGCCGCCGCCTTCAAGGCAAACGCACTGATCGTCAGCTTCGGGCCGGACTTCTGCGCCTTGCGGAACGCTTCCAAATCGGTGACGTCGGCGAGGTCGTGCTGCGTGACGTGCGGGATGAGGCCCCACGCGAGGCTCATCTGCCCGGCGGTCAGCTTGCGGACGCGCGTCAGCGGCTGCGCCTCGATGGGGCCGAACTTGGCGAAGTCGGGCAGCTTAGGCGCCGACGCGGTGGCAGGCGCCGCGGCCGCGGCCGACCCGGAGGCGAGTCGGCGGACGAACCCCTTTACGTCCTCGGGGGTGATGCGACCGTTGCGGCCGCTGCCCGACACCTCCCGCAGATCGACGCCGAGTTCGCGCGCCAGCTGGCGCGTCGCGGGGCCGGCGAGGGGGATGTTGCCCGTCTCGGCCGCGGGGGTCCGGCGGCCGTTGCCCACGTTGGCCTCCCGCGCGGCCTCGGCGGCGGTGTGCTTCGGGGGCGGCTCCGCCTCGCGCTGAGTCGTGCGCGGGGCGGTCTTCTCCGGCTTTACCTCCTTGACCGTGGGAGCGGTGGCGCCGTCCGTCTCCTCGATGAGGACGTAAGGCTGGCCAACCTTGACCTGATCGCCAGCCTTGACGAGCACTTTCGTGACCCGGCCGGCCACGGGCGAGGCCACGTCGAGCGCCGCCTTGTCGGCCTGGACCTCGAGCAGCGCCTGGTCCTTTGCGACCACATCACCCGCCGCGACCTTGACCGCGTTCACCTCGACGCTCTCGACGTTCTCCTTGAGCGCCTGGAGTTTGATCTCGCTCGCCATCGATGTCCTCGTGGGCTGCTTGCCGCTTCACACCACCTGCGAAGCCGCAAGCGGCTGATTATGCCCGCATCGGGCTGACCTTCTCGGGATCGATGCCCAATTGCCGGATGGCGTCGCGCACCACCTCGGGCTTGATCGCCTCGCGGCGCGCCAGTTGCGCCAGGGCCGCCACGGTGACGCACTCCGCGTCCACCTCGAAGAAGCGCCGCAGCGCCTCGCGCGTCTCGCTGCGGCCGAAGCCGTCGGTGCCCAGCGGATACAACCCGCCCGGCACCCAGCGCGTAATCATCTCCGGCACCGACTTCATGAAATCGCTGGCCGCGAGGAAGATGCCCTCCTCCTTCGCCAGCACGCTCTCGAGGTAACTCTGCCGCGGCTTCTCGGTCGGGTGCAGCATGTTCCAGCGCTCGACCTCCAGGGCCTCGCGCCGCAGCTCCTTGTAACTGGTCACGCTCCACACGTCGGCAGCCACGCCGAACTGCCCCGCCAGCATCTCCTGCGCCTTCAGGACGTGCGGCAGGATCGGCCCGCTGCCGAGCAGATGCACCTTCAACCGGGGGGATGACTCCCCCCGCTCGCCCGGGATCGGGGCCGGCCGCAGCTTGTACATCCCTTTGAGAATGCCTTCGGCCGAGCCCTCCGGCATCGGCAGCATCGGGTAATTGTCGTTATAGAGCGTGATATAGTAGAAGATGTCCTCCGGCTTGTCGCCGTACATGCGGCGGATGCCGTCGCGGATGATGGCGGCCAGCTCGAAGGCGTAGGCCGGGTCGTAGGCCACCACGTTGGGCACCGTCGAGGCCAGGACGTGACTGTGGCCGTCCTCGTGCTGCAAGCCCTCGCCGTTGAGCGTCGTTCGGCCGGCCGTCGCCCCCAGCAGGAAGCCGCGCGCCCGCGAGTCGGCCGCCGCCCACATCAGGTCGCCGACCCGCTGGAAGCCGAACATCGAATAAAAGATGTAGAACGGCATCGTCGGCAGCCCGTGGATGGCGTAGGCGCTGCCGGCCGCGATGAACGACGACGTCGAGCCCGCCTCGGTGATGCCCTCCTCCAGGATCTGGCCGTTCTTCGCCTCCCGGTAGGCCGTGGCCGCGTACTGGGCATCGACCGGGTCGTACAGCTGACCGACGTTGGAATAGATCTTGTAAGTCGCAAAGAGCGGGTCCATGCCGAAGGTGCGGGCCTCGTCGGGGATGATCGGCACCACCCACTTGCCCAGCTCCTTGTCGCGCAGCAGCCGGCCGAGGATGTCCACGAAGACCATCGTGGTCGAAGGGGTCTTGTCGCCGCTCCCCTTGGCGTAGGCGGCGACCAACTCCTCGCCGGGCGCCTTCAGCGGCGGCGTTTTTCGGGCCCGGCGCTGCGGCAGGTAGCCGCCCAGCACCTTGCGCCGCTCCTGCAAGTACTGCATCTCGCGCGAGTCGTCCGGCGCCCGGTGGAAGGCGGCGTGTTCGACCTCCTCGTCCGACAGCGGCAGGCCGAAGCGGTTGCGGAACTCCACCAGGTACTTCGCCTGGATCTTCTTCTGCTGGTGGGCCGTGTTCTTGCCCTCGCCCGCCTCGCCCAATCCGTATCCCTTGACGGTGTGCGCCAGGATGACCGTCGGCCGACCCCGGTTATCGACCGCGGCCTTGTAGGCGGCGTAGACCTTCTCCGGGTCGTGCCCGCCGCGTTTCAGCTTCTCCAGCTGCTCGTCGCTGAGGTGCTCGACCAGTTGCAGCAACTCGGGGTACTTGCCGAAGAAGTGCTTGCGGATGTAGGCGCCGCCGGCGACGGTGTACTTCTGGAACTCGCCATCGACAACCTCGCCCATGCGCTTGACGAGCAATCCGCTCTTGTCGGCCGCCAACAGCGGATCCCAATCGCTACCCCAGATGACCTTGATGCAGTTCCAGCCGGCGCCGCGGAAGGCCGCCTCCAGCTCCTGGATGATCTTGCCGTTGCCGCGCACCGGGCCGTCGAGGCGCTGCAGGTTGCAGTTGACCACGAAGATCAGGTTGTCCAACCCTTCGCGCGAGGCCAAGGTCAGGGCGCCGAGCGACTCCGGCTCGTCGCACTCGCCGTCGCCCAGGAAGCACCAGACGTGCTGGTTGGACTCCTTCATCAGGCCGCGGTGCTCCAGGTAGCGGTTGAAGCGCGCCTGGTAGATCGCCATGATCGGGCCGAGGCCCATCGACACCGTGGGGAACTGCCAGAAGTCGGGCATCAGCCACGGGTGCGGGTAGGACGCCAGACCGCCGCCCGGTTGCAATTCGCGGCGGAAGTTTTCCAGGACCTTCTCGCTCAGCCGGCCTTCGAGGAAGGCGCGGGCGTAGATGCCGGGCGAGGCGTGGCCCTGGAAGTAAACGATGTCGGCCCCGTCGGGGTGGTCGGGTCCGCAGAAGAAATGGTTGAAGCCGATCTCGTACAGGGTGGCCGACGAGGCGAAGGTCGCGATGTGGCCGCCGAGGGTGCCGTCGATCTTGTTGGCGCGGACGACCATCGCCGTCGCGTTCCAGCGGACCAGGCTCTTGATGCGCCGCTCCAACTCGCGGTTGCCGGGGAAGACCGGCTGACGGCTCACCGGGATGGTGTTGATGTAGGGCGTGTTGGCCGTGAAGGGGATCTCGACGCCCTGCGTCACCGCCTTGTGCTTCAACTCGGCCAGGAGGAAGCGGGCGCGGTCCGGGCCGTCGTGCCGCAGGATCGACTCCAGCGAGTCGAGCCACTCGCGCGTCGCTTCGACGTCCACGTCCGCGGCCCCGTCCTCGTTCACGTCCAGCAGTCCCACGTCCCGCGCCATGGCAACTCTCCCCGCAACAGAGACAATCGGCTGAAGGATATTGTACGGAGCCGCTTGCGGCTTCGCACGGCCTGCGAAGCCGCAAGCGGCGGGACGGCGGGAAGTCAACTTGCGAGTGTTGCGGGGGGCCGCGTACAATAACCCCCCTGTGTTTCCTGCGCCACTCCTGACTGGCCACGGGGTGCCTTTTGACCGTTAGCCATCCCTCTCCCCGCCGCGTTGTCGTCCTCGGCTCGACCGGGTCCATCGGCACCAGCACGCTCGACGTCATCGCCCACCTTCCCCAACGGTTGCAAACGGCGGGTCTGAGTGCCCATTCGAGCTGGCCGGCCCTGTTCGAGCAGGCCAACCGCCATCGGCCGGCCTGGGTCACCGTCACCGACCCCGACGCGGTCCGCAAGCTCGATCGCAGCAAGCTCGATCACGGCATCGAACTGCTCACCGGCCCCGAAGGGGTCGCCCGCATGGTGGCCGACCCAGAGGTGGACGTCGTCCTGAGCGCCGTCGTGGGGGCCGCCGGGCTGGAGGGCACCTGGGCGGCGCTGGAGGCCGGCAAGACGGTCGCCGTCGCCAACAAGGAAACGCTGGTCATGGCTGGGCCGCTCGTCATGGAGCTAGCCGCCCGGCACAACGCGCTCGTCCTGCCCGTCGATAGTGAGCACAGCGCCGTCTTCCAGGCCCTGCACACAAGCCCGACGCGCCAGCGAGGGGGCCAGACAAGCCCGACGCGCCAGCGAGGAGGCCCCCTCGCTGGCGCGTCGGGCTTGTGTAGCGGCGCGGAAGAGGACCCCCTCGCTGGCGCGTCGGGCTTGTGTAGCGGCGCGGAAGACGGCCCCCTCGCTGGCGCGTCGGGCTTGTGTAGCCGCGTGGAAGAGGTCGAGCGCGTCGTTCTGACCGCCAGCGGTGGGCCGTTCCGCGGCAAGCGGGCGGCCGACCTGGCCGCGGTCACGGTCGATCAGGCCCTGCGGCACCCGACCTGGCGCATGGGGCCGAAGATCACCGTCGATTCGGCGACGCTGATGAACAAGGCGCTGGAGGTGATCGAGGCCCGCTGGCTGTTCGGCCTGCCGGCGAAGCGCATTGAGGTCATCATCCACCCGGAATCGATCGTGCATTCGTTCGTGGAGTTCGTGGACGGCTCGGTGCTGGCACAGCTGTCGCCGCCGGACATGCGCCTGCCGATCCAGTACGCCCTGACCTACCCCGAGCGGGTGGCGGGGCCGGCGCGGAAGCTGTGCTGGCGCGAGTTGTCGGAATTGCGCTTCGAGCAGCCCGATCACGAGACGTTCCCGGCGGTACAATTAGGGTACGAAGTCGCCCGCCGCGGCGGGACGTGCGGGGCGGTGCTCAACGCCGCCAACGAGGCGGCCGTCGGCCGCTTCCTGGCCGGCGAGCTGTCCTTCCTCGACATCCCGCGTGTCTGCCGCGCTGTCCTTGACCATCACAACTTCAGCGCCCGGCCCACGCTCACCGAGTTGGCCGCCCTCGACCGCTGGGCGCGACAGGAGGTAACCCGTTGGATAGCCAGCAAACCCCGGACCACGACCCGGACGTAACGCCACCTCCGCCCCAGGCGCCCTCGGGCAACGGCGCGCCGCCGGAGGAGTCGATCGACGACGCCCAGCTGTCGATGCGCGCCTGGTTCTCGCGCAACGGCATCACACTGGCCATTGTCATGGCCTTCTTCGTGATCCTCTACAAGGTCGCCGGCCTAGAGGGCATTTGGACAGGCGCCAAAGTGGGCCTTGGCCTCGGCGCGGTCATCTTCATCCACGAGTTAGGGCACTTCCTGGTGGCCAAGTGGTGTGACGTCCACGTACAGACATTCAGCATCGGCTTCGGGCCGGCGCTGCCGGGTTGCATGTACAAATGGGGCGAGACGACTTACAAGATCGCCCTGTTCCCCCTCGGCGGCTACGTCAAGATGGTCGGCGAGGGGGGCGAGAACGACGAGGAGGACACCGACCCGCGCTCGTACAAGAACAAGACGGTCGGCCAGCGGATGGCGATCATCTCCGCGGGCGTGGTCATGAACGTCCTCTTCGGGCTGCTCGTCTTCATCATCGCCTTCAAGATCGGCGTCCACCAGACGGCGCCGGTTGCCGGCATCGAGGAGACGGGCGGTCCGGCCTGGACGAAGGGGGTGCGCCCCGGCGACGTGATCGTCAAAGTCGATGACGTCGCCCGGCCGAGCTTCGACGACCTCCGGGCGGCCGTCATGACCACCTCGGAGGGAACGCCGGTCACGTTCGTGTTCCGCCGCGGCGAGGAGGACTATACCGTCGCCGTCGTGCCGCGCAAGAACAAGCAGGAGAAGAGGCCGGTCATTGGCATCACCCCGCCCGCCCAGCTCAGGCTCCCCGACAAAGACGAGGTGGAGGAGAACGGCGTCCCGACGCTGCGGAATAGCGCCGCCGCCGCGGCGTGTGTTCTCGACCTGAAACCGGACGACCGGCTTCTCGCCGCCACCGATCCCGACAAGCCGGACGCGCTCAAGGAATTGCCGGCCGGGGCGAAGGGTTACGCCGACCTCGGCGAGCGCCTTTTCCGGCTGAGTGGCAAGTCGGTCCAGGTGAAAGTCCGTCGGGCGGGCGCGGCCGAGGACGAAACGCTCACGCTGGAATCCGGCTCGGGCTTCCAGTTCGGCGACGCCATCGTCGGCACCAGCGATCCCACTGCGGACAACCCCTTTAAGACAGCGGAATTAGAAAAGGATCCGCGCGACCCGCAGGGGAAGAACCTCGATTACTTCCAGTTCCTGCGGCGGATGAACCAGCTGACGGGCCGGCCGGTGGTCATCCAGGTGCGCCGCAAGGGGGCCACGCCCGACAGCAAGGTCAGCGTCTTCGTGCCGGCGGCGTACCACCGCATCATCCCCGGCGTGCGCATGGAGATGGGGGCCGTGACGGCCGTGCGCGAGAAGTCGAGCGGCGAGGCCCGCGGGGTGAAGGAACACGACGTCATCATGGGTGTCACGCTCAGCGACGGCCGCGATAGTGTGACGTTCTCCGCGACCCCGAGCGGCAACGAGAAGCAGCTCGATCCGCTGCGTCTGCCGGACGACCTGCGCCGCTGGGCGCGCGGCCGTTCCCCGGTGACGGCCTCCTTGAAGGTGCGGCGCCTGAACGGGCACGACGCCGACGCCACGGAGGAGTTATCCGACCTGGAATGGAAGGAGGACTGGGCCGACGCCGCCGCGATCCCCTTCCCCAGCACCGCCTCGCTGGCGATCTCCGAGCTGGGCCTCGCCTACCAGGTCAAGTCCCAGGTGGCCTCGGTCGAGCCGGGCGCCCCCGCGGCGCAGCAGGGCTTGCAGGCCGAGGACTTCATTCTGAGCTGGAACCACCAGCGGCCGCCGCGGCGCGCGGGCGAGGCCGAGAAGTGGCTCGACAAACCGATCAACCTGCGGCTGGACGACAACCCCAAGGCCGACCCCGAGCCGCGCTGGGCCTACGTCTTCTTTAGCATGCAGGAGATTGACTATCCGCGCGTGCAGCTTCAGGTGCGGCACAAGGATGGCGAACTGGCGACGGTCGAGGTGGACCTGCAACGGGCGTACTTCCCCGAGTCGCCTGAAAAGACCTGGCCCTTGTTCGATCCCTCGGCGCCGCGCGGTCTGCTGCTGTTCCCCCCGCAGGACCGGGTCGTCCACGCCGACAGCCTGGGCAACGCGGTGCAGATGGGTATGCGCTACACCTCGCGGACCATCGTGACGATTTACATGAGCCTGAAGGCGCTTCTCACGCAGCGGATTTCGGCCGTGGACAACCTGGCAGGGCCGATCGACATCGCCCGGATGGCCTACCGCCAGGCGGGCAGCGACTGGGCCGACTTCCTGATGCTGCTGGGACTCATTAGCGTGAACCTGGCGGTGGTGAATTTCCTGCCGATTCCGATCCTCGACGGCGGTCACATGGTCTTCCTGATCTACGAGAAACTGCGCGGGCGCCCGGCATCGGAACACGTGCGCCTGGCGGCCAACTGGGTCGGGCTGCTCTTGCTGGCGTCGCTGATGCTTTTCGTCATCGGCCTGGGCATCTGGCGTCTGATCCCCAGTTGACGACAAAGGGGACATTCCTCTTTTTCGCCCCGCCCGCAAGACCAAGCCGTGCGGAGGGGCGGCGAAAAAGAAGGAATGTCCCCTTTGTCGCTCGCGGGTAAACACGGAGCCGGGGGAACATCAGTCATGGCGCGTACTGACGGGCGACACAGCTCGCACATCCAGGAAAAGCGACCTCCGTCGGGGGGGAATAGTGCGTCCCCGCCGCCGGCGTCGGCCGGCGAGGAGCGGCAGGCGGCCCAGGAGGGGCGCGACGCCGGCTGGCGCTGGGCGGCGACGCTGTGGGCCATTGTCTTCCTGTTCCTGACGGCGCTGCTGCTGTTCGACCTGCTCGCCGGCCTGATCCATCGCTGAGGGTCTGTAGCGCAAGCCGCTTGCGGCTTAGCGGAAGCCTGGAATCCGCCAAGCCGCAAGCGGCTGTCGCAACAGACTCTGAGTCACACCGCACCCCCCGAGGGAAGCCATGCGTTGCCCCTTGCCGCTGCTCGCCGGTCTTCTCCTCACCGGCCCCGCTTCCGCCGAGTCCATCGACTACCTGCGCGACGTCAAGCCGATCCTCCGCGAGCGCTGCTACGCCTGCCACGGATCGCTGCGCCAGAAGGCCGGCCTGCGCCTCGACTCGGCGGTGTTGATCCGCAAGGGCGGCAAGGGGGGGCCGGTCGTCGTCCCCGGCAAGAGCGCCGACTCACCGCTGATCGATGCGGTGTTGGGGCGCGGCCGTCCGCGCATGCCGCCGGAGAAGGAAGGGCCGCCGCTGACGGAGAAGCAAATCGCTGTCCTCCAGGGATGGATCGACGCCGGGGCGAAGGCGCCGGACGAGCGGCCGCCCGAAGACCCCCGCAAGCACTGGGCCTTTCAGGTGCCGGTGCGGCCCGCCCTGCCGGCGGTGCGGAACGCCGCCTGGGTGCGCAACCCCATCGATGCCTTCGTCGCCGCCGAGCAGGAGAAGCACGGCCTGCGCCCTCTGCCCCCCGCCGACCGGGAGTCGCTCCTGCGCCGCGTCTGCCTCGACCTGACCGGCCTGCCGCCGACGCGTGACGAGTTGCACGCCTTCCTGGCCGATGGCGGCGCGGACGCTTACGAACGGGCGGTCGATCGGCTGCTGGCGTCGCCGCAGTACGGCGAGCGCTGGGGCCGCCACTGGATGGACGTCTGGCGCTACTCCGACTGGTACGGCCGCCGTTCGGTGCCCGACTGGTGGAACAGCGCCTCGCAAATCTGGCGCTGGCGCGACTGGATCGTCAAGTCGCTCGACGCGGACAAGGGCTACGATCGCATGATTCAGGAGATGCTCGCCGCCGACGAGATTTGCCCCGACGACGACGAGGCGTTGGTGGCGACCGGCTACCTCGCCCGTAACTGGTACGCCCTCAACCCGAACCAGTGGATGCGCGACACGGTCGAGCACACCGGCAAGGCGTTCCTCGGCCTGACGTTCAACTGCGCCCACTGCCACGACCACAAGTACGACCCGATCTCACAGGAGGACTACTTCCGCTTCCGCGCCGTCTTCGAGCCGATCGACCTGCGCCAGGATCGCGTGGCCGGCGAGCCCGATCCGGGGCCGTTCCAGAAATACGACTATTCAAAACTGCGCAAGCCTGTCCGCGTCGGCTCGATCCGCGTCTTCGACGAGCACCCCGACGCGAAGACCTGGATGTATCACCTCGGCGACGAGCGCAATCGCCTGGAGGGCAAGCCGCCGCTCGCGCTCGGCGCGCCGGCATTCCTTGGCGGCGACAAGCTGAACGTCAAGCCCGTGGAACTCCCGCCGGTGGCCTATTACCCGGGGCTGAAGCTGTTCATCCAGCAGGAGGAAACGGCGAAGCGCGAGGCCGCGGTGGGCGCGGCGAAGGCGGCCCTGGCGAGGGCGCCGGCCGATGCCCTGGCGAAGGCCCGGCTGACAGCGGCCGAGGCGGAGCTGCGCTCGATGCAGGCGCGCATCGCCGCCGACAAGGCCCGCTATGGGAAAGGAGGGGGAGACGCCGGCGCGCTGGCCCGTGCCGCGAGCCAGGCCGAGCACGCCGCGAACCTGGCCGCCGCCGAGGAGAAACTGTTGCAAGGCGAGGCGAGCTTGACCGCGGCGAAAGCGAAGACCGACGACGCCGCGACGAAGGCGGCTGAGGCGCAGGTGGCGGCAGCGAAGAAGGCCGTCGGGGCGGCGCGGCAAGCGCTGCCGGCCGACACCGCGAGCTACACCCCGCTGAGCCCGGTCTATCCGAGGACGAGCACCGGCCGGCGGCGGGCGCTGGCGCAATGGATCGCCAGCAGTGACAACCCGTTGACGGCGCGGGTCGCGGTCAATCACGTCTGGATGCGGCACTTCGGCCGGCCGCTGGTCGAGACGGTGTTCGACTTCGGCCGCAACGGCAAGGTGCCGACGCACCCCGAACTGCTCGACTGGCTGGCGGTCGAATTCATGGAGCGGGATTGGAGCCTGAAGCACCTGCACCGGCTGATCGTGACGAGCAATACCTACCGGACGGCCTCGGGTGGTGCGAAGCCGCAAGCGGCGGAGGCCGACCCCGATAACCGCTGGCTGTGGCACTTCCCGCGCCGCCGCGTCGAGGCGGAAGTGGTGCGCGACAGCGTCCTCCACGCCGCGGGAGAACTGGACGTGCAGATGGGCGGGCTCGACCTCGACCCGCAGGCGCAGGCCGGCTCGAGGCGGCGCAGCCTGTACTTCAGCCTCTACCCGGAGGGCGGCGGTCTGTTACATCTGTTGGAGTTCTTCGACGCCCCCGACCCGTGCGACTGCTACCGGCGCAGCGAGACCCTCGTCCCCCAGCAGGCGCTGGTGCTAACCAACAGCACGCTGGTCCTCGACGAGAGCCGTGTGCTGGCCCGCAAGATGTCGGCGACGGTCGCCGCGGAGAAGGGAAACGACGGGGCATTCGTGGTCGCAGCGTTCGAGCAGGTGCTGACGCGCCGGCCGACGGAGGGGGAGACGGCGACGTGCCTGGAGTTCCTGACGCAGCAGACAGAGTTGTACCGCACGGCGGGGGTGAAGACGGCGCCGGCCGACCACGCGCTGCGCGCCCGCGCGAGCCTGGTGCGGGCGCTGTTCAACCACAACGACTTCGTGACGATCCGCTGAGCCGGAAGCCGGCGGTGCGTTCAGGAGCGGCGGGTGTGTAAAGCTTCGCCCATCCCGTTTTTCCCCGTCGTGGGCACGTGATCTTTGCCCGAACCCACCGAACTCGCTAAGTTACGGAGGTCATGGACAGCGCGCTCCTTGAATACTGCCCGACGGCCAATGACGTCGGCGATTGGCAGGAACTCTTCCGCCAGCTGCGACTCGAAGTGGCGCAGCTGCGCGGCGAGGTCGCGGCCCTGCGCCGCGACAACCTCGAGCTGCGCCAGCAGGCCGGCTACTGGAAGAGCATGCCTACCCGCGCCCTCGAACGCCTCGACGCTGTCGCGCAGGACAACGAACATCTCCGCGGCGAGGTCGCGCGCCTCAACGCCCAACTCTTCGGCCAGAAATCCGAGAAGCAATCCCGCAAGGATCGCTCCAACCACCTGGACGGCCTCGACGGCGCGGACGACGCCGACGCCGAGTCGAAGCCGGCCCAGCGGCCGCGGAAAGGGCCCAAACGCCGCGACTACAGTCATCTGCCCGCGCGCGAGGAACTCGTCGAACTTCCCGAGGCCCAGCAGCTTTGTCCCCGCTGTGGCCAGCCCTGGCGCGAGCGGAGCGACACCGAGGACTCCGAGCAGATCGAGATCGAGGTCAAGGCCTACCGCCGCGTGATCCGCCGCCGCCGCTATCAAGCGACCTGCCGGTGCGCGGACTGCCAGACGCGCACGGCGCCGCCGCCACCCAAGTTGATCCCCAAGAGTCTCTTGGGCACTTCGGTGTGGCTGGAGATCCTGCTGGACAAGTACGCCAGCTATCGGCCGACGGAACGGCTGCTGGCCGCCTGGAAACTTCTGGGCCTGCCGATCGCGGCGAGTACCGTGGCCGGTGGCTTGCAGCGGCTGGTGCCGTTGTTCGAGCCGCTGCATCAGGCGATCCAGCAGCGCGTGCGGCAGTCGGCCTCTCAGCAGGCCGACGAGACGCGCTGGCTGGTCTTCGTGGACAAGGACGGCAAGGAGGGCCACCGCGGGTGGCTGTGGGTGTTCCTGGGCACCGACGCGGTGGTGTACGTGCTAGGCACTGTTTGACAATAGGCAGATCGCTGTTGAGTCAGAGCTTCGGCCGCTCGTTTTCCTCAGTGAATCCGAGGGCCAGAGGGAACCGAAACTCTACCTCAACAACGGAAAACGCAATTGTCAAACAGTGCCTAGTAGTACAGCGCGCAGTCTCTCAAGGTACAGCGCAATGGGTTTCAACACAGCTACGCGGAAAACACGGTGTTATTTGAAGACCCGTGTTATTTGTTTTCATGGACGGGCAGTTATAGCTACTAT
>Ga0116219_10000221_pt1 | contig 60187 bp, 53 predicted proteins | sample Sb_taG_4_FD_91019 | JGI IMG/M metagenome (GOLD analysis project Ga0116219, IMG submission 91019) | Peat soil microbial communities from Weissenstadt, Germany - Sb_50d_6_BS metaG | ecosystem: Environmental > Terrestrial > Soil > Wetlands > Peat | place: Germany: Weissenstadt | collected 2010-09-21 | reverse complement strand
TGTCAATGCTGAATGAACGAGATTGGATGGCCGAAAATACGCGCAGTTTTTAGTGGGATGCAGCTTGACTTGCCACTGGGGCGGGAGCGTTCACCGCGGCTTTTCCGGTAACGGCTTCTCGAGCCAGCACGCGACGATTGAATTCATGAATGACCCGAGCGACGTAGGCGCGCGTCTCGTGATACGGCGGAATGCCGTGATATTTGTCGACTGCCTCAGGGCCCGCGTTATAGGCAGCCAACGCCAGCGCCAGGTTGTCGTGATACCTGGTGAGCAGCGAGTCAAGATAGGTCGAACCCCCGCGCACATTCTCGGAGGGCTGAAAACTGTCGCGCACGCCCATTCCCGCAGCGGTCTCGGGCATAAGTTGCATCAGTCCCTGCGCACCGGCGGAGCTCACTGCATGAGCATTGCCATCGCTTTCGGCCTTCACCACGCTGGCCAGCAGGTCGACGTCCAGGTTATGCACCGCCCCTGCCCTCCCCAGCATTTCGCGCAGGTCGGCCGTGGTTAAATTTGCTTGGCGTTGCGGGCCGGGCGTTGGCGCCGGTGCTGGCACAGCTGGCGCAGTCGGATCCGGAATCGTTTCGAATGCGGAGATCTCGCCGGGAGCGAATTCCATGTAGTTATCTTCGCCGGCGCTCAAGTAAACGCGGATGCGCCCATCCACCTGCGCATGATGATCGCAACGCAGAGCAAATCCATTACGCAGGGTCACCTGCTCCGCAGCGCGCACCTGGAGTGCGAGGCCCGTAACGGCCAAGAGTGCCGCAGACCCAGCTAGAAAATGTCTGCGCGCGCTTCGAATTCGATGAAACTCATCACTCATGCTCTTGCTTCTGCCAATTTCGCCAGCGCCGATTCCAACACGACTGCGACGCCTTCGTCGTCGTTTGATGGCGCCTGCTTCCAGCCGCGCGTCTTCGCCATGGTTCGCAATTCGGCAGCCGCATTTGCCATCACAATTCCCTGCCCTGCCCACTCCAGCATACCCACATCGTTCCAATTGTCGCCAATGGCCATGGTTTCCTTGCGCTCGACGCCCAACTCTGCGGCCAGACGTTGCAGCGCCCATCCCTTGGTGACGCCGGGCGGAAGCAGATCGAGGATCGAGAGGTCGCGCGCCGGATACTCGGTCCGCGCGCACCCGCATTCATCGCGCCACTCGCTCGCCTGCAATGCTTTCTCGGCGTCTTTCATTTTGTCGATGCTTCCCGCCGCCATTCCCTGGATCGGATCGTCGCCATCGATCAGCGCAAGTTCCAACGGCTTCACGATCTCGATAGCATTGCGATTGGCCTCGACCCACATGGCGATCCGGCCATGCGCCTGTTCCAGGTCTTCGAGAACAAGCTCGCCGCGTCCCGGCCGGTTGAAGGTAAACACAACGATTCCAAACGGTCGCAGTACGCCACACAAGCCCCGGGCAACACGCGACTGCATATGGCAACACTCCATCACTTCGCCAGTCAGCGTGCAGGTCACTGCACCATTTGACGCGATAACGGGCGTGTCCGCTCGCAATCCCAGGCCGACAAGCAATGGCGCGGCATAGGCGGCGCGCCGGCCCGTGGCAAAGACCACAGTGATTCCCGCTTCCTGAGCAGCGCGCAGCGCTCGCACATTGCGCTCGCTGATGGTATGGGAGTGCGCTGGCAGCAGCGTGCCATCCAGGTCGATCGCCACCAGGCGAAGTGGGGGATGCATAGGCTCAGTGTACGGGACCGGGGACACAGGGACCAGAGAACCGGGGGCAGCCAATAGCTAACAGGGATCAGAAAGACGAGGAACCGCATGATCCGGTAATCTTTGATGAATGGAACGGATCTGCAGCCAGTGTCATGCGGTGATGGGTGAGGAAACTCAGGGCGATTGGTGCCCGGCGTGTGGCGGCGCGATTGTGGAGCGTGAAGTTTCCGAGACCCTGCGGAGCGCGAACGGGCCGGCGGAGATCGATCATCGCGGCATTGTGCTGCCGCGGCGTCACGCCTTGGGCGGGATTATTACCCCCCAGTAGCGTTGCCTATTCGTACCGCAGGGCTTCGGCCGGCAGCACCCGGGCGGCTGACGAAGATGGGTACAAGGTGGCCAGGAGCGAAATGCCGATCGAGGCTGCCGCGACGATCACCCCGTGAATGGCACGCGGAGCGAAGGGCAGCGTATCGATGGAATAGACCTCGGCTGAGAGATGGATAAAGTGATAGTGTCCGCCGGCCCATGACGCGATATACCCGAGAACGAGTCCCAGCGCCGTGCCGACTACGCTGATCAGAATGCCCTGAAAGAGAAAGATGCGGCGCACCTGGTCCGGCGACACGCCGAAGCTCATCATCACGGCGATATCGCGGGTCTTTTCCATCACCATCATGGTGAGTGCGATGAGAATGTTGAGCGCGGCCACAATCACAATCAGCGCGATGATGATGAAGGTGACGATCTGTTCTTCTTTGAGTGCGCTGAAGAGCTCGCGGTTCTGCTCCATCCAGTTGTTGGTCATGTAGCCGGGGCCGGCAGCTTGCTCAATGGTGTGAGCGATCTCGGGCGCACGCTTGGGATCGTCGACTTTGAAGCTGATGATCGACACCAGATCGGGTTCATCGAAGAGCCTCTGCGCGTCGGCGAGCCGCAGGAAACCCATTTCGTCGTCGTACTGGTAAAAGCCAGAGTGGAATGTGCCGGCGAGGCGGAAGCGGACGTACTTGGGGACCTCTCCGAGAGGCGTCATCTCGCCCTGTGGACTCACAACAAGGACCGAATCGCCTGCGGCGGCGCCGATGGTTTGGGCCAGATCGCTGCCCAGGATGATGGGCGGAAGCTCTTCGCTTTGCGTTGACGCGGACGCGGGTTGCGGTTCGAGAATATTCACCGCGCCGGGTGAAGCCGTCGAAAGAAGGTCGCTGACGTTTCGTTCGTCGTCCGGCAGGACGCCTTCGATCATTGCGCCTCCGCTGCGTGCGCCGCGGGCCGCCAGCACCGGTTCGAACAGGCCCGGCGACGCGGCCACCACATGCGGCAGATGACTCAAGCGCTTTACAAGGGGTTCCCAATCGCGGATTCCGCGTGCTTCAACCTGCATGAGCTGAATGTGTGCGGTAAAGCCCAGCAGCTTGTCCTGCAGGTCCCGCTGCATGCCCGTGGTGATGGCCAGGGCAATGATCAGCGCCGCCACTCCCGCGGTGACGCCTGCGACGGAGATGCCGGTCACCACGCCGACTACAGCCTGCCGCCTTTTGGCCTTCAGGTACCGCGCCGCGACGTAAAGCTCAAACCGCATCGGGTTTATTGCTCCTGGGCAGGAATCACGGTTTTGGCCACGCCCACGTTGTCATAGCGGTCATAAGCACGCACCGTGATCAGATGCTCGCCGATCTTGCCATCCTCTGCATCCACTGCGATGTGAAATTCGTAATGCTCGCTCTTGGAGTCGGAGAGCATGCCCACCGGATCGACGTATTGCCAGGGGCCGGCGTCGAGGGAGTACTCGGCATGCGCGACCGGCGACGTCGTATCCACAGCGCTGAAGCTGATGACGAAGGGCTTGCGGCAGTGCGACTGCGCGCAGTTTGCCGGCTGCCCGGCTGCTTTGAAATCGGTGATCGCCGGCGGCGTGGTGTCGACCACGAAACGATCGCTGATTTTTTCGCCGGTCAGCGCGCCGCCCGGCGTGTGCGAAGGCGCGTCAGAAGCCACTACCTTTAGTTCGTAACCGCCGTCAGGAATCTGCGTCGCGTCAAAGCTGTATGCTTGATCCTCAATTCCCTTCTTGAGCAGCCACCATCCGGCATCGCCGTCGCCCCGGAGATAAACGGAATAAACCAGCTTGTCGCCGTCGGCATCATGTGCAGCCCATCGAGCCGTGATTGCGGTTCGGTCCTTTGTCGCCTGCAGCGCTGTGGCGCTGCTGGTGTCGTAGGAAACTCCTCCAGAGGTCTGGCCGGCCGACGGGAAGTTGATATTGACGGTCTGGCTCTGGGATGTGGAAGTTTGCGGATTCAGGCGGGCTCCGGGGACCACCACCAGGTCGTCCATGACGGGCGCCGAGTTTACCGGTAAATAGTCGACACCGACGCTGCCAAGGTCGCCCTCAGTGTGGAGCACGGCTTTCCACTGCAAAAAGCGTCCTGGCGGCGAAATCACTGATTCACCCTGAAGAGCCTGCCAGTCGCTCCAGCCCCGCACCGGCTGCTCCACATTCCCTGTGCGGGTAAGAATCTCGTATCCCGAGGAACCTGGCTCAATTTCGATATGGCCAAAACGCGCAAAGGCTCCGGCATCCAGAACGTCGCTGGCATATTCGTGCGTCTGCGTCGCGCCCAGTGAATACACGCGGCCCGTATTCCCTGTGCCGATGAACGACGTTGTCGAACCCTGGTTAGAAGCCAGGCTCAGTCCCTGCTGCGCTTGCAGGTGACCAATGTCGGCGTAGCTGCCGTCGTCTCGAATGCGGAAGATGTGCCCGCGGTTTCCACTGATCGCCAGCACCCCGTCAGGGCCCGCCGCTAGCGCGTAGACGATGTCGTCCTTGCTGGTCCACAGCGACCGCGGCGCCTGGCCCTCGGTCAGAGCATAGATTTCAGTACCCTCGGGCACCGAAGCGCTGGCATTGGCGGCCTGCATCGATTCCGGCTGCACAACCGTGATAGTGATCGAAGCCATTCCCTGCACTGGCAGCGGCGGAAGCGGATTGTGGCTCTTGTCGCCTACGCTGGCGACGTAGATGGTTCCTTTGGCACCGACGGCGACGCTCGTGATCTCCCTCCGCGGAGCTTCGAACAAAACGTAGCCCTTGCCGTGCGCATCAATGCGATACACCAGTCCTGAGCCGTCGGAACCGGCGATCAGGTTCCCGTTTGCGTCCCACGCCAGCGTCCGAATATGCGCGTCATCGCTCTTGAAAAACAGCTCCGGTGTTGAACCCGCTTTGGCAGGGTCGACGCGATAAATGGCCCCCGGACTCCCCGTGGCAATATAGAGCCGTCCTTCCTTGTCGAAGGTCAGCGCCCAGATGTAATGGGTCTGGGAACTCGACGCAGCCGCCGGCTTGGCTGCGCCCGTTGCCGTGTCGTCCGCCTTGGCGGCGTCAAAAACGACCGTGGCGCTGCTTTCATCCAGCTTCGTGGTTGCGTCAGAGTTCAACTTGTAGACCTTGCCGCTTGGCACCGTGGCTGCGTAGACCGCGCCATCGGGTCCGATGCACAAGGCCTGGACGGTCAGGTCTCTGGTTTCAAAAAGAGTGAATGGCTTTTCGCCTTGCCGCACGCTCAGGCGCAATACTGTTGCAGGCGAACCGGTGCCGGCTAAGATGCGGCCTTCTCTGCCTTCAGCCAGCGACCAAACGAAACTTGAAGGGGTTGTGGCCAATTCGGTCAGGCCGGGGCTCGGCCGCAAATGGCCATCGCTCTCAATCGCAACGCCTTCGGGCGTGCCCTTCTCGTACTCCTCCATCTGTGATTGCAGCCACAGGTGGGTGCCCTGGGCCGCTGCCAAGGAGGCGGTTGAGATGGCCCCTGCCGCCAAGGCGGCAAAGATCACGTTGCAATAGAGAATAGGCAGCGGACGGCGAACGAAGCGGAGAGAACCAAGCATTCTTCCGTTGAGTCTACTAGACTTTGGCGCATTCAGCATGCCGTCGTTTGGCCGATTCCGATGCCCGGCTCGGCATCCGCTCGCTGGCCCTCCGATTCGTGAAAACGACGACGCAACTCTGCCCGAAGCGTGAGCACCGAACCGTGATTGAGGCCAGGCGAGGACGGAGGCCGGAAGAGGCTCATTTTCGGCCAAAGAGTGTGAGCCATCGCACAAACTTCATGTGGTGAATTGCCAATCCTGTTTTATCAATACGACTTTTGCACAACTCGCGAGGCATGCTCCACTTTTTCCCACAAGGGTGTTGCCAGTCGTATTTTTCGAGGACTAGTATTGGCGCTAGTTTCTGAGGCCGCAACCACGGCCCTTGCATTCGCTTCAATATGCATGCAGTTGTTCTCAAGTTCACAGAGCTTCATCAACCAGCGGCGCATGACAGTTTAGGCGCGCGCGGACGGAGTGTCTCGTCATGGCATGGTATGCCTACTGCATCGGCGAAAAACAAGCTTTTCCGGCATTAGCGCGTCATCGTAAACCGGTTCCCATGGAATCGGTCCTTGGAGTCAGTGGCAATCAAGTTTTTCTTTACCCGGCCAGTGATCTCGCAGTCATCGTCAGCGAGCACAACCCTCAGGAAAGCCTCAATCAAAAGTCCGGCGTTGATCACGCCCGTGTGATCGCCGACTGCTTTCAACACTCCACCATACTTCCATTCCGCTTCGGCACCGTCTTCAGTGACGATGAGTCATTGCGGAAGTCCATCCGCTCCAATCAGCGCCAGTTTCTCGGCCATATCGACAAGCTGCGCGGCAAGACGGAGATGCATTTGAAGATCTTTGTCGACGATTGCTGCGCACGCGAAATCGAACGCCACCTGGGCGGCGAGGGCGTGGGCCGCGAATATCTGAGCAATCTGCGTGAAAGCGCCTCGCGCGCGCGGGAGCGCCAGACGCGGGCTCGCGCAGTCAGCTTCCAGATGCACCGGTTGTTCCTGCCTCTCGACGAAGAGGTGAGCTGCCGGCTGATGGACAACGGCAAGATGATGCTCGACATTGCTCATCTCATCGACCGCAAATGCGTCGAGCGGTACCATAATAAATTTGTCACCACCAGCGCCATGATGCGCGACTGCCAGATGCAGCTCTCGGGCCCCTGGCCACCGTATCATTTTGTGCACCGCCTCACCCGTACGGTGCATACGCAGGCTCAAACGGCAGCGGCAGCGCCCATTCCGGCTGCGATTTCTGCTGACGCCTCGGCTCTCCCTCTCATGGAGCCGGCCGTGGCGCTGGCTTAGCATCACCAACTCTCCGCAATTCCAAACAGACAAGCTCCGGCCACGGCTGGAGCTTTTCTTTCGATTGTTCTTCGTCTCTCGCAACGCCGCCGCAATGTCCTAATCTAGAAGCATGAACGATCAGGTGGTGGATCCGGCACGCGATACCGTCTTCGATCTTCTGGTGGTCGGGGCAGGGCCAACCGGCCTGGCTTGCGCCATCGAAGCGCAAAAAGCTGGATTTCGCGTGGCGCTGGTTGATAAGGGCTGTATCTGCAATTCCATCTTTGACTACCCCGCGCACATGACGTTTTTTACGACTTCAGAACTCCTGGAGATTGGAGGAATCCCCTTCCCCAGCCCAAACGCCAAGCCGACGCGCAACGAAGCGCTCGAATACTACCGGCAGGTCACGGCATATTACCGGCTCGACGTACGCCAATATCACAAGGTGGAAAGCATCACCGGAGCCGACGGCGATTTCATCGTGCACACAACCGACCGATTTGGCCGTCACAGGGATCTGAAAGCCCGAAAGCTCGCGCTTGCCATCGGCTATTACGATCTGCCCAATTGGATGGGCATTCCCGGCGAGACCTTGAGCAAAGTACGCCACTATTACCATGATCCGCACCCCTACTTCGGCATGGACGTGGCCGTGATTGGAGGCAAAAACTCGGCGGCGATTGCGGCGTTGGAATTGTGGCGGCATGGCGCGCGCGTGACGCTTATTCATCGCGGCGCGGGCATGCACCCCCACGTAAAGTACTGGATCAAGCCGGACATTGAAAACCGCATCAAGAACGGCGATGTGATGGCATATTTTTCCTCGAAGGTTGCGGAGATCACGCCGGACACGGTTGTGGTCGATACTCCCGCGAGCCGCGAGGTGCTGCACAACGACTTTGTCTTCGCCATGACGGGATATCACCCAGATTTCACCTTCCTTGAGCGCCTGGGTGTCCGCTTCGAGGGCAAGGACCGGTGCCCCGCGTGCAACTCCCAGACCTTGGAAAGCAATGTCCCGGGTATCTACCTGGCTGGCGTCATCGTCGCCGGCTCTCGTACGAACGAGATCTTCATTGAAAACGGCAGGTTTCACGGCCGACAGATTGCCGCTTCGCTGGTTTCGAAAATCAAGCCGCGGGAGGAGACGCGCGATGCCGTCGCCGCGGGCGACCCGATAGATTGACGTTACTCGTTTTATAGACTGAACCTATTCATTTTTTCAGCGGGGGGTAGGGTCTTGCGCATGCGCTGGTGGCCGCGATCCATTCGCTGGCAAATGCTGGCCAGCCTGGTCGTGCTGGAGGTGCTTTCGATCGGCCTTTTCGCGGCCGTGCTGGCGCGGCAGCAAATTCATCGAACCAGAGAACGCGCGCAGTACTGGCTGGAGTACGAATCGACTGCCCTGGCTGATCAATCCGCCGAGGCGCTCGAGCAGCAAAGACCCGAGTGGGTGGATCTGGCGGTGCGAACGATTGTGGAGTCGCCCATCGTGCAGTCGGCCAAAATTGTCAGCCCGTCGGGTGAAGTCCTTTTTGCTCATGGCGACCGTCCGGAGTCGGGAGAGCTCAGCCCGGTTGAACGCGCGCAAGTCTCCCTTGTTAAGTCCGGAGAGTCCAGAGTCTTCACGACAACAGGCGGCAAGTGGGAGGCGGTCCGGGCCATCGTTACCGGAAACCATCTGCGCGGTTACGCCTTTGTGACCTTCGACCAGAGCGCGGCCCGGCAGCAGCTGGATTCTCTCCTGGGCGACACGGCGATCTTCGGTGTCATCTGGGTTGTGGCGTCCGTGCTGTTGGTGCTCTTGCTGGCGCGCGCCATTACGCGTCCGCTGGCTGTTCTCCATCGCGGCGCCACTGCACTGATGACCTCGGAGGGGGATCAAGGCCACTTCCCGCTTCCAGTGACCGTTCACAACGAAATCGGCGACCTGATCGAAACCTTCAATCGCATGGTGGCGTCGCTGGCCGAGCAGCGTGCCGGGTTGAATGACACGCTTTCCCTTCTCGACTCCATGTTGGCGAATGCTCCCATCGGCCTGGCGTTCGTCGACCATGGTGCGCGATTTGTGCGCGTTAACCGCGTCTTCGGGGACTTTACTGGAGTTTCCGTGAGCCGCCATCTGGGGCGAACTCTGCGCGACCTGCTGCCGCAACCGGTGGCAAGCGAGATGGAAGCCGCGGTGCAGCGTGTCTTTTCAACCGAGGAACCCGTCCGCAACCTCGAACTCAATGGCGCAGGTGCCAAGCCGAGCCGCCCGTGGACCTGGCTAATGAATGCTTACCCGGTCAGAACCATGCCGAACCAGGTGCGTTGGGTGGGAATCATCGTGCTCGACGCAAGCGAGCGCAAACGCAGCGAGGAAGCCCTGCGTCGAAGCGAAAAGCTGGCCGTGACCGGGCGCCTTGCCGCGTCGATTGCTCACGAAATCAACAACCCTCTCGAAGCAATTACCAACCTCCTTTTCCTCCTGCGCAATTTCAGCGAACTTCCCGAGGCGGCGCAGGAGTACGTGACCATGACCGAATACGAGGTGCGGCGCATTGCTGAGATCACGCAGCAGACCCTTCGCTTCTACCGGCAACCGACGCAGCCCGCGCGCACTGCACTGGCCGAGCTGCTCGATTCGGTGCTGGGCCTTTACCAGGGCCGCATCAACACTCTCGACCTGCGCGTCGAGCGGGACTACGACCGCGAGATGACTTTGTTCTGCTTTGCCGGCGAAATCCGCCAGGTGTTCGCGAACCTGGTCGGGAACGCCATCGACGCGAGCACTGCGGGCGGCCGTTTACTGGTGCGCGCGCGGCGTTCGCATGATTGGAAGAACCTCGGGCAGACAGGAGTCCGATTTGCCATTGCGGACACAGGCTGCGGCATGGAGCCGGAGGTCCGCGAGCATATCTTCGAGGCCTTTTTCACCACAAAGGAAGTAACTGGAACTGGGCTCGGCCTTTGGGTGAGTCATGAGATCATCCTCAAGCACAATGGCCTGGTGCGCGTACGCAGCCGGGCAGCGTCTTCTGATTCCGAGCAGGCGTCAAAGCCATTCGGGACGGTGTTCCAGCTGTTTATTCCGGACAACCCGAATCTGGCCGGCGCGCTAAGTTCGACAGTGGATTGTACGGGCGACTCGCCGGAACCGCTGGCGGCCAGTTCCGGCGACTTGGCAGCGGTACGCCCCGTCCATGATGCAGCTCCATTTGAATGAAAATTTTCCTCCTGCCGGAGCTTGACAACGGCGGATTTGATGTGTTACATACAGTAACACTATGACCGGTAACACCAACCTCGAACACGACCCTGCCGATCTTGGCGAACTGGAGCGCGACCTTCTGCTCCTTGTCTGGCGGCTTGGCAGCACCACCGCCGACCAGGTTCGCGAGGCACTCGGCCGTCCTCTGAAAGACTCGACGATCCGAACTGTTTTGCGGCGCCTCGAAGAGAAAGGCTATCTGGCGCATTCGCTGGAGAATCGTGCGTTCGTCTATCGTCCTGCAGAATCACCGCAACTCGTCGCGGGTCGCGCCGTCAAGCGTATCGTCGACTGGTTTTGCGCAGGATCGGTGGAGGCCCTGCTCGTTGGCATGGTCGACTCAAAGGTCCTGGACAGGCGGGAGCTGCAGCGCCTGGCAAATCGCATTGCTGCTCCTCAGGCAACTCACACGGAGCGAAAATCCGCTCGCAAGAAGGAGGTTAAGCCATGACTGGTTCGCTGTTGCCCATCTTGCTTGAATCGGCGATGCGCGCGTTGATTGCTGCCGCTGCCATCTGGGCGGGTCTGCGTGTCTTTCGCGTCAGGAACGTGCCGGCACAGAAGTCTGCCTGGGGACTGATGCTGATGGCAGCTCTCGCCATGCCGCTGATGATGCGTCCCTCGTGGCTTCCGGCTTGGGCCTCGGTCAAATTGCCTGCGTCGTTGCTGTCGGCAAGAACGTCGCACGCCGCAACAGCCGCAGTCGTATCTCGCACCGCGTCAGAGCTGGATACTCTCGAGGCTGAAATGCGGGAGCAAGTCGCGGACGAGGCATCAAGCCTTCAGCCCGCACCGCCAGCTTCGATTGCCAAGCCAGGTGCGCCGTCAGATTACGAGCCTGAGAGCACGCCCACATCAACGGCGCCGACGCTGCAGCAACCTGGAACTCATTCATCCCCAACGCTTACCTCGCTGCTCACTCCCGAGCGCATGCTGGCCGCCGCCTGGAATCTTTATCTCGGCGTCTGCGCCTTCCTGCTTGTGCGGTTGCTTTGGGGCTTGGCGCTTTCGTTCTCGCTCTGGAAACGAGCAAAACCCGTCGACACTCCACTCGAGCTTGACTTCCCTGCTCCCATCCGCGTGCGCTCGAGCTCCCTGATCGGCTCACCGGTCAATATTGGTTCGGGGATCCTTCTGCCCGCGGACTACGCGGAATGGGACGAAGAGAAACTGCGCGTGGTGTTAGCCCACGAGCTCTCCCACATCCGCCAGCGCGACTTTTATCTGCAGTTCCTGGCCGGCTTCTACGCGGCCCTCACCTGGTTCAGCCCGCTGGGCTGGTGGCTGAAGCGCAAGCTCTCCGATCTGGGCGAGGCCATCAGCGACCGCGCCGGCCTCGCGGTGGCTAAGAGTCCGTCGGCCTATGCCGGACTGCTTCTTGAGTTCGCGGCTCTTCCGCGCCCAACCCTGAATGGAGTCGCCATGGCACACTCTCGGAACCTCTCTCATCGCATTGAGCGCCTGCTCAACGAAGCGAGCTTTCGTCTTGCCTTTACCGGCAGGCGTCGCGCTCTACTCACCGTGCTGATCTCTTTTGTGCTGATCGCCGCGACGGCGATGGTTCGTGTCGAGGCTGCTTCAGCTCCGCAACAGGCGAGCTCCTCGCAGGCCGCACTGCTGCAGAATCAGGCACCCTCTTCAGCGGCCGTGACGGGCCAGTCCACTCCCGAGCCGGCGCAGGTAACCGATTCGGCGGCAGGACAGGCGCCGGCGCCTGCAGCGAGCCGGGAGCCTGCTCCCGCACCGCCGATGCCAGCCGCCGCTCCCAACACGGCCCCCGAGGCATCGCCTGCTCCCGCGGGCCCGCAAGCCCCTGAAGCCGGCATGCAAGAACCGCTGCCGGTAATGCCTCAAATGCCGCCCATGCCCCGCATTCATGTCGACGTCAACATTCCGGAACTAGCGTTCAAAGTGGAGATGTATGACGATGCCGGCCGGGGGCGCTGCTTCGGGGATGGTGACAGCTACGCGATCGTGGGCGACCCCGGGACCAAAACCCGATTTTGTGGTGACTGGGACGATGAAGGTTCGAGAGACGTCGACAAAGCGCGAAGCGCCGCGCACGGACACTTCCTGCTGTTCCGCCATGAAGGAAAGCTCTACATCGTCGACGATCCTGCCACCGTGACCCAGCTCGAGGCCATGGACATGGCAAGACAGGATTTGAGCGACCAGATGCGCGCGCTGAGCAAACAGATGCGCGATGCCGGCCAGCAGGCGCGTGAGGCGGCGCGCAAGGCGCGCGAAACAGCCGACAATCTTCCCGCGCCCGACTTGTCAAAGGAGATTGCCGCGCTGGATGCGACCGCCGCAAGCCTGAAAGATAAGCAGGGCGGCACGGTGAGCCGCCAGCAGCTCCAGGAGTTGCAGCGCGAGATTGGGGAGCTCCAGCGCCGCGTGTTCCAGGCGGAGTTCGGCAACATGAACATGAAAGAGTTCAGCGGCGACATGGCGAAATTTGGCGAGGAACAAGGCAAGTACGGCGAGCAGATGGGAAAGCTGGGTGCGCAGATGGGCCAGACTGTGCGCGAAAACAACGACAAAATCCGATCGATCATCGACGAAAGCCTGAAGGAAGGCAAGGCGCGGCCGGTGAATTGATTCGCATTCGTATCGCGATTCGCAAACATCGAACGTCAACCGTTCCGGAACCCTTGCGCGAAAGCAGCGTCGCCTTCTGAAACGAACGACCAAAGCGCTCTTTTGCGCAAACGCTCTTAGTGTGCTTACCTCGAGGCTGAAAGTTTTTCGCTCCGCGTAGCGAAACATCCGGATTTCTTCACCCTTCGCAGAGATCCCGCATCCGCAATTGCGGTTTCTTGCGGATTGGAAATTAGGGAATCGTGAGGGTGCTGCGCGAAGTAAGTTGTTAACCGGGAGCGTTGCCTCTTCGTTTTGCTTTTGGCTGCAATGCTCGTGGCGTGTGCAGTCGAAATGCAAGTGCTGCTTCCCCATTCGGAAATCTTCTGACCGGTTCTTCGCGATCCGCTTCACCAGATCCTGACAGGAACCGCTCATCAACTTGGAAGCACGAAGCTGTTGTCACAGGAATTATCAGGGCCCCTCAAATTGCCGGCTGTTTCTGGCACACGCCTTGACCCGAAAATCGGCCTTGGCGCATCGATGCCCGGCACAACCAGCCCGCCGCACGTGTAAGCGAAAACAAAATTGAACATTCGGGAGGAAACGATGATTCGACTCCTGCAGGGAATCCTTGTCCTGATTTTGATCGCACCCATCGCGGCCGCTCAACCAAACATACCTTCTAACCCACAGGCAAAGGCAACGGCCACGGCATTCACGATCGGGCAGCTGAGCAAGCCGCACTTGCTGCGCCTGATTGCGCTCAATGAAGCTGCGGTTCGCAGCGCTAAAGCCGCGCACGAAGCTCCGGCGCGCATAGCGCAGATCTACGAAAACCTCGGAGGCTTGTATGCAGACGCGGCTCTGTATCTGAAGTCAGAAGACGCCATGCGGCGGGCAATTGCTTATTTGAAAAACGGATCACAGCGGGAACTGGCAAATGAGATCGGACAATTAGCGGTGGTGGATCTCGAATTGGGAAACCCCAGGCAGGCCGAGCACGATGAGCTACAGGTGCTGCGCATTCGCCAGGAGATTGGCGATCCTGTGACCACTGCCCTCGCCTGGAACGAACTTGCCGGCCTGTATGATGAGCAGCAAAAGTTCAAACAAGCCGTGCATTTCGCTGAGCGAGCCTATGAGGTCCTTGGCGACCGGCCTGATGTGAGCGCAGGCGACAGAATTTCAGTTCGGGAAGCGCTCGGATTTGCGCTGACCGGCGCCAGAGATTGCGCACGCGGGATCCCTATTCTGGAGGAAGGGCTCGCCATCGCGCAGAGCCATCATGTAGAAGATAGCCTGCAGCTCGGATATGCCGAGTACGTTTTGGGGTTCGGCTATTGGCACTGCGACGATCAAGGCAACGCGGCACTTTGGCTCGAGCGGGGGACGACTCGCATGAAGGCAGACTTCGGATGGAACCGGAGCATCTATCTAAATGCGATGAGACAGTACGCTCGCTTTCTGCGTTCGACGGGCCAATTCGAGGCGGCGGCATCGGCAGAGGCAGTGGTCAACGAGGCTGAGGCTGTCGTCGATGCCCAAAGCCTTACCGGCAGAGCCGATGGGTTCCTGAGCAATCCTGGAAAATAGAGCTCATCCCCGCGAAGTTCTTGATGGGTGATTTCGAGGAAACGAACCCGCTGCCGAACATCAGAACAGGTTCAGGCCGCGAAGCTCATGCGAGGGGAGGTGATCGAACGTGTGCGACGCCTGGCCTGCAGCAGCATGGGTTATGCAGTGACTCTGCTGGCGGATGGGCCCCGTCAAGTACGAACGAGTCACGTGCAGGCGGTCCATGATAATGTATCGCGTGCGCAGGCCGTTGACGGTGGCCGGAAGCGCGGCGGGAACCTGCTTGCGATCGACGTAGATCACCAGCGCTGCTTCCTTGGGATTGTCGAGGCTCTGCCCAACGCCCACGCCAAAGAAAGCGGGATACTGTTTCATCAGGCTCTGCGATACCTGCTGTTTGGCGGCGATGGCCTGTGTAATCACGCTCGCCGCCAGTGGATGCGGTCCGCCGGATTGCAACATAGATTGCGGAGCAGTGCCCGCGGCAACGGCCTCCGCAGTGGTCGCGATCACTTCTGTCCTCACGCCGTTCAGTGCCTGCGGCGCGGTGAAATTCATGTTCTGGTCGACATAGAGGATGACCGCAGCCTCGCCGGAGTGATCGCTGCTCTTCCCTGTCGCTGTCCCCAGGGTGCCCGCCGACGGATTCACGAGCATGCGCGCCTGTGTAAGCGCCTGCTGGGCGCGGCTCGTCTGCGCGCTCGAAAGTGTGACGGCCTGCGCCGCTGTCACCGTCCCTGTTGCGTAGTTGAGGCAGCTCACTGGATGATCCGTTGTGCCCACGAAGGTGAATGTCGTTCCCTGCTGCGAACCCAGTTCCGCCAGCACGGTACTCACGGGGTTCGCCACGCCTTCACTCGTACCCGTCTGATCCACGCCTCCGGCGAAGAACAGACCCACGGGTTCGGCGTCACTCGTATCCACCACCAGCGAGCCGGAGTCGCCAGCATCGCTGAACTCGTTGCCGGCAATTTCAATCTGATTCGTGTAAGTCTTGGTGAAGTACGGCTCAGACTCTTCACAGTTCTTGAAATAGGCCACCTGCACATCTGCGTTGATCGCAGAAATGCTGGCGCAGGTAAGCCCTGTAGTGCGGCCGCTTTTCGCTACGACCATCCCGATTGCTGGATTCTCGCCCTTGCCGTCTGTAGATGAAGTGCCCGGCGGAGCCGCAGCCAGCGAGCCGCTCTGCAACGGGCCCAATTCTTCGATTGCGCCGCTTGTATTCACCGCGCCGGAATCCACCTGGGCGATGGCCGCGTCCGCGTTGGTTGTCGCCGAGTTGAGCGGCAGCCAGGCTGTCAAAACGCCGACCGGCGTGGTACCGGACCCGACGCCATTGGGCGTGCAGCCGTTGTCAATCAGGCCAGGCTGGACAATCATTTCACCGGTCGTGGCCTGGTCGCTGCGCGCCAGAACGTGGTTGTTGCTGAGGAGAAATTGTGTTCCGGAGGAGTTCTGAATCATCGAGCCCAGCGTGCCGCCGCAGCAATCCAGAATCTGATTGCCCTGAGTGTCGTAATCGTTATTGTTACCGCCAGATGTTCCCAAATTGATTGGCGAGCCCTGCTCATTCTGGTGATTGTCTGGATTGCTCGAGATCCCTGCGGTGTTCAAAAGCACGGCAGTCGCAGTCTTTGATGAGGATGTGCCCACGGTAGCGACGACAAATGTTGAAGCATTCGACAAAAACGTGCTCGGAGCGGTGTAGGCCACCGCGCAGGAGGTAAATGCATTCGCGTTGCGCGTGCAAGTCGGTGTGCCCAGGGAACCCTGCCCGCCGCTTGAACCGTTTGCTGTGCTCGAAACCGCGTAGTTGATGCCGGTGCTGCCGCCGGCTTCGGCAATGTAGCCGGTGATGGTCACGGTTCCGCTGTTGCCGAGTGCAACATTCTCGGGCGAGAGCGGCTGCAAAAATCCGGGAGTCACGGTGACGGTAGAGCTGGCGGTCGCGCCCATGCCGGTTCCGGCAGTGATCGTCGCCGTCACGGTGACCTGCACACTGTCCTTGGTCACATAAGGCGGAGGTGTGTATTGGCCGCTGGTTGGGTCGATGGATCCTGCTCCAGTGCTCGGGCTGACCGCCCAGTTCACAGTTGCTGCGCCTCCACTGCTCAACGTGGCCGTAAATTGCTCAACCGCCGAGCCCGAGCTATTTGTGGCGTTGCAGCCCGTGCAGTTGGTATCGATGGCCAGCGTTCCCGGCGAAATTGAGAACGTGCTGTTGGAGGAACTTGTCGATGGGGTCCCGCCGCCGCAACCCACAAACAGGATCAGGGCCGGCAGGCCCATCATCGCTAGAAGCCGCGATGGCCACGCCTTAATTGCATGGGCCATCAGCGCGTCACACCCGGCGCGCTTGGTGCGCCGCCATGCTGTCGTCTGTGCCGCGGTCTCACTCAAATGGTCGGGCGCCTTTCTAATTCTTGTTATTCGCTTGCTTCCATTTAGACAATCCTGCGACCTCGCAGTAAGCGCCGGTACCTCCGTAAGAGTTCAACCGGACGCACTCTCCCCTTCGCAATGCCATATTAGACCCGCACTCGACATGGAGAGTTGTCTCACAAGGTGCGCACACAGAGAATCCAATCACTTTAGATGTACTCAGCGCAATGCTACGAAAGTACTTAGGACAGTTTTGGGCACAATATAGGCTCAAGACGACGGTCGAGGCCTTCGTGCAGTTTCATTACAGATGGGAGCCGGCCTCGCCCGGGGAGGGGCAATCCCTTACTCGGAACTCGCCCTGGTGTTCAGACGTGAATTCTTTGACGGAGCTTACACCGTTTCCCAACGTGCTCAGGTGTTGCGCGTGTCTGCGCATGGCCGCAGCCGAGCGGCATTTTAAACTCAAAGCAGGAGCAGCGATGGAATACCTCAATCTTGGCCACACCGGTTTGAAAGTCTCTCGCATTTGTCTGGGCTGCATGACTTACGGAAGCCCGTCCAGGGGCAAAATCCTGCCCGGCCGCCAGGCCTGGGCGCTCAACGAAGCAGAGAGCCAGCCTTTGCTCCGGCAGGCACTCGATTTGGGCATTAACTTTTTTGATACCGCCAACGTGTATTCTGGCGGCGAAAGCGAGGCCGTCGTCGGGCGATTCCTCAAAGCCAACGTCCGCCGGGAATCGGTGGTGATCGCAACCAAGGTGCACGGCGTGATGCGCGAGGAGCCGAACGGGCGCGGGCTCTCGCGAAAAGCGATCCTGTTCGAGCTCGACCAGAGCCTGAAGCGCCTCGAAACCGATTACGTCGATCTTTATCAAATTCATCGCTGGGACTACGAGACTCCCATCGAGGAGACGCTCGAAAGCCTGCACGACGTTGTGAAGGCGGGAAAGGTGCGCTACATCGGGGCGCCATCGATGTATGCGTGGCAGTTCGCCAAGGCGCTCTATCTGTCCGACCGGCACGGCTGGACACGCTTCGTCTCCATGCAGAATCACTACAACCTTCTCTATCGCGAGGAAGAGCGCGAGATGATCGGGCTATGCCGGGCGGAGGGTGTGGCCGTCATACCGTGGAGCCCATTGGCGCGAGGCCGGCTCACGCGCGCATGGAAGGCCGAGACGACGAGCAGGACAGAGACAGATGCGTTCGGGAACAGGATGTACTCGCAGACGGAAGAGGCGGATCGCAAGGTTGTTGACCGGCTGGGCGAGATCGCCGAAAAGCGCGGCATTCCCCGCGCGCAGGTCGCGCTGGCATGGCTGCTGGCGAAACCGGCCGTGACTGCTCCGATCGTGGGAGCGAGCAAGCCGCATCACCTTGAAGATGCCGCTGCTGCGCTTTCAGCTCAACTCACTCCGGAAGAGATGAAAGCGCTCGAAGAGCCGTATATGCCGCACCCCGTGCTGGGGTTCAGCTAAGCGTTCCTTCGACATCGATGTGTGAAAGGCGGGTGCGCCGATTACGCAAGTTTCATCGCGTCCGGGTCCCAATTCACAATCGCGCCGCGATCCATGCTGAGATTGCTCAAGAGCGCGGCGCCCGCGGCACGGAATCCGAAGGTCGCGTCTTCAACCGGCTGTTTGCGTTTGCGCACAGAGTTGAAGAAATTCTCGAAGTGATCGTAGCTGTCGCTGTAGCCAGCCGGCGCCACATACCTCTCCATTCCCACCGCCGGCGGGCCATCAGGATATGTAACCGAATACTTTTCCCGGTACTTCTCCAGAAATGCCTTCTGCGTGGCCCGGGTGAACGTGTTGATGGTGTAACCAGGTTCCCTTTCGCGCGGCACGCGATTCACGGTCACCGTGTTGCCCGCGATCTCCATTGTGCCCTCGGAGCCGGTAAAGATGAGGCCTTCGCTCTCCTCGCCACCGTCGACAAAATTCACATGCAGGCTCAGGTTGAATCCCTCGCGATAATCGAATAGCCCGAGCATCACGTCGGGTACGTCGCGGCCATCCTTCCAGAAGCGCAGCCCGCCCGTCGCCATGCCGCGCGTGGGCCCGTTGGATCCGGTAATAAAGTGCGTTCCACTGAAGAGATGCACGAATAGATCGCCGGCCACCCCGCTTCCGTAGGCCTTCCATTTTCGCCACTGGAAAAACTGCTCGGCGTTGAAGGGGATCTTTGGCGCAGTGCCGAGAAATCGCGGCCAGTCGCACGTCTCCGGCGACGCATCCGGCGGCACGGTATAGTCCCACGCGCCGATGGCCGAATTGCGATCCCAGCGCGCGGTGACCATGTTGAGCTGCCCGATGGCGCCCGAAGCCAGCAACTCCTTCGCCTTGGCGTAGATGATCGAGCTGACACGCTGGCTGCCAATCTGGAGAATGCGCCCGCTCGCGCGCGCTGCCTCGATCATCTCCGGCCCATCGGCATACAGATGAATCATCGGCTTCTCGCAATAGACGTCCTTGCCGGCCTTCATCGCGTCCACCGCGGCCTGCTTGTGCCAGTGGTCAGGCGTGGCAATGATTACGGCATCAATGTCTTTGCGGGCGAGAATTTCGCTGTAGTCGCGGGTGGTGAAGAGATCGTCACCCCAAACTTCCTTGCAATGATCGAGACGGCCGCTGTAGCAGTCAGCCACGGCAACCAGCTTGACCCCGAGGACCTGCAACGCCGTGCGTGTGTCGCCCTGCCCTTGGCCGCCGGCGCCGATCAGAGCGATCTGGATGCGATCGTTGGCGGCGACAGCTGCCGCGGGTTCGGCTTGCGCCGCAGTCAGCGCGTGGATTCGCGCACCAAGAAGTGTTGTCGCCGATGCAGCGCTTGCCGCTCTCAGAAACGATCTGCGATTCAATTCGGGCATTGAGACAGCTCCACGAAGCAGGATTTCAGCCGCATACAACAATACAACGCTGAGGTTGGTCGTCGTTAAGCGCAATAGGGTCGGGAGAACCGGCCGCGAATCAACCGGAGCGAAAATTGTGATGCTAGTGGCGCGGAACGAGAATGCGCAGAGCATTCTGAAGGAGTGACACCTGCATCGGCAGCCGGCCGAGCGACTCGCCGTCGGCCTCGACATAAGGTGCCGGGCTGCTCAATGCGCGGCAGGAGAAGGCAGACACTCGAACACATTGATGGAACGGATTGAGGCGGCGCAGGCCGAGCCAGCCGGACAGAAACCATAGTGGTAACGACACCAGCGCAGGCGCATGGAGCAGATGAAGGCAAAGATCGGAATCCTGAATCGACGCATGCCCATCCGTTAGGCCTCGAAAGATTCCGCCGAGATTCCCGATACGCGTCGCCATCACGCTGACCACCTTGCGCGTGACCGGCGAGGCGGAGGCCGCAGGTGTGAACTGAACCTCAAATGCAGAAAAACGGCCAGTTGCGAAGAGGCGTGCAGCGCGAAGGTAGTAGGCCAACCTGCCCAGTTGGGCCTTCTGTTGCGCCACAAGGCGGTAGACAAGCGCGCCGTCAGGGCCGGCACCGGCAATGAAAGCAAAGTATCGAACAGCGCCGGCGCATTCCACTCTGCCCACGGTAACAGCGCATGGGCTGCCCTTTAACTGCTCGAGAGCCGCGACCACAGGATTATGTGAAATTCGCAGATGCCGGGCAAGCGCATTCGCGCTTCCCATCGGAATGATTCCGAGCGCACATAAGGGCACTCCCGCTTCAGTGACGAGGCCTTGCAGCACCTCATGCACGGTCCCGTCTCCTCCGCAGGCAAAGATCACATCCGCAAAAGCTGCGGCTTCCTGCGCCTGGGCCGCGGCCGAACCGGGCCCCGCAGTGCACGCGATCTCGACGCGATGACCTTCAGCGGTCAGCGCCCCAGCCACCTCGTCCACCTTCCGCAGGCGCAGGTTCCGTCTGCGGCCCGAGGCCGGATTGTAAATCAGGATGCAGTGCACCCCCTCATCTTACGGCGGCGTTCGCATATTGGGGTCGCAATCGCTCTCGCATCACGCGAATTTCCGCAATGCAAGCCGGCACGCGAAACACGCGAATGAGATAGCATCCAGTTGTGCTTAGCCTCGGCGATCAGGTGCAGTTTGTGCGCGGCGTTGGACCGCACGTCGCGGAGATGCTTGCCGAAAAAAGCATCCAGACGGCGGAAGATCTGCTTTATCATCTTCCCTTCCGTTACGAAGACCGGCAACATCCGCGCAGCCTCGACGAACTGAAGCCCGGCGAAATGGCCAGCGTGATCGGCGAGGTGCGCGGATCCATCCTGCTGCACACGCGCCGCATGCCGCTCTTCGAGTTGACCATTGGACAAGGCCGCCACGCGCTCAAATGCACCTGGTTCAACGCACCCTATCTGAACGGGAAATTTCAGTCCGGCCAGACCGTTGCGGTCTACGGCAAGGTTGAGCCATCGCGCTCCACAAGCAACTTCAAAATGATTCAGCCGCAGTTCGAGATTCTGCCCGACGCGAGCGACGACGCCGAAACTAGGTTGCTTGAGGTGGGCCGCATCACGCCGGTCTACGAATCGCTCGGCGGCAGCCGTCTGGCATCGCGCTGGCAGCGTAAGGTGATCTTCAACCTCCTTGAGAACATGCGCGGAGCAGTGGCCGAATGCTTGCCGCACTCGATGCCCGATCGCGAAACCGCGCTGCGCGAAGTGCACTTCCCTGCCGAAGGGACACCGCTCGCGCAGTTGCAGAGCGCATCGACTCCGGCGCATCGCCGCCTGATCTTTGAAGAATTGTTTTTCCTGGAACTCGGTCTCGAGCTGAAGAGGCGCCGCATGAAAGAGCGCAAGGGCGTCGCGTTTGCCACCAGCGACAAAGTGCGCGAGGCGATCCGCGAGGTGCTTCCCTTTCATCCCACGACAGCGCAGAAGCGAGCGCTGGGCGAGATTGTGACTGACATGCGCGAGCCCACGCCCATGCGGCGCCTGCTGCAAGGCGACGTTGGTTCAGGCAAGACGATTGTCGCGTTTCAGGCCATGCTAGTGGCCATGGAAAACGGCTATCAGGCAGCTCTGATGGCGCCGACAGAGATCCTGGCCACCCAGCACTACCTCGCGGCCCGCAAGTTACTCGAACGTTCGACGCGCAAACCGCGCATCGTGCTGCTCACCGGTTCGCTCGATAACGACCGCAAGCGGACCAACCGCGGACTGATCAACCGCGGCGACGCCAACCTGGTGATTGGGACGCATGCCCTGATCGAAGAGAAAGTCGAGTTCGACCGCCTCGGATTGGTTGTGGTCGACGAGCAGCACCGTTTCGGCGTCATGCAGCGTTTCAAGTTGATGAAAAAGCCGAACCAGCCCGAGCCCGATGTACTGGTCATGACTGCCACTCCCATCCCGCGCACGCTGGCGCTCTCGCTTTATGGCGATCTGGACCTGAGCGTGCTCGACGAGATGCCGCCGGGGCGGTTGCCCATTGTCACGCGACGCGTTCCAGGCGAACGGGCCGCCGAGGTTTGGAATTTTGTGCGTAAGCAGGTCAAACAAGGGCGGCAGGCTTACATTGTCTACCCGGTGATCGAGGGCGCGAAAGACGAACAACCGGAGCTGGATTTTCCACAGGACGAGCCGGAAGCGGCCACAAATGCCGGCTCACCAGCCCCACCCAAACGCGCAGCAAAAGGAAAGGCGGGCAATCTGTTCCCGGCCGCAGCACAGGTGGCCGGCCCAGCCGCTAAATCAGGTCTCAGATCTGCGACGGAGATGTACGAAAAGCTTCGCTCAGGGCCGTTGGCCGGGCTTCGCATGGGGCTCCTTCACGGCCGCCTCGACGCAGACGAGAAAGAGGTCATCATGCGCCGCTTTCAGCGCGGCGAGATTGACGTGCTGGTGTCGACAACCGTGATCGAAGTCGGTGTCGATGTCGCCAATGCCTCGGTGATGGTGGTCGACCACGCCGAGCGATTCGGGCTGGCGCAGCTGCACCAGTTGCGCGGTCGCGTCGGCCGCGGTGCGGCAAAAAGCTACTGCGTTTTGATGACCGGCGAACATGTCTCCGAGCTCGGCGAGCAGCGGCTCGATGCCATGGTGCGTTCTCAGGATGGATTCGAACTGGCCGAGTTGGATCTCACCATGCGCGGCCCCGGCGAATTTTTCGGCACCCGCCAGGCGGGTCTTCCCGAGTTTCGCGTGGCCAACCTGCTGCGCGACCGGCAACTGCTCGAGCTCGCCAAGCAGGAGGCCGCGCGATTTGCCACTCAGCCGGACGCTACGGTTACTGAGCCAGAGCGCACGCGTGTATGGGCGAGGCTGAAAGAGGCATGGCAGCGACGATATGGGCTGGTCGAAGCAGGTTAAACCAGTCGCCCCAAAATGCTAAGTGATCGGCCTACATTGTTCCGGGCATCTGCACGCCGCCGGCCATTTCCACCGGAAGAGTCTGGATGTCGAGATCCACACTGGCGATTTCGACGCCGCAGTCCGGTGGCTGGCTGCGGGTGCACTGGCAGAGTTCGGTGAAGCGGATATGACCGCTATGGCTCAGTTCCAGCCCTGCGGCGATCAGCAGTCCGTAAATGTCGACACACGATCGCCGTTCGAACTCAAACAGCATGCTGATTCTTCCCATGTCGTTTGCGCCGCGGCTCAATACCCATCCTCCACAACCCAGGATTGCACCGGTGAGAGACTGCACCAGCCGTGAAGGCTCTTCCGCCGACGTCGCCCTCATTTGAATTGCCCAGGGGATGGTCGCTGCACGCATTGCGCTTTGATCGGGCATCCGCAACCTCACAAACGCTTTATCGGAGGCCCGCCAAACCGGATGAAAGTTGTTGCGGACCCGAACGATGCCTGACCGCGTTTGAAACACATTCGCCTTGCAGCACTTCGAAAAGATCGGGTGAGGGTAATTGAGCCGTCCGACCGCGGGATAGATTTTGACCGCAGGATTCGTTGTGAGTGGATTCTCTGCGAATCCGCCGGAACCCGGCAAAAGCCGAATGCTGTAAGTTGAAAGGAAGGACGTGACGCCAGATGATCCTTGGCACAGGAATCGACGTTGTGGAGATTGACCGGATTCAGCACGCCGTCGATCGCTTCGGCAAGCGCTTTCTCGATCGGGTCTATCTTGCCACAGAGCAAACATACTGCCAACGCAAGCGCAAATCGGCCGAGAGCTTTGCTGCCCGCTTTGCTGCCAAGGAGGCCGCAGCCAAAGCGCTCGGAACCGGGATCAGCTACGGCGTGAACTGGCTTGAAATTGAGGTGGCGCGGGAGCCGAGCGGGAGGCCCGTCCTCCGGCTTCATGGCCGCGCCGCGCAGATCGCCGAGCGCTTGGGCGTGGTTCGCACCTCCCTTTCGCTCACCCACACCACCGCGGTTGCCATGGCCAGCGTGGTATTCGAGGACGAGCGGTAAATCCGCCGGTTCTGCTATGCTCTAGAACAGTTTAGGAAACTCGGCAGGGTATGGTTTTTGGTTCCGGTTGCTGCACCCTTTTGCTTCGACCCCAGCGACAAATACCAGTCGTTTTGGGCCTCGGGTTGACCAGACTGCAATACCTTGAGCGCTCTTATACCCTTTCCGGGACTGGTAGGCGTCGACCCGCTCGATGATGTAAGAGGAGTCAAGTGCCAAGCCGCAAAGAGATCCAGTGGTCGCAACTGAAGGTGGGGATGCTGGTTCTGGTCGCCACCGCCGTCCTCGTCGCACTCATTTTCCTCATGACCGGAGCCTCGGGCGGGCTCTTCGCGCACCAGGTCGTCTTGCGGTGTTACTTCCCCAATGCCTCCGGATTAAAAGTTGGAGCTCCGGTTACGCTGGAAGGCGTCACCATCGGCAATGTCGCACACATGCGGATCGACCAGTCGCACAATCCCAACCCGGTCGAGGTGGTGATGCGGGTGAGCGCCGTGTCGCTGCGCGACCTGCACACCGATTCCACTGCACAGATCACCACCGCCGGAGTCCTGGGCGACAGCTTCGTCGATATTGACTCCAAAGACGCGACAGGCCCCCCGCCGTTGAACAATGGCGAACTCCAGCAGTCAGGCGCGCCGACGATCCAGTCGGTCATCAACACCAGCCAGGTCTCCATCCAGGAGATCAATCGACTGATCCGCAAGATTGAGGTACTGACTGACACCCTGAATAGCAGCCGAGGCACCGTTGGCGAACTTCTCAACGATCCCGGAATGAAGAAAAAGGTGGTGTCGATCGCATCGGATCTCCAGACGATCACGGCAACTGTCGCACAGGGGAAGGGTTCGCTGGGCGAATTGATCAGTGACAATACGCTTGCTACAAAACTGAATACGGCGGTAGACCAGCTCAATACACTCACAGCCAATCTGAATGCCGGCAAAGGCACCGCGGGCAAGTTTCTCAATGACGAGACGGCGTTTAACAACTTCAACTCCGCCATGTCGAACTTGAACCAGATCCTTGCTTCGATCAACGCCGGCAATGGCGCAATCGGCAAGATGACAAAAGATCCCGAAACTGCCAAAAAGCTAACCGATTTGATCGCAAACCTCGATAGCATTTTGAAGAATCTGAATGAGGGCGAAGGGTCGGCTGGGCAGTTCCTGAAGAATCGTTCGCTTTACAATCACGCGGACCAGACTTTGGACCAGGCGCAGCAGCTGGTCAAAGGCATGCGCGAGGATCCAAAGAAGTACCTTGTGATCCAGTTGAAGCTGTTTTGAAAAATTGACTTGGGGTTTGGGCAGATCGGTCGCGCTTGTGGGTCCTGCCCGAGGCCCATTGCAATGAAATCGACCCCGATTACCCAAAATAAGTGAACCGCTGGACTCGGCGCAGCGCATAGAGGCTCAATGGAGGTTCGATGCGCCTGAACCCAGCAGTGGCGGCCTTTGTGTCTGCGCTAGCAGTTTCAATTCCCTTCCTCATTCGTTTCGCTCCCACAGCAAATGCCGCCTCAAGCGGTGTTCCCGCCTATGCGGCTAACGGGGAACTGCTGCCCGTGGGAAATTACCGGGAATGGATCTACCTGACATCCGGCATCGACATGAGTTACAACGCCAAGCCCGCGGATATGACCATGTTCGATAATGTGTTCGTCAATCCTGAAGCGTACCGCAGCTTTCTGGCCACGGGCACATGGCCCGACAAGACGGTTCTGGTCCTTGAGGTCCGCGAGGCAAAGAGCAAAGGGTCGATCAACCAGCACGGCCATTTCCAGGGCGAAGAGCTGATGGGATTCGAGGTGCATGTCAAGGATCAGGCGCGGTTCCCGGGCAAGTGGGCGTTTTTCGACTTCGATTCGCCAACAAAGAATGGCACTCTGATTCCGCAAGGCGCCCCGTGCTACTCGTGCCACGCGGCACACGCTGCAGTGGACACGACGTTCGTGCAGTTCTATCCGACGCTGCTGCCGATCGCCGAACTGAAGAAGACGCTGAGCGAAGCGTATCTGAAGGACGAGGCAGCGCAAGCGCAGCCGAACTGACTAATTTGCATTGGCGCAGCGATAAACCATCCAGAATTCAAGGAACGCCTTGAGCCGAACCGCCTGGAAGAAGTCGTTGGCGATGCAATAGACGATAAGAGAGACGGCCATGGCTACGTGCAGCGCGCCCGGCCCCACCTCCTCTACAAATGGGACTGGCGCGGACGAAAACACCATGGTCAGCACCAGGAGCGCCAGCTTGACGATGCCCATCACGAGGTTCACCTCGGCGAGCTTGCCAGTGAATTGTTTTCCCAGCCTCAGGCTTTGACCAAGCGCGGAAAAAACTGAGCGGTGCTCCAGCAAAGCCACGAATGCAGCGATTGAGAATGGCCAGCTCAACAGCGCAAATGCTGTGAAGAATCCCAGAGAGAGAAAGATCGCCCAGACGAAATAGCCGACCAGATCCGGTTCGGCGCCGACCAAGATATGTGTAGCGGCCGCCCATTGCATCGAGCGAAACCATCCCCAATACGTGAGCCCCAGCAGAATAAGCCAACCCGCCTGAAGAGCCATCATCGTCAGCGGCCGGAACGGCACCTTGCCTACCGCAGACGGCGCATCTTGCCCGGAAAGCCGCACCAACAGCCAATTGCGCCCCAGGCCGGAGAGCACGACCCATGCCAGCGCTGCTGCTGGTAGCAGCCATTGCATCACGGCCAAAACATGGGGCTGGTAATACGAAATGACGTTGGCGATCTGCAATGACGATGCCCAGGGATCCTGCAAACTCACGGCGTCGAATCCTGAGGTATCGAGAGGATAGACAGTGAGCAGACGCTGTATCTGCTGCCAGCACACGAAAAGAAACGGGATCCCAAAGAGCCAGCGCCATGCAAGCTCAATGCCGAGGAGAGAGGGCCGGCGGAACACGTCGCTAATGTGCTCAACCAGCAACTGCGTCCCGCGGACAGGCCTGGCGCGAACGTCTGCCATCAAAGCAGACCTCACTTCACAACCAGGTTGACAGCCCTGCCCGGCACCACGATAACTTTGGCAACGGTCTTGGTGGCCGCGCGGAGGCGCACTTTTTCATCGGCCAGTGCCGCGGCTTCGATAGTTTTGGCGTCGGCTCCGGCGGCAACTCGTACGACCGAGATGAGCTTGCCGTTGATCTGCACAGGAATCTCAATCTCGTCTTCTTTGGCGAGGCTGGGATCGCTCCTGGGCCAGGATGCGCGCAATATTGCGCCTTCCCCGCCCAACTGCTCCCATAGCTCCGCCGCAAGAAATGGAGCGAAGGGTGCCAGCAGCAGGGCCAGCGTCCGCAACAGTTCGCGCACGACCGGAGCCGGAATCTCACCTGCCGCCAGTTGTGCATCGGCAGCCTGCAGTTCGTTCACGAGCTCCATGATCGCAGCCACGCACGTGTTGAAGTGCCAGCGGCCTTCAAAATCGAGCGTGATCTTGGCGATCGTCTGGTGCAGCTTCCGCCGCAGTTGCACAGCGCTTCCATTTGCTGCGATCGATGGCTTCGCGGCCTCAGAACGTGCCACCGGAGCGTACTTCGTCGCGAGACGCCACACGCGGCCCAAAAAGCGGCTCACACCGGCGACGCCGTCTTCCTGCCAGTCGAGATCGCGGTCGGGCGGTGCGGCAAAGAGCGCGTACATCCGCGTTGCATCGGCGCCGTAGCGGGCAACCATGTCATCGGGCGACACCACGTTGCCCTTCGACTTCGACATCTTCGCGCCATCCTTGATGACCATGCCTTGCGTGAAAAGCCGCTCGGCAGGCTCGTCATTCGTCACCATGCCCAGGTCGCGCATCACCTTGGTCCAGAAGCGCGAGTAGATCAGGTGCAGAATCGCATGCTCCACGCCGCCGATGTATTGATCAATGGGAAACCAGTACTGCGCAATGGCGGAGTCGAACGGCGCCTTCGTATCTTTCGCGTCGGTGTAGCGGTAGAAATACCAGCTCGAATCGATGAAGGTGTCCATCGTATCGGTCTCGCGACGCGCCGGACCACCGCACCTGGGGCAGGTCGTGTTCACGAACTCCGGCACGCGAGCAAGCGGAGAGCCGCCCTGCTGCGTAATTTCTATCTTGTTGGGCAAGATGACTGGAAGCTGATCGTCCGGCACCGGAACCAGCCCATCGCGTTCGCAATGAATCATGGGGATCGGCGTCCCCCAGTAGCGCTGCCGGCTAATGCCCCAGTCCTTGAGACGAAACGTAACCGCCGCGTTGCCAAAACCACCCTGCTCGGCAACTTCCTGCAAGCGCCTCTGCGCTTCGGCGCAGGTCAGTCCATCGTACTCGCCGGAGTTGACCAGCACGCCGTCTTCAGAGAGGAACGGCAGGAGCTCTGCTCCGTCCTCGTATTCAACTGGCTGAACCGGCTGGATCACCTGCCGAATCTCGATTCCATATTTCGTCGCAAATTCAAAGTCACGTTCGTCGTGCGCCGGCACGCTCATAATGGCGCCGGTACCGTAGTCCATAAGGATGTAATTCGCCACCCAGATGGGAACGCGCTCGCCGTTATATGAATTGAGTGCGAAGCGGCTCGTCGGGACGCCGTGTTTCTCAATCCCGCCCACGTCGCCCGCTTCCCTTGCCTTCCGCTGTTCTTCGATCAGCTCGTTGACTTTCGCTTTCAATTTCGGATCGCCCGCTGCGAGAGCCGCAACCAAGGGATGCTCGGGCGCCAACTGCACGCTCGTCGCGCCAAAGATGGTATCGATGCGCGTCGTGAATACGCGAATGCGCTGGCTTTCTGATCGCTTGCTCCCTTGTTCCCTTGCTCCCTGCTCTTCCAGGAAGAAATCAACCTCCGCCCCTTCGCTTCGGCCGATCCAGTTGCGCTGCATGGTGCGCACTTTTTCGGGCCAGCCTTCGAGCTTGTCGAGGCCGTCGAGCAGCTCCTGCGCGTAGGCGGTGATGCGCAGGAACCACTGCTCCAGGTCGCGCTGTTCAACCTTGGTGTCTTCGTGCCGCCAGCAGCAGCCGTCCACGACCTGTTCGTTGGCCAGCACCGTTGCGCACTCGGGGCACCAGTTCACCTTGCTCTTCTTGCGGTAGACCAGGCCTTTCTCGAGCATGCGCAGAAAGAACCACTGGTTCCAGCGGTAGTAGTCGGGCAGGCACGTAGTGATTTCGGTTGCCCAGTCGTAGCTGAAACCTATGCGCCGCATCTGCCGCTTCATCGCAGCGATGTTGCCCTGGGTCCACTCGCGCGGCGGAGTATTGTTTTTGAGCGCTGCGTTTTCGGCCGGCAACCCGAAGGCATCCCAGCCCATGGGGTGCAGTACGTTGTAACCGCGCATCCACATCTGCCGAGCGAGCGCATCGCCAATGGCGTAGTTGCGCACGTGCCCCATGTGCAGTTGGCCGCTCGGGTAGGGCAGCATCTCCAGCACGTAGTATTTCGGCTTTTTGCTTGAGGCCGGCTCAGCGGCGTAAAGCGCGGGCTCCGCGGCCCAGCGCTCCTGCCACTTCCGCTCGATCGCCGCCGGATCGTAACGCTGTTCTTTCTCTTCTGCCATCACTTTTCAGTGTAAACGGGCGGATGGCGGCTATTGCGGAGGCGCTGCGGCGGGTTCGACCTCGTCCGAGCTCGGGCACCAATCCATTGCGACTTTCCTGTTTACGATCTCGTACCCCGGCGGCAGTTGAAAGATCGACGAATCCGGCTCGGCCTGGGTGAAGTTCACCAGTTCTTTGCGCATTTTGCCCTGTTGCGGATTGTCGCTCGCTATGCGCACCTGCAGGCCTCTCAATCCGGGAGCGACCGCCTTCCACAGCTCGAAGGTGTTCACCTGCGACTCCTTGTGCCGCTTTATTTTTCTCGTCGTTGTTGTAGTGGTTCGCTGCCCCCTCGCCTCGACCCCCTCGATCGTCTCTGTTCCGAGATCCTCCACCTTGGTCTTTACGCTTTCAACGCTTTTTCCAGTACGTCGGCTTATCACGGTGAACGATGCCCAACTCGCCCCACATGGTTGTGCGGCCGCAGGGATGGGTACCGCCGACACCGTTACTTCCTTTCCTGGCGATGCCCAACTAATCCTGGTATGAGTCATGGGATCGAAGACCGTGAAGCGCGTCTCAGGCGTCTGGCCTCCCTGCGTCGGAGCCGTTGTCGCAGTCATGCGCCGGCCCTGCGAGTCAATGGCGTCCACCTCGGTGGTTTCACTCGTCATGGCGGTCCCATCGAACAACGTTCTCACCTGTGTCGTTTTGAATTCCGCCATATACGGCAATCGTGCGTTGTGCGCAGCATCGCCCATTTGAGCAGATACGACTCGGTTCCTTGAGACCTGGCTCGAAGCTGGAAACGTCAAAGCTGCTGCCGCAAAACAAATCAGGAAAACTGAAATTCTCACGCCCATGTCTTGCCTCTGCGCGCTTGTTGTCGGCACCAACAGTCTCATCTTTTGCAAGGGATAGCGCAAGCAGGCCAATGGAAAAATGGCCTGCGATCTGCTTTTGGTGTTCGCTTAGTCTGCGACGCCGATCCTACTTTTTCACCAGCCGCTTCAGCGCCCGCACATTCCGCTCCTCGTCGCCCTCTTCATCAACCGGAGTTTCGGCGATAAAGGCGCAATGATCAAAGCGCGGATCGTTGAGCAGCCAGCGGAACGGATCGAGTCCCATGGTTCCCTGCCCGATGTGCTCATGCCGGTCGAGCTTCGATCCACGCGCGGCTTTGGCATCGTTGCAATGCCACACGCGGACGGCATCGAAGGTTACGGTCGCAGCAATCTGCTTCATCGTCTCCGAGTAGCCCTCAGCGCTCAGCAGATCGTAACCAGCCACGTGCGTGTGGCAGGTGTCGAGGCACACTGCAACAGGCGCATGATTCTTCAACCGCGCCACAAGTTCAGCGACCTGCTCGAAACTCCCGCCAAGCGAGAACTCCGCTCCCGCCGTGTTTTCAATGAGGATGTGAAATCCAGTGCCCTGCCACGACAGTTTGTCAATCGCGCGTTCAATGGAGTCCGCCGCTAGCTTGAGCCCTTCATCGCGTGTCATCCCCTTCCACGAGCCGGGATGCAGGACAAGATATTCGGAGCCGAGAACCAGCGCGCGCTCAATCTCGCCGCGAAATGCGTCAATGCTCTTTTCGCGAATCTCGCTGGACTGGCTGCAAACGTTGACCAGGTAGCTGGTGTGAATCACAAGCGGCCCGACGTCAAGCTTGGAGCGAAGTTCGCGCATGCGTTCGCCCTGTTTGGGGTCCACTTTCGGCGCACGCCACATCCGCGGGCTCGAAGAAAAAATCTGGAACGTGTTGGCGCCGATCTCACGCGCGCGTTCGACTGCATTCGAAGCCCCGCCCGCTGTCCCCAGATGCACGCCGATCCGTTTGGTCATGAAAGAAGTCTATTACGGAGATTTTGTACCTGCCTGCAGAAGCAACCGAAAATGCTCGCGCAACTGCGCAATGCTTCGATCGAATGGCTCGACCGAGCGGTAGGAACGAGAGAGCATCACGCCGCCCTCCATCAGTGCAAGAACATAGGTCGCGAGGGCATCGAGATCCGTCCCCGGCGGTAGTTTGTCCTTCATGGCTTTCAAGCATTCGCACACGCAACCAATCCAACTCCGAAAATTCTGCGCGATGAGAGCATGCGCCGGTGCATTCTCCGGATCGATCTCGAGGGCGAGTCGTCCAAGGGGGCAGCCGTATCGGCAATCTGTGGCAAGGATCCTCTCGCGGTAGCCAGCAAGGATGGCAAAGATCCGGCCGAGAGGCTCTTCAACTGCGGCAAAAGCTGGCTCGATGACTATTGGCCGAAGAAGTCTTAAATAGCCGTCAAGGACCTCCCGTAACAAGGCCTCCTTGCTGTCGAAGAAGTGATAAAAGCTGCCGGAATTGACCTCTGCATTCGCCAGAAGCTCAGCCATGCTAGTGCCTGCAAATCCCCTTTCCCAAAAGAGATACCGGGCGGAGTGAATGAGGCGGTCACGGGTTGAAAGAGTCGCTTCCGGCATGTTCAGCGGATTTCTCTTGACACGAATAGAATACTCCGATATTTTACTTGAACGATCAACTAAGTACCATGCAAATGCTCAAACTATTTTTCTTCTCTTTTCTCATCCTGTTGCCGGCCAGCGCCGCCCCAGCGCAGCCTGGCGTCACCCCGACTTCGTCAAGTCCCGAGAAGAAACTCGTCATCGAAGTTGAGATACCAGCCCCGGTTCACGACGTCTGGCTCGCGTTCACAACCAGCGAGGGGCTGGTGACTTGGCTGGCTCCGAAGGCTACTGTCGACCTCCGGCCCGGCGGCGACTGGATCGTCAGCTTTCCCGGACGGAGCAGCACCGGTGGCGGCAGCATCGTGAGTTTTATACCTGAGAAGGAGCTCGTACTGGCAGCGTTGGCGCCGGATCAGTTCCCTCATGTTCGAGCAGAACGCACGATGGCGGTTTTCACCTTTGAACCACGCGGCGACGCAACCATGGTGAGGTTGACTCAGACAGGCTGGAAGACCGGAAAAGAATGGGATCGCGCCTATGAATATCTCGTGGCCGGCAATGCCGAGTTACTGAGCACTCTCTACCACCGGTTCGCGGAAGGACCGATTGACTGGCGAAGATTGGCTGCCCCGGCCGCGAATTCAGGCGACAAGGAGCAGAAGTGAATCTGCACACACTGAATTTCTGGGCCGTCCTTACGGCGGCGTTCTCCGCATTTCTGGTGGGCGGGCTCTGGTATTCACCCGTGCTGTTTGCCAACGCGTGGAAGCGCGCGAATGGCTTCACCTCTGAACTTCCTTCAGCGGGCGCAAGGATCTTCGGATTCAGCTTTCTCCTCAGTCTCGTCATGGCCTTCAACCTGGCAATGTTCCTGAATGATCCCAAGACGACGACCGCTTGGGGCGCCACAGCCGGATTTCTTGCCGGGTTTGGATGGGCCGCAACGGGCATCGCCATCATTTCCCTCTTTGAGCGCAAGCCCGCCTCTTATGTGCTCATCAACGGCGGATACCTCACCGTGGCTTTGACAGTGATGGGTTTGATCCTCGGAGCGTGGAGATAGCGCTCAAACGAGCTTTGCTGAATCCTCATTGGCGACCGGATCTCCCCCAGTCATCAGCCGGGCTGAGCTTTCCAGTCGCCCCGAATTGGCTTTCGCTAGATATTCGCTTCTGCCGTATAATGCCACTATGGACTTTCAGCTCGTCACCAGCTACAAGCCCAAGGGCGATCAGCCCCGGGCCATCGACCAGATTCTGGAGGGGTTGGCGGCGGGCGAGAAGCACCAGGTGCTGCTCGGAGTGACCGGCTCCGGCAAGACCTTCACCATGGCCAAGGTGATTGAGCAATCGAACCGGCCCGCCCTGATCCTCGTGCACAACAAAACACTCGCCGCTCAGCTCTACCACGAGTTCAAGCAGTTCTTCCCTTCCAACGCAGTCGAGTACTTTGTCAGCTACTACGACTACTACCAGCCCGAGGCGTACATTCCTGCCGGCGATCTTTACATCGAAAAAGAAGCAACAATCAACGAGGAACTCGACAAGCTGCGGCTCTCGGCCACGCGCAGCCTGTTCGAGCGGCGCGACTCCATCATTGTCAGCTCGGTGAGCTGCATCTACGGTCTCGGCTCGCCTGAGGCCTATTACGGCATGCTTCTGCTGCTCGAGAAAGGCCAGAAGATCTCTCGCAAGGACATCACGCGCCGCCTAGTCGAAATCCTCTACGACCGCAACGACAATGATTTTCGCCGCGGAACTTTTCGCGTACGCGGCGACGTGATTGAAGTTTTCCCCACCTACGACGAGAACGCCTACCGCATCGAACTCTTCGGCGACGAGATCGAGTCACTGGCGCAGATCGATCCGCTCTTCGGCACCGTTAAGCAAAAGTATTCGCGGCTGCCCATCTATCCCAAAAGCCACTACGTGGTGCAGCCGGAACGCAAGGCCGAGGCGATTGACTCGATCGTGGCCGAGTTGAACGAGTGGGTCGCGCACCTGGAGTCGGAAGGCCGCATGGTCGAGGCGCAGCGCGTTCACCAGCGCACACGTTTTGATCTCGAAATGATCAAGTCGATGGGCTACTGCCACGGCATTGAGAACTACTCGCGGCACTTCAGTGGACGGCTGCCGGGCGAGGCGCCGCCGACGCTGCTCGACTACTTTCCGCGCGACTTTCTGCTCTTCGTCGACGAAAGTCACGCCACGATTCCGCAAGTCCACGGCATGTGGCACGGCGACCGCAGCCGCAAGCAGACCCTCGTCGACTACGGGTTCCGGCTGCCGTCGGCGATGGACAATCGCCCGCTGAAGTTCGACGAGTTTGAGAACCGCGTCCAGCAGGCCGTTTATGTCTCGGCCACGCCTGGGCCCTATGAACTCACGCGCTCCAGCGGTGTGGTCGTCGAGCAAGTCATCCGTCCCACGGGTCTTGTCGACCCTGAAGTTGAAATCCGTCCGGTAAAGGGCCAGATCGACGATCTGCTCGCCGAGATTCGCGATCGCGCCAAGCGCAACGAGCGCGTGCTGGTGACCACGCTGACCAAGCGCATGGCCGAAGACCTCGCCGGCTATTACACCGAAGTGGGTGTACGCTGCCGTTACATGCATTCCGAGATTGAGACGCTGGAGCGCGTGAAGCTTCTGGCCGGGCTTCGCAAGGGCGACTTTGACGTGCTCATCGGCATCAACCTGCTGCGCGAGGGGCTGGATTTGCCCGAGGTTTCGCTGGTGGCGATTCTCGATGCCGACAAAGAGGGCTTTCTCCGCTCTTCAGGATCCCTCATCCAGACCATGGGCCGTGCGGCAAGGCACATCGAGGGCCGAGCCATTCTTTATGCCGACAACATGACCGACTCCATGCGCCGGGCCATCGACGAAACCGATCGCCGCCGGGCCATCCAGCGCGCATACAACGAAGAGAACGGCATCACGCCGCAGTCGATTCTCAGCCAGGTTGAAATGGGCCTGGCCCACATCCTCAAGGCCGAGTATGGCGAAGTGGCTGAAGAAGAGGTCACCGGAATTCCCGAATTCGCCAACCAGGCCGAACTCGACGCCTACATCGCCAAGCTCGAGACCGAAATGCGCGAGGCGGCCAAGAAATTCGAATTCGAGAAGGCCGCGCGGCTGCGCGACACCATTAAGGAGTTGCGCGACAAGGAGTTCCTCGTCAGTTAATACCTGCCCCAGCCCCAGGCAACCGGAATCGGCCTCCGCGCCATCTTAACCTCGAGGCAATATAGAAAGCATGGGTGCGCCGGTCGGGGTTTTAGCGTGCCTAACGGGGCACATGGCAACCATACTCCTGGTCGAGGGCGACCCCCTTCAGGGATTCCTCACAATGGCGGTTTTGGGCCGTCAGTTTGGTGATGTGCGCCGGGCGACCGACGCCGCTGAAGCGCTTTGCCTCGTGGAACAACCCGAGTTTGCGAACACATTAAGCATGGTGATTGCGGGGCATCAGACTCCCGGCATCACAGGGCCCGCATTCGTGGCTGAATTGCATTCGCGCATGCCGCAGTTGCCTGTGCTGGTGCTCGCCTCCCACGACGTAGCGCCTGCCGATTACACAGACCAGCCCGTGGCCTTTCTCCACCGGCCCTTCCTGCCGGAAAAAATGTTGTCGATGACTCGCGACATGCTTGCCCGCAGCCGAAACGCAGTTGCCTGATCAGGCGATCCAACCTCAGTGCCTTCCCTGCCTCATCGTGTGAGCTAAATCACACCCAAACGGCCTATCATGGATAGACAATACCTTTGGCGGGGAGGTCTCCGCTTTCCTTTCGTGCGTGAAAGAATGGTCTTGGAGTGTTCATGGCCGCGTTTGGCAGTTTTTGTCTTCTTATCGCTTTAGCTCTTGCCGCCTACAATCTTCTGGCGGGAGCACTGGCATTGCGGCTGATTGCGACCGGTCAGCCTGCGCGAATCTCCCCTGAGCGCCTGGCCGATACCGCGCGCCGCGCCGGGATCGCAGGCTTCTGGGCCGTGACCGGCGCTGCTTTCGCGCTGGTGTACTCGGTCTTTACTAACGATTTCTCCATCACTTACATCCTCGATCACTCCAACCGCGCGCTGCCCATCCCTTACAAATTTGCGGCGCTCTGGAGCGGCCAGGAAGGCTCACTGCTCTTGTGGGCGTGGCTCCTGGGAACCTATGGCTTCATCCTCCGGCTCCTTCACAAGACCGACGTAAAGCTCTATGCCTACGCCGGCTCGATCCTCGCCGGAATCCAGGTCTTCTTTCTGCTGGTGCTGAACTTCGCCGCTCCACCGTTTGCATTGCTCAAGGGCGCCGTTCCACCTGACGGCAACGGGCTCAATCCCCTCCTCCAGTATCCGGAGATGGTCATTCATCCTCCCATGCTTTACCTGGGATACGTGGGATTCTCTGTTCCGTTCGCCTTCGCGCTCGGCGCACTCATGATGCGCTATCCCGGTGAAAAGTGGATCAGGATCACGCGCGCCTGGACCATGGTCACATGGATGTTTTTGACGTGCGGAATCTTTCTCGGTATGCACTGGGCCTATGCGGTGCTCGGCTGGGGTGGTTACTGGGGCTGGGACCCGGTGGAGAATGCGAGCTTCATGCCATGGCTCACCGGAACGGCCTTCCTGCACTCAGTGATGATGCAGGAACGGAAAGGCATGATGAAGAGCTGGAACGTCTGGCTCATCTTCTCCACCTTTCTGCTCACCATGCTTGGCACAACGCTCACGCGCGGCGGGCTCGTCAGCTCTGTTCACGCATTTGCGCAGTCGTCGATCGGCACCTGGTTCGTGGTGTTCATGGGCATCGTGCTCGCCATCTGCATCTTCACCTACGTGCTGCAGCGCGGCCACTTGAAGACCGAGCATCACCTCGAGTCGCTGGTCAGCCGTGAATCCAGCTTCCTCTTCAACAATCTCGTTTTGCTCACGGCCTGCTTCGTGATTCTGTGGGGCACGTTGTTCCCCATCATCTCGGAGTATGTGCAGGGCACCAAGGTGACCGTCGGCGCGCCGTTCTACAATCGCGTGGCGATTCCGATCGGACTCTTTCTCCTGTTCCTTACCGGCGTGGGGCCGCTGCTGCCATGGCGAGCCACGTCGTTCAAGGCCATCAAGCGCAACTTCGTTCTGCCGGTTATCGCGCTCTGGGCTACGGTGATTGTCTGCCTCGCTGTGGGCGTCAAGCCCTGGCAAAATGGCGCGATCGATACCGGCAGCTTCTACGCGCTTGTCTCCTTCGCGGTCGCGGCAGCAGTGTTGACAGCCATCGGCTCGGAGTTCCTGCGCGGAGCCAGCGTGATTTCCCGGCAAACCGGGCGCAACCTGCTGGCGGCTACCTGGCTGCTCACGCGCCGCAACACGCGGCGTTATGGTGGCTATCTCGTCCACATCGGAGTGGTGGTCGTCGTCATCGGACTGGCCGGCTCAGCTTTCAATCGCAGTGTCGAAAGCGAAATGGCCTTGCACGACAGGATCCAGATCGGGCCTTACACGCTGGTCCAGGTGGGAGCAACTCAGGACTCAAACGACAACTACAACTCTGAGTACACCATGCTCGACGTGTACAAGGGCGGCAAAAGGCTCTTCCAGATGACGCCGGAGAAGCGCTTCTATCTGGCCAGCGGCCAGCCGCAGACCATGGTTGCGATTCACTCCGTGCCCGAATGGGACCTCTATGTCGTCTATGAGGGCACGAATCCCGACACCGCGCAGCCCATCATCAAGGCGTTTCTCAATCCGCTGGTGGGCTGGATCTGGCTTGGCCTCGTAGTCATGGTCGTCGGAACGCTCATCGCGCTGGTTCCGAGCCTCACGCCCGCCACTGCTTCGTTGCGTGTTCCCGCGGCGCAGCCAGTGACTGAAGCTGTGCTCAAGGGGGGAGACTGATGGGCGCTTCCACTCGCCTGCCGGCCTGGGTCAAAGCGCTGGAGGCAACATTTCTGGCCGTCGCCATCTGTTTCTCGCTCGGCGCCAGCAGCCCCACCTCTCGCATCGATACCCTGAGCCACCGGCTCATGTGCCAGTGCGGATGCGCGCAATTATTGGGCGAATGCGATCACGTGGGCTGCCCCGACCGCGACAAGGAACTCGCGGAACTGACCGCTGGGATCGCGTCGAGCCTCACCGATCAACAGATTTTCGATACGTTTGTCGCCAAATATGGAGCCACCGTGCTGGCTGCACCGACGACGCACGGCTTTGACCTCGTGGCATGGATTGCACCGTTCGCGGTGTTCGGCGCGGCGTTGCTCTTGACAATCTTGCTTATCAGGCGCTGGGGCGGCCTGGGTGGCAAATCGCGAGCCGAGTTCACCGAGCCGGCTTTTGTTGATCCTGCCGAACGCGAGCGCATCGAGCGCATTCGCCGGGAAACGAGTATCGACACCGGGAGCAGCGGAGGATATTGACGATGAACGAAACAGCGGGCCTCATTGCCGGAATGTTTCTCCTGTTCGCGCTCGTGCTTTACACGTTCTGGCCGGAGAATGGGTTTGCCAGCCAACGTGAGAAGTCGCGGCTCGACTTTTTGCTCGAACGCAAAGAACAGCTCTACGAAAACCTGCGCGACCTGAACTTCGAGTACCGCGCAGGCAAGTACCCTGAAGACGACTTCCAGACGCAGCGTGCCCAGCTTGAACACGAAACGGCGATGCTGCTGGCCGAGATCGAGCACTTGCAGCAGACGTAAAACAGTACTGACTCACGAACACTCTGTCATCCTGAGCGGAGTCCGCAGAAGGCGGACGAAGTCGAAGGATCTGCGGTTGCTTTTCTTGCATGATTTGCTGCATCGATGACGTAAGGAATGAGACAACTTTCATGAGATCGACGAAATACGCCTTTTTGATTGCCACAGTTTCCTTTTTGGTCAGCGGCGTCGGCGCCCTCGCTCATGCCGCCACCGTCACCGGCACGGTGACCGACAAAACCACGGGCAAGCCGGTCGCGGGTGACGCGGTCGTTCTGCTTGAGCCCATGAGCGGGATGAGCGAAGTCGGCCGCGCGACCACGGACGCGCAGGGCCATTACACGCTGAATCTTCCCGGCGCCATGCCCTATCTGATCCGCGTCACGCACCAGGGCGCCGATTATTTCATCTCCGCGCCGCAGGGCGGAGGCACCGGCGATATTCCCGTATACGATGTGGCCGCCAAAGTGAACGGCGTTTCCATCGGCGAGCATGTGACCGGAATTGAGACTGACAACGGCCAATTGCGGGTGGTGGAGCGCTACGAGGTACGCAACGCCAGCTCACCGCCAACCACGCAATGGAGCAAGAAATCGTTTGAAGTGATTCTGCCCCACGATGCCGCTGCCATCGAAGCCTCCGCGCAACGGCCCGGTACCGGAAGCCTTCCCACCAGCGTCAAGCTCGACCCGGCCGGCGCCAAAGCACATTACTCCTTCAACTTTCCGATCCAGCCCGACGAAGGCGGCAAAGGCACGCTGTTCCAGGTGCAGTACCAGCTGCCTTACGGCAGCGCCAAATACTCATTCCATTCGTCGATCACGCTGCCCGCACAAACCGCGTGGATCGTTCTACCCAAGTCGATGACTTTTGCTGGCAGCAGCGGTGCGAGCTTCGAGTCGTCTCCCCAGGATCCCTCTGTGCAGACCTTCATGGCCCGCGATCTGGCGCCAGGCAAGACCGTCGATTTCTCTGTGTCGGGTACTGGATCGTTCCCGCGCGAAGACCAGGGTGCGCAGGGCGGCCAGGGAGACAACGGCGCGCAGGCACAAAACGGCCCGGGTAGCGGACCCGGTGGTGGCATCGGCACGCCGATCGATACACCTGACCCGTTATCGAAGTACAAGGTATGGATCATCGCTGGCCTTGCGCTGCTGCTCGCGGCTTCAGCGGGATTCCTACTCCGCAAACCGGCGATGGCCGAAGTTGCTCCTCCAGCCGCTGCGAGCCCACTCGCCGTTGCCGGTCCCGTGGCCGCTGCGTCGGCCTTTTCTGCTCCCGTTACGGCTCCCGCAGTCAAAAATCATGCGTTGCTGAATGCCCTGAAGGAAGAGTTGTTCGCCCTTGAGAGCGAAAAGATCGCCGGCACACTCCAGCCCGAAGAGTACGCCGAACAGAAGGCCGCCCTGGAAACCGTGCTCAAGCGCGCGTTAAAACGAAGCTAAACATCAGTTCCACGCCGTTAGCCCCTGGCTTCCAGCTCAAGGCAAAGTACTCACCGATTTCCAAGGGAACCCGACGGGGCTTTGGCGCGTATACACAGACAATGGGTGGTTTTGCGCCTTTTCCCCGTTCCGCGCATCGAAGAAAGCGGAATGAGCAATGGAGTTGGCTGCTAGAACCTAGGAGTTCGACTTATGAATGCCTTCAAGACGACCGTTCTGCTGACCATCCTTACCGTGTTCATGATTCTCGCTGGAGAGTATTTCGGCGGCGAGAACGGAATGATCATTGCCTTTGTCATTGCCGCGGCTACGAATTTCTTCAGCTACTTCTATTCCGACAAGATCGCTCTGGCCATGTACCGGGCGCAACCGGCGACCCGCGAGCAGTTGCCCCGCGCGTACGATGTCGTCGAGCGGTTGACGCGCAAGGCCGGCATTCCCATGCCGAAGATCTACGTGATCCCCACCGAATCACCTAACGCCTTCGCCACGGGCCGAAATCCGCAGCACGCGTCGGTGGCCGTCACGCATGGAATTTTGGCGCTGCTGAACGATGAAGAACTCGAAGGCGTCCTGGCGCATGAGCTCAGTCATGTGCGCAATCGCGACATCCTAACCAGCTCGATTGCAGCTACGCTGGCGGGAGCGATTACGATTCTGGCGCGGATGGCATTCTGGTTTGGCGCCATCGCCGGTGGCGGAGGGGGCGGCCGCCGCGACCGCGGCCTGGGCGCACTACTCATGCTTCTCTTCGCGCCCTTTGCGGCCATGCTGATTCAACTGTGGGTCTCGCGCACACGTGAATACGAGGCTGATGCATCAGGCGCGCATTTGACCGGCAATCCTTATGCCCTCGCCTCGGCCCTCGAAAAAATCGCCGCGACCAGCCAGAGGGTTCCCCTTCTCGCGTCGCCAAATTCTGCTCACCTGTTTATCGTGGCGCCGCTGCTCTCGGGCGCAACCTTCGCCAATCTCTTCAGCACGCACCCGCCGATTCAGAAGCGCATCGAACGCCTGATCGGCCGTCCGTCGGTGTACGGATATATTCGTTAGGATCGCGGCCGATCGGCAAAACTCCGCGTCGCCCCCGGACGTGCTGTGCTGCGCATTTCCTGAGAACACAGCGGATCACTTCTTGTCATGCGACGAGCTCAAATCGAACTTGCTGACCAGCACCTGTCCTTCGTCGCTGTCCAGGGGCGTCAGCGTCATGTCGCTCAGGCGGCCGCTGTCGCCCATGATGTACTTGTCCTTCACTTCGAAGTAGTAAACGCTGTCGGCCTCTGCCGTAAAATGCGCCGCTGCTGTTTGATGACCTTCTCCCACAATGACAGTCGTCTGCCAGCTTGCGCATAGGTGGTGCACTCCGGGGTCAACGGAAAAGTAGAGATAAGAGTTTCCGTGGGTAGCGCCCATCCACTTTCCATCAAGGCCCGCCCTGGTTGTGGGTTTGGGAAATGAGTTGAAATTCGAATCGTCTTCAACGACGAAGACCAGGGCCTTCCCGGCATCCGGACGATCAGGATGCTGACCTTTGCTGTTCTTCACGTCGAATTTTGCGGCAGCATCGCCACAACCGGGCGCGCCAAGAGAATCAGGCGCGCTTCCCCGAGCCCAGCAAGGCAACAACGAATATGCAACACCGCAGGCAATTGCCAGTAAGATTGCGCGCTTCATAATCTATATCTCCCCTATCCTTTGCGCTCGAATATTCTCGCGCAACGATGGTATCAGGATTCGGGGACTTTGCGGCGAGCGTCGGTGCGGTCAGTTTGCAAGCGGCTTGCGGGCCTCTAGTATCCTTCCTCAATGAAGACACTGCTTCGTATTCTGCTTTATCTCGCTCTCATTGTCTGGCTAGGCGCGGAGATCTTTTTCCCCATCGTTGCAGCCATCACCTTCGGCACACTGCAGCCCGATACCCACACCGCAGGAACTATCGTGGGCCAGCTTATTCGCATCCTGCACGGCATGGGCCTGGTGTCGGGAATGGTTGCGTTGGCAGTGATGGCCCTGGCTCCCGCATGGGGTGTCTACAAGCCGCGCGCGATGCTCGCCCCCATGATTCTCGTCGTCGTGATGCTCGCATGCACGGTGTACTCGCAATTCGGCATCATTCCCGCTATGGATCGCGACCGAACGGCCGCGGGAGGCGCGATCGATGCAACGGATGGCTCCAACGCCATCACGGCGCACTTCAACAAGCTGCATAGCCGCAGCGAATACGTTGAGGAGACTGTTTTGCTCCTGGGCCTGGCGACAGTCGTGCTGGTGGCGCGGGCCGAAACCACGCGTAGTTGATGTGTGGCGCCCTTTCCAAAGCGGAGGAAAATGCGCCACACGAAGTTGAATCAGGAACCAGGCCCGTGACTACGGCCTGTCTCCCTGCCCTTGGTCACTGCCATGTCCTCCGAAATCGAACATGTCGTACAGATCGCCGATGGCCGGCCCGTTCAACGGCACATAGGGATTCGCAGGATCAGCTTTGGGATTGGGGAGATTGTCGCGGCTGCGGCCGGTCAGCGGTTGTAGGTCCCAGTTCCTCTCAATGAATTTGAGAATTGAAACATGGTCCGTGTACACGTGCGAGATGTGTCCTGGCTTCGTGAATTTCGAAACCACCAGCAACGAAGTTCGCGTGCCGTCGCCGAAGAAGTCGAGCGGCTGCACGTAGCCCGAGTCGTAATATCTTCCGCCTTCATCGAAGGTGATAAAGATGGCCGTGTTCTTCCACAGCTGCGGATTGGCCTGGACCATGTCCACAATCTTCATCGAAAAGCCCTCGAACAGATCGAGCTTCGATGATGCAGGATGCCCGTCAACGAGGCCGCTCGGCTTCACATACGACACCGCCGGCAGCGTTCCGTTCTGGATGTCGTTGTAAAGATCCGTCGTGTCCTTGATGTGCTCAGAGCGCAGCGTGGCGTTGGTCATAATCAACGTGGAGTACTGCAGGAAGTTGCAGATGTTGCAGTACACGTCAAGCGGATTCTGGAAGTATGGATCGCTCACGTAGCGATCCCACTGGTCGCCGAAATAAGCGAAAGAAACGTTCTTCTCCACCAGCTCATCGCCAATCGTGCGCAGCGTCGACGGTGGCACTGTGAAAACCGTATTGTGGTTGTTAGTGTCGGTGTAGGCGTTGGACCCGTCGCCGAAGTACCCGGGGTTATAGTTGTTCAGCAGGTAGTAATGGCCGTCGTCGCACTTGGGATCAACCGGATGCGGCAACGACTGCAGGTAGCTCACAACCTGCGGAGCGCCCGCCGCACCGGGATCGGAGCAGTCGCTGTAGCTTCCGCCGCCGTAGGATGGCGATCCTGAGGAACCGCCTCCGTAGCCGTCTTCGCTGTACCAGTTATTCGTTCCGGTGGCAGCATTGGGATCCTCAACCTCGTCCACGATGCCCGCGTTCGCGGTTCCAGCCGCGACCATCTGATTATGCGGCGGCTCCGCCGGGTTGCCGTTGCCATCACTGAACCATATGGCGTCGCCAGTGCCCATCTCGATGTGGTTCATGCCGGTGCCGCCTGCGGCTGCCTGGTGGTAGTTGTCACTCATCGCAAAGTGGTCGGCGAGGTATTTCAGGTAGGGCGCGTCTCCCTGCTGCATGTTGTAGAAACCCATCGATGCCGACCCCTCGCCAGTGGATGCGTTGGTAAACGGGCTTGGTGCCGCCTTGCCGTTCGATCCTGCACCAATCGTGACCTCAACCCACGGGAACAGATCCATCCTGCAACCGCTTGGCTTCCATTGGTCGGCATATTCGGTACTGCAGTCCATCTGCTGCCACATCTGGTAGAAGCGATGCACCGGGCTGGCGGCGTATGCGTCGTAGGGGATGCCGGGAGTGATCTGGAATGGCCCCGGCGGAAGGTTTGTCGCGTTCGGAATGCGTGTGTCTACGGCGCCGACCTTCAGCCCGGTCCCACCGGTGGTCAGATAGGTGTAGTACTGGGTATTCGGCAAACCGTTCTCCGCCGCTTCGGCCGCAGCAACAGAGGAAAAGTGTGCAGTCGTCGGACCGCCGGCCAATGGCGGAGGCAGGACGGCATAGGTGCTTTTGTCTTGCGGATCGATTTGATAACCAAGATCAGATGAATCGACCGCTTCGTATTGCAGCGCCAGCGAGTAGTTGGGGCCGGGAGTTCCGTCCGCGTTGATGATGCCCTTCGAAAGCAGGTTGTCGATCCTTTGTTTGCCGACTGGCTTGTAAGTGGCAAACACATGATCGAAGCTCCGGTTTTCTCCGATGATGACGATCACGTGCTTGATCGGGCTCTGGGTATCGTTGTCGGGCGAATTTGCGCTGTTGTTGTTTTGCGCGAATGCGGGCAGAGGGAGACCCACAAACACTTGCAGCACAGCGACCATCAATGTGCCGCACTTCAGGCTTATTGCTTTCCAGTGGGAGCGCAACATGGAACTCTCCAGGGGATTGGGGGAAATGAGAGTCTGCTCGCGCCGATCACCAAACGCGGGAACAGCGTGCGTAGAATAGCTCCGGTTCGCGCGGCGATTTTGAAAGTACGAAGACATGGAAATGAAATCTCGAAAAAATCTCCGCCGACGTAGCAATCTTCTGCCATTACTTTTTCCCGAACGCCGCACTCCTGCGAGATTCTGTTTTTGATCAATCACTGACGTGCTGCCATACGCGCGAGTAGAATGAGCCGGCAAATGAGCCAGACAATGATTTTGTGCGATCAAGCTGCATCCGTCTCCGCGCTCGATCCCAACTTGCTGACCAAAATCAACTTGCCGGCATCGATACGCGAGCGCGCAGCCGCCGGGCGTGTTACCTTCACTGGCCCTCTGCTTCTTGTGTGCGGCCGTTCTTTTTTGTGGATGGCGTCACAAGGCCTGGTAGCGCTTATCTTCCTGGCCCAGCACCACACTTCGCCATGGCGTGAAGCGACCTACTGGTGGAGCATCTGCTTTACACTCGCAGACCTCACGTGTTTGGCCGCAATGCGGAGTTTCACGCGCCGCGAGGGCATCCGCATCCGCGATCTCATCGGGCCGATTCGCATGCGCCACGGTCGCGATCTCTTCCTCGGCCTCGGATACTACATGCTCGTTTTTCCGGTTTTTCTTGGTGGCGGCTATTTGGCCCAAGCGTCGTTCTACGGCTCTCGCACAAATCCCAGCGCTTATTTTCTCTTTAGCCACGCGCTTCCACTTTGGGCCGTCATTTACAGTCTCTCGATCTACTGGATCATTCAATCGGCAACCGAGGAGTTGACCTATCAGGGTTATGTTCTGCCGCGTCTTGAGGCGCTCACAGGCCGTTCATGGATCGCATTTGCCCTCGTGGCGTTCTGGTTTACGGCCCAACACTGCGCAATAGGTTTTGTCCCCGATTGGCGAAGCCTGGCATGCCGGTTTCTTGGTTTTCTCCCCGGCTGTATGGTGATGATCGCGATCTACAAGCGCACACGACGATTGATGCCGCTCATCATTGCGCATTGGCTGATCGACATTGGCGCAATCTTGATGACAACGCTCTGACGGCCGCGCCACTCGATATTTCTCTCATCATGCCCCGGGCCGACTGTCCTGTAGAATCGTAAAGGCCCGAATGCACCGTTTCCTTTTGTAGGACGGGCTAAGATGGAACGATTATGAAGACCGGCATTATTGGCCTGCCGCAGGTAGGCAAGACGTCGCTGTTCAAGATTCTGACCAAAGCCAAAATTGACGAGCACGGCCGCTCGAATCCGCGCGAAGCCCATATCGGCGTGGCGCGTGTACCCGACGAGCGTCTGGAAAAATTGTCGGCGCTGTACTCGCCGAAGAAAACGACCTTTGCGTCGGTGGAATATGTCGATGTCGCGGCCATCGGCCAGGAAGCACTGAAAGAGACCGCATACCTGACGAATCTGCGCAGCGTAGACGCGCTGATCCACGTGCTCCGAGTCTTCGAAGACGAAGCCATTCCACATCAGGGCCCAATCGACCCACTGCGCGACGCAAAAAACGTTGAATTCGACATGATGCTTAGTGATCTTCAGCAGGTAGAAAAAAGGATCGAGCGCGTCGAGAAGGACCTGAAAAAGGCGCGCACCGGCGACCTGGAGCGGGAGCACGCTCTGCTGCTGCGATCAAAGGAGTCGCTCGAGAAGGAGATCCCCTTGCGCGAGCTGGAGATGACGCCGGAAGAAAGGAAGCTCATCCGCGGCTTCATGTTTCTATCACAAAAGCCTATCCTATATGCACTTAATGTGAGCGAAAGTGCAACGCTAGGGGCTGATCTTGAAGTGGCCGTCAGCCGCTATAAGCTTGAGCCGATCGCCCAGCGGCCCAACGCAGGCGCAACGGCAATCTGCGGCAAGGTCGAGGCGGAACTGGCGGAGATGGACGACGCGGAGGCTGCGGACTTCCTTTTGAGCTACGGCCTGCATGAAAGCGGCCTGGTGCGCCTCATTCGCAAGAGCTACGAACTGCTCGGCCTGATCAGCTTTTTCACCGCGGGCGAGGACGAGTGCCGCGCATGGACCGTACCGATCGGGGCCAAGGCGCCGCAGGCGGCCGGCGTCATTCACACCGACCTCGAGCATCATTTCATCCGCGCTGAGACGATTCGCTGGGATCACTTGCTCGATGCCGGCTCTGAGGCAGCAGCGCGCGCCAAAGGAACACTGCGCCTTGAAGGAAAGGAATACATTGTGCACGACGGTGACGTCTTGCACATCCGGCATAGCGGATAAAAGACAGCCGCTAACCTTCAGCTTTTAGCTCTCAGCTTATGATGCTGAGATTTTCTCCCCTGATGTTGATGACCGCACTGAACGTGAAAGTGTAAGGCGGCACATGCTCAAGGTTTCTCTCGTTTTGGGCGTAATTGCTGCGCTGGCCGATGTCGCAGGCGGCCTGGTGCTGGTGCGGGCCCGCGGCGTCGAACGCTATCTGCGCTACTTTGTCGCACTGGGCGCGGGCTTCCTGATCGCCACAGCGTTGCTCGAGATGACTCCGGAGAGCCTGAGACTGAATCCTCGCCTGGGCGCCGTCCTGATCATGTGCGGCTATTGCTTTATTCATCTGCTGGAGCACACCATCAACGCACACTTTCACTATGGCGAAGAAACGCATCACGCGGAGTTTGTTTCTGCCCGCACCAGTTACTCGATTCTCGGCGGTCGGCGTTTCCACAAACAAATTGATGGGGTCGCGATCGGGTCAGGCTTTGCGCTCTCCAACTGGCTCGGCTGGCTGATTTTTCTCGCCATTCTTCTGCACAAGGCACCCGAGGGATTCACCATGGCCAGCGTCATGTTGGCAAGCGGGCGCAGCCGATCGACTGCATTCTGGTCCGCCGTTGCGCTCGCCTGCGCCACCGTCGCGGGCGTGCTGGTGATCCAACTCGTGCCGCGGTGGGTGCCTTATGGATTGCCGATTGCGGCCGGGGTCGCGCTCTACGTAGCCGCAACCGATCTGGTCCCCGAAGTAAACCGCGAGCCGGGCATTCGCATGGCGCTTGTGTTCTTCGCGGGTGTCGGCGCCTTCTTGCTGCTGCGTATGCTGCTTCCGCAGCTTTAAGAATCTTCGCGCCAGCCTTTGCTTTGGCTCTGCAACCGCATCGGTTTCGTCTTCGGGCGCTATCCTATCGAATGTGGCGAGTGGAGTAGCACCTATAGAAAAAGCCGTCAGCGAGTCGCGGTTGCTGCGTGCGTGTTCCTCTTTTGAATTACCCGGGATTCTGCTCATCACCCTGCTTGGCTTTCTGGTGATGGGCTACCACCCCGGCCTCGAAGATGATGGTCTTTATTTAGCTGCAGTCAAAGCCAACCTCAACCCCGCCCTCTTCCCGCACAACGCAGATTTCTTCCGTCTGCAGATGCGAGGCACCTACTTCGACACCTGGATGGCACACTTCGTCCGCATGACCGGAATGCCGGTGGCCTGGGTGGAATTGTTTTGGCAACTCGCTTCGCTGTTCCTGATTCTTTGGGCAGTCAAGATGATCGCGAACCAGCTTTTCGCCGAGGAGCACGCTCGATGGGCAGGCGTGGCCATGGTCGCAGCCATGTTTACGCTGCCGGTGTCGGGAACCGCACTTTACCTTGTCGACCAGCATCTGCACCCGCGGACGCTTTCGACCGCCATGATCCTGCTGGCAATTTCGCGAATCCTGAACAAGAAACCATGGCAGGCAGTGCCACTGTTGATCGTCGCTTTACTTCTGCATCCGCTGATGGCGGCGTTCGGAATCTCATTCTGCATTTTTCTCGTTCTGGCGCTCTCGCAGTCTATTTCGACAAGCGTTCCCGCATGGCGGAATTCGGCGGGGGTCGTGATCCCACTGGCGTGGGTCATTGCTCCGGCCGGCCCGGCATGGCGGACCGCACTCAATACCAGAACCTACTACTTCCTTTACAAATGGACCTGGTACGAGTGGCTTGGTGCGCTCGCACCACTCCTCTTTTTCTGGGTGCTATGGCGAATCGCAAGCCAGCGCGGACAACCATTGCTCGCGCGCTTCACCCTCGCCGTCTTTGCCTACGGCGTCTTTCAACAGTTGCTGGCCATGGCGCTGCTCTGGCCGTCTTCTCTCGTCCGCGTTACCCCGTTTCAACCCATGCGCTATCTCCATCTCGTGTATCTTCTCTTTGCGCTGACTGCCGGCTGCCTATTGGGAAAATTCCTGCTGAAACAAAGCCTCTGGAGCTGGGCGGCTTTCTTGCTCGCTGTCAACGGCTCCATGTTCGCCTGGCAGTGCATGGAGTTCAGTGGCAGCCAGCACCTGGAAATGCCGTGGCGGCAACCCGCCAATCCGTGGCTGCAGGCATTCGCATGGATCCGTACAAATACTCCCTCAGATGCATACTTTGCGCTCGATCCGTATTACCTTGAGGAGCCCGGCGAGGACTACCACGGATTCCGCGCGCTGGCAGAACGCAGCGAATTGGCCGACGCCGTGAAAGATGCAGTCGTAGTAACAATCGTTCCTGAGCTCGGACCGCAATGGCTTCGCCAGGTGCAGGCTGAGAAAGGCTGGAGCCGCTTCACGCCCGCCGACTTCGAGCGCTTGAAAGCCGAGTTTGGTGTCGACTGGGTGCTGGTTTCGTACCCAGCACCGGAAGGCCTTGCCTGCCGCTGGCACGATCGCCTGCTCGCCGCGTGTCAAATTCCCTGACGAGATCAACCTGAGAATCGTTCTGATCGAAAGTCTGCTTTGCAGGATGCGCCTGCATCCGCGAGAATGGGTATGTCCCCTATACTCGGGCACAGACACTTTTCATGCTCAACCTGGTTCAGCGTCTCATTCTCGGCTGCTTGCTGCTTTTCTGCCTGACCGTCGGGCTCGTGCTCGTTGTGCACAAGGCGCTCGCAGTTGCAGGACATCTTAATCTGGCCTACATCATCGTGCTCGCCTCTCTAGGGGTTGCCGCTGGCACCATTTACTTTGTGCTCAAGCCGATTCGCATGCTGGCCAGCGATGCCCATCGAATTGCCCAGGGCAACCTGGAACATCGTGTTGAATGGAGCAGCCGCGACAGTTTTGGCGTGATCGCCAGCGAGTTGAGCCGGATTGCCGTCCGATTGCGCGAGCTGCGTGATACCGAAGCAGGCCGCAGGCAGATGGAATTCCAGCTATCCGATGCGGTGCTGCAATCCATCTTCGAGCCCATCATTGTCACCGACGGCAAGGGTCACGTGTTGAAAGTGAATCAGGCGGCGGCCGACTTGCTGGGCGAGGCTGCCGCGGACCGCATGGCGCTGGCGACCACGCCGGGCGGAGACAAAATCCTGAGCGCGATTCGCGATGCGGTTTCCATGCAAAAAGCTGTGGCCGCGGAAGACGAAGCCTCCATGCTGCCGTTGCGCATCGGCCAGAAGGAGCGCAGCTACCGTCTTCGCACCACGCCAATGCGCGATTCCGAGGGCAGATTGCTCGGCGCGGTGACCACGCTTGAAGACGTAACCTCTCTGCAGGACACTGATCGGTTCAAGACGCAGTTCATCGCCGTGGCCAGCCGCAAGCTGCGCGACCCGCTTCTGCAATTGCGCCGAGGGCTGTATGCGCTGGCAAGGGGCTTCAGCGGCGAAATGACTGCGCTGCAGACCGAGTTGGTAGACTCGGCAAGCAAGGAAGCTGAAAAACTCGACGATCTGATGAGCGACTTGATCGATGTAGCTGAGCTCGACACGGGCAAGCGCGAGCTGAAACTGGAGCGCGTGCGTCCGTTGCAGGTGTTGAACGAGGCCCGCGACCGCTTTTGCGATGAGGCCTCCAAGAAACACATTCGCCTTGAGGTGAGCGCCTACGCCGATCTCTCTGCTGTGATGGCCGATCGCCGTGCGCTACGATCGATCTTCGACAACCTGCTGTCGAATGCGCTCCGATTCACACCCGAGGACGGCGAAATCCTTCTAGCAGCCGAAGAGATCAAACACTTCGTGCAGTTCACCGTGCGTGACACCGGCCGCGGAATCGAAGCAGAGAGGCTCGGTTCGATCTTTGACCGCTTCAACACGCTTTCTGACAAGGGCACCGGGCTCGGGCTCGCGCTGGCCAGGCGATTGGTGGAATCGCTCGGCGGCCAGATTGCCGTCGAAAGCCGGCTGGGCCACGGGGCGACGTTTCGATTCACGATTCCCGTAGCGGTGGCAGACCACGTTCAACATCCTGTCGAGGTGGGCTGAGCGATGGCCGAAATCACACTCGAGAAGACTCAGGAACCCGCAAAGCTCCGCATCTACATCGGCGCTGCTCCGGGCGTCGGCAAAACCTACATCATGCTCAACGATGCCAACCTGACCAGGCAGCAGGGTGTGGACATCGTGATTGGACTGGCTGAGTCGCACGGGCGAAAGGAAACCGAGGCGCAGATTCGCGATCTCGAGATCGTGCCACAGAAAGTCATCCCCTATCGCGGCGTGAATTTGAAAGAAATGGATATCGACGCGATTCAGGCACGTCATCCGCAAACCGTGATCGTCGACGAGTTGGCCCACACCAACGTGCCTGGAAGCAAGAACCGCAAGCGGTATGAAGATGTGCTCGAACTGCTCGATGCGGGCATCAACGTTTGGACAGCCGTCAACATCCAGCATCTCGAAACCCTGAACGATGCCGTCAACCGCTCAGCGAACACTACCATTCGCGAAACCGTTCCCGACAGCTTTTTCAAGCGCGCCGACGAGGTGGTCAATATCGACCTCACCGTAGACGAATTGCGCAATCGCCTGCGTCAGGGAAAAATCTACGCGCCGGAGAAAGTGGAGCAGTCGCTCGCCAACTTTTTCCGCAAGGGCAATTTGAACATGCTGCGCGAGCTTTCACTGCGTACCACCGCGGAGCAGGTGAGCAACCGCGCTGCCGAGTATCGCCGCACGCAAGGGCTGGAGCAAGCGCCAATTCCGGAGAAGGTGATGGTTTGCCTGAGCACAAGGCCCGGCACCGAGCGGCTCTTGCGAGTCGGCGCGCGCATCGCCGGCCGCCTGGCAAGCAACTGGTACGCCGTCTACGTCAACCGCCCCGACGACAAGGGCCACGGTGATCCTGAGGCATATCACCGCCTGGAGGAATACCAACGCATGGCCCGCGACCTCGGCGCGCAAGTCGTGATGCTCACTGACCGCAACGTCTCCGACGCATTGATCCGCTTTGCCCAGCAGGAAAATATCTCGCACGTCGTCTTCGGCCAGTCGGCGCGGTCGCGCTGGGACATTTTGTGGCGCGGCTCAGTGCTTAATCGCTTTCTTTCTGAAGTCCGCGATGTCACTGTGCAGGTGGTCCCGATGCAAAAGCCCCTGCGCCGCGCCCTGGGTTAACCTGCTACTTCATTACGCGGATCTCCAGCCCTATATCCGATTCTGAAATCTCGCTGTGAGTGAATTTTGTTTTTGCCAGCATCGCGAGAAAATGCTCCCTGGTATAAGCCCTCTTCAGGAGAAACGTCCTGAAGGCGAGCTTGGTCATGATGCCGTTGAACCAGGTCAATTTCATTTGTTCCACTTCCCTGCTCAGCTCGGAGGGTGAAGCATTTCCTTTGAGATCGATGATCAGCCCGCGACTACCCGGCTTCAGCACGCGGCACATCTCCTCAAGTGCGGCAACCGGTTGGCCAAAGTTCTTGAAAGCGGCGCGGCACAGCAGAAAGTCGAAGCTGTTTGCCGGGAAAGGCATGTTGGATGCCGAACCCTGCTTGAACGCGACCTTAACGCCGGCTTCCGCGGCTTTCTTTGCGGCGATCTTGACGAACGTGTGGCTCAGGTCAAGCCCGGTAATCGAGTAATCTCCGCGCTTCGCCAGTTCGATTGAGAAATAGCCGGGGCCCGGCGCGACTTCCAGCACGGAGCTTCCCTGCGGCAGTTCGGCAGCGATGCGCTCGGCAAGTTCGACATATTGGTTCATCATCTCAGCGGTGTTGGCCGCATACCATTTCGCGACCATGCCTTCCATTCCGCTGTCTCGGCGTGTGCGGGGCATTGCAATTGTTGTCATGAGAGTCTCCTTATTTTGAGGCGCGAGAGGGCGCTGGCGCGAGCGAACCACAAGCGCCCATTTCACGCAGGTTGTCGTTGTGAACCTTGAGGAGGGAGCCGGCTTTCTCGCTCCCTTTTCCTGTCTTATTCGCAGAAAACGCGAACTTTGGTATTGTTCCCGTCCTTGCCGTCGACGTCGACAGTCAAGTCTTCGAGGTGGTCGATCAGTTCCTCAAGGTTCTCGGGCTTGATCTGCGAAAGCGTAAGAGGAACACCATGCCGGCTGAGAGCTTCATCCAGTTGCTCGTGGGCCTGCGGCGGAATGAGGCTCGCGAGCCTGACGCCAGCGCGCAATAATTTCATCGGAACTCGCACGTTCACGGTTGTGGGTCCCTTCATGCCGGTCATGGAGGGATCGGCCTCAACCAGCACGCGCAGATATTTTGCGTGCGCCTTTACGTTCGAATCCTGGGAGCCATTGCCGCTGGATCCGGTGGACGTGTGTGCGTAGGTGCGCGCGGACACGGTTGAGTCGGGCTCCAATGCAGAAAGCAAGCGCTCGGCTTCATCCGCGGTAATCTTGCCTGCGGCGAGCATTTCAAGTATTTGACGGCGATTCTCGTTCATTTCTGTACTCCTTGCGGATGCGTGTTGATTGAAAGCGTTGGTTGAAAGGCGTCGGTCACAGCGGGCAAATATCGGTCACGGCGGGCGAAGAGACCTCGGCGAATTGCTGCAGCCACGGCAAGATTCTCGTTGGATTCAGCTCCAGTGCAACCAGCAGGCGCTCGGCTTCGTCCGCGGTGATTTTGCCCGCGGCGAGCATTTCAAGAATTTGACGGCGATTCTCGTTCATAAAAACGTCTCCAGAGAAATGAGGTCAGAGGATGCGGACGACAACCTTGGTGCCTTCCGAGGTCACGCGCACATTGGTTCCAGGCAGGCTGCAAACGATACCCCAGATGACCGACAGGGCGCGCAATGGATCGACCCTGCCGGCAATGGAAAGCCCAACAATAACCAGCAAGAGGATGGGCGAAAGCAGAATCACAGGAATCCACAACAAGAACAGCGGAATCCAGAGCGGGATGCTCCGCCAGTGCGGAGTTTCAATTCGAACGACGGCGATATTCGGGGTCACTTCAGAGCCTCCAGTTCGCGAATGGCATCGGCGGCGTTGATTTCTCCGTTCTTGAGTCGCTCAAGCACCTCGCTGCGCGACGGAGTGGGGTTGGTGTCAATGAACTCGAGTTGGCTTGCGATGCGGGTGAGCCTGGCCTTGATCGTGGGATAGCTCACGCCAAAGGTCTGCTCCATCTCCTTGATCGTGCCGTGCGAACGGAGAAAAGCAGTCACAAAGACCTGATCTTCCAGGCTGAGCCGGGCGAGTTCGGGGAGGGTAAAATGGCCTTCGACGGCAATGTCCTTCTCTGCGATCCGGATGCGCTCAACTACCAGCGGCGATCCTTGGGCGATGCGGAGCAGATCTTGCCAGTCAGAAGCACTTTTAGGGTTGTGCGTCATTGGTTTATATCGTCTTTCTCAATTACAAATACGACAATACTTAAGATTATTAATATTGTCAAGGATGTTTAGTAAGTTTTATTCATTTTCGACAAGACTGCAGAGTCGTTCTTTCAGCGATTGGCGCAAAACGAACACTTGTTGACATGTAATCGTCTGAAACTAATACACTTACCTTGCCATATCTCAAAAAAAGCTGCAGTCGTAAACTGCCTTCCCGGCATTAGCTCGAGAAGACCTCACTTACGAGCCCGAAATCCCCTGACCCAAAACCTCCTGATACGATGGGCTGAAGTTTTTTATGCCGTTTGCCAACATCAGCCCCGTTCCACGGAGGTGGCCGCGCGCCCTGGCATTTTGTCTGCTGATGGCAGGGTGCGTAGGGGCAGCGTGGAGCCAGTATGCGCCAGCGAATGCAGCCCCGGATCCCGCTGGCAAAGGCGAACCCTTCGACATCGTCATCGTGAATGGGCACATTATTGATGGCACGGGGTCGCCGTGGTATTCCGGCGAGGTGGGGATTCGCGGCGGCCGCATCGCCGCCATCGGCAGACTCGACGATGCGCCGCGGCGGCAGACGATCGACGCCAAGGAGATGGTGGTCGCTCCGGGATTCATTGACATGCTGGGCCAGTCCGAGCTCAGCATCCTGGTTGATCCGCGGCTGCCCTCCAAAATCTACCAGGGGATCACAACTGAGATCACGGGCGAAGGTGATTCCGTGGCCCCGCTCAACCAGGCGATGATCGCGGCCGATCGCGCTGGTTACGAGCATTTGGAGATTACGCCCGACTGGACAACGCTGCGGCAGTACTTTGCACGACTGGAGCGCCAGGGCATGGGCATCAACCTGGCCAGCTATATTGGCGCAACCAGCGTGCGGCGCATGGTGCTGGGCGACGCGGACGTGCAGCCGACACCTGAGCAGCTCCGCGCCATGCAGGAGCTGGTGCGTCAGGGGATGGATGATGGCGCCGTTGGCCTGTCGACGGCGCTGCAGTATCCTCCGGCCCCGTACGCCAGGACCAGCGAACTGATTGCCCTGGCGCAAGTGGCGTCGAGATACGGCGGCATCTATGCGACTCACATGCGCAGCGAAGGCGACGCCGAGCCGCAGGCCATCGATGAGGCGGTGCGCATCGCCCGCGAGGCGCACATCCCGGTCGAGATCTGGCACCTGAAGGCGGCTGGCAAAGCGAACTGGGGCAAGATGCCGCAAATCGTGGCGCAGATCGACGCTGCGCGCGCGGCGGGCGCCGACATCAGCGCCAACACTTACGCTTACACCGCCTGGGCCAATGGTCTCTCGGCCTTTATTCCGCCCTGGGCGCACGATGGCGGCGATGCAAAGCTCATCGAGCGCCTCAAAGATCCGGCCACTCGCGCCCGCATCCGGCAGGACATGCTGACGCCGAGCAGCGCCTGGGACAACGAGTGGCAGGAGATTCCCGGCCCCGAGGCGGTTCAGATTTCCGTCGTACAAAATCCGGAGCTACGACCTCTGCAAGGCAAGCGCCTTTCAGAGATCGCGGCCTCGTGGCATGAAGACGCTATCGATGCGCTCTGCGATTTACTCATTAAGGATCAGGCTTTCACTGAGGTCGCGGTCTTCGGCATGAGCGAGCCCGACGTCGAACTGGCTCTCAAGCAGCCCTGGGTTTCGATCGACAACGATTCCCAGGGAACCTCGCCGGAAGGACTGCTGGGCGAAGAGCATCCGCACCCGAGAGCTTATGGCACCTTTCCGCGCATCCTCAGCAAATTCGTCCGCGAGGAACATCTGCTCACCCTGCCCGACGCCATCCGCAAATTCAGCGCTCTGCCGGCGCAACGCATGCGGTTGACGGACCGCGGCGTGCTGAAGAAGGGCATGTGGGCCGACGTGGTGATATTCGATCCGGCAACCATCCGCGATCTGGCCACCTTCGAAAATCCGAACCAGCTTTCGCAGGGAATGCAGTATGTCCTGGTGAATGGAGTGCCCGTGATCGCCGACGGCAAAATGACCGGTGCGCTGCCTGGCAAGGTGCTGCACGGCGCCGGGTATGTGGCGCAATAAAGGCTTGGGACTCGCTTTCATATAATCTTCGCGATCAGCCAAAGGAGCTGCGTCGTTGCCATTTAAGAGAGGGGTACTGTCGAAGAACGGACCGCGGCCGACGAGACACGAGACCTTTGGAATGTCACCGCAAAGCCTGCGAACGCTCCGCGCGCTGAAAACGCCGGCCCGCATCCAGAAGTTCGTCGATGCGCTCGAGTATCAGTACGCTGATACCGCATGGTCTCCTGAGCGCGTTTTGCGCGAACGCAAAGGCCATTGTCTCGAAGGCGCTCTCCTGGCTGCTGCCGCGCTGCGCGTCAACGGTTATCCGCCGCTGGTGATGGATCTGGAGGCGGTGCGCGACGACGATCACGTCGTGGCCGTCTATCGCGAGCGTGGCTTCTGGGGCGGCATCGCCAAATCCAACTTCGCCGGGCTGCGCTTTCGCGCGCCCATCTACCGCACTCTGCGCGAGCTCGCCGTCAGCTATTTTGAGCACTACTACAATCTGCGCGGCGAACGCACGCTGCGCGCCTACTCGCGCCCCGTGAATCTCGCCCGTTTGGATAGCCAGCACTGGATGACATCAGAGGAAGACGTGTGGTGCGTACCGGAGCTGCTGATCGCCGCCAGACACTACCCTCTGCTTCCTGATAAAGTGGCGCGCGAGCTGCCGCGACTCGATCGCCGCAGCTTTCAGGCGGGAATGCACGGCTGGGTGAAGCACTGAAGCGAAGCGCTTCCAATCCTTCCGGCAGCCGACGCCGGAAGGACGGGGCAACAGCAGTAGGGTTCTAACTCAGCTTGCAGACGAATCATCATCGACGGTAGCCGCAGAATCATCGGCTGGTGCTGATTCGTCCGCCGAAGGTGTGTCCTCTGCCGGACCCAGCTCTCCTCCATACTCGCCTGCTGCGCCGGAATCGTCTGCATTCTCCTGCTCGTTCTGAGCGGCGTCGCCGTAGACCTCAGCGCCTTGCGCATCTCCTGCCTCGGCATAACTCGCGGCGCTCTGCGCATCTTCGTTGGCGGTTTCCTGGTCCCAGTTGGCCCAGCTCTCGTCCTGAGACGCCTGCCAGGTCGTGTCCGTGTTGTCCGGGCCTCCCGCGTTGGCCACGTCCTCTGAGGCCTCGTAGGCCTGCTGCGCATCGTCCTGGGCTGTTGAGTAGTCGCCTGAAGCGGCAGCCTGTCCCTCTGCTTGTTCGGCCTGCTGCTCGTTGTACTGAGCATCACTCAGGGCATCATTGTCGGACGAGGTATCCGAGTCCGTCGCATCGCCGGTCGAGTCTCCAGTCGAGTCAGTAGCTGGGTCGGTGGCTGCAGTGGCATCTGTAGCGGTGGTGTCGGTATCGGGATCGGCGATCCCAGTGGTTGCATCGCCGGCACCAGTATCGGAAGTGTCGCCGGAAACCGTGTCGGTCGCGGATCCATCACCGGCATCGTAAGGATCCGTCGCGGTGCCGGCGTCTCCGATTCCAGGAGAATCCGCGGCAGGATCCGCGACGCCGGCGGGGTCATCGATCCCCGAAGTTGCCGTCGTGTCGCCTGGATCACTCGCGCCCGATGAGTCGGTGGGGTCAGTCGCGATCCACTCGCCCGCCGCGTCCGGTGAATCATCGCCGGGCTCAACGACAATCACCTCTTCCACGCCGGTCGCGCTTGCAGAGGCGTCAGGCGTGTTGTCGCTGCTCCCGAGCGGATCGAGAATGACATCGATGATTTCATCACTCACCGATCCGGAATCAGACAAACCGGTGGCGTCAGTCAGGCCGGCTGCGGTGGCGTCTTCCGGCACAATCACAACAACTTCACTGGGGCTATCGTCTGGCATGGTGAATCCTCACTTTCCTGATTGGCCCGATCAACTTTTCGCGGCAACAGGCGCCGGCGGAGAAGCAACGGGTCTGGTTTCTGCGCCGGGAGCGGCCGGAGAAGAAGAAGCCGGCTTGGGGCGCAACGTGAAAACATTGCGGCACTGCGGGCAGCGCACATTGAGCTGCTGCTTGCCGCGCAAAACCGCGAGCGGAACGCGCACTGCGGCCTGGCACTTAGTGCATAGGACCCGAATGGAATCAGCGGGCAACGTGGCGGGGACAGGCGCAGCAGCGGGAGCGGGTGAACCCGCCGCGGGGGCGGCGGCTGCAACCAGCTTTTTCCGAACCGGCTGGATACTCTGGCTCCAGCGCATGAGCTCAGGCTCACGCGCCGCCATCCCCAGCAAACGCAGGCGCCGCGTGGTGTACATCGACGATGAGGTTGTCATCTCCGAGAACCGCGTCATCTTGTCGTCGCTTGCGTCTTCCTGTTTCATCCACTCTTCAAGGTTCACTTGCTTCAGCAGCCGGGCGGAGCGAAGGGACCAGGCCAGCAACACACGACGCGCCAGGGCATGGTCTCCGACGGCGAGCAGCCCGGCGCGGTCGGCGGTGATATCCGATTGCCGCGACCATGCCATCAGCGGCATTTCCACGGCTCCTTCAATCAGTTTCATGGGGTGAATAGCATTCAACAACCCGTTGGAGAGCAGGCCGCTGTGCATGCTGATGTCGCCGGCAAGGAAACGCGTGACAGTCTTCCAAAGAGCGTGACCGGCGCGGCAATGCCCCATCTCCCGCGCCAGGAGAAAGAGCATCTCGTCGTTCTGGAAGTTGGTGACGACTGCAGTGCCGAGCACGATGAATGAGCTCGTGTCCGTGCCGAAGGTGTAGTTTTCCCACATCTGCCCGCCGGAGACATAAACATCGGGCATGTTGGGCAGACCGAGAATGCGTGCGGCAAGCACTGCACGCTTCCACACGTCCGGCAACTGGTTCGGGCCGAGGCGAATGCCGTTAAACGTAGATTCAATCCAGGGGCGGCCAACTTTATCTGAGACGGAGCGGACAACCGTGTGGAGCGCCGGGATCTTTTGCAGATGGTTCATCGCCTGGCCGTCTTGCGCCCACAAAAAGACCGACCGGTCGAGTTGGTAGCCGGGAAGCAAGGGCTTCAACCATCCGCATCGCAGGCACACCTCCTGCGCGGACGTGAGACGACTTCCGTCGCCGCCACACAGATTGCAGCTCGGCGCTGCGGTTGCAACCGGAGGAGGCGGAGCCGGCGCTGCGGCAAATGTCTGGGACGGTATCGGAGCGTCGGGTTGTGCCGTCGCGGGGGCGAGCGCTGTCACAAGAGGGTAACCACACAGCGTGCAGAATCGCGAGCCGGGCGCCGCCGCTCCGTGGCCTTGCGGACACAGAAGCGAAGGATCTATAGAGGTTACAGGAGTCGTGGTCGCCAAGGAACCCTCCATATCAAAGGGAATTCCAGATTCATCAAATCTTCGGCCTCGCAAATTCACCCGGCTGCAATCGCTGTTTTTCCGGGTTTGAAAAGGGGGGCCTTCGTCGCACGCAATTCGACTTTTCCAAGGGGCCCGGCCGTGCACCCTCTTGTTCAATAGCCCGCGTAATGAAAGGTCGCCAGCTTGAAGAACCAGCTGATGAAGTAGAGCGCAGTCCCGGCATAAATTGCCTTGGTAAAACCTGCGCTCTCGGTAATCCGTCGAAACGAAATGCGACGCCAAAGGAGAAAAATCGCCGTCGGAATGGCGGACACAGTGACAAAAAATGCCAACACGCCGAACGGATTGACGAGGAACGCCTGCCAGAAATGAAAGTGGGCCGCCCAAGTGAAGCATGTGGTCAGCCCGCAACTCGGGCATGGCAGGTGAGTCAGGCGAAGAAAGTTGCAGGGTGGCAGGCCGAGCTCAGTATGCGTTCCGTAACCACGCGCAGCGGGCGTGAGCCAGCGGGCCACACCGAGCACAGCGCAGGCTGACACCAGCAGGCCCACAGCAACCGACTTGTCGGCGCGGCTGTACACGATGACGCTCCGGTCGTTCTCAGAAATGCCGCAGCATTCCCAGCCTTCCCCAGAACAGGCAGATGCCGAGAATAAGGTAGTGACTCATTTTGCTTAAGCCGGTCATGCTTGCCAATTAAAGCAAAGCGTGGAATACTGGATGCATGAGGCGCTTAAGCAAAATGCCATCCGATCCTAACGCCGCCGCAGCTTTGACGG
>Ga0116219_10000217_pt1 | contig 60437 bp, 52 predicted proteins | sample Sb_taG_4_FD_91019 | JGI IMG/M metagenome (GOLD analysis project Ga0116219, IMG submission 91019) | Peat soil microbial communities from Weissenstadt, Germany - Sb_50d_6_BS metaG | ecosystem: Environmental > Terrestrial > Soil > Wetlands > Peat | place: Germany: Weissenstadt | collected 2010-09-21 | reverse complement strand
TGAAGGAGGCGGTGCCGCCGACGGCGAGAGTGGTGTTGGCGGCCTGGGTGATGTTGGCGGTGTTGGTGACGTTGAGGTTGCCGCTGGCGATGTTGCCGGCGCCCAGGACGAGAGGACCGTTGTAGGAGAGGGTGACGTTGTTGGCGCCGGTGTTGCTCAGGTCGACGGCGCCGCTGAAGGTATTGGCCTGGTCGAGGGTGATGGCGCCGTTGGTGGCATTGAAGCCGGCGGTGCTGCCGGCGGTGATGGTGGCGTTGGCGACCTGGCTGATGTTGCCGGTGGCGGTGAGGCTCAGGGTGCCGGTGGGCACGGTGACATTGCCCAGGAGGAGCGCCCTGGCGCTAGCGAGGGCGACATTGCCGGCGCCGGTATTGCTGAGGGAGACGTTGCCGGTGAAGGCGTTGCCGGTCTGGCTGAGGCTTATGGCGCCGTTGGTGGCGGTGAAGGCGGCGGTGCCGCCGACGGCGAGGCTGGTATTGGCGGCCTGGGTGATGTTGCCGGTGGCGCTGACCACGAGGTTCCCGGCCGCGACGTTGCCGGTGCCGAGCACGAGTGCCCTGGTGTCGTTGAGGGTGACGGCGTTGCTGCCGGTGTTGCTCAGGGAGACGGCGCCGGTAAAGGCGTTGGCATTGCCCAGGGTGAGGACGCCGCCGCTGGCGGTGAAGGCGGCAGTGCCGCCGACATTGAAGGTGGTGTTGGCGAGCTGGGTGATGTTGCCCGTAGCGGTCAAGGCCAGGTTGCCTGCGGGCACGCTGACATTGCCCATCGACAGGGCGCCGGCATTGGCGAGGGCCACGTTGTTGGCGCCGCTGTTGCTCAGGGACACGTTGCCGCTGAAGGCGTTGGCGGTCTGGTTGAGGCTGATGGCCCCGTTCGTGGCGGTGAAGGTGGCGTTGCCGCCGACCGCGAGGGAAGTGTTGGCGGCCTGAGTGATGTTGCCGGTGGCGGTAACGACGAGGTTGCCGGCAGCGATGCTGCCGCTGCCAAGCACGAGAGCCTTGGTGTCGTTGAGGGTGACATCATTGGCGCCGGTGTTGGTCAGGGAGACGGCGCCGGTGAAGGCGTTGGCATTGCCCAGGGTGATGACGCCGTTGCCGGCGTTGAAAGTGGCGGTGCCGCCGACGGCGAGGGTGGTATTGGCCGCCTGGGTGATGTTGCCGATGTTGGTGATGTTGAGGTTGCCGCTGGCGATGTTGCCGGCGCCCAGGACGAGAGGTCCGTTGTAAGAGAGGGTGACGTTGTTGGCGCCGGTGTTGGCCAGGGCGACACTGCCGTTGAAGGCGTTGCCGGTCTGCGTGAGGCTGATGGCGCCGTTGCCGGCGCTAACGCTGGTGTTGCCGGCGACGCTGAGGGTGGTGTTGGCGGCCTGGGTGATGTTGCCGCGGGCGCTGACCACGAGGTTGCCGGTGGCGACATTGCTCGTGCCCAGGACGAGCGCCTTGGCGTTGTTCAGGCTCACGTCGAAGGCGCCGGCATTGGTTAGGGCGACGGCGCCGGTGAAGGCATTGGCCTGGTTGAGCGTGATGACACCGTTGCTGGTGTTGAAGGAGGCGGTGCCGCCGACGGCGAGAGTGGTGTTGGCGGCCTGGGTGATGTTGGCGGTGTTGGTGACGTTGAGGTTGCCGCTGGCGATGTTGCCGGCGCCCAGGACGAGAGGTCCGTTGTAGGAGAGGGTGACGTTGTTGGCGCCGGTGTTGCTCAGGTCGACAGCGCCGGAGAAGGCATTGGCCTGGTCGAGGGTGATGGCGCCGTTGGTGGCATTGAAGCCGGCGGTGCTGCCGGCGGTGATGGTGGCGTTGGTAACCTGGCTGATGTTGCCGGCGGCGGTCAGAGTCAGGGTGCCGGTAGGCACGCTGACATTGCCCAGGAGGAGCGCCCTGGCATTGCCGAGGGAGACGTTGCCCGAGCCGGTATTGCTGAGGGAGACGTTGCCGGTGAAGGCATTGCCCGTCTGGTTGAGACTGATGGCGCCGTTGGTGGCGGTGAAGGAGGCGGTGCCGCCGACGGCGAGGGTGGTATTGGCGGCCTGGGTGATGTTGCCGGTGGCGGTGACCACGAGGTTCCCGGCCGCGACGTTGCCGGTGCCGAGCACGAGCGCCCTGGTGTCGTTGAGGGTGACGGCGTTGCTGCCGGTGTTGCTCAGGAAGACGGCGCCGGTGAAGGCGTTGGCATTGCCCAGGGTGAGGACGCCGCCGCTGGCGGTGAAGGCGGCACTGCCGCCGACGGCGAGGGTGGTGTTGGCGGCCTGAGTGATGTTGCCGGTGTTCGTGATGTTGAGGTTGCCGCTGGCGACATTGCCTGCGCCCAGGACAAGAGGGCCGCTTGTGGAAAGGGCGACGTTGTTGGCGCCGGTGTTGGCCAGGGCGAGGCTGCCGTTGAAGGTGTTGCCGGTCTGGGTGATCGTGATGGTGCCGTTCGTCGCGCTAACGCTGGTGGTGCCGACGACGCTGAGAGTTGTGTTTGCGGCCTGGGTAATGTTGCCGCTGGCACTGACCACGAGGTTGCCCGTGGCGACGTTGCTGGTGCCTAGGACGAGTGCCTTGCCGTTGTTCAGGGTGACGTCGAAGGCGCCGGCATTGTTCAGGGCGACGGCGCCGGTGAAGGCGTTGGCTTGGTTTAGTGTGATTGCGCCGTTGGTGGCGTTGAAGGAGGCGGTCCAACCGACGGCCAACGTTGTGTTGGCAGCCTGAGTGATGTTGCCGGTGTTCGTGATGATGAGGCTGCCGCTGGCGATATTGCCAGTGCCTAGGACGAGGGGACCGTTGTAAGAGAGCGTGACGTTGTTGGCGCCGGTGTTGGCCAGGGCGACGCTGCCGTTGAAGGAGTTGCCGGTCTGGGTGAGGGTGATGGCGCCGTTAGTGGCATTGAAGCTGGTGTTGCCGCCGACGCTCATGCTGGTGTTGGCAGCCTGAGTGATGTTGCCAGTGGCGCTGACCACAAGGTTGCCGGTGGCGACGTTGCTCGTGCCCAGGACGAGTGCCTTGCCGTTGTTCAACGCGACATTGAATGCCCCGGCATCGGTCAGTGAGACGGCGCCGGTGATAGCGTTGGCCTGGTTGAGGGTGATGACGCCGTTGCTGGTGTTGAAGGAGGCGGTGCCGCCGACGGCGAGACTGGTATTGGCAGCCTGGGTGATGTTGGCGGTGTTGGTGACGTTGAGGTTGCCGCTGGCGATGTTGCCGGCGCCCAGGACGAGAGGTCCGTTGTAGGAGAGGGTGACGTTGTTAGCGCCGGTGTTGCTCAAGTCGACGGCGCCTGAGAAGGCATTGGCCTGGTCGAGGGTGATGGCGCCGTTGGTGGCATTGAAGCTGGCGGTGCTGCCGGCGGTGATGGTGGCGTTGGTAACCTGGCTGATGTTGCCGGTGGCGGTGAGGCTCAGGGTGCCGGTGGGCACGGCGACATTGCCCAGGAGGAGCGCCCTGGCATTGCCGAGGGCGACGTTGCCCGAGCCGGTATTGCTGAGGGAGACGTTGCCGGTGAAGGCATTGCCCGTCTGGTTGAGACTGATGGCGCCGTTGGTGGCGGTGAAGGCGGCGGTGCCGCCGACGGCAAGGGTGGTGTTGGCGGCCTGGGTGATGTTGCCGGTGGCGCTGACCACGAGGTTGCCGGCCGCGACGTTGCTGCTGCCGAGCACGAGTGCCCTGGTGTCGTTGAGGGTGACGGCGTTGCTGCCGGTGTTGTTCAGGGAGACGGCGCCGGTGAAGGCGTTGGCATTGCCGAGGGTGAGGACGCCGCCGGTGGCGGTGAAGGCGGCGGTGCCGCCGACATTAAACGTGGTATTGGCAGCCTGAGTGATGTTGCCGGTGTTGGTAATGTTAACGTTGCCGCTAGCAATATTGCTGGCGCCCAGGACGAGGGAACCGTTGTACGCGAAAGTGACGTTATTGGCGCCGGAGTTGGCCACGGCGACGCTGCCATTGAAGGCGTTGCCGGTCTGGGTGATGGTGATGGCCCCGTTCGTGGCACTAACGCTGATGTTGCCGCCGACGCTGAGGCTGGCGTTGGCGGCCTGGGTGATGTTGCCGGTGGCGCTGACCACGAGGTTACCTGTAGCGACGTTGCTCGTGCCCAGGACAAGTGCCTTGCCATTGCTTAAAGCGACATCGAAGGCTCCGGCACTTGTCAAGGCAACGGCGCCGGTGAAGGCATTGGCCTGGTTAAGCGTGATGACCCCGTTGCTGGTATTGAAACCGGCGGTGCCGCCGACGGCCAGGGTGGTGTTGGCCGCCTGAGTGATGTTGCCGGTGTTGGTGATGTTGAGGCTGCCGCTGGCGATATTGCCGGTGCCCAGGACGAGAGGTCCGTTGTAGGAGAGAGTGACGTTGTTGGCGCCGGTGTTGGCCAGGGCGACGCTGCCGTTGAAGGTGTTGCCGGCCTGGGTGATGGTGATGGCGCCATTCGTGGCGTTGAAACTGCTGTTGCCGCCGACGCTTAGGGTGGTGTTGCCGGCCTGAGTGATGTTGCCGGTAGCGCTGACCACGAGGTTGCCGGTGGCGACATTGCTCGTGCCCAGGACGAGCGCTTTGCCGTTGTTCAAGGAGACGTTGAAGGCTCCGGCATTGTTCAATGCGACGGCGCCGGTGAAGGCGTTGGCCTGGTTGAGCGTGATGACTCCGTTGGCGGTGTTGAAAGTGGCGGTGCCGCCGACAGCGAGGCTGGTGTTGGCGGCCTGGGTGATATTGGCCGTATTGGTGACGTCGAGGTTGCCGCTGGCGATGTTGCCGGCGCCCAGGAGGAGGGGGCCGTTGTAGGAGAGGGTGACGTTGTTGGGGCCTGTGTTGCTCAGGGCGACGGCGCCGCTGAAGGTATTGGCCTGCTCGAGGGTGATGGCGCCGTTGGTGGCATTAAAACTGGCGGTGCTGGCCGCGGTTATGGTGGTGTTGGCCAGCTGGCTGATATTGCCTGTGGCGGTGAGAGTCAGGCTGCCGGTGGGCACGCTGATATTGCCAAGAGTCAGCGCGACCCCATCGGCAAGAGAGACGTTGCCCGCCCCCGTGTTTGTCAAAGACACGTTGCCGTTAAATGCGTTGCCGGACTGAGTGAGAGAGATGGAGCCGTTGCTGGCTGTGAAGGCAGCGGTGCCGCCGACACTAACGCTGGTGTTGGCCGCTTGGCTGATGTTGCCGCTGGCGCTCACGAACAGATCGCCGGCAGCTACGTTGCTGGTGCCCAGCACAAGCGCCTTAGTGTTGTTAAGGGTGACGTTATTGGAGCCGGCGTTCGTCAGCGCGACCGCCCCGCTCAATGTATTGGCTTGATCGACAGTGATTGCGCCGTTGGCGGCGTCCAGGCCGGTTGTCCCGTTGACAGCCAAAATAGTGTTTGCAGCCTGAGATAGATTTCCACTAGTGAACACTCCCAAATTGCCCGAGAGAGTAACGTTTCCCAAGGCAAGAGCGGTACCATCAACTTCACTAACAGAAACGGTCTGGGAAGCTGTGGATGATGTAGCCCCGAATTGTCCGATGTCTGTGAGGATGATTCCCAATGAGGGAGTCGCCGTCAAGTTTACGATCGTAAGAGAGTTTGTCCCTGTGCTTTCATTGAAAATAATGTTTATGACGGCGTTACTAGCAGCAGAAAACGATTGCGGTGAGCCGACGCCTGGGATGACGTCGACCTGGTTCGAGATGATCGAATCCGGCTGCACGGTAACCGTGTCGTTACCGCTTCCGCTCAGGATGAGATTCCCGGTTAGCGAGTTCCAGCTGATGGGATTCAGCGAGGGAAGCAAGCGTTCATCCAGGCATTCCAAGCTAAGACTCGGCCAAAGTTTCCGATAGGCTGGCCGTTGCCTCCTAGCGCGCCGTGAACTTCCCCCGGCTGGAAGAATGAGTTGTTGCAGCTTCGCTGCTAACCTAGCAAGAAAGGAATGAGTTCGGAATGGAGGTGACACGAATTAGATCTCCTAGGCGCCAAGTCTTACCGTAACAGCATTGTTCCGCGGCGGTCAGAGTGCGAAGGACGGTTCCCGAAACTGAGTGATCAAGTTGCTGCGGCTGATAGACTTCTACCGCGTGTAAGAATCATCCTTCAATTTCTGCACCGTATGTGTGTCAGGGCATGGAGACATACATAAGTGAGCAGCATCGGCGTTTATCCACGCCAAGCTAATGATGGAGGAATTCTAAGTAGTTCAAATCGCAACATCTGCCCAATTACCCTTCAGTCCGGAGACATGACGCTCATCCTAGGCAAACCGAATTTGGCAAACAATACTATTGTCGCGAATAATCAGCAAACAAAGACAAATTGGCACTAATATTTCACATCGTCTGCAAAGTTATCCTAGCTTTCGCGGCTTACCGAAAAAGCAACGACCGGGACAACCTGACATCCATGGGAGACTCCCCCCAGTCGGAAGTGTTTACCAACCTGTCGGACTGACGCCTCTCTGAAATGCATTGCTGAGACGGACGTGCCAGCCATGAGGCTCGCTAGGACAAGATTCGTGTGGTATAAGATTTGTATTTCCGATCGACGCCGACGGCGCACCTCCGCCGACGAACAGAGTGATCAGTCCCTTCGGAAGGGATGACGATTTGCTGCAAGAACCGACAGTGAGAACAGAGTATGACGCAGCTTAGGCGTGTCGTCGTGTACACGGACGATCCCGACGAGGGCGGGGTGGCTGTTTATAATCACGCGATCCTGTGTGAGCTTGCCCGGATTGGATATGATGTGACATGCGTACAAAGCGAGTCCCAGAGTCCCATGATTGCCAGGCAACGGGAGCTTGGCGTCAAGCACCATTGGCTTGGGTTTCACAGTCGTCGTGATTGTGTGCGAAACTCCGTAAATATGGAAGATGCGGATCGTGCGTTTAGTGTCACGTGTCCGGACGTTGTGCTTTTTACCAATTGTTCTCCATTCTCACATATTGCCGCCAAAACGGTGGCAATTCGCCGAAACCTCCCTTTTATTGTCGTGGAAGGTTACGTCGCGGTATTGGAAGCCGTTGTGCCTGAGGTTGCCTGGTACCTTTATCATCTCGAAGAGCACTACAAACAGGCAAAGGCCGTGATTGCAGTGTCTCAGGACAACCTCGATTTACTGCACCGACAGTATCGGCTTGCCGTAGGAAAGGGAGATCTTATTCATTACGGCAGGCCAGCATCGTTTTTTGAGCCCCAGCGCCCGCATGTTCGCGAGCGTCTGCGAAAAGAGGCTGGTATCCCTGAGGACGCTGTGGTTTGTCTAACTGTTGGTCGTCTGGAACCAGTGAAGGGGCACCGAGTTCTCGCCGAGGCTGTTGCGGAACTGCGAAAGAGCCCGGTTTGGCCGCGTCTATACTTCGCCTGGATCGGGACCGGTTCGCTTCAGAGGGAACTGGCGGACATGCTTCACTCCACTGGCGTTGCCGAGCACGTCAAGATGCTAGGGCAGCGCTGGGATGTCGCCGATTGGTTAGACGCTAGCGATGCCTTTGCGCTTCCATCGTTTTGTGAAGGCATGCCATTGGTCATCATGGAAGCAATGGCAAAGGGCCTGCCAGTGGTGGCCTCTTCAGTTAGCGGAATTCCCGAAGAGCTGGGAGGTTCCGGCAAGTTGCTTCCGTCACCTCAGACTGATCGATCTGGCACGGTCCGTGAAATAGTTTCGACATTGAAGGAATGGACGACGAACGCGCAATTGCGCTGCCAAGCAGGCCAGGCTTGCCGCACTCGGGCGGAGAAGTTATTTCGAGAGGAGCGGATGCTCCATCTAACCATGCAGGTCATCCAGCGTGCCGTGATGCCGCCGCGCGATTACATTTCTCCTGGGCTGGAAGTAGTCCGTCCCGATCCTTGTTTTCCACATTTAGACGTCGGCGATCCGGAAAAAGCGTCGTGGCAGCATCTACGTCGCGGCATTCCTCACAATTGGTATGTGGATCGCCGGGTGCCGGACACGGGCTTCGCCAACAGGGATGAGGCACACATCCTGTACAACATGGCCCGACGATTTAAAGGGAAGGAGGCCCTAGAAATCGGTTGCTGGCTGGGATGGTCCGTTTGCCACCTTGCCCTTGGGGGCGTTCACGTGGACGTCATCGATCCGGTGCTGGCCAGACCGGATTTCCTCGAAAATATCCAACAGTCCTTGGACGCAGCCGGCGTTCGCGCGCGTGTAAACTTGGTTGCGGGCCTTAGCCCGTCTCATGTTCACAGTCTAAGCCGGGAATACAACCGGAAATGGCCCTTCTTCTTTATCGACGGCAATCACGAAGCCCCCTACCCGGTCTTCGACGCTGCCGTGTGCGCCGAGCACGCTGAAGATGATGCAGTCATTCTCTTTCACGACCTTGCCTCCCCCGACGTGGCGCACGGTTTGGAATACCTTCGCCAGTGCGGCTGGAAGACCCTGGTCTACATGACAGCGCAGATCATGGGCGTTGCATGGCGCGGCACCGTCGAGCCGATTCATCATGTCCCCGATCCTTCGTTCACTTGGCACGTCCCCAATCACCTGAGACACTATACGATCTGCGGAATGCAGAATGCCTGCAACCAGTGAAGATAGCTCCCTCGGAAGCCGGTTCTAGCGAGAATCACTATACCGGCCCGTGCTTCACGTCGTTGGGAGTCTGCATGAGTTGGCTTTGGTTCTGCTGGCCCGCGCATGCGACATACGTCGCAGTCCTTAAAGATCGGGCTCACGACCTATGACTTCAGAGCATCATCTGGGCGAAACTGATGTGGAAGCAATGATATATTTGTGCTACTTAATTCATAGGACTATGACAGGTCACCCGTGATACGCTTCATCTGCAACAGGAGAATCCATGCTGAAGCCCTCTGTTCCCGGCAGTGTTCAAGTCGAATCTCGCGAATTGCTCCAGCTTTACCTTAATGGCGAGCACGACACGCTGACGGCCTCCCTTTGCAGCGTATTTGACTACCTGGGCCACACAACGTACTTGGAACTCAACGACGACAATCGAGCCAGCATCATCCAATTCGTCAAGGTCTTCCTCACGATTTTCACTCAGCCCGATTACGTGATCCCTGAGCAGTACATAGCCCATTTTGTGTCCCTCAATGAATTGATTTCGAATCTCACGGCGATGACGCCGTTCCGCAATACGGATGGTTTCCTGGAGCTGCTACGCTACCAGCCCTCGAACCTTGTGAAGATCCTGACGCTTTATTCGGCCCGAAACATTGTGCGGTTCGATGTCCGGCCGTTTTTTGATGTTCAGCCAATTCTGGCCGCGCAGTGGTATTGTCGATTCTGCAACCTCTACAAGAGCGGGTTAGTTCGCGACGACGTATGCCGGCACATGGCGGAGCATCTCAACTACCGCGATGAACGCATGCCGCTCACCCCTGACATCACGGAGCCATATTTCGGGTCAACTTATGTGGACGAATCGATTGATCGACATGTTAAGCCGTTCCTCAACCAGGTGGTGCGACGCTCGACTCAGCTCTACTGCAATAACCGGCCAAACCCTCGAAAGATCGCGATCATCAGCGATATGTGGGAGCCGACCCACTCTGTGTTTCGGACTCTATCCGGTTACGTGCGCTCGCTGAAGGACCGGTTCCATCTGACTTTCTTCCATTGTCTTCGGCGTGAACACCTTGACTTCAGCCTTTTCGACGAGGTCCACCATCTGGAATTCCGCGACCTAAGTCTTGACGTTGGTCCCCTGCAAACGAACGATTTTGCGGTTGTCTATTTTCCTGACATCGGCATGACCCTGCCAAGCATTATGCTGTCCAACTACCGGATCGCGCCCATCCAGATTTGCGGGACGGGGCACCCGGTGAGTACCTGGGGGTCGGAGATCGATTACTTCATGAGCGGTGTGGAGGTCGAAGATTCTGACGGCCAAAGGAACTATTCGGAGCGATTGTTGTTACTCCCGGGAATGGGCGCCATCCACAATCGGCCGAACTACGAGCTGACCGGCCGGAAGAAGAGCACTTCAGATATCATTATCAACTTCCCTTCTTCGGGTCAAAAACTGAATGCCCGTTTTCTGGCGACGCTCCGTAAGCTTCTCGACCAAGTGCGGCGGCCGGTGCGATTCCGGTTCTTTCCCGCTGTGCTTGATATGGAGAACAGTTATCTACCTTTCGTGGCCACCGTGCGAGAGGCGCTGGCAGGGACGTCCGCTATCCTTGAGATCATGCCATTCCTGCACTATTCGGAATACATGGGTCTGATGGAAGAGGGCGATTTCACCCTCGATACTTATCACTTTGGAGGCTCCAACGTCGTTTCGGACAGCCTCTTCGTGCGCAAACCAACCGTAGCATGGCAGGGCGACAAATGGTACAACCGGATTAGCGCTGGCATGCTCCGGCGTGTGGGCCTGGACGAATTGATTACTCATAGTGAAGATGAATACCTGGCAACGGCGCTGCGGCTGATCCACGACGACGCATGGCGCGCGCAGTTGACAACACGAATTCAGACTGTTGACCTCAACGCGACAGTATTCAGTGACGCAGAAGCACCGTCCTTCCGCCGCGCGATCGAGTTCCTCATTGCCAACCACGACCGACTCAAGATGGAGACGAACCGAAAACCGATCCGCATTCTCTGATCGAAATGGTGCGAACGATCGCTGCGTGGCGGGCCGCTTGCACCCACAGCAACTCTGCCCGCCGAAGCACGCCTTTCATCCTTTCTACAGTCGAATTTCCCGCACGAGCGCTGGCGCCTTATTTCTTGTTATGCAGGCGTTGCCCGATGCCGGCGTAACCTCCTTGCCACATGCCAGGCAAAAACTTCTTGGCGAACCACGCAGGGTGTGGGTACGATTTCGCCCAACAACGTCTGCGTATCTTGCGGAGAAGTTCAGGGGAAAGACCCTGCTCCTTTGCCGCGCCTGCTCCCCGAAAAAATGGCCCTGCTTTGCGGGGAAGTTGTCGCCAATAGACTGTCTCCGATGTCTTTCGGAGATTCACCCTGATTGCTTCGGATCCCTTGGTACTTGTCCAAGCGGACTTGTTGGCCGGTCGATATGATTGCGTGAACTGGATCATCTTGAATGCGCATTCCCCCACGCACCTGATGCGCAGGGCCGGCCGATTCAGTCGATGCGTTCGTGGTTGGGCGAAGAAAGAGACTAACTACCCGAGGAGAGTGCTATGCCGTTCAAAACGCTGGGCCTCGACCCTTCGCTCGTGCAGGCTACGCGCGACATGCGCTACGTCCAACCCACGGCCATCCAGGAAGCGGCGATTCCACCTATCCTTGCCGGCCGCGACCTCCTGGCCACCGCACAAACGGGCACCGGCAAGACGGCGGCCTACCTTCTGCCCATCCTCCACCGGCTCCTGAACCTCCCCCGTCGCGCCACGCAAGTACTCGTCATCACGCCGACCCGCGAGTTGGCGCAGCAGATCGACGAGGTCTTTCTGGGCTTGGCCTACCACACGCCGCTACGGGTGGGAGTCCTTGTGGGCGGCGCGGCCATGGGCCCTCAAGAAAAGGCATTGCGGGCCGGCGTCGAAGTGCTTGTCGCTACGCCGGGCCGGCTTCTGGACCACATGCGGCAGAACCAGCCGCGCTTCGACCACGTACACACCCTCGTTCTGGACGAGGCCGACCGAATGCTCGATATGGGCTTTTTGCCCGACCTGAAGCGCATCCTTTCGCGCCTGCCGGCGCGCCGCCAGACCCTGCTGACCTCCGCCACCATGCCGCCGGTGATCGCTCGGTTGGCACAAGATATCCTGCGCGATCCGGTCCGGATCGCCATCGGACACCGAAATGCCCCTGCTGTGGGTATCACACAGGCAGCTTATCCCGTGCCGGAGCAACTCAAGACGGCCCTCCTGCGTTACCTCCTGCGTCACACGGAAATGCCCTCGGTATTGGTGTTCACCCGGACCAAGCGCTCAGCTCGGAACCTGGCACGGATCATCGCGGCCGATGGCCTCGGGGTCGGTCAGCTGCATAGCGACCTCACACAGCCTCAGCGGAACAAGGCCATGGAAGCGTTTCGCCGGTGCGACTATCAGGTGCTCGTGGCAACCAATATCGCGGCGCGGGGCCTGGATGTGGAACACATCACTCACGTCATCAGTTATGACGTACCCACGGTGCCCGACGACTATGTCCACCGGATCGGCCGCACGGCCCGAGCGGGAGCCGAGGGCGACGCCTGGGTGATGGTCTCCCCAGGCGAGGAAGAGTCGCTCATGCAGATCGAGCGCCAGATTGGCCAACGGCTACCGCGAATCATCTTACCGGACTTTGACTACACCATGGCTGCGTCCGACGGCGCAGGCAGAAGGGATCAGCGACCCCGCGGAAGGCGGGCAGCATCGAGTCCGCACGTCTCGAAACAATTCGGCAAGAAGGGACAAGAGCGCCGACGCAGACACCGGGGGTAATCAAAGCGATGGGCTGACCTCGGCTAGCCCACTATACACGGTAAGGCTGACCTTTCACGAGTTCCTGGGATATTCTTGCCGCGGGTGGGAGGTGGAGGGCTGTGAGGGAGCAATGGCCGTGGCCATTGCTCCCGAATTCGCGCGAAGGGGTTTAGGCCAGCGTGTTCACCTTGCCGCCGCCCCCGGAACCATCATGATCCCCGTCACCGTCCGTGCCAACGGTTGCGGCCGGAGCTGCCGATTTGGGTGGTGCTGTGTTTGCTGTGCCTTTGCCCCCGGATAATGCGGCAGCCTGAGGCAGCGCAGACACGATTGCCTGACTTCCGACGCCTGAAATCCCCATCTTTACACCTCCTGTACCGACTCGCGTGCTCGGCGAGGCGGACAACACAAAGATTCAGCGCGCCTCAAGAAATCTACTTTCAAGTCTAACGGCTCATGCGGCGCCGGCAATTTGTGTTCTCCGTGCGCGTCGGCAAGGATGCAAAAACTTTGGGGGTTATGCCGGTTGTGCGGAATAGGCCGGCTTAGTCGTTCGGGCTCAGGAGGTGTCACGAGGGGCCAGGCTCGCCGGGCGTCCCGCCAGCCGGCGCCTGGGGAGCAGTGGAAGGCATTGTGACCTCGCAGCAAGGGAGCCGCGCTGCCGATGCTGCTTCTAATGACGGGCCACTGAGAAGGCCCGCACCGTGGCGAAACGCTCGTCTTCCGAATTGCCGCAACATCAGGTCACGGTCAACAAGACCGGAGCCGAGGGCTGCACGGTCCAGCGCGCAGCCAACTGCGCCAGAAGCCAAAGATGATTGACTTGCTTCCAGACCTGCGCCGTGAGAAACTGTGCCAAGCCCTCGCGAAAGGAAACCGAAGTCTGTCTCCTGAGCCGTTTCTCCAAGGTCGAAGTTCTTGACGGCGTTCGGCGGCTCCGTTTATGGTGCGACGGACGAACTCGGGCTGGCGGCAGTGGAGAATCGGCCAAGCGCACGCGATTGGCACGCGACGATCCTTTATCTCCTGGGACTCCATTACAATGGACCCTCCTTCGCTCAAAATTGCCTCATGGAGAAACTGACCGGCGTCAACGAAGCTCATACTAGGAAAGGGATTCTCGCATGATCAAACCAGTCAGAGCCATCTTCAAAACTCTCTTTTGTTGCTGGTGCCTGATCAACGGATCGAGCAACCCGTCCTGGGCTAGCGATCCGGCGGATAACCCGATTTTCCCCAAGGGCGCCAAGCTGGAATTGCTGCACACCCGCAAGGCTAAGCTGAATAGCGGCCTCACCGAGGGCCCTGCGGTCGCGCCCGATGGGACGATTTACTTCACGGATATGCCGTTTGGCAAAGATAATGGCATGATCCTTCATTTCGACCCAAAAACCAAAAAAACCACTGTTTTCACGGATAAGGCCTTCAAGTCCAATGGATTGACCTTTGACCTGAAGGGCAATCTCCTTTCCTGTGACGGCGCGGACGGAGGAGGCCGTTGCATCCGCCGCTGGGACCTGAAGACTGCCAAGAGCGAAGTCATCGCCGATCGTTACAACGGCAAGCGCTTGAATTCGCCAAACGATCTCTGCGTCGATGCGAAAGGCAGGATTTATTTCACCGATCCGCGCTACGGCGGTATAGAGCCAAGGGAGTTATCTCAGGAGGCCGTCTACCGTATTGAGGAAGATGGGACCGTCATTGAAATCACTCACGATGTTGAGAAACCGAACGGCCTTGCCTTGAGCCCGGACAACAAGACGCTTTACATTGCCGATCACAACAACGGCGGTAATCGCCTTTCTCCGAAAGATCCCGAGCCCAAACGTGGCGCCATGAAGATCTACGCCTTCCCGCTTGACGAGGAGGGCCGCGTGGCAGGCAAGCGCAAGACCCTCGTGGACTTCGGAAAAGAGAATGGGTGCGACGGCATGAGGCTCGATGCCAATGGGAATCTCTACATGGCGATCCGCAGCCTGGCCCGCCCCGGAATCATGGTAGTCGATCCTGAAGGCAAGGAGCTGGCGTTCCTGCCGACGGGACCTACCCATCAAACCGGACTGTTCGAAGATTGGAAGGGCATCCCCAGCAACGTGGAATTCGGCCTGGGAGATGAAGCAAAAACGCTCTTCGTGACGATCGATAAAAGCCTGTACCGCATTTCTGTCAAGACCCACGGGTATCACGTCCAAGGCGCCGGAAGGTAATTGTCTCCATGGCAGCGCATCACGGTTCACCCGCTCCGTCCAGAAGCGAGCTAGCTCCTGGACAGGATGCGCGGAGTTTGCGAGATCTTTCCGCTCGGCAATGGAAATCCGGTGCCGCGGCATGGCTAGGCTGGCTGTTCGACGGCCTGGACTTGCAACTTTATGTGCTGGTGGCCACTCCTTTCGTCGCGGAATTGTTAGGCGTCGCCGACACGAAAGATCAGCGGGTGGGGTTTTACAGTTCCTGGATCCAGGCTGCCTTCTTGTTCGGCTGGGCGCTTGGTGGCGGTTTCTTCGGCCGCGTTGCCGACCGACTGGGCCGCAGTCGCGCGTTGATGTTGACCATTCTCACCTATGCCCTTTTTACGGGGCTATCGTATTTCGCGCAGACATGGTGGCAGCTACTGTTATTTCGATTCCTGGCGGCTTTGGGCATCGGCGGGGAATGGGCCGTGGGGGCCTCGCTTCTTTCCGAGACCTGGCCGCGCCGCTGGCGCCCTTGGATGGCCGCGGTTCTCCAGACTGGCGTTAACCTGGGCATAATGCTGGCGGCCCTGGCGAATTACCTGCGGGCCGAGTATGCCCTTCCGAATCGCACGGTGTTTTTGGTTGGGGTTCTGCCCGCACTTCTGGTGCTGTGGATTCGCCGGGCGGTCCCCGAACCGGAGGAATGGCAGGGCGCCAAAGAGCGGGCTGCCCACATGGAGCCTGGTTTCCTGCAGTTGTTTCGCGGCCCGTTACGGCGCACCACGACCTTGACGCTTTGTGTTTGCGCCTTCGCGCTGACCGCTCACTGGGCTTTTGGGTTCTGGTACCTGCAACATTTGCGAAATCTTCCCGAACTCGCCGGTTGGACCGACGACAAAAGGAGTCAGTTAGTCAGCAAGGCGCTTTGGCTGGTGATAGGGACGTCGATTGCGGGGAATTTCTTGGCGGCATGGCTGGCTCGATGGATTGGCTATCGGCGGGCGATCACATTTCTCTGTCTGGCCTATTTCCTGGCGATGCTGGCCACCTACAGCGCGCCTCATGATTACGAACATTTATGGTATGGGTATGCGTCGATCGGCCTGTGCCAGGGGGTATTCGCCTTGTTCACGATGTATCTTCCCCCGCTCTTCCCGACGCTCTTGCGAACGACAGGCGCCGGATTCTGCTTCAACATCGGCCGCATTGCCGCGGGCCTGGGTACGGTCTTTTTCGGCCTCTTTGCAAAGGTGGGTGATTACCGACCAGCCCTCCTTTACGCAGGATTCTTGTTCTTGCCGGCAGCGGCAATAGCCTGGTTGATGCCGGACCTGCTGGATGAGCAATCAACTGAGTTGCCCAGCTCCAAAAAGGACTGATTATGCATCTCGGAAAACGAGCAGACTCTCCGTCGGCTTTGCCAGAGTCTTGTTTAGGATTTGGTTACCAAGCAAACGACCGATGGGCGCACATGCCCAAGGATTGGACATGGCAGGAAGTAGCCGGCGTGGCGTGCGACAGCAAGGATCATGCTTTCGTTTTCAATCGTGGCGAACATCCCGTCGTGATCTTTGACCGGGACGGCGTTTTTCTGGGGTCATGGGGGGAAGGCATGTTCGTTCGGCCGCACGGCATCTTTATTGGCCCAGACGACTACGTTTTTTGCATCGACGACCTTGATCACACCGTGCGTAAATTTACATCGGATGGCAGACTACTGCTGACCCTGGGAACCAGCGGGCAGCATTCGGACACAGGCGCCACAAGTATCGACTACCGCACCATCGTTCGAGCGGGCCCGCCGTTTCACTTCCCAACCAACCTGGCACTCGCACCCGAAGGCGATCTCTACATTACGGATGGATATGGAAACGCAAGAGTGCACAGGTTTTCTCCCGATGGCCGGCTCATCCTCTCCTGGGGAAAACCGGGAAGCGGTCCTGGCGAATTTCACGTGCCTCACGGCATCGCTGTTGACCGCAAGGGGACCGTGTACGTGGCAGATCGGGAGAATAGCCGCATTCAATTGTTCAATCCAGAGGGAGTCTATCTTGCCGAATGGACTGATGTTGCCAGGCCGTGCGAGGTCTTCATCGACAGGGTAGGTACTGTCTATGTGGCCGAACTTGGCTTCCACGCCGGCATGTGGCCAGGAACGAGCCCCCCTACCCCCGATGCTTCGGGCGGCCGGCTGAGCATCTTTGATTTTGAGGGTAAGCTCCGTGCCCGCTGGGGCGGGGGCCGGAATCCCACCAGTCCTGGGGACTTTTTCGCTCCACACGATGTTTGGGTCGATTCACGAGGCGATATCTACGTGGGCGAAGTAACTATGTCGGCAGGCGCTGGCCGTGGCCTGGTGTCGCCTGACTGTCACACGCTGCAGAAATTCACCTTGCAAGAGCGCTTTTTGTGCGACGGGAAGCTCGCTTTGAACCCGTGATCGACCTGGCTGCAACCTGTGCTGGAGAATCATCTGATGAAGGCTTGGCGTTTCCACGGCTTCAACGACATGCGTTTGGACGATGTGCCGGTGCCCATCTGCGCTCCTGGTCAGGTTCTCGTTGAACCCCTTTGCGTGCAGCCCAGCGTCACGGAGGCTCAACTTGCGCTAGGAATTCCGACGCTGGCCTTCGACCGCGTGAAGCGCCGCCTGGAAACCGAAGCCCCCATTCAGCTCTTCGGCCATGAGTTCTGTGCGCGCATCCTTGAAATCGGCCCCGGGGTCAGCCGATTTCAACCCGGAGATCGTGTTGCGGCCCGAGCCAAGCTGCCGTGCACCGTTTGTCCACTCTGCCGTTCGGAACGCAGTGACTTGTGTCGCAAGGGACCGGTCATCGGCTTCGATCTTCCTGGTTGTTTCGCCGAAATCGCCTCTTTGCCGGAGATTGCGCTGGTAAAGGTAGACGACCGGATTTCCGATAGCGAGGCCGCCTGTCTCCAATCGTTGAGCGACAGCGTGGCGGCCGTGGAAACTGCTCGCCTGCGGATGGGGGATGCGGTCGTAATTCTCGGCCAGGGCAGCATGGGCTTGGAATGCCTGCAAATCGCCCGCCAGAGTGGTGCGGGATTGCTAATAACAGTGGATGTTCGCCAGGAATCTTGCCAAGTCTCACGACAACTGGGCGCGGACCACGCTCTCAACGCCCGCACCGGGGATATCGTCTCGGCAATCCGCGACCTGACGGGAGGCAATGGGGCGGATGTGGTTTTCGAATGCGCGGGCGGGAGTCCCAAACAAGGGTTGGCTGGCTCTCAAACGCTTTTCCAGGCCCTCGATGCGGTGCGCTCGGGCGGAAAGATAATTGGCGTCTCTTGGTTCGGTGGTCCGATCCAGCTAGAAATCGATCTCCTTCGCGAACGCAGTCTGCGCTATATGTTCCCGGACATCAGCACGCAAGCCCATCTCGAGCACACGGTCCGGTTGGTCGCCTCGGGGCGCGTGCGCTTGGCGCCTACGATCACTCACATTCTCAATGGAATCGAATCGGTCCCGAGAGCCTTCGAGATCACCGCGAACAAGGCGGCGCACAAGGCCATAAATCCAGCCCAGGTCATGATGCGGCCACGCGCCGCCGAGCTTTCCGTGCCGTAAAGATCTCAGAACTGTGTCGTCACGCGGTCGCCCGCCTTCTGGCCTGCGCCACGCGAGATGCCGGCCTAGCCGCCCGCTATCGCCCCCACCACCCAAAACGGCTCTGCCCCCGACGCGACCGCGTCCGGAAGTAGGGCATTCGGCGGTTCATGGGACAGGTCCTCTTCGCAGGCGAAGAACCTCACGAACGGCCGGCGCGCATGCGTGACCTGGTCACGGATCGTTCCGCGCAGCATTGGATAGCGAGCCTCGAGCGCGTCGAGGACTGAGCACAGCGTGGGCCTACCCTCCACGTCCAGCTTCAGCTCAGCGCCAACATGCGCCAGCGCTCGCAGATGTTGCGGGAGGATGATTCGGATCATGGCAGTGTCTGGACCTCGACAGACACCACGGCTGGTAGGTCGCGGACAATGGGGGCCCAGTTGTCTCCGGCATCGGACGATACGTAGACCTGACCGCCGGTGGTGCCGAAATAGACGCCGCACGAATCGAGCGCGTCGACGGCCATCGCGTCGCGGAGCACGTTGACGTAGCAGTCCTTTTGCGGCAGACCCTTCGTGAGTGGTTCCCACTCGTTGCCGCCGGTCCGGCTGCGGTAGACGCGTAGCTTGCCTTCGAGCGGATAGTGCTCCGAGTCGCTCTTGATCGGGACGACGTAGATGGTCTCCGGCTCATGTGCGTGAACGTCGATGGCGAACCCGAAGTCGGTCGGCAGGTTGCCGCTGACCTCTTGCCACGATTCACCGGCGTCGTTGCTGCGCATGACGTCCCAGTGTTTCTGCATGAACAGCACGCCCGGGCGCGAGCGGTGCATGGCGATACGGTGCACGCAGTGGCCGACTTCGGCAGTCGGGTCGGGGATGTGTTCGGACCTTAGGCCACGGTTGATCGGCCGCCAGGTCTTGCCGGCGTCGTCGGTACGAAAGGCGCCTGCCGCCGAGATGGCAATGTACATCCGGCCGGGATCGCTCGGATCGATAAGGATCGTGTGCAGGCACATCCCGCCAGCGCCCGGTTGCCAGCGCGGCCCAGAGCCGTGCCCACGCAGACCGGGAAGTTCCTGCCAGGTCTGCCCGCCGTCGGACGTGCGGAAGATGGCAGCGTCCTCCACGCCGGCGTAAACGGTCTCCGGATCGGTCACCGACGGTTCGAGATGCCAGACGCGCTTGAACTCCCAGGGGTGTGGCGTGCCGTCATACCACTGGTGAGTGCCGGGAACGCCGTCGTACACGAATTTGTTACCCACCGGCTCCCACGTCTTGCCGCCGTCGCTGGACCGTTGCATCAATTGCCCGAACCAACCGCTCGACTGCGAGGCATACAACCGATTTGAGTCGACAGGCGAGCCCTTCAGATGGTAGATCTCCCAGCCCGCGAAGTGGGGGCCGCTGACATCCCATTTTTCGCGCTTGCCGTCGGCGCTCAGGATGAATGCGCCTTTGCGCGTACCTACAAGAACTCGTACGCCGCTCATCCCTTTCTCCTTGCATGAGTGTGTACAGAAATGCTCACCGGTGAGTGTCTCGTCCACTGCTGCCCGATTTCTTGGGCTTCCAATTGTATCGGGCCCTGTCAGTTGGTCTATCGGTGCACATCGATTGTTCTATTGCGAACGAATGGGCCTTAACAGGGTACTCGTTGATCCTTCCCGCCGACTTGGCCGGCTGGTTTGGCCGGACCGTTTCACTACAGTTGGCTGCGGAACTGCTCTCGATCTAGGCCGCAGTCACGGAGGATCTTGCTCATAAGCCCCGGCCCGATCGTCTCGCCGGCATGCACCGGCACCACGGTCTTGCGACCGTCCGGATGCCGCAAGAAGTGGTGGCTAGCGCGGACCCGCAAGACGACGAAGCCTTGCCGCTCCAACGCCCGGATTACCTCCGCCCCGGTCAACGCCGGCAATTTGCCGCTCATGACGGGACCCTTACCCGTTGGACGCCGACAAACTCCAACCCTTCTCCTGACTCAGTCTCCACTTCCAGGCACAGGGCGATCGCCTCCCGCACCCGGTCCATTAGTTCGTCGAGGGACCGGGCCTGGGTATGACAACCCGGCAGCGACGGGACTGAGGCGACGAGATACCCTTCCTCGTCACGCTCGATGACGACATTAAATTCACGGCTCATAGGGTCCTCCTAAGAAATATACGGTGGCATACCCAAGCCAGGTACTCGCGAAAACTCATTGGCATTATCGGTCAACAGTGGCAGACCGTAGTAACGAGCCGTGGCCGCAATAATCAAATCGTGAGCGCCGATCATTTAACCCTTGTTGATGAAGACGTTGATGTCAACCATCAGTCCCATGGGTTGGCCTCCGCAGGAAATTCGGCGCGGATGGCGCGTACGTCCTTTGCAAAATCGTCGGCATCCTCGCCCAACGAGGGAAGACCGTGCAAGAATGCATTCAGCTCTCCCACCGTGAGCCTTGATGGTGGCTCGGCCGGCGTCAAGCGCGCGATGACTATGTCGTCGCGCTCCAGGTCGATACTGATGCCTTCGGCGTAGACCTTGTTCACTAAAGTGATAAAATTCTTTTCCGCTTCCCCGACATTCATGATCCACGTCTTTCTCGCTCAAAGTTGGCGGCAGTCCAGCGTTCGAGATTACCAGACTGAACCGTCTTGTCCATGCCGGGTCAGCTTGCGAGAGTCAAGTGTACCCGCACCAACCGACCCAAAAGCCGCCGCGGCGAACCATGCCAGCGCAAAGCCGTTAGCATCGCGCCCCTCGCGATCTCCTACTTCTGGGGCTGGTCCTGAAGCTTGAAATCGACGCGGTAGTATTTAACAGAAACCTCCGCCGGTCCCGTCCGCCGAAACGATGTACATACCGTGACCCGACCCGTACGATCCATATCTGCGCATCGGGAACGCGAGCACGCAATCGGTCGCAGGCTTCAATCTCATTCACGTCCACCTCATAGGTGCTGCTCAGGATGTCGATGGCTGCGAACCTGCCGTCGTCTGCCGATGTGAGTTGGGGGCGGACGACTGCCTCGTAAACGGCGTCGCCCCGCTGGGCGAATTCCTCTTTACTGTAACGGCGTTTGGTAGTGGCCATGATCCTCCTCAGAACAACAAGATTGTGACGCTGCTATAGTACCTGCTTCCAACTGCGAGACCCTATCTACCCAATTCTTCGCCCTCTACCAAGCTTGCCAAAGCTAATTTCGAAGAGGCACCAGCGCCCGCAGCCGAACATCGCGCAAGTAGAGCCCTAGCCAAGCCAGCATCCCAAGCACAACCGGGGAAATGAACGCCCATTCACCGATGCGCAGGTGCGTGGCGGTCGCGCCGCCAAAATAGCCTGTAAGCAAGATCGCGCCAAGGACAGCGGTTTGCGGAAGCACGTAGAGAAGAGTACAGCCGAGTTCGACGATACCGAGGCCCAGGATAAGGTGCTCGGGATACCCAAGATGAGCGAATCCCTCCAAGACTACGGGCGGCTTCATCAACTTCCCGACGCCGCTTGCGATCAGCATCAATACCGGCAGAGCGCTAACAATCCAACCGGCCCAAAGCATTTTCTTCGAGACGGGAGCGGCTTGAATACCTGTGTCCATGTTCCTTTCCCCCAGATGTCTTTCCACCGAAGATCAACGCAACTGTGAGCCGTCGCGGCATCTCAAGCTGCGCTAGCACCAGCACAGTTGTTGACACTTATCTTACTCGCCCGCCTGCAAATCAGGCGACTGAGCCAACCAGCGTGCAAACGGCGGCGGACAATAACGCTGTTGCGACGAAGGCCCCTCTTCTGAATGGGCTGCAGGTTGTAGCTGTGCACGGCGGCCACGCGCTTCACGGGATCACCGGTCAGTTCGTCTAAAATGTGCCTGCGGTCATCGGCGGGGAGGCAATCCAGGTCGTAGACGACAGCATCGCACGGCCAGGAGGCCATCTCGGCACGGGACGCGAAGGTAGCCAACGTCACCCCGTATTTCTCCGCCGTTCGAGTGGCGAGATCCTGATTGACTTCATCCAAACTGATGTAGGCAACAAACATGGCAATTCTCCTCTCCAGGTATCGCAATCATTGGGTGTGCGCACCACGGGCCAATGGAGGCCCGCAAGTTCGGTGCTCTAGACGACCCTCTCCACTATCGTTTCATGCACGATTAACCGGCAGGCTAGTCGGTCGGCAGTCCCGGGATTTCCATCACTGGCCGGATTTCGATCGTGCCCACGCGCGCCGGGGGAATGCGTGCAGCGATCTTGATCGCCTCGTCGAGATCCTTGGCATCGATCAAGTAGTAGCCGCCAAGCTGCTCGCGGGTCTCCGCAAATGGACCGTCGGTTACGAGCGGCTTGCCCTCGCGGACCCGGACGCTGGTCGCTGTCGCCACAGGGTGCAGCGGCGCGGCATCTAGATATTGCCCGCACGAGTGGAGCTCCTGCGTCAGCTGAGCGGACTTCACGTAACACTCCTGCCGCTCAGTGTCGCTCATGGCGTGTTCGTCAAGGTAAACCAGCAGCATGTATTTCATATGTGTACCTCCATCAGTAGGACGCACGGCGCGTATCCGAATCGACACTTTCCAGAAAAATTATTTAGAATGAAGCATGCTCCCGAACGCCAGCGCGGCTATTGACATGGTTTATCGCTCCGACTGGGGCCGGATCGTCGCCACCCTGATTCGGCTCTTCGGCGACTTCGATGTGGCCGAAGAAGCGGCGCAGGAAGCCTTTGCGGCCGCCGTGAAGCAGTGGCCCGCCTCCGGCGTCCCTGATTTCCCCCGCGCTTGGATTATTCAGACAGCGCGGCAAAAGGCGATCGACCGCCTGCGGCGCCAAAAGCGGTTCCAGGAGAAGGTTACATCGTACATCGAGTCCGGTTTGCTTCGCACTAGCGAAGAGCCAGTTACGGAATCGAGCGACATTCCGGACGATCGCTTGCGGCTGATCTTCACCTGCTGCCATCCGGCACTCGCGCTCGAGGCACAGGTCGCGCTTACGCTGCGCATGCTGGGCGGCCTGGAAACGGACGAGATCGCGCGGGCGTTTCTGGTACCAGTGGCGACCATGGCACAGCGGCTTGTGCGCGCCAAGCGCAAGATTCGCGATGCGGGAATTCCGTATGGAGTACCCGACACGAACGACATACCGGGTCGGCTCGATGCAGTCTTGACCATCATCTATCTCGTCTTCAACGAAGGCTATGTCGCCACGCGCGGCCAGCCGCTCGTGAGGACCGAACTCTGCACCGAGGCCATCCGCCTTGGGCGCCTTGTTAGAGCATTAATGGCGCCGCGGCCGCCTGCCGAAGCGACTGGTCTGGTCGCCCTTATGCTGCTTCACGATTCACGCCGCGCTGCCCGGCTCGACGAAGCCGGCAATCTCGTCCTTCTCGAAGAGCAAGATCGGGGTCGCTGGGATCAGCAGCAAATTGCCGAGGCGCTGCCGCTCGTCGACGAAGCGCTCCGCGGTGAGCCTGGTCCGTTCGCTCTGCAAGCGACGATCGCTGCGGTGCATTGTCGAGCAGCACGGGCCGAAAACACGAACTGGCCCGAGATCGTCCGGCTGTATGATCTTCTCGGCCGCGTGCAGCCCTCCCCGGTAGTGGCACTGAACCGGGCCGTGGCAATCGCCATGGCGGACGGCCCTCAGGTGGCGCTCGCGCTCGTCGATCAGCTCACCGCCACCGGCGCTCTCAATGGCTATCACTTGCTCCATGCCGTGCGTGCCGATCTACTGCGCCGCATAGGATCCTCGGCTGAAGCGGCGCGAAGCTATGCGCGAGCGCTCGAGTTGGTTACCAATGACAGCGAACGAAGGTTTCTCGAGCGACGATTGCGCGAACTACCATCGCCGCAAACGTGAGTTAGGGTGGCTTTCTGTTCTTGAGCTAGCACCTCTTCAAGCGAAAATTCCCGAAAGGCAATGTCATGTTTTGTCATGTTAAAGGGGGGGTAGGCAGACTATGTGTCTGACATAGCTCAAAACTGTCCAAGCGACTATTCTGCAATGGGTTACGTCTCAGCAAAGGACCTTGGACACATGGCAGGTCACCATGACATATGTCATGTGTACATGTGTACATATTCCAAGCATTCTGAATTGAAAAAAATTAGAAATTTCGGTGCTCACCGACGCCCGTTTCGTAGTTACTCTCTTGTATGGCCACGCAAGATAAGGGTAATCCCGAACCTGATGACCTCGAACAACTTCGCCAAAGCGGCACCGATCGACAAGCATTGGGGCGAGTATGGGATCGTTATCGAGACCGCCTCCGTCGGTTGGTGCGTTTGCGCATGGACCGCCGGCTGCAAGGGCGCGTCGATCCCTCGGACGTGCTGCAGGAAGCCTTCCTCGATTTCCAATCTCGGGCCGAGGAATATGTCAAGAAGCCGGACATGCCGTTTTTCCTTTGGCTGCGTTTCCTGACGGGGCAGCGCTTGCAGCTACTCCACCGCCATCACCTCGGCGCCCAAATGCGCGACGCCGGGCGGGAAGTCTCACTCCAGCGCGGGGCCATGCCACAAGCCACTAGCATCTCCCTCGCCGCCCAGCTCCTGGGCCGATTTACGTCGGTGACCCAGGCCGTCCAGCGCGCCGAGATGCAAGTGATCCTCCAGGAGGCCATCAATTCCATGGACCCGATCGACCGGGAGATCCTGGCGCTGCGTCACTTCGAGGAACTTTCGAACGAGGAGACGGCTCAGGTACTGGAGATCAAGCCGTCTGCCGCCAGCAGCCGGCACATTCGCGCCTTGAAACGGCTGCGCGGCGTGCTTCGCGCCACGCCAGGGTTTTTCGACCAAGATAGGGAATGAAACTGGAAACCGCCTATATCTGCGTGCTTGATTCAGCAGCGGCGTAGGACAGATTTCCTAATCTGTCCGGTCAGGTTGGAAACCTGACCTACTGCCGAATCGCGAACGGTCATTGAGATCGGAAAGAATCTCCCGCAAGCTGTGTGCTATGCCCACGGTGCTCCGTGGGCATGCGAGCGACATCGGGCCAGGTTGCAATTTGTCTTTCGCGTTTGAATCGAGGCATATCATGCACTCATCCAGCGACGCCCGTAGTCCTGTCGAACTTCTGGCCGATGAGTTCCTCGGCCGCCACAAGCGCGGCGAGAAGCCAACCATCAAGGAATACTGCGACCGCCACCCGGATCTGGCCGAGGAGATTCGCGACGTTTTCGAGGCCCTGCTCATGGTCGAGGACCTCAAACCGGACTCCTCGGAAGTCAGCGGCTCCTTCGGTGACTCGGTGCGCATCGACGGCAGACGCCTCGAGCACGTCGGCGATTATCGCATCCTCCGCGAGATCGGCCGCGGCGGCATGGGCGTCGTCTACGAGGCCGAGCAGGAAGCCCTTGGCCGCCGCGTGGCCTTGAAGGTGCTGCCCAAGACCATGGCGTCCGACGCCAAGGCGCTGATTCGCTTTCAGCGCGAGGCCAAGGCGGCCGCCCGCTTGCACCACACCAACATCGTGCCGGTCTTCGACGTCGGCCAGGACGGCGAACAGTTCTTCTACGCCATGCAACTGATCCAGGGGCAGGGGCTCGACCTGGTCGTCAAGGACTTGAAACGGCTGCGCGACCAGAGTGTCCACGCTTCGCGCACGCCCAATGTTGCCGAGGACAAAAGCATCGCGGCTTCGTTGCTGCGCGGCCAATTCGACAAGGAAGACCTGTTGCGCGGCGAGCAGCCCGATGCGAACGAAACGGCTGCCTACGAGGGGAGTTTACCGTCCTCGGCGGTGTTGCCGGGCCAGTCGGAGCTATCGAGCGTCGAGAGCAATCGCCGCGCCTACTACGGCAGCGTGGCCCAGATCGGCTTGCAAACGGCCGGGGCGTTGTCGTATGCCCATGCCCGCGGCATTATCCATCGGGACATCAAGCCGGCCAACCTACTCCTCGATTCCGCCGGCAACGTTTGGGTGACAGACTTTGGCCTGGCCAAGACCGGCGACTCCGGCACCACCCACAGCGGCGACATCCTTGGCACCATCCGCTACATGTCTCCCGAACGCTTCCGGGGCCAGTGCGATGTCCGTGCCGACCTCTATGCCCTTGGTCTGACGCTCTATGAGATGCTGACGCTGAAGCCGGCCTTTTCGTCGGCGGATCGGCTGAAGCTGATCGAGCAGATTCGCCAGTCGGAGCCGCCCACGCCCCGCTCCCTGGATGCGCGCATCCCGCGCGACCTGGAGACGATCATCGTCAAGGCAATCGACAAGGATCCACGCCGGCGTTACCAGTCAGCCGACGAGCTGGCGGAGGATTTGCAACGCTTCGTGGCCGACGAGCCGATCAAGGCCCGGCGGACCGGCTCGGCCGAACGGCTATGGCGTTGGTGCAGGCGCAACCCGGCGGTGTCGAGTCTGGCCGCAAGCATCTTCCTCGTGCTTGGCGTGGGCATCGTGGGCACGTCGATAGGGCTGGTGCGGGCGAAGGAGGCGGAGGCGGCAGCGCAAGAGCGGTTCGTGGAAGCCGAGGAGGCCCGAGCCAGGGAAGCTGAGCGCGCCGAGGGAGAACGGCAGGCCAAGCTCGAAGCGGAAGTTGCGAGAAAAAAGGCCGAGGAGGCCGAGGCCCTGACGCTGGCCGATTACCGGGCCAGCGCCGACGATGCCATCGAGCAACTGCTCGGGTCGAAAGCGGAAATTGGCCCAAAGGAGCGGACGTACCTGGAAAACACCTTGAAGCGCTGGCAGGCGTTCGCTGCAAGGCAGGAAAATGATGAGCGCGGCCAGTCGATCCGCGCCGAGGGGCATTTCCGCGTCGCCCACCTTTGGTCCCAACTTGGCCGCAAGCAGGAAGCGCGGCGGGAATACGAGACGGGCCGCGATATCTGGAGGAAGCTGGTCGAGCAATTCCCCGCCGTGCCCGCGTACCAGAAGGACTTGGCAAACACCCACCTCGACCTGGGGGTGATGTACTTTGATCTCAGCAAGCACGACGAATCGCGAGCGGAGTATCAGGCGGCCATTGACATTCTGAAGAAGCTGGTCGTGCAGTTCCCCGCCGTGCCCGCGTACCAGGCAGATCTGGCCAACTCCCACAATGACCTGGGCAATCTGCTCGCTAGGCTGCTCGGGAAGTACGATGAAGCGCAGACGGAGTACCAGGTGGCCATTGACATTCATCAGAAGCTGGTCGCGCAGTTCCCCGCCGTGCCCGCATACCAGCGGTATCTGGCCGGCACACACTTGAACCTGGGGAATCTACTTGCTGATCTCGGCAAGGGCGAGGAAGCGCGGGCGCAGTACGAGGACGCACGCGATCTCCAGAAAAAGCTGGTCGAGCAATTCCCCGCCGTGCTTGAATACCAGAAGATACTGGCCCTCACCCACAACAACCTGGGGCTTCTGCTCGCTCATCTCGGCAAGCACGATGAAGCGCGAGCGGAGTACCAGGCGGCCATTAACATTCGGAAGAAGCTGGTCGTGCAGTTCCCCGCCGTGCCCGCATACCAGCTGAATCTGGCCGAAACCCAGATGAACCTGGGAAATCTGCCCGCTGATTTCAGGAAGTCTGAGGAAGCACGAGCGGAGCTCCAGGCGGCCCGCGACCTCTTGAAAAAACTAATCGAACAGTTCCCCGCCGTGCCCGCGTACCGGCGGGAGCTGGCCAATACCCAAGGCACCCTGGGTAACGTGCTCGCTCGCTTAGGCAAGTGGAAGGAAGCGCAAGCGGAGCTCCAGGCGGCCCGCGAGCTCCTGAAAAAACTGGTTGAGCAGTTCCCCGCCGTGCCCGCGTACCAAGTCGAACTGGGCGGCAGCTATTGCAACACCGGCATCCGGTTCGACGAGGTCGGGAAACCGGCCGAGAGCCTAGAGTGGTTCGACCTAGCAATTCGAACGCTGAAGCCGGTCCATGATAAGGAACCGCGGGACATGACCGCCAGGCAATTCTTGCGGAATAGTCACGCGGGCCACGCAATGGCTTACGACCGGCTTAGGAAGTTCGCCGAGGCGCGGAAGGACTGGGACCGGGCAATCGAACTCAGCCCGCCGGCCGAGCAACCGTTATTTCGCGCGGACCGTGCCTTATCGCGCCTGCAAGCCGGCATGGTTGCCGAGGCGGTGGCCGAGGTCGCGGAATTGACAGCCTTTGGTGCTAACGCTAGTGCCTCGCCAAAATGGAGCGCCGATAACTGGTACAACTTCGCGTGCGTCTACGCCGCGGCCAGCGGCAAAATCGCGGACAAGAAGCAGGAATACGCCAACCGGGCCATGGAGCTGCTACAGAAAGCAGTTCAGGCCGGCTACAACGACCCCGCCAACATGAAGACGGACACCGACCTCGACTCGCTACGTGGCCGCGAGGATTTCAAGAAACTACTGGCGGGGTTGGAGAAGAAAGATGCGAACTCAAAGAAGCCGTAAACCAGCCTTAGGGCGTCGTCGTTCATGGCGTTCGGAGTCCCAAGAGCGACCGACAGACATCTCGCACTTTACCTGACCAGCGCACTGCCGACGTGGCTTGACGCTTGGACGCCGAGAATCCGGGATAGCGGGGAGCGACTCCGTATCGACTCAAGACGGAGACACCTCGACGCAGAGCCAGAATGCTTGGTCGGTAGGGCTGCACCAGACTTAGCAGGACCAATAGGTCGTGCGTCTTCGGGATCGACAAACCGGCTTCTTCCAGCAGTGCCTTGAGGTATTTTTCCGAGGCTTGCTGACAAAGAAAGCAGATTTGATCGGCGGCGGATGGTTCGAACCCGGACTCAAGGCCGACGGCGACGCGGTGATCGGACTCGGCTTTTTTCACCCACTCCCGGGTCGCCCTTCGCATAGAGAACCTTGCCTTTTGTCAAAATCTCCGTCGAAAAGGATTCCCCTTCCTGAGTACGCCAAAGCCACTGTTCGGGCTTCCGCACGAGCAAATCCATTGCAAACGGCGCAGGCAATTCCCAGGTGATTTTGACCGCCATGTCGAGTTCGTTTCGGCACGGCATGATGACCATCAAGTCCACGTCGCTATCCTCGTGCGGCTTGCCATGGCCGTAGGAACCGAACAGGATGATCTTATCGGGCTTGAAGCGAGCCGCGACCTGCCTGGCGTAGCGGCGAATCACCGACATTGGGATCTTCGCGCCATAGTAGAGGCTTGGGGAATTCGGGACACGTTTCATCGCTTTCGAGGCCATTCCTGTAGTTTACAACACGCAGCGTATTGACTCTAGACGAAGAGATGGAACCATGGCACAAGGGAGTGAAGGGGGGCCACGAAGACGCTGCCAACATGGCGAAGGACCCCGACCTCGACTCGCTACCTGCCCGCGAGGATTTCAAGAAACTGCTCAAGATGCTGCCGCGGTCCAAAGGACACGAATGCGTTCGCAAATGCCGAACGTTGGCCTTGACATGTTCGCGAATATCGAACATGATGTGCCTGAGTTTCCTGCGGAGGGTCCCCATGTGGGTAGTGTCACTCAAGCGCTTGCGTGAGTTTTGGGGAATCCACGCGCTTGCCGAAATGCCGTTGCGGGCCTGGTTCACCCAAACGTCGGCAGCCGAATGGCAGAACTTCAGCGACCTCCGGGCCACGTTCCCGTCAGCCGACTTGGTGGGCAATTGCACTGCCCTGAACATTGGAGGCAACAAGTTTCGTCTTATCGCCCGGGTGTTCTACGCGAGCCACAAAGTGTACGTTTTGCGAGTGATGACGCACACCGAATACGTCCGCGAGGACTGGCCCTCCCAATGCGGCTGCTACCAGCCTCCGCCCGAACGCACCCGACCCGCGCGGCGCGCGCCCGACAGGAAAAAACGACCCGTGAAACGGAGGCCGAATTCATGAACCGAACCAAAACCGCGAACCGAGCACGCGCCAGCGCCGGCACTTACTTTGCGTTGGTAAAACGCCATCCACTCACCAGTATCAGGAATGAGCAGGAACTGGCGGCAGCCCAGGCGGTCATTGATGCTTTGTTGCGCGAGGACCTGGACGGTGGCAAACTGGCTTACCTGGACGCACTATCCGATCTGGTGATCGTCTATGAACAAGAACACTACGCAGTAGCTCGATTGCCGCCTCACGAGCTGTTGGCCGAGATGTTGGAGGAGCGGGGCATGTCGCAAGCGGATCTGGGCCGAGCAACCGGACTGGCGAAGGCCACCGTGAGCGAGTTAGTGACAGGCAAGCGGCACTTCACGGTCAATCAAATGCAAAGCGTGGCCAAGGTCTTCGGGTTGCCGGGGACCGTGTTCATGCCGAAAACCACGAATGCGTGAGGCCAACCCATTCAACAACCGCGGCCCAATGGAAATATTGCCTTCCGGTCGCAAGTGATCGCTCAAGCAATCCGTAAACCGCGGCAAGTATCCTCGTAACTCGCCTCCAATTCCAGTGGTACTGATAGGCAATTAGTCAACCAAAGCGGCAAGGTCGGTAGCGGCAAGCCGACGAGCAGTTCGTGTTCCCACGCTTCAACGCGCCATCGGCCACGGGATCTGATGCCGCGGCACGACACAGCATAGATCGGGCTGGCTGCTACCGCCGGTGGGGCCGCCTTGATCCGCTCGGCCAACTCCGCATACAAGTTCGCCGGACGATCGGTCACCGGATCAACGATCACCACACAGACGTCCTGTTGCAACAGCGTACGACATTTCGAAACGAACGCCTCACGGCTCTCCGGCCGGTCCTTGTTTCCGGGGCTGACGATCTCCACCGCGGCTACAAGCCGCCGGCCATGGCGCTCGTCGTAAACGCGCACTTCATATTCGGGCGGGATAGGGTCATCTGTGTCCAGCAGCAGCGTCGGTCGGGCCGGCACCCAAGATACCGCGGTGCCTCCCCCGTCGCTATCGTACGTGCCGCCCAGCGGGTCGCCGTTCTCGAACGCCGCGACGTCAATTTCGATGGCCGTGCCCAGGTGAACGCGAGGGCCGCAGTAGTAATTCGGCGGCAGGATGGAATTCAGCCGAAAAGCAATGGATCCGGGCCAGGCACCGTCGAGTTCCTCCCACGAGCGCTGCTCCGCCAACGGCGGGTGGAAGTGGTCACGAAGCGGCATGGCGGCGTCCTCCTGAACGCTATTGTATCCGCGAACGAATTCATTCGGAACAAAACGTGAAGAAGAACCTCGACCCGTTATGTGACCGCGAGGATTTCAAGAAACCGCTGGCGAGGTTGGAGAAGAAACCGGCGGCGAACTTGAACAAGCCGTGGACTGGCATCACGGCGTCTTCTTGATTGGGTGTGCGCGGACAGGGTGTGTCCACGAGGGCCTTGATGAATTCTCTTCCCCTCTGGCAACTTTTGGCCCATGATAATTAAAGGCATGCGCAGATTTCCGCAAAATCTTGCCCACCGCGCCAGGTGAAAGGGCACCTCTCCATGTCGGTTCTTGGCGTTTTGGACCGGGAACGAACGATTGCCCCGCAGGGTTTCAACCGCTGGTTAATCCCGCCGGCGGCGCTTTCCATCCATCTCGCGATTGGGCAGGCTTATGCATTCAGCGTTTTCAACGAACCCTTGACGCGGGTCATCGGCATCGACCACCAGGCAGCCGACGACTGGAAACTGACCACGCTCGGTTGGATCTTCAGCATCGGGATCGTTACTTTGGGACTTTCCGCCGCACTCTTTGGCAAATGGTTGGAATTTGTCGGGCCGCGCAAAGCAATGTTCGTTGCAGCTTGCTGTTTTGGCGGCGGCTTTCTCGTTTCCGCGATTGGCGTTTATCATCACCAAATCATCATTATCTACCTCGGTTACGGGGTCCTGGGCGGCATCGGACTGGGCCTGGGCTACATTTCGCCTGTGTCCACCCTGATCAAGTGGTTCCCCGACCGTCCTGGCATGGCCACCGGCATGGCGATCATGGGGTTCGGCGGGGGTGCGATGATCGGCAGCTCTCTCGGCGTTGCCCTGATGGATCATTTCAAAAGCGCCAGCTCGACCGGCGTATTCGAAACGTTCATCGTCATGGGGTTGGGTTACTTCGTGTTCATGCTGTTCGGTGCCGCGACGGTGCGCATGCCGCCTCGTGACTGGAAGCCAGCCGGGTTCACTCCGCAAACCCAGTCGCAAAAACTGATCACGACTGCGCAGGTTGAGGCGGACGAGGCGATCAAGACGCCCCAGTTCTATCTGCTCTGGCTCATCCTGTTCCTGAACGTGACTGCCGGCATCGGCGTGCTTGGCCAGGCCTCGGTCATGATTCAGGAGATGTTCAAGGGGGTGACGGCTGCGGCGGCGGGCGGCTTCGTCGGCCTGCTTAGCTTGTTCAACATGGGAGGGCGGTTTTTCTGGTCGTCGCTCTCGGACAAGATCGGCAGGAAGCCTACTTACTTCATCTTCTTCTTGCTGGGTGCGGCCCTTTACAGCTTGATCCCCACAGTGGGACGGATAGACAACATGATTTTATTCGTGCTCGGCTACGCTGTTATCATGAGCATGTATGGAGGCGGTTTTGCCACGATCCCAGCCTATCTGCGCGACCTGTTCGGCACGATGCAGGTAGGCGCGATTCACGGCCGGCTGCTGACGGCCTGGTCAGCCGCGGGGATCGCTGGACCTGTCTTGGTCAATTACATCCGCGAATATCAGATCGAGCACGGCGTGGCCAAGGCGAGCGCGTATAACGTCACCATGTATCTCATGGCCGGGCTGCTCATTGTCGGCGCCATTTGCAATTTCCTGGTGAAACAAGTCGATGCCCGGCATCACTTCGGTTTTTCCGGAGAGCAGCAACCCAGTGGCAACGGTGCAGCACTCGATGCCGCCCAGGCTAAGGTGCCGGGCAGGCCAAGCTGAGAGGAGGAGCCCATGTCAGAAGGAAACTCGCCCGAACTTAGCCCTAGCAAGGGCACGAATGCGGCTACTATTTTTTGGCTCGTCGTCAGCTGGCTCTGGGTAGGCGTGCCGTTGACCTGGGGCGTGCTGGAGACCGCTAAAAAGTCGGTGGTGCTTTTCAAGTGAGGGGCGCGTGCGCGAACGCATGGACCAAGCCGACAGAAAGGCCGTGGCGGACGTGCCCGTGTGCCGCATGCACGGCTCCGAGTCGACTTTCCAGCCGGATGCGCTGGCGGTTGAGGAACCGCTGGAAATCCGTTTGGGCTGCGATCTGGACGGTCAGCGTGTCGAGCGCAACGTCTCGGTGACCATGCGGACGCCGGGCGATGATCTCGAACTTGCCGTGGGTTTCCTCTTCAGCGAAGGAATCATCACCACGCGCGAGCAGCTTGCAGACGTGCATACCTGCAAGAACGGAAACGTGGTCCATGTAGGCTTGAGCCCTGGAGTCCCTGTCGAAATTGGCCGGCTTGAACGCCATTTCTATACCACTTCCAGCTGCGGTGTCTGCGGCAAAACTTCGCTCGAGGCCGTGCGCGTCTGCATGCGGCACCGGCCGGCTGCCGGCCAACCTGTCGTTGATGCGGAGGTCATTCACAGGCTGCCTGAGACGCTGCGTGCGGCCCAGGCCGTCTTCAATCGCACGGGCGGTTTGCATGCCGCGGCGCTGTTCGATGCATCCGGGAGCCTGCTGTGCCTGCGTGAAGACGTGGGCCGCCATAACGCTTTGGACAAGCTCATTGGCGCCCGGTTTCGCGCGGGGCAGACGCCCTTGAGCGAGGGCCTGCTACTGGTCAGTGGCCGGGCGAGCTTTGAGCTGGTTCAAAAGGCGGCCGTCGCCGGCATTCCGATTCTGGCCGCGGTCGGCGCGCCTTCGAGTCTGGCTGTAGAACTGGCGCAGGAACAGGGCCTGACGATTCTGGGCTTCGTGCGCCAGGATAGCTTCAATATTTACACTGGGGCCGAGCGCATTCGCCAGGCCCCGGCCAAGGGCATACCGCCATCCGCCCGCCGCAGGAGCCTGCTGAAAAAGGGGTCTGACCCCCTACGAAGCTTCACTGATTTCCTGCTTTCTTGGGGATCTGTCGCCATTCGTGGAAGGGGTCAGACCCCTTTTTCAGCAGGCTCCGCAGGCCGCTGGCGGTAGAACAGCGTTTGCCTTTCGCCCCTGTTTCGGAAAGCACCCATCCTTGAGGTCAAGGCAATGTTTCACCTACCCCTCTTTGTACACAACGAGCCTACGGATCCACGGCACGAGCCGTTCAGCCCCCAGACGGCCGCAAAGGGGTCGCGCCTGCGTGGGGCCACCGTCACCGAGAGCGTTTGTCCCTATTGCGCCGTTGGCTGTGGGCAGCTCCTCTACACCAAGGCCGGCAAGCTTATCGACATCGAGGGCAATCCGCGCAGCCCCATCAACGAGGGCACCCTTTGCCCCAAGGGGGCCGACGCCTTTCAACTTGCCGTCAACCCGCATCGCATCACGCACGTTCTCTATCGCGCACCTTACTCCGAAAAGTGGGAGACCCGGCCAGTCGAATGGGCGCTGGATCAGATTGCCCTGCGGATCAAGGAGGCGCGCGCTGCGGACTTCACCGGGCGCGACGAGGGGGGCCGGCTGCTCAATTCCGTCCGGAACATCGGCACCCTTGGCGGAGCGACGCTGGATGACGAGGAGAATTACCTGATCAAGAAGTTGTTCGCAGGTGGTCTTGGCGTTGTGTCGATTGAAAACCAGGCCCGAATATGACACAGCGCCTCGGTGCCCGGTCTGGGCGCCTCGTTTGGCCGCGGTGCGGCCACCACTTACCAGCAAGACCTGGCGAACAGCGATTGCATCTTGTTCATGGGTTCTAACATGGCGGAGGCACATCCGGTCGGCTTCCGCTGGCCCATGAAGGCGAAAGAGAAAGGGGCGGTCCTGATGCACGTTGACCCGCGCTTCACGCGCATGTCGGCGCTGTGCGATCGCTATGTGAACATCCGGGCCGGCAGCGACGTCGCTTTCCTTGGCGGACTCATTCACTACGTTCTGAGCCAGGACCGCTGGTTCAAGGAATACGTTTTGAGCTACACCAACGCCTCAACCATTATCGAGGAGGGCTTCGCCGACACGGAGGATCTGGCGGGGCTGTTCAGCGGCTTCGAGCCCGAGGGCGGGACCTATGACGCCAAGAAAGGCCATTGGGGCTATGAGCGCTCGCCCGGCACCAACGACGGCGCCGACGGCAGTGGCCCTGGCGGGACCACCCAGCAGCAAGAATCCGGCGTCCACGGTGCGGTTGCGCCCGCCGGCCAGCCGCCGCGCGATCCTACGTTGCAGCATCCGCGCTGTATCATGCAGATCCTGCGCCGGCATTTTGCCCGTTACACGCCCGAGGCAGTCTCCAAGGTGTGTGGCTGCACTCCGCAGCAATTGGTGCATGTCGCCGACACGTTGTGCGCCAACTCCGGGCGAGAACGCACGAGCGCTATTGTCTACGCGGTCGGCTGGACGCAACACACCACAGGCGTGCAGATTATCCGCACCGCCGGGATCTTGCAGCTTCTTTTGGGAAACATGGGCCGGCCGGGAGGCGGCATCATGGCGATGCGCGGCCACTCGAGTATTCAAGGCTCGACCGATATCCCGACCCTGTACGATCTGCTGCCCGGCTACCTCCCGCAGCCGGCAGCGGATGCAAAACATGACAATCTCGATTCCTACGTCGCGCACGAAGGGCTGCCCACCGGCTACTGGGTCAACTTCCGCAAGTTCATCGTCAGCCTGCTCAAGGCGTGGTACGGCGACGCGGCCAACGCCGCCAACGATTATTGCTACGGATGGCTGCCGCGCATCGACCGCGATTACTCTCAGCTTCCCGAATTCGACCGCATGTCGCGTGGCGAAGTGAAGGGCTATTTCCTCTTTGGTCAGAACCCAGGCGGTGGCGGCCCGAATGCCGGGCTGCATCGCGCCGGCCTGCGCAATCTCGACTGGCTGGTAGTGCTCGACTGGTTCGAGACCGAGAGCGCTGTCTTCTGGAAGAGCGACCCGAGCGGGCCGCCTCCCGCCGACGTGAAAACAGAGGTTTTCTTCATCCCCGCGGCTGCCGGCCCGGAAAAGGACGGCACACTCACCAACACACAACGGCTGCTGCAGTGGCACGACAAGGCCATTGACCCGCCCGATGATTGCCGTTCCGATGCCTGGTTCGTCTACAACCTGGGGAAACGTCTCAAGCAGCTTTATGCCGGTTCGACCAATATCCGCGACCAAGCCCTATTAGGCCTCACCTGGGACTACGAGCACGAACACCAACCGCGTTTGCCCGACGGCAGCGTCAGCCGCATCGAAGGCGAGCCGGACATCGAAAAGATCTTGATGGAGGTCAACGGTCACAAGCTGAACGAGATCGACCCACGCACCGGCCGGCCGCGCTTGCTCAGCGGTTTCTCCGAGCTGAAGGACGACGGCTCGACGGCGTGCGGCTGCTGGATCTACAGCGGCGTCTTTCCCGAGCCAGGCCGCAATCGTGCCCGCGAGCGCAAAATCACCGACAACCCACTCCAACCCGAATGGGGTTATGCCTGGCCCAACAACCGGCGCATCATGTACAACCGCGCCTCCGCCGACCCCGACGGCCTGCCATGGTCGGAACGCAAGAAGCTCATCTGGTGGGATGCGGAGAAACGCCGATGGGTCGGTCCAGATCAGCCCGATTTCGAAGTGGATAAGCCGCCCGACTATCGGCCGCCGCCCGGCGCCAAGGGCATGGCCGCCATCGCCGGCAACCAGCCCTTCATCATGAAGCCCGACGGCTTGGGCTGGCTATTCGCCCCCGGCTCCGTGAAGGACGGGCCCTTGCCCACGCATTACGAACCGATCGAATCGCCCGTGGGCAACCTGCTCTACCCAAAGCAGGCGACGAATCCGACCGTGCGCACGTTTCCAGGTCCGCTCAACTTGCTGGCTTTGACGCCGACCGTGGAATACCCGGTGGTGGCTACTACCTTCCGGCTCACCGAGCACTACTTGAGCGGGCCGATGAGCCGATTCAACGGCTGGCTCAATGAGCTGCAGCCGGAGATGTTCGTCGAACTGAGTCCAGAGCTGGCAGCGGAACGCGGCATCGTTCACGGAGAATGGCTGACCGTGCGTTCCGCGCGTGCCAGGCTGGCGGCGCGGGCGATGGTGACGCGCCGCTTGCGGCCCGTGGTGATCGACGGGCGTGTGATCCACCAGATCGGCCTGCCGTTCCACTGGAGCTTTGCCGGGGAGACGGTAGGCGGCAACGCCAACGATCTAACGTCGCTCGTGGCCGACCCGAACGTCAGCATGCACGAAGGCAAGGCATTCGTTTGCCAGGTCGAGGCCGGCCGCCTCGAGAGCGATCTCCTGCTCCCGACCGTCCCACCGGTCGCCTGGCCGACGCGTGCAACCATTCCCGACACGCCCACAGCCGCTCAACCGGAGGGCCACTTACGCTGAGGATTGGCAATGGCGACCGCGGAAACAAGATTGGCCGAAACGCCGCAGACGGGCGAAATGCCACCCGCGGGTGGGTCTCCATCCCTGTTGAACCGTCTTCTTAAGCCCTTCCGCCGCGGCGTTCCTCCCGCACCCCGGCGCGCCACCGGATTTTACACAGACACGACCGTCTGCATCGGCTGCAAGGCCTGCGAAGTCGCTTGCAAACAATGGAACCAGCTCCCCGCCGACGGCCTCGAATGGACCGGGAACAGCTATGACAATACCGGCGCCCTGTCCGCCACGTCCTGGCGGCACGTGAAGTTCATCGAGCAATTCCCGCTCGACGGCTCGGCCGCCGCGGCCGATCCTGAGGGGCCGGAACGCGACGGCGCACGCCTTTCGCTGGATCTGTTGCCCGATGTTCCCACTCCGGGCCGCTGGCTGATGATGAGCGATGTTTGCAAGCACTGCGCGACGGCACCATGTCAGCAAGCCTGCCCCACGGGCGCCCTGCTGCACACCGAATTCACCAACGTCTATATCCAGCCCGACATTTGCAACGGCTGCGCCTACTGCATCGCCTCGTGTCCGTTCGGCGTGATTACGCGAGCCAGTTTCGACGGCCACGCCCACAAATGCACTCTTTGCTACGACCGCCAACGCGACGGCCTGGTACCCGCCTGTGCCAAGGCATGCCCCACGCAGTCGATCCAGTTCGGCCCGATTGATGAGCTGCGCCAGCGTGCTCAACAACGTGTCGAAGAGCTGCACAAACGCGGCGTCCCGAGCGCCTACCTCTATGGCGACAAGCCGACCGCCCAGTACTCGCCGCTGCACTCGTTCTACCTGCTGATCGATTCTCCGTCGGTGTACGGCCTGCCCGAGAATCCGGTCAACCCGTGGGTTCATATGCTGGGGGATTACGCTCGGTCTGTCGTGAGCGCCCTCGTCATGATCGCGGCCCTGCTCATCGTGCTGTATCTTGGGAGTCATTGAATCAGTCTCTTTGGGTGCCGCAACGAGAAAACGAAATACCGCGAGCTGAACGGTGACCAACATGCAGGCCGACTCCCACCCGCAGGCATCCAGTTCCCACTACGCGAGCGGGCCGGTGACCAAGGCACCCAACTGGCACGCGCTGGTCGCCTGGGACACCATGTTCAACGGCATGGCAACCGGCTTATTCGTGGTTGCATCTGTCGGCGAGCTGGCCAGGCCGGACATTTTCACGCACGTCGTGACGCTAGCCTACCCAGCCGCACTATTGCTGCTGTTTGCCGACCTGACTTGCCTGGTGCTCGACCTGGGCGACCCGCTGCGTTTCCACCACATGCTGCGCGTGTTCAAGCCCAGCTCACCCATGTCGCTGGGCGTCTGGTGCATCACAATCTTTTCGCTGTTTGCAACCGCTGTTGCATTGCTCACCCTGCTGCCGATTCCGGACGGGCCGGGGCTGCAATGGGCGCGCCGGCTGGTCATCGGCATAGGACTAGTGCCCGCCCTGCTCGCGGCCATCTACAAAGGCGTGCTATACAGCACGAGTTCCCAACCGCTCTGGAAGGACGCCCGCTGGTTAGGCGGCTACCTTACCGCCTCGACCCTCGTGCTCGGCTGCGCGGAAATGCTTCTTTTGGCTACATTCTTGGGTAGTCCGGAGGCGGTGAACATGCTCCGCCATGCGCTAGTCGTGCTTCTGTTGCTCGGCTCCGCCCCGTTGGCCCCGTTCTGCTGGGAAGTGCGCAAGGACCTGGCACGGATGAATCGCGGCAAGCTTTCCCGAGCCGGCCTTCTATCAATTGGTGTAGGAGTCCTGCTCCCCCTCTGCCTGTTGCTCGCGGGGAGTCAGGTTTCTCTGGAGCTTTGTGCTGCGCTGCTGGTGCTTGTGGGTGGTTTTGTGACGCGCTTGGAGATCGTGATGGCGCCTCATGCGCTCTCGTGAGATTCAATTCTGGCCTCGCCCTGTCCCTCTCGCCCCTATTCCCCTCACCCCTAGGTGAATGACCCCTGGCTCACTGAAACCGAAACCGCCGCGCCGCTAGCCAGCCCACAACCAGCGTAGCCGTGAGCAGGGCCGCGACGTGCGGCAGCGCGCTGGCGGCCCCTGATCGAAAACTGATGAGTTTGTGCATGGCATCCATGGCCCAGCCCGTGGGCAGGAACTTTGCCAGAGATTGCATCCACGGTGGCGTGATCTCGATCGGCCACCAGCAGCCTCCCAGCGCCGCTAGCGCATTGCTGGCCAGCGCGCCCACGCCAACCGCCTGCCCCTCCGTCGTCACCAAGCTACCCAGGAGCAAAGCCAGCGAGGCGCATAATCCGCCCCAGCTAACGAGCACGAGCAGGATCATGGGCAAATCCGGTCCCCATTTCATGGCAAAGAGAACGGTCCCAGCCGCTAGCGCGAATGCGATTTGCACGAAGCCCAATCCGAGCCTGCCTCCCCATTTGCCCAGAAGGACTGCCTCGCGCGAGATCGGCGTACAGGCCAGCCGGCGTAGCACGCCCAACCGGCGCTCCGCGACAAGCGTGGCGGTACCGCTAGTGAGCAGCACAATCATGGTGAACATGACCATCGTTCCGGGAATCGCTTGCTCGAATCCGGTTGGAATCTCGTGCCGCTGGCCGCCGGCCTGCACTTCCACTTTCAAGGCACGGGGCAGGGCGTCAAGCTTGGCAAACTCCTCCGCGCTCGGCTGTTTGTTGTCCGCGGCGCAGGCCAGCATGTTGGCGAGCATCGTGTAAGCGGCCCGGCGGATGCGAAGCTCGTCCTGCTGCTTGCCGAGTCCGCTGTCCTTGTGGGCAAAAAGCAGGGTGTTCTTGTTGCCGGCCAGGATCGACTCGGTGAAGTGAGACGGAATCGTTAGTTGCCGTCCGGCCAGGGCGAATTCCTCTGCCGTTTCCGGCCGCACGATCTCGTACCCTGTCTTTTCGAGCCGCCCGATCAGATCTTCGGCGAGAAATCCAGCATCGCTTGGCGCCCAGACTGCCAGCCGTTCTTTGCCGGAGCCGTTCCCCGCGAACCCGCCCGTGATGGTGCCGACGAAGTAGAAGAAGACGATCGGCATCACGAACAGCCAGAGGATACTCTCACGCTCGCGCACGATGTATTGCACATCTTTCCGCGCGATGAACCAAGCTGCTTGCAGCATGAGACACCTTTTAGCTCCGGGCAAATACACCACGCAGTCGGCGCAGGTTCAAGAAAAACAATACCGCTCCGATAACCGCGATCACTGCAAAAGCGAGCGCAAGCGTGGCGACAGTCTCTCGGCCGGCAAGAATGTCCTTGAGCTTGGCCAGCGCCCAGCCATTGGGAGTGAAGCGGCCGATGGCTGCCATCCACGCCGGCATGAACTCGAACGGGAAGAAACTGCCGCCGACAAAGAGCAGTGGCATGGCAATGCTATTGGTCAGAACGCTGGCGGCTCGTTGGCTGGAGGCATACATCTGGATGAGCTGTAGCATCAGCAGAAAGGTGAGCCCCGAACAGACTGACCAGCACAGAAGGAGCGGCAGCGTTATGAGCGGCAGGCTTAGGTAAATCATGCCGGCGAGCAGGACGACGAATGAAGAGCCGAGCATCAAGGCCGCGCCGGCAAGCAGTTTGCCACTCAGCAGGGCCCCGGTTGCCGCCGGCGTGCACGCTGCACGCCGCAGAGTGCCTTGATCGCGCTCACGCCAGACATCGCTGCTCAACCCCTCGGACATGAACACCAGGGCCATGAACAAGATACCGGGCAGGAACAACTGCGTGATGCTGGGCTTCGGTTGGCCCGCCTCTTGGTCCAGCGACTTCGCCTCGACGTCGATCACCGGCGGGAAAAGATACTTCTGCATCCGCTCCATGACCTTGTTGATCGAAACGCTGATGCGAGCGATGTCCGCGTTCGAATAGACCTTCTTTTTGTCCAGCGGCCCCTGCGCGATCTCACGAACTTCGGGGCCGGCAATGCGGTGCACGTAGAACGCGCCGTCGGCTGCCATTTCGAGGCTTTCCTGCACCATCAGGGGCAAGATGCGCTGCGCCGGATTGGTCACGAGCAAGAGAGTGGTCGGCTTTTCCTTGAGCACCGCCGCAGTGAAGCCGGCGGGGATCACCAGCAGGGCAGTGGCCGCGCCGCGACCGATGCGGGCTCGGCCCTCTTCGCTGCTGACTTCCTCCACATGCAGAAACTGTCCCGATCCGGTCTGCCCGAATGCTCGTGCCAACAGCCAGCTAAGTCTGCCGCCGTCCTCGTCGGCTACGAGAAGGTGAGCGGTGGGTGGCGCCTCGTCCAAACCACTCATCACCAGGCTAATCAGCCCGCCGATGAGGAGCGGAATGCCCACCCAGAGGACCAAGGACATGGGGTCGCGGGCGTGACGCCGCAGATCTTTCTCGGCAGCGCTAAGAAGGAATTGCATGGTTATTCGCGCAGCTCCTTCCCTGTCAGCTTGATGAACAGGCCTTCCAGGCTCGGTTGAGTCATCGTGGTTTCGCGCACCTCGGCGCCCGCGGTTGCCAGGGCGGCAAACAACTCCGGCAGCTTGCGCGACGCCTCGCGAACGGCGAGCCGCAAGCTCGTGTTGTCCGCTTGAACGATTTCGACCCCTTCAAGCTGCTTGAGCGCATCCCGGGTCTTTTCCGCGTCAAATTTTCCAGTGCAGCGCAGCACGTCGCTCTCGCCTGCCATCTTGTGCAGCTCAGCCAGCGTGCCGGCGGCGATGATCTTGCCATGATCGATGATGGCGATCTGGTCGCAGAGGGCCTCGGCCTCCTCCATGTAGTGCGTCGTATAGAGCACGCACGCGCCCGCCGCCACTTCTTCCCGAACGAGATCCAGCAAGCGGACGCGCGACTGCGGGTCCACGCCGACCGTGGGCTCATCCAGCAGCAGCACCTTCGGCCGATGGACGATGCCGCAGCCCAGGTTAAGGCGGCGCTTCATGCCGCCGCTGAAGCGTTTCACAGGTTCGCGAGCGCGGTCGAGCAAACCGGTGGCCGCCAATACCTCCTGCACCCGCTTTGTCAGCTCCGCCCGCCTGAGCCCATACGCCGAGCCCCAGTAGCGCAGGTTTTCCGTCGCCGACAGGTCCTCGTAAAGCGCCAGCTCCTGCGGAACGACGCCCAGGCGCTCGCGGGCGGCCCTCGGCTCCAGGACGACATCGTAGCCCAGGACCAGGACATGCCCGGCACTTGGCTCAAGGAGGCCGGAAATGCAACCCAGCGTCGTCGATTTACCGGCGCCGTTGGGGCCCAAGAGACCAAAGATCTTGCCGGGCTCGGCCAGGAAACTCACATCGTTTACGGCCAACAGCTCGCCGTATTTTTTCAGCAATCCCTTTACTTCGATCACAAGGAGGTCCTCCTCGGGGGCCTATCCTTTGTTCGACGCGGCTACCTGCGAATTGACATTTTCCCTGCCCAAAACCAGAAAATACAAGGGAACCGTGGACGAATCGGCAGTATACCAGCCCGAAGCGTCAGCGATGTCCTTGTTAGCGCTTCGAGTTGCCTGAGCGCTCGCCGCGGGTCTGCGCTCGGCGCGGGTCTCCGGACCCCGCCGCTCCCGCCTGAGCGCGCGGCGCGGGTCTCCCGACCCCGCCGCTCCCTCGACCGAAGGTCTCCCTCCCCCGCCCTCACCAACAAACCCTGCGTTCAGCACAACATCGCACCACGCCCCATCCCTATTCAGCCAACACCCAGCCGACGAAAAGCGCCAATCCTCCGGCTGCCTGATCAGCCCCTTAATCCGCCAGTTGTTTGCCCGTGAATTCGCGCAAGTCCGTATTGAGATGAAGAAAGTTGATGCTCTCCGTGACGATTTTGCCGGCCCCTTCGGAGACAAATACCGGCAACCTTTCGAGCACCGTGTAGGTGACACAGAGGAGAGCGCCATCAGCGCGAAAGCGCTATCGTTCCATAGGCACAACATAACGGGAGACGAGGCCGGAGCCAAGAATGATGGGATTGGTTCATGGGAGGGAGAGCCGATTGCCCAGGAGACCTTCGGTCGGGGAAGCGTCGGGGTCAGAGACTTGCGCCGAGCATAGACGAAACGGTCCGCGTCCCCTTTCCGCCGCATCTCAGATGGAGCTGCTTAATGGTCGTTTCATGATCTGAACGACTTCGCCGTAGATTCCACCCGCTAGCTCATGCGGTTGGTCATGTTCGATGTCTTCCGCGCCTCCGAGTTTGCTGGTCCATTTCCCATTGGGAAGCTGTCGGGCCGCGTGCGTATAAAGGAAGCCACCAAGACAGTACAGGGCGACTTTTTCGAAGGCCGGCTCAAGACCTGTATCCATAGCGCAGTCGGTGTACCCCCTTGAGAGGAACATCTGCTCCAAGACGCCGATGCCGTAGTCGTCCGGACCAGTTTGCATGGGCCAAAAGACGCCTGGCTGCCACCAGTGTGTGGTGTCACCGTTTGCCCAGGCAATGCAGTTGTACTCGGGGGTTGGTGGGCTGGTGATGCAGTGGTTGCCGGGATTCAGGCGAGGGAACTCATCGCTGGCGATCATGGGCTAGATCAGTCCGTGTTGCTTACCCCAGTTAATCCAGGCTTCGGCCATCAAGCGCACCTGGCCCGCCGCTTCGGGAGGAACAGGGTTTTCGCTAGTAATTGCCTCAAGCGCCCAAAACCACTGGTCTGGCTCGTTTTGCAGTTCTTCGAGGATCAGCGGCACCGCCGGCTTCCCCATGCCGATGATCTCCTGGTAAGGCTTGAGCAGGGCCATCTGCGCTGTATTGGACAGATAGCGAGATTTCTGCTTCCACAGGGCCGAGCGTTCGCGAAAGCGCTGGCGAAGATCTGCTTCAGGCGTCCCGATAGCTGTAGTAGGAGTAGTCATGATCGCTACCTGCCGATCCTAGTAGTCGTGCCCCTTCGCCCCAGCGCACAGGTACCATGCGGGGCGAACCAGAGTTTAAGAGCTTTACCTTGTCAGGGTCCTGCGGGAAACACAACTTTTCTCGAACAGATCCTACGCAATTAGAGCAAGCTGGGCAAGTCGGTAAGACCGCCTGGTGAAACAGGCTCGGCAGACCCCTTTTCCTCTCGCAGCCGGAAGGGGGGTGATGAATAATCCGGGCTAGAAAAAAAGGCGCCTGGAGTTGTTCCTACTCCAGACACCTTTTTCTTTGGAGGGCTGGCGCTGGCGCCGGCTGTTTGTGCGCAGGGGTCCGGGTCGTTATTAGGATTTCCTCCGGCCCAGATCAACGCGCAGGGAAGGCCGCAGCACCGCCGCCTTCCTTGGCGTGAGGCCGGTGCACGCCCCTCCCAGGACCAGGGCCATCCCGGCCAACCCCGTCAGGTTCGCGACGGCGTCCTCGCGGGCGGCGACCCCCGGCAGCAGGGGCATCACCGGATCGCCATCAATTCCCAGGGGCCCGTGACTCGCAAACGGGGCATCGGTCACCCCAAGCCACCCCGTAACGGGAATGCTGGAACCCACGGCTGGTGTTCCCGGGACGGCCGGGAGGGAGAGGCCCTCGGCCAGTGCTGTCGGTTGACCCGGCTCGATCGGCACAGGGTTCGTCGTCGTGTCGATCGGGGCGGAGGAGTCGGTGACGTCCTCCCCGCCTCCGCCGGAAGAGAGCATGGTCGGGGCCAAGAAACCGCGACCACCCGGCAAGACGGCCGCAGCAGCGGTCAGGGGTAAATTCACTGGGGCCGTGACCGAGGCGGCATCGGAACGGGCGGACTGGCTCGTGGCGGAAGAGTCCGCCACCACCGCCGGGGCGGAGAGGGCGGCCAAGGCGTAGTCCACGCGGAAGTTGTTGGTCCAGATGCCGGCATTGATTCCCTGGCCCGAGCCCGTGCCGCCCGACCCGAGCTGGACGGTGGGGGCGCCGCCGCCGGCGCCGGCGAGCAGTGGGACGATGAGCTGGGCCTTCGGCGTGCCGATGCCTGTCACCAGGTCGTAACCCGGCCCGGCGGCGAAGCCGTTGTTGCCGGTGGTCACGTCGTGGAAATCGGTAAGGTAGCTGGACGAGTTGTAAGCCCCATACAGCGCGTCGAGGACGCCGATGGAACTGAGCGCTTCCCCACCGCCAGCAATGCGCGACTGATCGCCCAGAGCGATCAGGCCGGCCCACATCGGCGCAGAGAGGCTGGTGCCTCCGACTTCGATAAAATTGCCGGGGAAGTCGTACTGATCGATGACCAACACGCCTGTATTGGGATTGGCATCCATGGAGATGTCCGGCGTGGACCGGGCACCGAAGTTGACGCCGTTACTGGATTGGTAGGCCGGTGTCGGTTCATACCGGCTGACGCCCCCCCCGCCGCCAGACCAGCCGGACTCCGAGCCGTAAACCCCTCGGGCGGAGAGGGTGTACAGGCTCGTGCCGCCGACGGCCACGACGTTGGGCGAGTAGGCGGGATAGCTACCCGGGGCGCCATTGTCGCCGGTCGAGAAGGTGAACGCCACTGTGTTGGTGGGCGTTGTGAATTGCGAGTCGTAGAAGGTTTCGCCGTTGAACTCGCCGTTGCCGTAGCTGTTGGACACGACAACTACGCCCGGCAGGGTCTTGGCGTAACCGACGCCACTTGCATAGGGTTGTCCATCTATTTCAGCGGCATAGAGGGAATCCCCGGAGCTGTTCTGGGTATGGACCAGGTCGATGTTGGCGTACGGGGCGATGGAATGGACCCACTCCACGTCCAGGGAAGTCTCCAGGGCCCAGGTGCTGCCCGACGGCGGGTTCGGAGGCGTGGCCTGCCCGGGAGGAGTCAGAATCTGAAAGGTCGGATTACTCCCGACACCGTTCATCTGGGGCAGGCTGAAATATGAGGAGAAAAGGGACAAATCCGAGGTAATGTTAGGGTCATTGTAGGCATCGACGATGGCGACCGTCGTGCCTTGCCCCTTGTTGGAGAGCAGATTGAGGCCGTACGCAGTGCGCATCTGTGCCGGCGTATAGACGGCAGCAATGGCCGGCGAGATGGCGGGGCCCACAGCCGGGAATATAGTGAGGCCTGCGGGCTGGTCGCTTGGTGGCGGGGCGCTTTGGTGTTGCATCAAGGGGACAGGCTGTGGCACGACCGGGCTGGCGCTGAGAAGCTGCCGATCTTCAAGCAACTCGAGGCAGAGGGTCGATCGATGTAGGAAAGGCTGTCTCATGCGATGATAACGCGGCATAGATGAATACTCCTTCTTGGGTCAGACGGCATCGGCCCCAGGCGGGCAAATGGACACAGTCGTTGTGCTTAACCAAGCAAGATCGCGTCAAGGGGAGGACGCGAGGGTGGGACAGCATGGGCCCTTGAGTCGGCAGCCAGCCGATCCGAGGGCTCGGGCAGACAAGTGCGCACTCAGGCGCGGCTGGCCAGGGTCGCAGGCTTGCGGCGGCGGTAGGCATACCCCGCCAGGATCAAACTCGCTCCTAGCGCCAACGCCGCTCCGGACGGCTCGGGCACGGTCGAGGCCTGAGCGGTTCCAATGACGCCCAACGAATAGTCCCAGTTCCCCGGCCCCTCTAACGACGCGGTGGGCGTGAAGAAATCGCCCGTGAAGGTGCTCGAGAAGAAGGAATTGCCATCATTACCCGCAGGGTTCCCAATAGCGTTGGCTCCGCTCGTGGTGGAAACGTTCCAATAGGAATTGACCAAGCCATCGGTATCCGGGGCGACCGAAAGCCAATACGTTCCGGCACCGAGAGTGACGCTCAGCCCGTTGACCTGGTTCGTATATTCCGAAGCAGGGAAGGGGGCAAAGACGCTGGACGTCCTGCCGGTGGGCGTAATCACGTCAGCGCCGTCGCCGCTGGCCAGCAGGGTACCGCCGTTGCCTGCGCTGACGCCCGAACGGATCTCCCAGGAGGCCGTAGTGGTGTTGGGGGGGGAGAAAAGTGGGTTCAGAACGTCATTGGAGAAAACGCTGGTGATGGTCCAGGTGGTCCCGGCCGGGACGATGAAGTTTTCATAGATCCGACCGTCAATGCCACCCGAGGAACTCGACGTCTGGTTGCTAAAGGCGTCCCGGTTATCGAGGTCCCCGTTATACCATAGAATCCCGGCCCGGGCCGGCGGACCGCAGAAGAGGATCCAGGTGAGCAGCAGGCCGGCGAGGAGTTGCTGCCGTTTGGTTGCGATTACAGTCATTTTGCCCTCCCATTAGAATGGAAAACACCCGACTCCCGGGAAGCCGGGACACCGAGAATTAAAGCATTAGCTCGCTGGTTGCGGTTCGCGGTACTCGCGTACGTTCTTCCTGGTAGGCTCTATGGCCGGCACACCCGCCGCAACTCCGTGCGACGCCTTTGATCTTCGTTGCTTCGGTCCGTATCTCTCGGGACACTCCGGCGACTTTTCCTCCACCAAGGGGTGTGGGCTGGGAGACTACCTGCCACCGCCCAGCACACAGTGTTGCCCTTTCCTTCCCGTGCCTAGGCGTGCTGCAAAGCAGGGGAGGGCGCGGCAGACTCTTCACTCCTTCGGGGCCGGTGGGTGAAAAGACAAACGCCTGTCGGCTGCAGGTGCGCAGCCTCTTCCGCTCGGTCATCTTTCCGGATAGACAATGGCGTGTCTTCAGGATAGCGAGTCCAGCGCCCAGATCTTGCCTCAGCATCCCATTTTGACCAGTTTAACTGCGGTTCGATCTTTACGGGTCCCTTACCTGTTGTCAAGCTATTTTTCCCAAATGCGTCCCCTACGGCCTCGCCAGAGCCATGTTCTGCTCCAATTATCGTCACCTGGTTTAGGATGTTCTTTACCTGCGTCTGGTCTCCGTTGCTGTTGTACGTGTAGGCCGTAATGTCGTTGGTCTCGTCGGTGTACTTGGTCAAAAAGAAAAGACGACAGCGACGGGGTCGGAGACTGTCGCGTGACAGAGACCCGCGCCGAGCGCGGCCGCGCCGAGCGCAAAGCCGCGCCGAGCGCAGGCCACGCGCTGGTTGCAGAAGGCCTGGATGTTTGATAGCCTGCCTTGATTGGCAAGAAAGTCCCAGGAGCGTCGGTCGTCAGGGCCCGAAGCGGGATCGAGGGGACGGCCGGTCGCTGACGCTCCCGGCTTTTGTGGAAGCAGGTGTTTCGCCGAACTACTGGCAGGAGGAAATGAGATGATTCGCAAATTGCTTGCTGTGGGCGTGCTCGCAACGGTTGGAGTGGCATGTTTTGCGGCCTTTTCGCGTTCAGACGTGAAATTCGCCACCGCGCCTGCGGAAAAGGCGCCGCCCTATGTCCACGTTGTTGTCTTCTATCTGAACAAGGATGCTCCCAAGGAGGAAGCGGACGCACTGGTGGCCGATGCCCATGAACTGCTCCAGGGGATTCCGACCGTCCGAGAACTCCGAGCCGGCAAGCCCGCGGATATGGCAAGTCCCGGACTGTCGAAGAAGGACTACGCGGCTGCGCTGTGCGTGCTCTTCGATGACGCCGACGGACTGAACACGTACCTCAAGCACCCGATGCATTTGAAGTACGTGGAGAAACACATGAAACACGTCGATAGGGAGAAACTGCTGGTGTTCGATTTCGTGAATCAGAAGCCCACCAGTAAACACCCTGTGAAGGAAAAGCTCTCTAAATAAACAAGGGCGCCTAAGTTCGAGTTTCGCAGATTTTGAAGGGTTGGCGGAGTGAATTGTTGAGGAAGGAAAACAAAAGCGGCGGAAAAGCGCCGCAGTCCAGAGAAGTCACTTTGGGAGTGCGGCGCTTTTCCGCCGCTTATGTTTCCTCTATTTTGCCCCGAACCAACTCAGGCTCCATGGAACCCACCTGTTCACGGGCGGGAGGATGCAAATGCTGAAACTGCTGGGCATCTTGACTGTAGCCGTCGGTCTGGCGACGTGTCCTGACTCTTCCAAGGAGGAAGCACTCGATCTCTTCAACGGCAAGGATTTGACCGGTTGGGTTGTCGAAGGCCCCAAGGAATACAAGGACAAAGAGGGCAAGAAGCAGCCTATGTGGACCGTGCACGATGGCATCCTCACCTGCGCGGGCAAAGCGTTCGGTTTTCTCCGTTACGAAAAGCGCCAGTTTGCCGACTTCGCCTTGCACGTCGAATACCGCCTGGCGGCGAACGGCAACAGCGGCATTGGCATCCGCACCGGCCCATTCGATCCGGCGCGCTCGCGGGAGACTCGGCCTTCGTATTTCTGCTACGAAGTGCAGCTCCTGGACGACGCGGGGAAGCCGCCCAACAAGTACAGCAGCGGCTCCTTGTATCGTTACGTGGCTCCACTGGCGAATCCGGTGAAACCGACGCTGGAATGGAATGCGCTCGACGTGGAATGCCGGGGGCCGCGCATCCATGTTAGAATCAATGGCCAGGACGTGCTCGATGTGGACCAGAGCACGATGAAGGATCTCAAGAACAAACCGCTAAAGGGCTCGATCTGCTTGCAAAGCCACACCAACAAGGTGGAATTTCGCAGCGTGCGCATTCGTGAGCTGACCGATTCGGCCGGCAAGCAGTGAGCCTTGTGATGAAAGTCGAAGCAATGAGCGACACCGAAAAACCGCAGGAATCACCGGCTCCGAGCGTTCAGGAGCGGACACAGGCGCTGAGACTCCGGATGGAAACGCGTGCCGAGGCCGCCATGCAACAGCCCAAGCTGGAGCCGCCGCCCAACTTGACGGATGAGCAGGTCTTGGGAGCCGGTCCGCGGCTGCGCGACCTCGACGCCCAGATCGAGCGGGAGCTGCAGGAAGCGATGGGCGGCATCAGCGACAAGGAACTTTACGGCGAACCCGCCCAACAAAAGGGCAAGCCTCCGCCAAGCTCCGAGCCGGGCAAGAAGAAGGCCAAGGTGATCGCCGTGCATGGTACGGATGTCTTCCTCGATGTGCCGGGAGGCCGCAGCCAGGGCGTGCTGCCCATGCTCCAGTTTGCCGAGGGGCCGCCAGCCATTGGCACCGAGGTGGAAATCAGCATCGAAGGCTACGATCCTGCCAACGGCCTGCTGATCCTGTCGCGCAGGGGAGCGGCCACGGTGGCGAACTGGTCGAGCGTCGCGGTCGACATGATCGTCGAGGCGCGCGTGACGGCTACCAACAAGGGTGGGCTTTCCGTCGACGTCAACGGCATTCGCGGCTTCATGCCGATCAGCCAGATCGACCTGTACCGCGTCGAGGACCTGGAGCAGTTCGTCAATCAGCGGCTGCGCTGCATGGTTGCGGAAGTGAATCCGGAGGAACGCAACCTCGTCGTCAGCAGGCGCGCGCTTTTGGAGAAAGAGCGCGAACTAGCTCGCGAGAAGCTCTGGGCAGAATTGGCGGAAGGACAGATCCGGGAGGGGGTCGTCCGCTCGGTTCTCGACTTTGGGGCTTTCGTGGATCTTGGCGGCGTGGACGGGCTGCTGCACATCAGCCAAATGAGTTGGGCGCGCGTGGATGACGCGAATCGAATCGTGCAGCCGGGGCAAACCGTGAAGGTGGTGGTGCTCAAGATCGACCACGAAACGCGCAAGGTCGGCCTTGGACTCAGGCAGCTCACGGCGAGCCCCTGGGAGCAAGCCGACACGAATTACCCGATGCATGCCGTCGTCAAAGGCAAGGTGACCAGGCTCATGGAGTTCGGAGCGTTCGTGGAGCTGGAGCCCGGAATCGAAGGCCTGGTGCATGTGTCGGAGCTGGCGCCGCAGCGCGTGCGCCGGCCCAGCGATGTGGTGCAGCCTGGGCAAGAAGTGCAGGTCATGGTGCTGGGTGTGGATCGCAATCAGAAGCGGATTTCGCTGTCGCTGAAGGCAGTCACGGCCAAGGAAGCCGAGGCCGCCGAGGAAGAAGGAGAAGAAGTCGAAGTCCACCCACAGCGGCCGCGGATGACGCCACTGCGTGGCGGTCTGGGCGAGCATTAAAGGCTCCAACTGCCCCTTGTTTTCGGTTGAATAGTCTCAATATGATTTTGGGCTACTGAAGGCTGATAACGTGATTGCTGAGCCTCTCGTAGCCATCGTCGGTAATCAGGTAGTTGTTCTCGATGCGGATGCCGCCCACGCCGGAGATATAGAGGCCTGGCTCCAGCGTGACGACATCGCCCGCCAACAGTGATTCGGTCGCATGACGAACGATAAAGGGGGCTTCCGGATGGGTAAGGCCCAGGCCGTGGCCGGCATGATGCGGGAAATGCTGGGCGACTCCTGCCTTGTCGAAGGCATCGCGAACTGCCTGGTAGACGGTCAGGCAAGGAGCTGCCGCACGCAGCTCTTTCTCGCCTGCGGCCATCGCCTCCTTGCAAAGAGAGGCCAGCCGCTGCTGGTCGGCGCTTGGCGTTTTGCCCACGACGAGCGTATTCGTGAAATCGCTGCGATAACCGGCAATCACTACGGAAAAATCCAGGATTAGCATCTCTCCTGGCTCGATCACGTGGCCCGTCGGCGGCCCACCTTTGCGCTCTGGTCCAGGCGACACGGCGAAGTCACCATAGACCACGACGGCTTGCCCAGCCGCCTGGATGCAGGCGGTGTTGATGCCGCAATAGACGTCCAGCTCCTTCATGCCCGGCTTGACGTTGGCACGCGCCCAGGCATGGCCGGCCTCGGTGGCACGCATGCAGCGGCGCAGCAGGGCCATTTCGTCGGGGTACTTCCGGCGACGCATGGCCGCCAAGGTGTTGATGACGAAAGAAGCGTAGGGATCGCCGACGCGATCGTGGAAGCGTAGCCCGCTGCCGCCTGGATTCACGCGATCCAGTGCCGCTAGCTGCCGGGGACCGTGGGCCGGCGCTTGGCCGTCGTACCAGTTCACGACGCGGCGTTCATCGACCTGGGCCTCCTCGACCGACTTCGGCAAGCGGTTGTCGTGAATGAGCGTGGTGTGGCCGTCCTTGCGCAGGATCAGGAAACCGCCGAAGCCCGCGCCCAGGCTGAAAGGATCGACGTGGAAATTGGCCAGGTACATCAGGTGGATAGGATCGGCCAGGCGGAGATGGTCGCTATCCGGTTTGGGATCGAGTTCCTGCCAGAACCGTAGCCTGCGCTCTCGACAACCTTCAGCGCTGAGCATGAATTCTCCCTCGCAAAAGGATCACCCTTCAGTTTTGTAATAAACAATGTCGATGGCGAGTGCAGCAGCAAGCAGGAGCATCTTGGCGATCGGCTGGTCTTCGAGGTCGTCGTCGATCGTGACGACATAGATGCCGGCATGCGTCAGCAGTCCCAGCCCCGGCCAGGCTCGCTTGACGTTGCCCAGTTCGCGGCCATCGGGCGTTTCGAACGCGAAATTCCGGGCAAGCCAATCTCCCTTGATCTCGGCAAACAGCTCGTTGTGATAGTCGTACACGCCGAAACTGCCGCCCCAGGAGATCCTATTTTGAAAATACCCCATCAGGCGGTCGTCGGCATCGTAGACGTTGACGCGTTGCTGTCCAAAGCCCGCAGGTCGATGGATTGTGAATACCAGGGATTCGTCCGTGCTCTCAAAAACCTCGATGCTCACGGACGCAAACCGCCTCTTGATTACCCAGCGGAGCATTCTTGCCAGGCCACCCAGTTCCTCCCGCGCCACGCCAACCTGCTCGCGTGTCTCCGCGTCGAGAATGTCGTAGGTAATCGACTTCCTGAACAAAGCAAACTGCTCCTTTACCAAGAAACGTTGCAGTTCCAGCATGCCTCCCCCTCGACTGGTCGACGCTCCCCAGGCTCCTTGCCGATCATGGTATTGAATGAAGGCGAACAGACCGGGTCAACAGGCGGGCGGGCCGGTCTCTTGCCGGTACTCGGCAGGTGTGTAAGAATCACGTAGTCCCAACCTGCTGCGGGCGGATCGGAGTTGACGTTGTCTATTTCCCTGGTCGATAAACGCGAGACACGCATCCGGCGCATGTTCGGCGCCATCGCGCCGAGCTACGACCTTCTCAACCACTTGCTGAGCCTGAATATCGACACGTACTGGCGGCGCAAAACAACCCAGCTCGTGCCGCCGGAAAAGGAGGGCGCCATCCTCGATCTCTGCACCGGGACGGGGGACCTGGCCCTCGCCTACGACCGAGCCGCCATTGGCCGGCTGCCCATCGTTGGGGCCGACTTCTGCCATGAAATGCTCGTCCGGGCGTGCAGGAAGACGGAAAAACGGCAGGCATCCAACCGGGTCCGCTACCTGGAGGCGGACGCCCAACGGCTGCCGTTCATGGACGGCCGCTTTCAGATCGCGACCGTGGCCTTCGGACTGCGCAACGTCACCGACACCGACCGCGGCATGGCCGAGATGGTTCGCGTCACCCGCCCCGGCGGCCGCGTGGCAATCCTCGAATTCTCCCAGCCGCGCCACTGGTTCTTCGGCCGCTGCTACCGCTTTTATTTTCGTCGCATCTTGCCGTGGCTCGGGCAGATCATCTCGCGCAGCGAAGACAACGCTTATCGCTACCTGCCCGCCAGCGTCATGGAATTTCCCGATGGCGAAGCCCTTGCCAAGCGGATGCGTCAGCACGGCCTTGTCGATGTGCGTTTCTACCCAATGACGCTCGGCATTGCCACACTCTATGTCGGTGTAAAGCCAGGCGAAGTTGACAAGGTGGCCGGATGACGGGAGATCGACAATTGCATTGGGAGGAGAGGAGGAAATGACCCAGTCGAGCGACAAATCGTCATCCCGTCATCTTCTGGTTCGGGCGGCGCGCGGCGAGCCGGTCGAGCGTCCGCCGGTCTGGGCGATGCGCCAGGCAGGACGCTGGGACCCTGAATTTAGCAAACTCCGCGCCGGGTTATCGTTCTACGAGTTCTCCGAAAATGTCGAGCTGGCCGCGCGTGCGTCTCTCCTGCCGCGCCGCTTCGGCGTCGACGCCATTATTCTCTTCTACGACATCACAACGCTGGCCGTGGCCATGGGGCTGCCGTTCGTGCTGCGGCCGGACCAGGGGCCTGTGCCCGATCGGCCGGTGCGCACGCACGCCGACCTCGAGCGTCTTCAGGCTATCCCCGATCCGCAGCGCTTCGAGCACATCACCCTGCTCTTGCAAAAAGTGAAGCACGAATTGCACGGCGAATTGCCCGTCATCGTTTTCGCCGGGGCGCCCTTCACCCTGGCCACCTACTGCATTGGCACGGGCAAGAACATGGAGGCTACGCGCCGCTTCGCCCGCGAGCAACCTGCCGTATGGGAGGGCCTGCTCGAGCGACTCCGCGTCGCCACGATTCACTTTCTCCGTTCGCTGTGCACTGCCGGTGCCGACGTCTACCAGCTCTTCGATTCCTGGGCCGGCCTGCTGAATCTGCAGGAGTATCAGCAATGGGCCCAAGCGCACCACGAAGCCATTTTCCATGCCGTTGCCCCGGTGCCACGCATCCTCTTTGTGAAGGAATGCCCATTCCTGGATCAGATGGCTGCTTCCGGCGCGGATGTCATCAGCCTGGGCCGCCGCCACGATTTGGCAGCCGCACGCCGGCAATATCCCAACCTGGTATTTCAGGGGAACGTGGACGAAGAATTGCTACGAGCCGGCACGCCGGAGCAAGTCGCGGAAGCGACCCGGCGCTGCGTATTGGCCGGCGGCGGCCATCGTCACATCGTCAATCTGAACCACGGCGTGGATCGCAGCACGCCGGTGGCGAATTTTGAAGCATTTATCCGGGCGGCCAAGACATTAGGGGTGAGGGGTGAGGGGTGAGGGGCGCGGCTCGGAATCGCCCGGTCATACTGCCTCGGGGAGCGGCCCCCCTCGCCCCCGTATTCGGGGGAGAGGGGTTGGGGGAGAGGGGGTTCGCCTTGGAATCGCTCACTGTCCTGCAGCTTCGCCCCCTAACTCTCGAACGTCCGTTCAACCCCCAAGCAACTCGCTCAACCGCTCCTCCAATTCCGCTCGCGACAGCGATCGAATAAGAAAGCGCTTGTCGCGCGCTGTGGTTCCGCTCAGCAACTCCACCTGCGAACGCTTCACTCTCAGAAGCTCGCGCAGCAGGTCGACCAACGCGCGGTTCGCCCGGCCATCTTCGGGCGGCGCCAGCACCGCAATCTTGAGCGCGCCGGCATACTCTCCCAGAACGCCGGCCTTGCGGGCGCCAGGCTGCGCCCGCACCGGCAAGACCAGGCCCTCCGCGTGGTCGCTGATCGCAATCATTCGCCTTCCTCTTCGAACAACGCCGTGCCGATCCGCACCAAGGTGGCTCCCTCTTCGATGGCCACTTCGAAGTCGTTGGTCATCCCCATCGAAAGCTGGTGCATCACGCTCTCGGTGCCCAGCTCCGCGCGCAGTCGATCGCGCAGCGCGCGCAAGGCCGCAAACGTCGGCCGGCATTTCTCCGGATCGGGTTCCCATGCCGCCATGGTCATCAGGCCCGTGACGCGGGCGTGTTGCAGCTCCACGATCCTGCCCGCCAATCCCGGCACTTCGTTGGCTTCGAAGCCATGTTTACTGGCTTCGTGGCTGAGATTCACTTCCAACAAGACAGGTATCGACTTCTGCCGCTTGGCCGCCTCTTGCTCCAGCGTTTCCAGCAAACGCATGCTATCTACCGAGTGAATAAGCTGAACCAATGGCAAAGTGCGTTCCGCCTTATTGCGTTGCAGATGCCCGATGAGATGCCAGCGAATGGTACTCGGAAGGTCCGCAGCCTTTTTCCAAAGCTCCTGGGGCCGGCTCTCGCCCAGGTCGATGACCCCCAGTTCGGGCAGCAGGCCAGCGACCTCCGAGGAGACCGTTTTCGTGACGGCCACCAGCGTCACCTCGGCACGCGCGCGGCCGGCCCGCCGGCAGGCGGCTTCGATACGGGCTTCGACCTGCGCCAGTCGATTCGCCAGTCGTTTGCTGCGCTCGCTGTCGATCATCTGCAAGGTTCTTTCTGGCCCTGCCTAAAAGATCGCGGCCAACCGATTTGCTTGCCTGGTTGCATCACCGGGCCGGCACTCGCTAAGATAGCGACCTTCGTGCAAAGTTGAAAGGAAGGGCACTCATGGCAGAGATTCGGGCGTTCCGGGCTTACCGCTACGATCTGGGGCACGTCGGCGCCCTGAGCGATGTGATCGCGCCGCCCTACGACGTCATCGACGCTTCCTTGCAACAAGCACTCTACGCCCGCAGTCCGTACAACGTCATTCGCTTGATCCTGAACAAGGAAGGGCCGACCGATACCGAGAACGACAATCGCTACACGCGTGCCGCCCGCATCCTTCGCGACTGGCAGCGCGAGCGCATCCTCAAGCAAGATTCGAGCCGTTCTCTCTACGTCTACCACCAGACCTTCGAAGTGGAGGGACAGCGCCACACCCGCCGCGGCTTTCTCGCTCGCGTCCGCCTGGAGCCCTTGGGCGCCGGGAGGATTTATGCCCATGAAGAGACGATGCCGGGGCCCAAAGCAGACCGCCTCCGGCTCTTTCACGCAACGGGCATGAACCTGAGTCCGATCTTCGGCCTATATCCCGATGAGACTGGCCAGGTTCAAGAAATGCTCGATCACGCCGTGGGCCGATCGTTGCCGCTCGAGGCGACAGACCATCTTGGCGTTGTCAGCAAGCTCTGGCCAGTGACCGACCAGCAGGCCGTGAGCGCCGTGACCGGCCTCATGGGTCCCATGCCCGTATTCATCGCGGACGGCCATCACCGTTACGAGACGGCCCTGCGCTACCTGGAAGAATGCAAGGCAGCCGGCGAAGCCGGCGACCCGGAAGCCGCCCCCAACTTTGTGCTGATGATGCTCGTGAGCATGAACGACCCGGGCCTGGTCATCCTGCCGACCCACCGGCTCGTCTCCGGCATTGGCGACATGTCGGCCGACCGGCTACGCACCCTGCTCGGCCCACATTTCGAGCTGGAGACGATTGGCAAGGGCGCGCAAGGTGCCCGCGACACCTGGGAGCTGATCCAGGCCGACGGCAGCCAGGACCTGCTCGGTTTCGGCACGAGCGCCGACGGCCTCTGGCAAACCGGCCGCTTCCGTTCGCCCCAACTGATGGCGGAATTAGCCCCGGAGCACAGCGAATCATGGCGCGGCCTGGCCGTCAGCGTGCTGCACGTGCTGGTGCTGGGCCGACTGCTCCCACAAGCCGACAGCCAACCCACGTGCCGCTACGTGCACCTACTCCGCGAAGCGCTCGACGCCTCGGCCGCCAAGGAATGCCAGCTCGCAGTCCTGGTGCCGCCCGCGACAATGGAGCATGTGGAAGACATCGCAGGCAATCTGGAAAAGATGCCGCCCAAGTCAACGTATTTTTATCCGAAGTTACTCAGTGGGTTGGTATTCAATCCGTTGAAGGGGAGCTGACGGCTCGCCGGTTTTCGGCAGAGCAAATGGCGGAATCGGAAAATGTCATGTCATGTTATGTCATGTAAAAGGGGGGGTAGCCAGACTGCTTGTCTGACAAATGAGCGCATTCCGCAAGTGATTCAGATACAAAGGATTACATCGCAAGTCCGACTTTTGCTCAATGGCAGTTCCGCCTGCCAAATGTCATGTGAACACAAGTACACATTTCCAAGGATTTCAAATCCCTGGCTTAGCCCAAAATCAGGACTTGAGTGCGGTCGACGGCAGCCAGGACCTGCTCGGCGCCGGCACCAGCGCCGAGGGCCTCTGGCAAACTGGCTGCTTCCGCTCGCCCCAGCTCCTGGCTGAATTAGCGCCGGAGCGCAGCGAATCATGTCGTGGCCTGGCCGTCAGCGTGCTGCACGTACTGGTGCTGGGCAAACTGCTCTCCCAAGCCATCAGCCAACCCATGTGCCGCTACGTGCACCTGCTCCGCGAAGCGATCGACGCCTCGGCCGCCAACGAATGCCAGCTCGCCGTCCTGGTGCCGCCCGCGACGATGGAGCATGTGGAAGACATCGCAGGCAATCTGGAAAAGATGCCGCCAAAATCGACGTACTTTTATCCGAAGTTGCTGAGTGGGTTGGTGTTTAATCCGTTGAAGAGCAGCTAGCGCGATCGCACTTCTCCGGGCACTCGTACTCGTGGAAATGAGAAGTGACAGAGTTGCCCATGTCTGATATATTTGGCTTTCATTCCGAGTCTGATTCTATCTTGGAGTGGTCGGCGTCAATTGCGATCTTGAGACACTCGTAATGCAGGCAGCGCGGCCAACATGAGCAAGACCTGGCCCAAGGTCATTCGTGATCCCGTTCACAACATCATTCCGTTCGAGAATACCGACTGTGATCGTCTCCTTCTTGGTTTGATCAACACCAAAGAATTCCAGCGGCTTCGAAGGATCAAACAGCTTGGCCTGTGTGAAATGGTCTTCCCTGGAGCGAACCACAGCAGATTCGCGCATTCGATCGGGGTAATGCACACGGCGCGGATGTTCCTGGAGCGAGTCGAGCGAATCACCGGTCGCAAGTTGGACGCGGAGCAACAAATTCTGGTCCTCACTGCGGCCCTTCTCCACGACGTCGGCCACGGGCCGTTCTCCCACGCTTTTGAGAAGGTGACGAAGAAGAGCCATGAGATATACACGCTGAGGATTATCGAGGATCCAGACACGGAAGTTCATGCGCGCCTAAGCGAAGTGGACGGTGGTTGGGCTCAGAAGCTCCCGAAACTACTGTCAACTTTTTTCGACAAAGGTCAGGAAGACAGCGACGGCCCCACTTCTGCGGACAAGCAGCAGGTGCCAAGTTACCTCAGCCGCATCGTCTCGAGTCAACTGGACGCGGACAGGTTCGATTACCTGATTCGGGACAGCCACGCAACGGGAACCGATTATGGAAATTTCGATCTTCGTTGGCTGGTTCAGCACCTTTTCTTGAACGAAGAGAAGGGCCGGTTCTACTTGAGTGCCAAGGCTAGGTCAGCGGCCGAAGCTTACGTCTTTGCGCGCTACCACATGTACCGCACAGTCTACTTTCATAAAACAGTTCGAGCAGCAGAGGTCATGCTTCGGCTGGCTTTCCAGCGGTACAAAGAGTTGCTGGAGAGAGCGGGTAGCGCAGAAACGGGACGACCGCAAGTGCCGGACGCACATCCAGCGCTGGCCAAGGCGTTCGCCGGGGAACCGACACTGGCTCAGTATCTGCTCCTCGATGATTATGCTGTGACCGAGTTCCTCAAGTGCTGCGGGGAGAGCACCGATCCGTGCCTTGGGCAGCTTGGAAGCGGCTTGGTGCATCGCAGGCTCTTCAAAGCGGTAGACACCGCGGACGCGCGGATAGAGGATTTGCTCAGTTTTTCGAAACTCGCTGGAGAAAGGGTTAAGGAACTGAGGCTTGATCCCGCCTACGCTTTCGTTGAGGACACGCCAGCCGATACGCCATACAAGCCCTACGACCCCGAGGCGGATGAGCCCATCACGCAGATTTACGTTGAAAACGCGCTGGGCAAGCAGGTGGAGCTTAGCACCTTGTCGGGAGCCGTGGCAACCCTTACAAAGAACTATACCTTTGTGCGCTATTACTTCCCCGAGTCGATCCGGGATGAAATCGACAAGGTAGCCGGTAGCACGCTACGGAAGGGAAAGTCATGAAGACGGAAAAATTTCGTTATCTCGCGGGAATTGTTGCAGCTCATCCCGGGCGGAAGGTGGTTGGACGAACCCGGCTCCAAAAGACAGTGAAGCTGCTTCAGCGCTTAGGCTTACCAACGGATTACGACTACATGAACTATTTCTACGGCCCATACAGTGCCGGAGTTCAGTCTGACATCGGTCTGCTTGAGCGGCTTGGCGCTATTTCGGAAGTCCAACATAGCGGCCAGGATGACTCGACGTACTACGTGATCCGGGCTGAGCCGAATATGGACCTGCCCCAATTGAAGCCGTTCCAGAAATACATCGATCTCATGGACGACACTGATCCCGTCGTTCTGGAACTGGCCGCGACCTACGATTCCTACCGCGAGATGGGCGTCGACCATGACGAGGCACTGCAGCGACTTCGGGCGAAGAAGGGTGGCAAATGCAAGGAAGGGCGAGAGGAGCAAGCCTTGAAACTGCTGGAGAGGTTGGGGCTTCCATTCAACTAATGCAAACGCATTAAAACGAGCTGCCAACTCTTTTCTGTTCTTGGCCACTAGGTGGTTAGTTGGCAAATCTTCCGTAAGAGACATCGCCTGAGATAGATCCCTGCTGGTAGCTCGGGGAACCGCGGCATGCTCTGGTCGCAATGCCAGGTGTGGCATTTACGAGAAGGCGTGTCTTCTGCACGCAGGGTAACACCCATAGGTACGCAGAGGAATCGGGATGTCAAAGGGCGCCTCAAAACCAGCCACCTGTGGGCGCCTCAAAACCAGCCAGTGTTTCGTTGCTTCTGAGCCACGTGTAAATCCTACGACAACAGAACTTTTTCACCACAGCGCAAGAGTTC
>Ga0116219_10000206_pt1 | contig 62299 bp, 50 predicted proteins | sample Sb_taG_4_FD_91019 | JGI IMG/M metagenome (GOLD analysis project Ga0116219, IMG submission 91019) | Peat soil microbial communities from Weissenstadt, Germany - Sb_50d_6_BS metaG | ecosystem: Environmental > Terrestrial > Soil > Wetlands > Peat | place: Germany: Weissenstadt | collected 2010-09-21 | reverse complement strand
CTCATAACCCAGAGGTCGCAGGTTCAAATCCTGCCCCCGCTACCAAGGTCAGAGGCCGGTTCTCGAACAGAGAACCGGCCTCTTGCATGAGGTTTGTAAACGGATTTGTAAACGTCCCGCTCAGGCTGCCGCGCCCTCGCCTTCGTCGGCTGAGCTGACTCCGGTCCCGTCGGTGCCCATCTCGACCGAGGCGAGCGACCCGCCGATGATCAGTTCGGCGAGCGTGTTCGCAACCTGGCGGTCAGCTTCAAGGTCGGTCTCAACGTACTGCCGCATGGTGAAGGCTACGTCCGAGTGGCCGACGCGCTCGCTGAGCGCCTTCCAGTCGATTTTCGCGTTGCGGCCCGCCGTGAGGTAGCTGCGCCGTACGTCGTGTAGGTCGATCTCCGGCAGCCCGGCTGATTGAGCCAGTCGCTTGAACCGGCGGGTGATCGTGTCCGGGTGCGGCGGCTTGCCGTTCTCCCAGCAGAACAGCAGACCGGAGTCGTGATAGTCGGGCCCGAACTCTGCGCGTTCCCGGTCGAGCATCTCGATGTGCGACCGGAGGACGGCCAGGGTGAACGGGTCGAGCGCCAGGACGTGCTGAGCGTTCGCGGTCTTGCCGTCTGATTCGATCACCTTGCCGTCCACCACGACGCGGGTCACGTCGATGATCAGCGTTCCGGCGTCGAGGTCGAGCAGGTCTCGGTGTGCGCCCGCCAGTTCGCACCGTCGCATGCCCGAGGTGGCTTCCAGCACCCACAGCGCGAAGAATCGGTCGGAGCGTGCGCGTTGGAGGAACGTCCGGAGCTGGGTGACCGTCCAGAACCTGCGGCTCTTGCGCGGCACGCGCGGAGGGTGTGCGTCGCTGACGACGTTTCGTTTCGCCCAGCCCCAGACTGTGAAGTCCTCCCACGCGCGGTGGAGCATCCGGTGAGTGTTCACGACTGTCTTGGGCTCCAGGCCCGGCGCAATGGCCGGGCGGGAGGCTTGGGCGTCGGCCGCCGCGCGACCCAGTTTCTTCGTCTTGACCGGCTGGCCGACAAGAGGGTCGTTCTCCTCGTGCTCGCGGTAGCACCGCACGGCGTCGTAGCGGTAGGGCCGGCACGGCATCACGCGGCCGTCTTGGCCGAGTCGGCGAACGTGGACCACTTCGGCAGCGCGCTTGGGCTTTGGCTTCGCTTTGACGCGCCCCTCAGCGAGCAGTTTCTTGTACAGCGCATCGCAAACTTCCCCGCTGACGTCCTGGACGTCACGCTCGCCGATGTACGGGACCACGTAGTACGCCGTATGCTGGGCCCGGCGAGTTCAGGACATGGCCATGGCGGTGGCAGACTCAGGCGCTGTCCGGTGTTGGGCTCGTGGATAGTCGTCTGAATGACCGCCGCTAGAAGGCGGCGAGGGTCTCGTTGAGGATGGAGACAGCTGAGTGCTCGGTTAGGTCCAGCCGCTGGGCGACGGCGTCGTGCCAGAGGGTCTGAAGGGCGTCGCAGAGTTGCTGGCGCATTTCGTTGGTGACGTGGTTGTAGACGGCGTCCATGCCGGGCATGGCGTGGCCGCGGCGGTCCATCTGGATGACCTTGTGCAGGTTCGCGGCGTCGAGCCAGGTGGCGTGGGAGTGCCGGTCGTCGTGGGGCCTGAATTTGCCGGTCAGGTTCGGCCAGGTGGCCTCGCCCAGGTCGGCGGCCTTGGTTTCTTGTTGCCTTTGCGGATCGGGATGCCGGGCCAGGGTTCGGCGGTCCCGCAGCCTCGCGTACACGGGATAGGGGTCCTCGTGCATGGCGTAGTCGTAAGGGCTGAAAGCGACGGCGGGTCGGCCAACTACGGGCTGGGTCATCGCGCTACCCCATGATCTGGCCGGCTGCCTGCGCCAGCCGGTCGGCCATGTGCCCGTAAGTGTTGTAGCCGAGCCCGGCCTGCACCATCGCCCCGAAGTAGGCGAGCTCGAGCAGGCCGGCCGCCTGGCTCTCGCCTCCAGCCGCCGTCACGATCCGCTGATGGATCGCGGTGCCGATTCGCAGCCGCAGCTGGCGGACATCGGGCTCGCTGCCGAACAGGGCGGCCGTGCAGCCCGCGGCCAGCTCGGGCTCCTCAGAGACAAGCAGCGCAAGTTCGCGCAGCACGGTCACGACCCGTTTCTTCGGCGCGGCGGTGGCGTCCACCGGCGGCAGGGCCTGCAGCCGCCGCCAGAAGATCTCGCTGAGCAGGTGATCCTTGGACACGAAGTAGGTGTAGGCCGTCGCGGCTGCCACCTTGGCCCGCCGTGCCACGTCGCGGATGCTCAGTCCCTCATAACCGGTCTCGCGGATCTCGGCGATCCCGGCCTCGGTCAGCCGTCGCACGGTCTCGGCCTGCCGTGGCGTGAGCTGCCGTCTGGTCGCCTCGGTCAGCAAGTCGGACATGTGTCCAGACATTAGTCTGGTTTCAGGCGCGGCGCATGGTCAGGCGGACTCGTGCTGCCATACCGCGGCGAAGGGCTGCTTAAATGCGCGTTCGATCACGGTGGTCCGATGTGCACCCTGCCTGCCAGAATCGAAATGTAGGCTGAAGACGGGCACTGATGAGGAGGGTAATGACCAGAACAGCGTCGCGCCAGATTTCGCACGTTGAACCGTTAGGCCCGTCTCCACGGCTGGCCGGCCGATCACCGGTCATGCGCCGTACCCCGTCATTTACACCACCCACGGCGGTCGGCTTGCTCCGGAGCATCCGGATCCGGCACCAGTCGAGTACTGCCATCCCGGCTTGGTCTGGCTGGCCGGGAACGCCCACGCACCACCTCGCTGACCGCGAGCAGCACCCGTGACCTAGCGACTCGATCCGCGATGAGCCCGACTATTCCAACGCGAGTGGAAAGGTAACTGCGCCATGCCCGACCGTCGGGAAGCGTTACTCGCCTACTGGACCGCCCACCTCGAGGGTGTGCCCCACCTGCTTGAGCTGCCAGCGGATCGCCCCAGGCCCGCCGTTCGGACCTATGCGGGCGCACGCGAGCCCGTCGAGCTGGCGTCCGGGTTGGCGGACCGGCTGCTGTTGCTGGCTCGCGATGAGGGAGTCGCCCTGATCACGGTCCTGCTGGCCGGGCTGGCCGTGGTCGTGCGCAAGAGCAGCGGCCAGGAGGACTTCGTTATCTGCTCGCCTAGCGTGGCCGCGAATCCTGGTGCGGTCGGCGATCCGCAGGCGCGCGATGCGGCGCAGCGCGCCGTCGTGCCGTTGCGAGCCGATCTGACCGGCGACCCGACCGTTCGCGAATTGCTGTCCAGGCTGGACCAGACTCTCCGGGGCGCTCGCGAGCATCAGGGCCTTGCGCTAGATGAGCTGATCGAGGAGCTCGGACTGCGATCTGACGCGAGCACGACGCCGCTTGCCCAGGTGAGGCTCGCGCTGCCTGACGCCGCGCAAGCGGCTCAGCCAGCGCAAGCGCGGCCACGGGGCGCCGGCGATGCCGCCACCGCGCACGGCGATCTGGAGTTCGCCTTCACCGAATCGGCCCGGGGCCTTCTCGGTGAGGTCGTGTATTCCACCGACCTGTACGAGCGAGCGACGATCTGCCGCCTGATCGGCCATCTCGAGACGGTGCTTGGCGCTTTGGCCAGTGACGCGGCCGCGCGCGTATCTGCCGTGCCGATGCTGACCGAAGCCGAGCGACACCAGATTCTTGTCGAGTGGAACGACGTAGCGCGGCCGTACCCCAGCGCCTGCTTGTTCCGGATCTTCGAGGAGCGGGCCACGGACGCGGCAGGGAACGTCGCGCTCGTCTGCGGGACTGACCGTGTCACGTACGGCGAGCTCAATGCCCGCGCCAACCAGCTCGCTCACTACCTGAGCGCGCGCGGCGCGGGTGTCGGAACGCTCGTCGGCGTCTTCGCCGACCGCGGCATCGAGGCGGTCGTCGCCATGCTCGGCACGCTGAAGGCAGGCGGCGCGTACGTGCCCTTCGACACCAGCTACCCAGCGGACCGGCTGTCGTTCATGATCGAGGACACCAGAGCCCCCGTGGTGCTCACGCTGGCGCACCTGGCGGACCGGCTACCGCCGAGCGGCGCCACGGTTGTCCGCCTCGACGCTGATTGGGCCGAGATCTCCCGCCACTCGAACGCCAACCTGGATCACGTCATGAGCGCGGACGAACTCGCCTGCGTCATGTACACCTCTGGCTCTACCGGGCGGCCCAAGGGAGTCATGATCGAGCACCGGGGCATAGTGAATCTCCTGACCGCCGGTACCTACGCGCGCTTCGGCCCTGACCGGACGTTCCTGCAGTTCGTTCCGCTTTCTTTCGACGTCGCCAACTTCGAGATCTGGGGTGCCCTGCTGCACGGCGCCCGGCTCGTCATCGCTCCCCCTGGCCTGGTCGACCTTGGCCTACTCGCGCGCATCGTGGCCGACGAGCACGTCACGACGCTGTGGCTAACATCCCCGCTGTTTCATGAGATCGTCGACCACCACGCCGAGAAGATCTCCGGCGTCGACCAGTTGCTCACCGGCGGCGACGTCGTCTCGCTCGCGCACTTCAGCCGGATGCTCGCGCTGCCCGGGCGGCGCATGGTGACCAACTGCTACGGGCCGACGGAGACGACCACCTACTCGTGCACCTACGCCGAGCGCTCCGATCAGCACGCGACCGCGCAGGCACGGTACCGATTCCCGGCCGGGCGGCTACCTGTCGGCCGGCCCATCGCGAATACCAAGGTCTACATCCTCGATGAGCACGCCACCCCGGTCCCGGTGGGCGTCGAGGGAGATCTGTGGATCGGCGGCGCCGGCGTCGCGCGCGGTTACCTCAATCGCCCTGAGATCACCGCGGAGCGCTTCGTGCCAGACCCGTTCGACGCCGCTCCAGGAGCGCGCATGTACCGGACCGGCGACCGCGCCAGGTACCTGGCTAACGGCAACATCGACTTCCTTGGCCGAAGCGACCATCAGCTGAAGATACGCGGGATCAGAATCGAGCCGGGCGAGATCGAGGCCGCCCTGACATTGCATCCGCTCATCCGCGAATCGGCCGTCGTGGCGAGCGGAGAAGGCAATCTAAAACGCCTGATCGCTTATTTCTCGGCGAATAGTGACTCCAGCCCGCCGTCCAGCGAACTCAAGGACTACCTCGCGGCACTGATGCCCGCCCACATGATCCCGACGGCCTTCGTCTGCCTTAGCGCCCTGCCGCTGACGCCCAACGGGAAGGTGGATAGAACGGCACTGGCGGCCGCGGGGCTGGGGCGACCCGAGCCTGGCCAGCAGGATGCGACGCCGCCGACGGAGACGGAGATGCGCATCGCGGCGATGTGGCGGAAGGTTCTCCAGATCGAGCAAGTGGCCGCCGGTGACAATTTCTTCGAGCTAGGCGGAGACTCGCTCTTGGCACTCAGATTGCTGTCGCTGATGAGCTACGAATTCAGGACGAATATAGGCGTTCGCACGCTGTACGACCATCCGACGATCGCTGAACTCGGCCAATGGGTGGACAGCAGTACTAGCCAGTGAGCTGTATCAAGTTGTCGGCCACCCTTCTGAGGAAGGCATGCACCTCAGTCACCACGAAGCGCTCCGGGTCGAACTGGCAATCAAGATGGTACGTCCCGCCGTCCTGAGCGACGACCCCTAGACGTAGCGTCGAGAGGTTTCCCGGTATCGTCTGATCCTCATAACCGTGCGACGCGATTTCCTCAATATCAAACGGCAGGAAATTGATATCCACCTGCGACTGGCGATAGCGCACCGTGGCTTCTGGGTCACCGCATACTAGCGATATGTAATCCCACGGGGTGTCTTGGAACTCCAGCGTGGTGACCCATGCTCTCGTCGCGGCCTGGACCGCGTGACGCAGTGAGCCAAGTGACTTATCACGCACCCTGACCGGCACGGGACCCGCGAACCAGCCCTGGGTGTCAAGGAACCCGGAGCGCCTGCCGCTGACGCTCACCGCGAACGTGACGTCGTTCTCCCCGCCGGCCTCGCTGATGGCGCAGGCCACGCTACCGAGGATGAGCAAGAAAGGCGTCGTCCGCAGCGTGCCCGCGGCTGATCGCAAGGTGGCCGCCGACGCGGGCAGGTCACGGCGGATGACGTGCACGGAGCCACTTGGCCGTATCTCCTTGACGGAGAAGGGAAGCGCCGGAGCCCGAAACAAGGTGGTCCCGTCGAGGTACCGGCGCCAAAAATCGCGTGCCGCTGTCGGAATCTCTGGGGCGTCGACGGGGAATTGCTCGCGCTGCCAGTCCACCCAGTCCAGGTAACTCCCGTTCTGGCCGCCAGCCGGGCGATGGTTCCCTGCCATGATCTCGTCCCGGAAGAGCTGCAGGCTGCAGCCATCGCTGACGAGGTGATCGAAGACAGCGCACAGGCTGCGCCGCGGCCTGCCGAAGTCGTCAGGATGCTCGATGACGGCCACTTCCCACATGGGACCGCCTTGCCGAGGGAATGCCCGATGCGACATCCGAGCTGCGATCGCCTTGAGCTCGGCCGGGGAACCGGCGCTCATGACCCGCAATGGCAGATCCAGGCTGGAGGAGTAACCCACGTACCCGCCGTCGTCGAGCGAGGCGTCGGTGATCCTGAGCGCGCACTCGCGCTGGACCAGCGCTGTCAGCCGGTCCCTGATCTGATCCGCCGTCGTGTGCCCGCCGATGGCGAACAACGTTCCGATGTTGATGTTCTTCGAGCGGTCCTTGCGCTCCTCGTCGCGCCGCAGGCGGCCAAGTTGCTGCCAGGACAGGGTGCCGCGCTCGCTCGCCGTGCTAGTCACCCGGTATGCCTCCTTCGTCGTCCTGGCGGCGCTGCCAGTCAGCGGCGGGTCGTGCCGCGCGCTCGAGCGCCCGGCGATCGACCTTGCCGTTCGCCGTCAGCGGCAGCTCGGGCACGATGGCCCAGCGGCCCGGAAGCATGTAGGGGGGAAGCTGGGCAGACACGAATTCGACAAGGTCCGCGACGCTCAGGCCATCCCCACGGGGGATGCAGGCGGCGAGGATCTGCTTCGCGGCTGCGCCATCCCCGGACACCATGACGTGCGCGGCGGACACCGCTGGATGGCTCGTGAGCAGGCCGCGAACCTCGGCGAGCTCGACCCGGAATCCTCTGATCTTGACCTGATCGTCCCAGCGGCCGAGGAACTGGATCCGGCCCCTGCTATCGAGCCTGGACATGTCGCCAGTGCGATACAGGCGGGCGGCCACGTCCGGCGAGAATTCCCCGAACGCCCGGGCAGTCAGCTCCTCCTCGCCGAGATAGCCAGTGGCGAGGCCGTCACCGGCCGTGTACAGTTCCCCGACCGCCCCGGGCGGGACCAGGCGGTGTCGGCGGTCAAGCAGGTAGACCTGGGTGTTCGCGACCGGCGTGCCGATCGGCAGCGGATCTTCCGCCGCCGCCGCGTCCGCTATCGGGTGCACTGTGGTGAAGGTCGTGTTCTCCGTCGGGCCATATCCGTTGATGATCACCAGGTCGCGATGGCCGCCGAGTGCCTTTCTTACGTGCTCGGCCGAGACCACGTCTCCTCCGGTGAGCAGGTATCGCATCCCGGCCAGGTCGTTCACGGCGAACTCGCTGACCAGCCGGAACAGCCCCGCTGTCAGCCAGGCCACGGTGATCTCGCGCTCCGCTATGAATCGGCCGATGTCCGCGGCCGACGGCATGCCCGCGGGAAAGACCTCCACCGTGGCACCGGTCAGCAGAGCGCCCCACAGCTCCAGGGTGGAGGCGTCGAAAGAGAGCGGCGAGAGCCGGAGCATACGGTCCCCGCGTCCGAGCGGGGCATAGTCCCCGAGCCCGGCAACCAGGCGCAAGACGCCGCGATGCGGGACGGCCACTCCCTTCGGGCGTCCGGCCGAGCCTGAGGTGAATCCCACGTACGCTAGCCTGTCCGGCTCGCTAGGCAGCGGCGCGAGCCGCTGGGCGGACAGCCATGGCCAGGGTGCCACCGATGGCAGGTTCTGGCCGGCCGGCTCACCAGACCCGAACGGCTCACCGATCACGGCAGCGGGCCGCAGCGCCGACAAGATCTGCCGCATGCGGGCTGCCGGGGTGTCGGCCTCCACGGCAGCGTATGCCGCTCCCGCCCACACCACGCCGAGCGCTGCGACTACTTCTGCGATCGACCGCCCGGTCGTGATCAGGACTGTGCTGCCAGGAACCACACCGCTGTCGGCCAGCAGTCTCGCCTGCGCCGACCCGGCCGAAGCCAGTTCGGCGTAGCTGAGCGATCGTTCGCCCTCGCGGACGGCGACGGCGTCAGGCGCCTTGCCGGCCTGGGCGCGGAACTGCTCGTCGATGGACGTCAGCGCGTAGGGCCTGGCGGTCTGGTTGACCCGGGCGAGCACGCCGCGCCGCTCCGCGGACATGCAGCGGACCTCTTCCAGCCGGGCCTGAGGCGCGGTTGCCAGTTCCGCCGCCGCTGCTGCCACGTCGGCGGCGAACCCGGCGGCCTCCCTTTCCTGCCAGATCCCGGTGGCGTACTCCAGGCTCCCGGCGAAGGATGGCGTGCTCTGCCGGATGAACAGCTCCACGTCGAACTGCGCGCCGCCGCCGTGGGCTTCCTCGATCCTGATGTCAAGTCCGCCGGCCCGCACGCGCTCTGCGATCAGGCCGTCGTGCCTGCCGAATGCCGCTTGCACGAGAGGATGGCGGTCCACGACCGTGCCGGTGCCCGTCGCGGTGACGATCTCGTCGAATGGCAGCGCCGCGTTCTCCATGCTCAGCGCCAGCGACTGCTGGACGTGGGTCAGGTACTCAGCCACCGCCCGGCCATCGTCCACGTCAACGCGAACCGGCACGAGGTTGATCGTGACACCCACGAGCTTCGCGAGCTCTGGCGTCGGCCGGCCGGCCACCGGAGTCCCGATCAGCATGGTCGTGGCGTCGGCATAGCGGCTGAGGGTGAGGCCGTATGCCGCCAGCAAGAACGCCGTCGTGGTGATCCCCAGCGCTCTGGCCTGATCTTTGACCAGGCTACTGATGCTCGGCTCGAGGCCGAAGGGGATGCGCGCGCCGCCTGGCTCGGCGAATGCTGGCCGACGGTGGTCGGCTGGGAGCTCAAGCACCGTGGGCGCACCGTCGAGGTGGCGCCGCCAGAAGTGCGCCTGCCGGTCAAGCTCGCCGGCGGCGCGCATGAGATGCAGCCGGGCCTGGTGCGCTTCGGGCCGGACCGCCAGTTCCAGGTCAAGGCGCCGGCCGGCCGCGCCTGCGTCGTAGCGGTCGAAGATCTCCGCGAGTACCAGGCCGATCGCCCAGCCGTCCAGGAGCATGTGGTGGACGCCGAAAATGAGCGCTTGCCGCTCAGCGTCACCCCTGATCACCGTCAACCGGGCCGGCACCCTGTCGAGGTCGAAGGGCATGGACCCGAGTTCCGCGGCAGCCGCGCGGACGTGGCCTTCGAAATCCGTCGCAGCGAGGTCGCAGGCACGGAACTCGATGATCGGCGCGAACGAGTCAAGTACCCGCCGCTCAAGGCGGTCGCCGGCCTCGGTGATGACGGTGCGGAGCCCGTCGTGCCGCCGAAACGTCGCTTCTACCGCCGCCGTCAGCGTCCGCACGCTGAGCGGGCCGTTCATGAAGCAGATGAAGACCAGGTTGTACGGCAGCGGGCCGAACGCCTGCTCACGCAGCCACATCCCGCGCTGGGCGGCGGACGGCTCGGTCGCCTCGGCCCTGGATCCTCGCTCGTCCTCGGCTCGATCTGCTCGCCGTCGGCGCATCGGCCCAGGCCCGGCGGTATCTTCGAGTGCCCGCGACAGGACCTGCCCGAGCGGCGTCCCGCTCATCAGCGCGCGGACGCCGAGCGTAACGTCCATCCGCTCATCAGCCGCCGCTGCCAGTGCCATCGCGAGCAGCGAGTCGCCGCCCAGGCTGACGAAACTCGCGGCTGCGAACCGCGCCCGGAGATCGGATACCTCGTCACCGCGCAGCAGCGACGAGGCGAGCCGCTCAAGCTCCGTGCGCCTGTCGTCGCCGCCAGCCGTCACGTCCGCTCCGACTCGGCCAGCGCCTGCCACACGTTGGCCAGGTGCGCGTCGAGCAACCGGGTGCACTCGTTCGCTGAAAAGTACCGCGGCGATGCCTCGACGATCAGGCCATCATCGACCACCGAGACGGTCAGCGGCATTCCAGTAGGGCTTACTTCACTGACCTGGCTAAGAAAGCCGCGCATGACCGTAGTCGAAAAATTCGTATAGTTGATCCAGACATTCGGCGACGGAATCATGAACCGATTGATCATTGCCGCCAGCGGGAACCAGCGGTGCGGCAGCAGGCTTTCCTCGGCAGCCATGGCTAGCCGGGACAGCTCCGCCCAGCTTGACCCCATTCCTTTGATCACCAGCGGAACGATATTGAGGAACAGGCCAAGCGCATGATGTGCTCCGGTTTCTTCCGGCCTGGCGTTCACCACGAGGCTGGTTGCCGAATAATCGTCCCAGCGTGCGAATTGGGCAAGCGCTCTGAGGTGCGCGGCCACGTGGATGTGCTTGGGCGAGCACTCCCATCTGGCCGCGGCGGCTCCTATTTTCTTCGTCATGTCTGAGTCGATGACGGCCTGCCTGACAATCGGGCCCAGGCTCGCCGATCCGCCCTTCTCGGCGACCGGCAGCGGCTTCCAGCCCTGCGCCATGGCACGCCAGTATTCTTCGTCCCTGGCCGATCCCATCGATTTCGCCTCAAGACGTGCGGCTTCCACGTTCACCCCCGGCGACGCGGGCTGGTATGGCCGCCCAGCGATCGCCTCCTGGAGCTGGTCGAAGAAGGTCGCGACGCTCCAGCCATCCATGATGGCGTGATGATGAGTCAGCATGACCGACGCCGACCGCGCGGACGTCCTGACGCACGTGACTCGCCAGAGCGGATAGTCAGTCCTCAAGAAGCGGTGCTGTTGCTCGCTGGCGACGGCATCGCCGATCGCCGTGGACCGAGCATCGGTAGCCATTGCTTCCCCGGTCCTGGCAGGCTCGGTGAGGTAGCGAAGCTGGATGTCGGCGTTGGGGTGTATCACCTGCATCGGGACATCGTGGCCGAGGAAGTCGAAGCTCGTCCTCAGGGCAATGTTGTCCTGTGCCAGCCGCCGCAGGGCGGCAAGCAGGCTGAGTTCTGTGAGCTCGGCGGGGCAGGTCAGCGTGCACGCGGAGACGACATGGTAAGTGCCCGCATCGGCTTGCCGCTCGTACTCGAACACCACGCCCACCTGCATCCGGCTGGCCGGGATGAGCATCGCGACGTCGGCGGGGACGGGCCGTGCCACCGGGTCGTGGCGGGCCGGCTCCGCGGCATCCTGGCTGGCCTTGATCTGGGCGACCGCGGCCAGAGCGGAAATCGTCGGGTTCTGGTACAGATCCCGCATCGTGAGACGCATCCCGGCGGCCTTGCACCGGGTGACCAGCCGCAGCGCGAGCATCGAGTCACCGCCGACGGCAAAGAAGTTGTCGTCCCTGCCAATCGAGTCGCTGCCGAGCACGTCGGCCCAGATCGGCTGCAGCGACGCCTCGGTCATGGTCAGCGGTCCATCGTGGCTCGCGTCACGGCGCAACTCGGTCGCGTTCAGGTGCCGCATAGCGTCCCTGTCGACCTTGCCGTTCACGGTGAGCGGCAGCGAGTCGAGCACCCAGAACGATGACGGCACCATGTAGCCGGGCAGCCTGGCGGCGAGCCATTCGCGGATAGCGTCGAACGTGGGCTCAGCCGACTGCCTCAGCACGAGATACGCGACCAGGCGGCGCTCCTCCTGCGGACCTGCCGGCAAGAGATCAGCTACTGCCGCGCAGACATCGGGATGCCCGACGATGGCCGCCTCTATCTCGCCCAGCTCGATGCGGAACCCGCGTAGCTTCACCTGCCGGTCGATCCGCCCGATATATTCAAATTCTCCGGTAGCAAGCTGCCGGACGATGTCGCCTGACCGGTACCACCGCATGCTGCCATGCTGGGGCAGCAGGCCAGTGACAAAGCGCCTGGAGGTGAGTTCCGGCAGGCCAATGTAGCCCCGGGCTACTCCTGCGCCGCCGACCCACAACTCGCCCTGCTCGCCGGCGGGAACCGGCCTCGCGGACGCGTCGAGAACGGCGAACCGCAGATCGCTCAGAGCCACCCCGATCGGACTGCGGACCCCAGCGGTCAGGTCGCGCGCTGTTAGCTCCTTGACCGACGCGTGCACGGTCGCCTCGGTGATGCCGTACAAGTTGTAGATCCGTGGCCAGCCGTGCGCGATCCCGCCGGTCAGCGGTTCAGCCAGGGCGTCGACGCCAACCGCCTCTCCGCCGAGTATCACGGCCCGGACCGACCACGATTGCTCACCCGGCCGCAGCAACGGGAGCAGCCGCAAAAACGCCGACGGGGTCTGGCTGAGGATCGTCGTCCCGCTGCGGCGCAGGATCTCGAGGAACGCCGCCGGGTCACGCGCCTCGGCGCGGCCGACCACGGCGACGCGGCCCCCCGACACCAGGGCGCCCCATATCTCCCAGACCGAGAAGTCGAACGCAGCGGAATGAAACCATGACCATACATCTTGACGATCAACGGGGATATGCTCGGCCACCGAGCCGAACAATCGCGCTACGTTTGCGTGCTCGACCGCCACGCCCTTGGGCTTGCCGGTCGACCCAGACGTATAGATGACATACGCGAGATCGCTGGCGTCGCCCCGAGGCAAGTCGGTGCCGCCCGCTGTGACCGCCTGCGTCGCCATGACGTCAATATGCCTGGCCTGACTGGTGAGTAATGCGTGTGGCGTGGTGGCATCGCCAAGCAGCGCGGCGGCGCCGCTGTCCTCCAGCATGAACTGCAGGCGAGCGACCGGGTACTCGGGATCAAGCGGCAGGTAGGCGCAGCCCGCTCGGAGCACGCCGAGCAAAGCGGCGATCGCTAAAGGGCTGCGCTCCAGGCACACCCCGACGATGTTCCCCGGACGTACGCCGCTGCCCAGCAGAGACCAGGCTACGCCGTCGGCCCGCTGGATCAGGTCGGCGTAGGTGAACTGCCCTCCGTCGCCCACCACCGCTGGCCGGGCCGGAGTAGCGGCGGCAAGCGAGGCGACCCGGTCAGGAAGGAGGACAGTACTCATAGGCCAGAACCTCCCGTCGAGTGATGGCGCTATGCCCGCTTTCTACCGTCTCACATGACGACCCGGACGTGGTACAGCTCAAGCCAGCGATTCAATTGCCATAGATAGGACAGGCCGATGGCGGGAGTCGCTGCGGTAATCGGCCCCGGCACGGTATCGGACCCCAGCGCGCCCGCGACCTTGGCCGGATCCACCAGGTCGAAGACCGGCGCGGCCGGCTGAGCGAGCAAATCGGCGACGAGCTCGCGCATCCGGTGCAGGTACGAGACATCGCGGCTCGCGGGATAGGCGCTCTTGCGGCGCCTGAGTACCTCCTGCGGCAGCAAGCCGTGGCACGCGTTCCGCAGCAGTGCCTTCTCCACTCCGCCCGCGGCCTTGATGGCCATCGGGACGTTGAAAAGGTACTCCGCCAGCCTATGGTCGGCGAAGGGCACGCGCACCTCAAGGCCCACTGCCATGCTCATCCGGTCCTTCCTGTCAAGCAGGGCACCGAGCCAGCGAGTCAGCCCGAGATAGAACACCTCTCGCATTCGGCGCGATCGCGCGTCCTCGCCGGGCAGCAAGGGAACCTCAGCGAGGGCCTCGCCATAACGGTCGGCCTCGTAGCGCTCCGGCTCGAGCTCGCGGCGTATTTCCTCGCGCAGCAGGCTTTCCGGCTGGGTCTTGCCCGACATCCACGGAAATGACCGGTGCCGCACATACTCCTCGCGCAGCTGCCATGCGTAGCCACCGAAGACCTCGTCGGCGCTTTCCCCCGACAAGACGACGGTGCATCGCTCGCGGGCGGCTCGGAACAGCAAGTACATCGACGTATCGAGGTCTCCCCAGCCCGGAAGGTCGCGTGCGACGAGACCACGGTCGAGGTTGTCGACCAGGTCATCCGCGGTGACCTCGGTCACGACGTGCTTGAGGCCGAGCCACTCGGCGACCAGCTTCGCGTAGGGTTCGTCCGGGCTTGGCCGCCACAGGTCGGTGCCAGGACGCCCCGTGGGAACGCTCACCGAGAAGCTCGTCAGCTCGCTGGCGAACGCCGGGACGGCCATCGCCGTGATCGCGCTCGAGTCGATGCCGCCTGACAGCAGCGTGCCCACCGGAACATCGGAGATCACCTGCCGGCCGACGATGTCCTCAAGCAGGTCCCGCACGTGCGCCGCGGTGGCGGCGGGTCCGGCCTCGTGCGGCGCCGCCACCAGTTTCCAGTACCGCGCCTGGCGGAAGCCGGCATGGTCCGCCAGGATCAGGTGCCCAGGCTTGACCTCGCTGATTCCTGCGAACACGCCGTGGCCGGGCGTGCGGGCACGCGGCACGACCATCAGCTCCGCGATGCCGTCCCTGCCCACCTCGGCGGTCAGGCCTGGGTAGGCCAGCAGGGCTTTTGGCTCGGAACCGAAAACCAGAGCGTCGTCCACCTGCGCGTAGTAAAGCGGCTTGATCCCAAGCCTGTCCCTGGCTAGCAGCAGCTGCTGTTTCTGCTCGTCCCACACGGCAAAGGCGAACATGCCGTTTAGCCGGGCCACCGCGTCGTGGCCCCACTCCAGGTACGCGGTCAGCAGCACTTCAGTGTCTGATCGCGTGGCAAATGACCACCCGCGGGAGCGCAGCTCGTCGCGCAGTTCGGTGAAGTTGTAGATCTCGCCGCTGAACGTGACCGCCACTGGCTGGCCGGCCCGGCCGGCACGCGTCATCGGCTGAATGCCGCATTCGATGTCGATCACGGCAAGCCGCCGGTGTCCGAGCGCTACGTGCTCGGACACCCACGTGCCCTCCGCGTCGGGCCCTCGCGGTGCCAGTGTCCCGGTCATGGCGGAGACGACCGGCTGCGCTTGCGCCAGGTTTCGCTTCCAGTCGGCCCAGCCGGTTATCCCGCACATCGCGATCCCTTGCGCTCGTTGCCTTCACGATGCCCCTGTTGCTCACCGATCGCAAGTTTCACGGGGCGGCCAGGCGATCTCGTATGAATGCGAGTAACGTCGGCAGGCCAGAATTCACGAACGCCCAGTCGTGACCGCCGGAGCGTTCACGGTACAAATGCGGAACCGAGCGCGTGGCAAGAGCGTCCCGCATGTTGCGGTTCATCGAGATAATGCGGGCGTAATCATCGAGGCCGATGTCGAGGTATACCTGGAGTGACAGTGCCGGATCGCGCGCGGCCAGCAGCGTGTAGGGGTCATAGGCCCGCCGGGTCTGGCTCCCTGCTGGCCCCCATACGCGCTGGTGATCTCGCTCAGTCGGAATGGCCAGCCTCCGGTCCCCCCTGAACCGCGCGTACGGGTCGCCCTCACGCAGTGGCGCCTCGAAGGCGCCGCTATGACTGCCCACCACCGAAAACAAAGACCCGTGCCGCAGCGCATGAATGAGCGCGCAGGCGCCTCCCATCGAGAAACCAGCTATGGCCCGCCCGTCCCGGCGGGTCACCGTGTTGAAGTTCTCGTCGATGTAAGTCACGACTTCGTGCACGAAATAGTCTTCGTAGCGTCGGCCCCGGGCGTCGTTGATGAGCCAGGAGCGTCCTGACTCGGGCAGCACCAAGATCATCTTGTGCCTCGCCGCGTGTTCCGTCAGGTCGGTGCACCGCAGCCAGGTCGTCCGGTCGCCGCCGTAACCGTGCAGCAGGTACAGCACGGGCGACGGCGCGGCCGTCGGTGAATACGCGGGCGGGAGCATGACGGTGACCGACTTTTCTCGCCCGACCGACGGGCTCCACCACGTCCTTGTCAGGACCCGCATGGCAGCGAGCGCCGGTCGAGCTTGCCGGTACGGGTTCGCGGCAGCGCAGTGACCACGTGGAACCGCTCAGGCACCATGTAGCGTGGCAGCACGGCCAGGCAGTGGCGGCGAAGTTGCAGCTCATCGCAAGGTTCCTGACCGGGCACGAGGAACGCCTCGATCCGCTTCTCGCCGTCCTGGCCGGCCACCGCGGCGCAGGCAACCTCGCGAACGTTCGGTGCGCCGGACAAGACGGACTCGACCTCGCCAAGCGCGACGCGGTACCCGCGGATCTTGACCATGTCGTCCGAACGGCCGAGGAATACGTAATTGAGGTCCGGATCGATGCTCACCAGGTCTCCCGTTCGGTAGGCGGCGCACGGGCCGGCCACGTCATGGCAGATGGTGACGGTCTTGGCCGCGGTGAGTTCGCAAGCGCGCCAGTAGCCGAGCATCACGGACTCCCCGGCCACGCACAGCTCGCCTGTGTTTCCTGGTTCATGGGCGACGAGCTGGCCATTCTGGTCGATCAGGAAGGTAGTCGCATACGGGCAGGCACGCCCGATCGGCGGTGGCTCGATCCGGTCCGGCCCGAGATCGGTGGCACGGAGCCGGTGGAACGTGCAGACATTCGTCTCGGTCGGCCCATACAGGTTGTACAGCGCCGCGGCCGGGGCGAGCCGGTGCAGCTCCCTGAGCTGGCTGACGTTGAACGGCTCGCCGGCGAAGAGGATGGTCCGCAGCGAGGATCCGGCCAGCAGTGCACTGTTGCGGGCACCGAGCATCCGGGTCAGGGCGTTCGGCACCGAATACCACACCGTGACCCGCGCGTCGGCAACGAGCCGGTTGAGCGCGCCGCCGAGGCCGGTCCAGCTTTCCGGTACCAGTACGAGGCACGCGCCGGCCAGGCTCGTCGCGAACAGGTCAAGAATAGAAAGATCGAAATGTAACGGAGCATGGCCGCTGACCCGATCGCAGGGCCCGAGGCCGAACTCGGCGGCGGCCCATTCGGCGAAGCAGCGCCCGTTGGCGTGCGACAGTGCCACTCCCTTGGGATCACCTTGCGAACCGGAGGTGTAGAGGATGTAGGCGGGGCTGCGCGGGTCCGCGTCGGGCACAGCGCGCAGCGCGTCCGCCCCGGCGCTGGCCGTGGCCGCCTCATCCCAGTCGATGATCTCGCTGACCTCCGCGCCCGCACTGGCGCCGCCATGGTCCCCCACGGCGATGACCACGAAGCTGGTCTGGTCGCGCGCCGGAGCGCACAGCAGCGGGCCGAGCTGCTCGCCGCTGGTGATCAAGCACGCCATCTCGCAGTCGGCCATCATGCGGCGGGCACGGCCCGCGGGCACGATCGGATCGATCGGGACATACGCCGCGCCAGCCCGCAGCACCCCGTAGACCGCCACCACCGACTCGATGGACTTGCGCAGCCAGATCCCCACGCGCGAACCCGGACCGATTCCCCGGCGGCGCAAGGTGATCGCGAGAGCCGAGCTCCCGGCGTCAAGCTCGCGGTAGCTGATCCAGGTTTCCGTGTACTGCACGGCTGGCGCGTCGGGTCGTTCCGCTGCCCAGCGCGTTACCGGGCTGGCCAGGTCAGGCATAGCTCGTGCCCCGCCGCTCGGGATGTCCCACGCCCAGCCGCCTGGCGATAATCATGCGCTGGATGTCCGAGGGCCCTGACGACATCGTCATTCCGAGCGCGTCCCGCAGGATTCGCTCGACGCCCAGTTCGGCGGTGTATCCAAGCGCCCCGTATACCTGCATGGCGTTAGTCATGACCTGCACCGCGGCCTCGCTCGTGTAGAGCTTGCTGACTTCGGGGAAGACGCCAGGTTCCGGCGAGCCAAGTTCGGCCGCGGCTCGGTAGGTGATGGTGCGCGATATTTCCCATTGCATCCACATATCGACCAACCGGTTGGAGACGGACTGAAAGTTCCCGATCCGCTTGCCGAACTGGCGCCGCTGACCGGAATACCGCACGCATTCCTCGATCACCCGGCTCATCACGCCAAGCCAGGGAGCCAGGATGAGCGCTCGCTCCCACGCCATCGTGAGCGCGAATATCGCTGAGCCCTGCTTTTCCGCTCCCAGCCGCCGGGCGGCGGGAACGTAACAGCCGTCCAGTTCGACCTCGCCCCATGGCGCGGTACGCAGTCCCATCTTCTCGCTGCCCTCGCGCACGGTGACCCCGGCATCGCCTCGCTCGACGAGGAACGCCGTGACCCCGGTGAAACCAAGCCGCGGGTCGATCGTGGCGTAGACAACGAGCAGGCCGGCTACGGGCGCGTTGGTCACGAAGCGCTTGTGACCGCTTAGCCGGTAACCGGAGCCGTCTCGCTCGGCGGTGGTTGCCAGCGCGAGGGCGTCCGAGCCGCTGCCGGGTTCGCTCATCGCGTTCCCGCCGATCAGCTCGCCGGAAACGAGCCTGGGCAGATACGACTGGCGCTGTCGCTCATCGCCGAACTTCCAGATCGGCACCTCGACCGCGAGCGTATGCGCGCCGAGCGACATCAGCAGCCCGTTATCGAGGCAGCCGCGGCCCAGGCCCTCCATCGCGCGGACGTAGGCTGCGGGCTCGTATCCGCCACCGCCGTAGCGAGCAGGCAACAGCAGCCCTTGCGCACCGCTGTCGGCGCAGCGCATCCAGTCGTCGAGGCAGAAGGTACCGTCCCGCTCGCGGGCCGCGACATCGTTGCCCAGCCCTTCCTGGCCCAGCCGCAGGAACCTTTCGTGCAGCTCGTCACCGATGGCGTCGTCGCCGCACCAATTGGTCATCCGTCCTCCAGCTCAGGCTGTCCGATCGTCCAGATCAGGCAGATGGACGGCCAGGCAGCCGCGACGGCACCTGGTGCGATGCACTTGACAAGCCGACCTAAAGCTGGCGATGTGTTTTCGTGCCGGGAGCCCATAGCCGCTATTCCATCACCGTCAGAGCGGTTGTGGCACGCCCGTGGCGCCGCGGGGGATATCCCGGTCCTGCTCAGGTGGCTTGAGCCGGACTATCCCGAGGCATTCCGCGGCACTGAGCTAGCCGCGGCTGGCTCGCTGCCCGAGCGCCTCATGCCGTAGAGTCGGCCGGGGTAACGCATTTGCGCGATGCGCGAGACGGACGATGCGCTAGGCGGGTCGCAGAAGGTGTGTGGTGCTGGTGGACGTGCGGTACCGATCTGACGCCGATATCGCCGCGACGGCAGAAACGACTGCCCGTGAGGTCCCTGGAGTCACTGACGCCACGGTAGTGGTCAGGCGCCGCAGCGCCGCCCTCCCGGCCGCGGCCTTACCGGAGCTTTCCGCGTCCGTTGCCGAGCCCGCCCGCCGGACGGAAGGCCGAGCCAGGCCCGCCCGGCGGCCGATGGCCCAGATCGACGGCGGACCTTTCGTCCTGCCCGGCAACGCGCCGCCCACCCTCGTCGATGCGCTCGCCCGAGCGGCTGAGGCGGTCGGCGATCGCGGCACGACGTACGTGCTCTCCGATGGCGGCCATGATCGCCAGTCGTACCACGACCTGCTCGCCGACGCGGCGCGTGCGCTGCCGGGGCTGCGAGCGCAAGGCCTGGTCCCTGGCGGCTCCGTGCTGCTGCACTGTGACGACAACCGCAACTTCGTCACCGGCTTCTGGGCCTGCCTGCTCGGCGGTTTCGTGCCCACGCCCGTTGCGACGGCTCCGGGGTACCGGTGGGGAAACGCGACCACGCGGCGGCTGCGCGCTGCCTGGGACCTGCTCGACCAGCCGCCGGTCCTCACCGATGCCAGCCTGCGGCCGCGGGTCATCGAGCTGAGGTCGCTCTGGGGTACCGATGCGCTGCGGGTCGTCGCGCTTGAAGAGCTGCGCGCCCGCGGGCCGGCCACCGACCTGTATCAGGCGCGCCCCGACGACCCGGCCGTGCACCTGCTGACGTCAGGAAGCACCGGCATCCCGAAATGCGTCCGCCACACCCACCGCAGCGTCATCACTCGCGCCTACGTCAACGCCGAGGTCAACGGGTTCGGCGCGGCGGACGTCACGCTGAACTTCATGCCGCTTGACCATGTCGCCGGCATGGTGATGCATAACCTGCGCGACGTCATACTCGGTTGCGAGCACGTCAACGCGCGCACCGACAGTTTCCTCGCCGACCCGCTGCGCTGGTTCGACTGGATTGAGCGGTACCGGGTGACTAACACCTCCGCGCCCAACTTCGTCATCACGCTGGTGAACACGCTTGCTGACGAGATCGCCAGGCGGCACTGGGACCTATCGACCTTGCGCGATATCACCAACGGCGGCGAAGCCGTCATCAGCAGCACCACGCACACCTTCCTGCGGCTGCTCGCCCCGCACGGCATGGCGCCTGATGTCATGCGCCCGGCCTGGGGAATGTCAGAAATGTGCGGCGGCGTAATCCTCTCCACCCTGCGCGGCGACGACGAGACGGCGGGCGTCATCACGGTCAGGGACCTGCGCATGGATGAGCCTGTCGAGATCCTTCCTGCGCCCGCCCCCGGCCATCCAACGTTCACCGAGGTGGGCACGCCGGCCGGGGGCACCTCGGTAAGGATCGTCGATCCTGGCGGCCGGCTGCTGCCAGAGGATCACATCGGCCGGTTGCAGCTACGCGGCGTGACCCAGATGGCCGGCTACCACAAGAACCCTGAGGCGAACCGCAGGTCGTTCACCGAGGACGGCTGGTTCGACACCGGAGATCTCGCCTTCGTCCATGACGGCCGCCTGGTGATGACCGGCAGGGAGAAAGACCAGATTGTCATCAGGAGCGCCAATTACTCCTGCCACGAGATCGAGTCGGCCGTGGGCCGGATCGATGGCGTGCTGCCGACCTACGTCGGTGCCTGCGGTGACCTTGACCCCGGCACCGGCACCGACGAGCTCGTGGTCTTCTGCGTCTTGACTCCGGACGACGCCGATGCGCGCCGTCGCGTCGTCGAAACCATCAGCGCGTGCCTAGCCAGGGAAATAGGCTTCCCGCCGCGCCACGTGGTGCCGGTACCTAAGGAAGACTTTCCCAAGACGTCCGCAGGCAAGATCGAGCGCGCGCAGCTCCTCGCCGCCTACCGGGCCGGGTCATTCGACGCCCAGCTAGCGGCCGTGGCGGACGTCGCCCGCGACACGCTCGACGACGATGCCGGGTCCATCGGGCAGTTCCGGGTGGCGTGGCTTCCTGACCCCGGAGCGCCTGGCGTGCTGCCGAGCGGCACCTGGCTGGTCCTTGACCGGGCAGGAGGGGAGTTGGCCAATCGCCTTCGCGCCGGGCGGGGAAGCGGCGCGGGCGCCACAATCGCCGTGACCCCAGGTACCGCGTACGTGCGGCGAGCTGGCCTGGACTACGAGGTCGCGCCTTCCTCCGCTGCCGACTACGCGGCAGTGGTGGCAGCGGTCACGCGTGAGTACGGCCCGGTGGGCGCGATCGTGCACGCATGGGCGGCGGACCGCGTCGCGGAGCCCGCGCTGGTCCCGGCGAGCGGACTCGAGCTGGCGCCGCTGTCGGTGCATCGCGCCTTGGTGGCGTGTGCCGATACCGACCCGCACGTCCTCGTCGTCACGACGGGCGCCTGCGCGGCCGGCGATTCGGACCAAGTAGAGCCGTTCCAGGCGACCGTCACCGGCCTGGTTCGCACCGCGAACGCAGAACGCGGTCAGCGTTGTGCCGCCCAACTCGACTTGTCACCTGGGGATGGCGATGTCGCCACGGCGGTGCTTGCCGAACTGGCCGACCGGGACGGTGCCGAGGTGGTGGCGCGCAGAGCGGGCAAACGGCTCGTCCCTCGCTTGTCGCCGCTGCTGCCCGCGCCGGATGCGAAGGCGGGTGGTCAGGCACCGAGCCGCGCGATCCGGCCCGGTGGCCTCTACCTGGTGACCGGCGGGCTCGGCGGCATCGGTTTCCGGCTGGCTGAGTTCCTGCTGGCCGAGTATGCGGCCAGGCTCGTGCTGACGGGGCGCTCCATCCCGGCGGGGGAGCGGGCGCAGCGGCTGGCCCGGCTTCGTGAACTTGGCGACGTGACCTACCACCAGGCCGATGTGGCCGACGCTGCGGCCTTGCGTCAGGTGGTGCTGACCGCGGAGAGCCGAGGCGGCCGGGTACTCGACGGCGTACTGCACCTGGCAGGCAGCGCCATCTCGGATTACTGGGATGATCTCCAGTCGCACCTGCTCGTCCGCGAGTCGCACGCCGAGTTCCTGCGGATGTACCACGCGAAGCTGCTGGGTACGCAGGCCGTGGCGTCGCTGCTGCGTGACCGGCCTGATGCGCTGCTTGTGCTGTTCTCCTCGGTCAACGGCTACTTCGGCGGTGCGGCGTTCGGAGCCTACTCCTCGGCCAGCGCGTTCTTGCCGGCCTTCGCCGAGTACTGGCATCGGCTCGGCCGGCCGGTGCAGTGCCAGTCGTGGAGCCTTTGGTCGGAGCCCGATGCCGCCGGACCAGGCGACAAGGTCGTCGAACGCCGCGGATTCGCCCGCATCGACCCTGCTCATGGCCCGCGGCTGTTCGCCGGGGCGCTGGCGCAGCCCGTGACGCATATCCTCATCGGCGTCAACGATCGCAACGAGCACATGGCCAGGGAGATAGATCCCGCCTTGCTCGGCCCGCTCGACGTGAGCGTCTCGTTCCATGGCCCGGCCGCAGCGCGCGAGCAGGTGCGCGCGGCTGTCGCGGCTGTGCTCAGCGGAGCACGGGTGTCAGTAAGCGCTGAGCCGGTGGTGTCTGGCTCCGTGCAGGCGGAGCGCGATGCTGGTACACCGGAGGTTCTCAGCGCCGTCGAGGTCGCCGTGCGCGAGGTGTGGCAGCAGACCTTCAAGAATCGGGCGATTCACCGCGATGAGCATTTCGTCCAGCTTGGCGGAGACTCACTGACCGCGATGCGGCTGGTCGACCAGATCGGGACCGCTCTTGGTGTCAGGCTGGCCGCATATCAGCTCTACGAGCACCCGACGGTCGCGGAACTTGCCCGCGAGATCGAGCGGATCACGGCGTCGCCTCCGGCCTGGCCAGCCGGCGAAACCTTTGATGTTGCCTAGCCAGGGGCGAGCGACATAGTGTCCCGATTTTCCGAACCAAGAAATGAGATCTGCGGCATGGCCGAGCTGAGCGTTGCCGAACTGGGGGCCAAGATCAAGGAAATCCTCGTCGATGTGCTGGATCTTGAGCTCCGCCCCGAACAGATTGCGGATGATACGTCGCTTTACTCGTCGGTGCTTCAGATGGATTCGCTTTCGCTGCTCCACTTGCTGGTGGCGCTTGAGGGTGACCTCGGCATCGAGATCGATGACGAAGATGTCATGAATGCGAACCTGGAGACGGTAGGAAACCTAGTCGACATGGTCAGGCAGGCGGCCGGAGCGGTGACCGATGAATGATGCGGGAATGGTGCTATGCCTCGGCAAGGACCAGGTACCTCGGTACTGGTACAACGTGCTCGCTGACCTTCCGATCGAAATCCCAGAGCCGCGGCGGGACCCACAGCATGCCCGGAACTCCCCGGCCGGGCGCGGCGGCACGGTCTTGCGGCCGCAGCTGCCATTGTCGCTGTACCGGCAAAGCACAGGGCGTACCCGTTTCATTCCTATTCCCGATCCGGTACGCGCCGAGTATCAGCGGTGGCGGCCGACCCCTATGTATCGTGCGGCCCGGCTTGAGCAGGCTCTTGGCACGCCGGCTCACATTTATTTCAAGCACGAGGGCACGAGCCCCTCGGGCAGTCACAAGCTTAATACGGCACTGGCGCAGGTCTACTATTACCACCGGGCCGGAATACGTGAGATGGTCACCGGCACGGGCGCGGGACAGTGGGGCGGCGCGCTCGCGATGTCCTGCCGGGCTTACGGAATGGACTGCACGGTCTTCATGGTGCGGTGCAGTTACGAGCAGAAGCCCTACCGCGGGACGCTCATGAGGCTGAACGGTGCCAGGGTACTGGCGAGTCCGAGCACGGCCACGGAGACTGGCCGGGAGGCCCTCCACGCAGATCCGGACTCGCCGGGCAGCCTCGGCCTGGCGAACGCCGAGGCCATCGAGTACGCGAGCAGTGCGAGCCACGCCAGGTTCTCGATCGGCAGCGGGGAGAACCACGTGCTGATGCACCAGACCGTCATCGGAGAGGAGGCATTGCTTCAGATGGCGAGCGCCGGTGAATTCCCCGATATCGTCATCGGTGCGATGGGGGCCGGCAGCAATTTCGCGGGCATCGCCTTTCCGCTCTACCGGGTCGCGCGGCAGGAAAATCGGGTTACGCGGCTCGTCGCGGTGGAGTCGGAAGCGTGCCCGAAAATGACGCGCGGCAAGTACCTCATGGATCACACCGATTATTCTGGCGTGACGCCGATGGTCAAGATGTATACCCTGGGTCACAAATTTTCTGCCTATCCCATCCACGCGGGCGGCCTGCGTTATCATGGCGCGGCGCCGATTGTCAGCGCCATGTACGATAATGGCCTGGTCGAGGCGAGATCTTACGGGCAAGTCCGCGTCTTCGAAAGCGGCACCCTTTTCGCCAAGACGGAGGGCATCGTGCCCGCCCCCGAATCGGCGCACGCGGTAGCGTGCGCGATCGACGAGGCACTGGCAGCGCGCGAGCAGGGCACGCCACGGGTTATTCTCTTCGGCCTGAGCGGTCACGGGCTCCTTGACCTCGGCGCCTATGAACAGTACCTCGCGGGTGAGATGAAAGACGTGGCACCGAGTGATGAGGAGATCAGCCAGTCCCTGGGGCATCTGATATAGCGCTGGTGCCCGGGACACCGTGAATAGCTCGATATGATCAATTCAGTACGCAGGAAGGGAAGATCGTGGCGAGCATCCGGCAACGGCTGCACGGCGGGCCACCTCTCGCCGGGTTCCTCAACCTGATTCCTTCGCCGGTCGTCACCCAGGCGCTAGGAGCCGCGGGTGCGGACGTGCTGACCATCGACACCGAACACGGCCCGATCGGGCCGGAGAGTTTGCACGCGATGATCGCCGCCACCGCGGGAACCGACTGCTCGCCATGGGTCCGCGTCCCAGGATGTGACATGGCGTGCGTCAAGACCGCACTGGACGCTGGTGCAGAAGGAATCGTGTTCCCGCTGGTGACTACTGCTGAGTCGGCCGCCGAGTGCGTGTCCTTCGTCAGGTACCCGCCCCGCGGGCGACGTGGCTGGGGACCGTTCGTCGCCCACTCACGGTGGGATGTGGAACTGTTCGACTACCTCGAACGTCGAGGAGGGGAGACGATCTGCGCCCTGCTGATCGAGACCCGGTCCGCCATCGAGAACATCGAGGAGATCTGCGAGGTCGAAGGAATCGACTGCCTGACCATCGCACCGTTCGACCTGTCGACCGACCTCGGGGTATCCGGGCAACTCGACGCGCCCGAGCTGATCGAAGCGATCACTCACGCCGAGCGGGTGATCGACGAAGCAGGCATCCCGCTCGGCGGTGTGGCCCAGACCCGCGAGCAGACGCGCGCGCTCATGGAGAAGGGATACCGCATCCTCTGGCATGGCTTCGACGTGCTGGTGCTGAAGCAGTTCGTGCGGCAGGCTGCGCAATGGCGGGCAGGCTGAGCGCCTAGCTTGGCGAGAACGAATCGTCAAGCCGCCCGCCCGATCCTCCGCGTCGTTCACGGTCGAGCCCGGCCTCAAGTTCGACAAGATCTATGAGGTTTACCCTCCGCCTCAACTTCCACGGCGTCAGCTTCCAAGGCTAAGCTGGCATCACCAAGACGATAGTAAACGGCATGTTCTCGGGAGATAACTTGACTCCGGGATACATTATTCGGCACCGACCGGACCTCGTCATCGCTCGCGTCGGCCGGTCCGTGAGCCCGAGGCCGTCGCGATGATTGTGGTCGGCGCCAAGGGTGGTGAGCACGACGCGTGCTTCGCATTAGTCAAGGACGGCGAGCCGCTCTTTACATATGAAGTGGAACGGTTTAACCGCGTGAAGCACGGAATGTCAAGCGACCCCACCGTCCTCTTTCAGGGCCTCGCGGACTATGGCATTTCCCCAGGTGACGTTGATGTCGTAGCAAACTGCGGCGATACAAGCCTCATGCCCAAGCGGCTTCAGCAGATAAGCGGGTACTTATCCGGACCGGCATTCGCGAGAGCTGCTGAGAGTGTGGAGTGGCGACATCCGGCTTTCCAGCGAGTACTGATCGCGGCCGGATTCGCGGAAGATCGTGTCGTAGGCGTTAGGCATCACCTTTGTCACGCCGCTTCAGTATTTTATGCGAGCCCATTCGGCGATGCTGCAGTACTGAGCGTCGACGGTAGCGGGGAAGCCGACACCGCCATGCTGGCGTCCTGCTCAAGACGTGATGGCATCAAGATCTTGCGAACAATCGGTATGCCGCATTCACTCGGCCGCTTCTACGAAACTGCGACGCACTGGCTAGGATGGTCATTCGGCGAAGAGGGGAAAACCATGGCGCTTGCTGCCTACGGTGACCCCTATCGATATCTAGCTGATCTGTCTGACGTGTTCCGAATAGATGCGGACGGCTTCTTCGAATTCAACCCGGGGCTGACTGACGGCTCCTTTTCATATTCTACTGATGAGCTAGTCAGCCAAGTCTTTGAGGAGCTGTTCGGCCCGCGTCGTAAGCGCACCGATGGCCTTGAGCAGCGTCACAAGGATGTGGCCGCCGCCACTCAGCACTTGTGCGAGCGAGCAATGGTCCGGCTGGCGGCGACGCTTAAGAAGCAAACCGGATCGGACGTACTACTTCTCGCCGGAGGGGTCGCTTCGAACTCGGTGAGTAATGGTGCTATCCGAAGTCAGGGAATCTTCCAGCGGGTGGTTGTCTTTCCTCAAGTGACTGATGCAGGTACGGCCCTAGGCGCGGCACTCTACGTCCACCATCAAAAGCAGGCGCATCCGCGCCGTTACTGGCAGATGAGGCATCCGTTTCTCGGGCGGCAGATTGACCTGGCCCAGGTACACGAGGCAGCGGCGACGGTCGGCGTCAAGGGGTTTCAATGCCGTGACCCGGCTGTATTCGCTGCCGACCAGCTCGCAGCGGGGCGGATCGTAGGGTGGATCCAAGGCCGTGCCGAGATCGGACCGAGAGCGCTGGGGAACAGGTCCATCCTCGGAAATCCGCTCACGCCAGGTATCAAGACTCGGATCAACGCCGAAGTGAAACATAGAGAAGATTGGAGACCGTTCGCTCCGTCCGTTCTCGAGGAAGATATGAACGACTTCTTCGAGGTGACCGAGTCAATGCCGTATATGACCATTGTCGCAGCGCTCCGTCCCCAGTGGCGCGGGAAGCTGAGTTCTATTAGCCACATCGACGGCACTGCGCGGGTCGGCTCTGTCAGCGAGTCATTCAATCCGCTCTTTTATCGGCTGATTCATGAGGTCAAGGCTCGGACCGGGATCGGCATGGTACTGAATACATCGTTCAACGACAGGGGGGAGCCTCTTGTGCAGACATGCGAGCAGGCGCTTCGGCTGTTCGTATCGTCAGGCATGGATGTCGTGGTAATCGGAAACTGGGTATTCGAAGACAAGCGGAACGCGCTGGCGAGCGACTTTGATCCGCTTAGTGTCAATTGCCGGATGCTCCGTGATAAGCCCACACTCCTGGTAGCTCTCCCAGGCTCAGACTATGTGCAGCGCGCCATAGACGTTCTTCTTCGCGACCAGCGGCTGGGTACGCCGACATTGTGTGCCATGAGGAAGACGGAAACACTGCGATTTCCTGGCAACATGCTGTCGCTGGACAGTCCGGCAGGGCTCTGCGAACTCGCTACGAAGTGGCCGCAGGTCGTTATCTTGACCCCGTGGACTGCTGACAGATTCGTGTTTGACCCGGCCGTCTATTACTCCGAGATTGCGGAGGCGTGTCGTCGGCTCATCGAGGCTGGCACTTATGAGCTGTTTTGGATTGACCCACTCGGGCAGGTTGTTTCCGCACTCGACATTTTGTATGTTCATCATCGCACGCAGCCGCTTGGCGCGACACCCTCACCGGCTCGCTACTGGGGGCCAGCAGGATGAAGTCATTCAGGCGGCCTCGCTGCGGCCGCTGGATCGACGGTTGAGACGGTGCATCGGATGAGGACGACCAGACGGCTGCTGCACGAGGGATGGCGCTTTCGGCAGACGGATCCTGGGTACCACCCGAATACGGACCTGCAGCAGTGGCTCGACGCCGAGGTACCCGGCCATGTCCACCTTGACCTGTTGCGGGCGGGAGTCATCCCTGATCCCTTCAGGCGCATGTACGAGCGGACCGTGCAATGGGTCGACCACACCGACTGGACCTACCAGTGCACCTTCGACGTCGATGGCGCCGGCCTGGACGGGACGCGCCACTTCCTGTGCTTCGAGGGCATCGACACCGTCGCGCGCATCGTTCTCAACGGCGAGCTGGCCGGTGAGACTGACAACATGCTTGTCCCACAGAAGCTGGACGTGACAAGCATCCTGCGGGCCGGCAAGAACGTCCTCGAGGTATATCTGGCCGCGGCCGAGCGGGTCGGCAACGAGCGCCGCGCCGCCGCGCTCGCCGCTGATCCCGGCTTGGCGCCTTTCGCCGACGGGCTGTTGCCCCGGTCGTTCGTGCGGAAGGCCCAGTACATGTACGGCTGGGACTGGGGCCCGTGCCTTCGGGGGTGCGGCATCTGGGGAGACGTCCGCCTGGTCAGTGTCCCGCGGGCCTGCGTGCGCGACTGGTCGGCGCGTGCCTCGTTCCGCGCCGATGGCTCGTGCCACGTGACCGTGGCCGTGTCGGTCGACGGTGATGCTTCTGAAGTTAGCGCACGGATCTCGGGCCACGGCGTCGACGAGCGCATGTCGGCCGCGGTCATCGACGGCTCGGCCACCATGGGCGTTGACGTCGCCGAACCCCAGCGCTGGTGGCCGGCGGGATCGGGGGGTCAGCCGCTTTACACGCTGACGATCGAGGTCGCGGCCGATGGCACGGTGTGCGACTGCCTGACAGCTCGAATCGGCCTGCGCGAGATCGAGCTCGTGCGCACCCCCGACGACGTCGGCGCACGCTTCTGCTTCCGGGTGAACGGTGTCGAGGTGTTCGCCAAAGGCGCCAACTGGATTCCTGACGACTCCTTCCCTGGCCGTTCGACGCGCGACCGGCTGCGCCGGCAGCTCTCGATGGCCGGCGAGTGCGGAATGAATATGCTGCGCGTCTGGGGCGGCGGTCTCTACGAGTCCGAGGATTTCTATGACATCTGCGACGAAATCGGGCTCATGGTCTGGCAGGACTTTGCGTACGCCTGCGCGCTGTACCCGGAAGACGATGCGTTCGTGGCTGCCGCCGCCACCGAGGCCCGGGCCGCGGTGCGACGGCTCCGCAACCACGCGTCGTTGGCCCTGTGGTGCGGCAACAACGAGAACCAGTGGTTGGCGCAGCGGGGGGAATGGGGCGCGCTGCCCCGCGTGCTCGGCGAGCGGCTGTACGACGAGACGCTGCCCGCGGTCGTGGCCGAAGAGGACCCGGGCACGCCCTACTGGCCAGGGAGCCCGACCGGCGGCTCTGAGCCGAACAGCCAGGCGAGCGGCAACTGCCACACGTGGAGCGCCTGGAGCGACGGGGACATAAGCCATTACGCGGCCTGCACTGCACGCTTCGTCAGTGAATTCGGCTTCGCGTCGCCGCCGGCCCTGCGCACGCTGCAGGAGGTACTCGAGCGCGAGGACCTCGCCGTCGACACACCGGGCATGCGCTGGCACGACAAGACCGGTAAGGGCTACCCGAAGTACCTGAGTTTCATCACCCGGCACTACGCGATGCCCGCCACGCTCGAGGACCTCGTGTACTACGGACAGCTCAGCCAGGCAGACACGTTGCGCTTCGCGGTCGAACACTTCCGTCGGCTGCGACCTCACACAATGGGCACGCTGGCGTGGCAGCTCAACGACTGCTGGCCGGTTCACAGCTGGGCATGGATCGACCACCGGCTCCGGCCGAAAGCTGTCTGGTACGCGGCGAAGCGCTTTTATGCCTCGCTCCTGGTGAGCCTGGTACGCGACGGTGACCGCCTGGGCGTGCACCTCGTGAACGATGGTTCGGTCGCGGTGGACGGCGAGCTGGTCCTCGACGTCCTCGATGCCGACGGCACTGAACTGTGGCGGTCGCAGGGGGCTGCGTCCGTGGCCGGCCCAGGCGCCGCCCGAGTGCTGGAGATCGACATCCCCGCCAAGGTGCTCAGTGTTGCCGGTCGGGCCGTCGTCCGCGCTACCTTTGCCGGGACCGAGGCGACGGCACTCCTCGTCGAGCCGAAGGACCTCCGCCTCCCGGTTCCCCGCCTGAGCGTCACGGGGACCTCTACCGACGACGGCTTGGCGCAACTCATGATCGCCTCCGACGTGTTGGCCGCGTCGGTGATGCTCTGGCTCGACGATGCCGACGCCACCTGGAGCGACAACTTCTTCCACCTGCTGCCCCGCCGTCCTCGCGTGATCACTGTGACTCCGTGGGAGCCGATGTCCGAAGCGGAGGTCCGAGCCCGCCTTCGCTGGCGCTCCCTCTGACTACTCAACCTCAGGTCGTCGGCCGCAACCGCTCCCCGCGGTCGCCAGTGCCAACCGTCCTTCGCTCATCTATGCCAAGATTCGAGGGTGGATATGTCCAATGTCACGCGCGGGATCGCGGCTGCGACTTCGGTTGCCGCATCGCTCGACCTGCCAGTCAACGACGCAATCGTTGTCCACAACTCGAACAGGCTGGCGCTGCGGCTGAGGCCATGCGACGTCCTTGCCCGGGTCGCCCCTACGGGGCATGAGGCTGCACAGTTCGAAGTCGAGCTCGCTCGACGGCTCGCCGAGGCCGGATGCCCGATAGCCCTCCTGGAGCCTCGGGTCGACCCGCTTGTGTACCCGCGTGATGGCTTCGAAGTGACGCTGTGGATCTACTACGAGCCCGTGACACCTCACGTCTCACCAGCCGACTACGCCAGGGCGCTGGAGCGGCTGCACGCCGGCATGCGCAAGGTTGACGGGCCGAGCCCGCGGTTCACGGATCGAATCGCGGAGGCGGAAGAAGTCGTTTCCAGCCCGGAGCTCTCGCCAGAACTCGCCGACGAAGACCGCGTGTTCCTCAGCAGCATGCTAGGAAGACTACGACGGATGATCGACGACCGCAGTGCCGCGGAGCAACTGCTCCACGGCGAGCCGCACAAAGGCAATGTGCTCAGCACGAAGAATGGCCCGTTGTTCATCGACCTTGAGACGTGCTGCCGTGGACCTGTCGAGTTCGATCTCGCCCATGTTGCCGAAGAGGTCTGCGAGCACTACCCGAACTTTAGTCAAGGACTGCTGGACGAGTGCCGGCAGCTCGTTCTCGCGATGGTCGCAGCGTGGCGCTTTGAACGTGGCGACCAGCTTCCGAACGGGAGGCGATTCGGAGAAGAACTCCTGCGCTCGCTGCGCGAGGGTCCTCCTTGGCCGACACTCGAGACGGTGACCAGGCGACTAGATGATCTGCCCTGAGGTCCTTCAGTCGGGGTCGGGAGCCTCGATCGTGCCATGAGCGGCGAGTTCGTCGATCGACGTGGCCACCTTCTCGATCGCGTCCGCGATGCGAGCAGCGTGCTCGGGTGCGAGCAGCGGAGCGTGGTGGAACAGGAGGGTCTGTTCTGCGAGCTCGCGAGCGACGGGCGTGTCGAACTGTATCCCTTCGAACGCGCCGACTGAATCGATGGCCCGGTAGCGTAGCCGCGTCCAGGGCCGCATGAGCGGAAGCTCGTTCAGGGGCGGGTCGGCGCGATAGACGGCAAAGCCGACCTCGGCCGAGATCGCTGCCGCGATCGCCTCGATCCCTACTCCCCGCCGCCGCTCGACCGGCCACCGAAACGCGTACTTGTAGACAGACTCCTGCTCTACCCCGGCCGGCTGCCCGAAAGGTGGCAGACCGAGGTCTTCAAGCCGACGGCCGATGATGGCGCAGCTCTTCGCCCGTATAGCATGCTGTTCGTCCAGCAGCGGCAGCTGGCTGAGCAGGATCGCCGCCTGCATCTCCGTCATGCAGCGGTTGGTCCCCATCACAGATCGACCGTCCACGACCTCCATGGAATCGAATCCGGGATTCTCGACGTATCGACGTCCGTCCGTTCTGAGCTGCACGAGCCGGTCGTACCTGCCGGCGTCATCAGTGAGCACGGCGCCGCCCTCGCCCGCGGCGAGGACCTTCCCCTGCTGCATCGAGAAGGCCGCCACATCGCCGAACGTCCCGACTCGTCGACCGTTCAGCATGGCTCCGTGCGCCTGCGCGCAGTCTTCGATCACAGCGAGCCCGGCACCGCGAGCGAAATCCAGGACTGCGGGCATGTCGCACAACGAGCGGTAGTGGTGAACCGCGATGAGCGCCTTCGTCCTGTCCGTCAGACGGACTGCCGCAGCTGCCGGATCGAAGCATCCTGTCGACGCCGTCACGTCGACGACGACCGGAACGAGGTTCGCCTCGTACACGGCAGTCGCCGGTGCAACCCACGTCATGGCCGGCACAAGGATCTCGGCCCCCGCAGGCAGGCCAAGGGACTCGATGGCGAGCGCGAGGCTGCTCGAACCGTGATCGGTGGCGACACCGTGGCGACTACCGCAATACGCAGCGAAAGCCTCAGCGAATTGCCGCTCCAGCGACTTCTCGCCGCGGGATCGTCCCGACACCGACCAACGATCGGATCGCAAGACTGCGTTCACGCGACGCTGACCCTCGTCGGAAAGCCGCGGCCATGGCGGCCAGTCAACATGACAGGCAGGCACGCCACCTAAGATCGCGAGCATCAGCAGACCAACTCGGACTTCTCCAGTGCGCGGACGCGTCGCAACGCGCTGTGCACCTCCTCCGGTATCAGGTCGTTCACGAAGCGAACTTCGCCGACGGAGGCGATCAGGGGCAGTCTCTGTTGCCCGTCGCGGTGTTGCGACCGCTCTTCGACGCTCTGCCAGAGCACGCTGTCCATCTCATCCGGCGGCGAGACCGGCAGACCGAGAGCCATGGCAAGCCGGAGGATCGTGGCCGCATCGTCAACGCTGATCATACCTCTGCCGGCCGAGATCATGGCAGTGAGCACGACATCGATCGCGACAGCCTCTCCGTGACCGTGACGCGGAGGATCGGCGGACTCGATCACGGTGCTGAAGGTGTGCCCGAGATCGAGCACTCGCTCGAGATTGTCCTCGTAGAGATCAACGCCGAGTTGGTCAACCATGATCGCCGCCGCGCGATCCAGCAACGTGCGGGCCGGACCTTGGAACTTGGTCGTCAACCCGGCCGGTCCGTGCGTTCGCAGGTCGTCGAGCAGGGGCCAGGAACACGCCACGGCCAGCTTCAGGATCTCGCCGAGTCCGCTCACCAGGTCTCGCCGCGAAAGCGTGCAGAAGAAGGTCGGATCCAGCAGCACCGCGGCGGGCTCGACAAACGAACCCAGCCGGTTTTTCGACCTGCCGAGGTTCACCGCGGACTTGATCCCGAGCGACGCATCCACATAACCAAGCACCGTCGATGGCACCTTGATGTGCGGCACACCTCTGCGGTAGATGCTGCACGCGAATGAAGCCAAGTCCATGACAGCACCGCCGCCGATGATGACGACTGGCTCACTTCGCCGAATCAGTCCGAAGGCACTAAAGGCATCGGCAAGTCGCTCGACGGTCCGCCATTGCTTAATGTGCTCGCCGCCACGCAGCACGACGATCTCAACCGCTACTGAGCGGCACCGGAAGTACTCGTCCAGACGAGTCAGCTGCGCGGACCCAATGCCATCGTCGACCACGACTAGCTGGCGCTTGGCGAACCCGCTCGCCTCATGCAGCGCAAAATTCTCCGGATCCAAGACGTCGGACGTGCGGATGATCGTGAACGTGCGCGTCCGCTTGATGTCGATGCTGGCCACAAGATCGCCACCCGGTCTCACCGCCGGACCGTCCAAGAAACTCGCCGCCTTCAGCCGGGCGCTGCCGTGAGAAGCCAGTCCTGACCGCTGATACCGGCGGCGTCGTCCGAGAGTAAGAAGCCCACGAGCGCGGCCACCTCCTCCGGCCGAGTCATCCGTCGCAGCTCTAGCTGACTCACGACCGCGGCAAGGTGCTCATCGAGGTCAATGCCCTGCTGCTCGGATTGCCGCTGAGCATCACCGAGCGCCTGAGCAGTGGATACCCAGCTCGGCAAAATAGCATTGACCGTGATCTGCCGCGCTCCAAGCTCGTGAGCCCAGCACTTTGTCGCGCCGATCAGCGCGAACTTCGAGGCGCAATAAGCGCCGTAACCAGCTCGACCGACACGGCCAAGCTGCGATGAGATAGTCACGATCCGACCGCCATTCACGATCCGATCCTGCAATCCATTGGTGAGCAGATACGGCGCGAGCAGGTTAACCGAGAGCGTGTCGTTCCACTCGTCTAGGGCGTCTGGACCGTCAACCGCACTGACGTGCACCACCCCTGCGTTGTGGATCAGCGCGTAGAGCGGCTCCGTCCAACCGCGGCAGAATTCGCGTATGGCGCGTTCGTCGCGCAGATCGACCGAGCTGCAAGTAGCGGTGGTCCCGAGTGAAAGCTCACGCAGGACCTGGATGGAGCGCCCCATAAGGTGGAGCCGGTGACCGTCGGCGGCCAGGCGACGGGTCAGGGCGGTACCGATCCCGCCTGTCGCGCCCGTCACTATCACAGTCTCAGCGCGATGAGCGGGTGCTTCGACGGCCATCAGGCTGACCGCATCGCAGACGCTCGTCCGGCCTGAGACGACCTCAGGCGAACGCGAGTCGAAGCCTCGGACGACTCGGTGGCAGCCGCCGCCAAAAGTGCCGCCTGCAGGCCGTCTTCGGCGGTCGCCCCCGCGCGCGGACCTCCGAGCGCCATCGCTGCGAATGCTCTCGTCTCCGCCTGGAAAGCCTCGGAGTATCGAGAGAGAAAGAACGGCTCGACGTTCTCCCCTGTGTGGCAAACATCGGCAGTGCGTTTAGGGCGCGGTGCGTCCCAGCGCTGTCGCCGGTCCGCGGCCCCGCGGAACGTGGTCGACACCACATGCTCGTCGTCAAGGATCCGCACGGCACCCACGGTTCCGATCACCTCGATCGTCTGGTCGTAGGACGACACAGATCGCCGGCCGCATTCCAGGTACGCCGACGAACCGCCCTGCAGATCGATGACACATCGCGCCACCTCGCGCGACTGGGCCGCGAGAACGGACACCGGGGGGTCGTCGATGAGCCAGCCGACCAGATCGAAGTCGTGGATCATCATGTCAAAGAACGCGCCGCCGCCGACCTCGTAGATGTCCGCAGGCGGAGACGGATCCCGAGAGATCAGCGACAACGAAACTAGCTCACCGATCTGACCGCTCAGGAGAACTCGTTGTAGCTCCGCGATCGCAGGGTCGAAGCGCTTGTGGAAGCCGACCATGAGAGCAGCGCTCGCTTCGGCCGCCTCGTGGGCGAGCACGGTCGAGGTGCTGACATCGCCGGTCAGTGGCTTCTCGCACAGCACGGCGAGACCACGGCCGATTCCTGCGCGGACGACGACCTCATGCGCGTCCGTCGACGTCGCGACGATCATCGCTGTTACATCTGGATCGGCCAGCGCGGCACCGAGCGTCGACGGCCGCGCACCGACGGAGGTCGCCAACCGGTCAGCGCGAAGGCGCACCTGATCCACGACGTAGCGCAGCTCAAGCGACGGCGTGGCCGTCGCGTTGCGGGCATGAATCTCCCCCATGCGACCGGCGCCGACGAGAGCGGCGACGGCTCGACCATTCGAAGAGAACGCTTCGATCGCCATCAGCTGGCTACTCAGCCATGACCTGATGCCATTCCGCGCGAGATGCCAAGAGAGCGGAGGCGATTCGGACGGCTGCTTCTGCGCTGTGGTCACGGGCCCAGCCGCACTGTCGATCGTTCGCCAGCGGAACAGACTCGATCGAGGTGGTCAAGCTGAGCGCCTGCTCGAGAACTTCTGCCATCGAGTCGTACCCATCCATGCCGACCGTCGTGATGTAGAAGCCCGTAAGGCATCCCATCGGGCCGACGTTCAGGACGCTCTGGGTTGCTTCGCGAAGGAAGACGCCCAGGCAGTGCTCAAGAGAATGAGCGGTGGTGGTGCTCATACGCTGCACGTTCGGCTGTGTCACACGGAAGTCCCACTGAGTCAGCAGCGTCGTCCCATCCGTACGCTGCTCGACCACCCGAAGGTACGGCGCTGAGACAAGTCGGTGATCGACCTCTAATAGCCCGGTCGTGTGAATGCGCCGCTCCAACTCACTACTCCCGTTGTAGCTCCCGACGCAAGCATAGCGGGCCGCCCTCGATGCAGCCACCCGCCCAGCACGGTGCACGTGGGCGCAGTCTGCGGACATGCCGGGAGGTCTCAGAGAGCCTAAATTATGACGAGACGTCGGCCAGGGCCATTGCGTTGTTCCATTACTTACCGTTACCTACCTCTGTGAACAGGCGGAACGCGCGTTCGGGGTTCCGGGCGATGTGCCGGAGGGCGCGGGCGATGCTGGCGTGCCCGGCGAGGCGCAGGATGCTGATGACCAGGTTACCTGATCGCGGCCATGACATGGGGCCCGGTGCCGGTGCGTACCTGGGAGAGGTCCTCGCCCAGGGTGACGTCGCGGACCCAGTGGAGTAGTCATCACACTGCATCCTTCACTGTGCGGGGGGTCTAGAACAGGCCGTCTTGGAGGGCTGGTAGCTCGATACGCAGGCCTTTCCTGCGTCCGGTGCGGATGTGGACGGCGCGGAGGTCGCCGCGCTTGACACGCTGCAGCACTGTCTGGCGGGAGACTCCGAGGGCGCGGGTGGCTACTTGCATCGGGACCCAGTCGGGGGGAGCGCTGTCGGCGAGCAGGGCGCGGATCTGGTCGGTCAGCCGGATTCGCCAGGGCGCGCCGGGGGTGAGCTGCTCGGCGGGGACGAATCCGTCGTTGATCCACCGGTGCAGGGTGACGTTGCTGATGCCGAGCTGGCGGGCGGCTTCGGCCACGGTGAGCGGCTCTCCTTCGGCCGGAGCGGCGCTGCGGCGGCCTGCAGGGCTTGCTCCCACTCGGTTTCCAGCCCTCGGGCGACGAGCCGGTTCTCGGGGTCGACCGCGCGGTAGCGGCGCTCGGCCTTCAGCGCGGCGTAGCGGGCTTGCTCGGCCTGCCGGCGGTGCTGTTTCGGGGCGGCATCGTGGCCGGTCTCCATCTGGTCGGCGGCGTCCAGGCAGGCATGGACGGCCACTGGCGTCAATGCGGAAAGGACGTGCCCGGCGACTGCGGGATCGACGCGCAGCCCGCTGACGCGGGTGCACCGCCGGCCCTGGCCGCCGGCGACCAGGACCCCGCCGTTGCATTCATAGCCGGGGACGCTGCGGCGCGGACCGCGGTAGAACACGCTGAGCTTGCGGCCGCAGACTCCGCAGATGGCCAGGCCCTGCAGCAGCGCGCAGCCTTCCCGGACCGCCCCGGTGCCAGGGGCGTCCCGGGCCGGGCGGATGTTGGCGTGCAGGCGCTGCTGGTTCGACCGGCTTTGTCAGCGCTGCTTCCCGCCCTCCCCGGCGTCTCCCGGGTCAGACTGCGCTCAGCTCCCACCGGGCTGCTGCGACAACCCAGCGAGGAGGTCTTGCACCTCCTTCGATTCCCAGCGCCTCACGGCGCACGAGCGCCTCGCGGCGCACCTCGTTCGTCTTTCCGTCCACCGCGATCTGGGCGCAGACCGCGCCGGAGCCGTGATCCAGGCACGCCAGCAGATGCGGCGCAGGACTCTGGCCTGCCCGGGCGCCGCGCAGGGTCTTGCCGTCAACCGCCAGCACCGGCCGCCGGCCTGGTGCCCGGCGGGCCGCCACCATGGCCGTGACCCACGAGCCCAGGACCCGGTCCAGGGCGGCCGGGTCCACGGCGGTCAGCACCCGCCAGATCGTGACCAGGTCCGGGACCGCTCCAGGCAGGCGCAGCCCGGCCCGCAGCTCCGGCCCGGCATCACCCGCCCATTCCGCGATCGCCGCGAACGACCGGGCGTCGGCCAGGGTCGCGCAGACCGCCACGGCCAGGACCGGAACCAGGTCATACCGCATTCCGCGCGGGTCCCGCGGGTCAGGGACCTGCGCCAGCGCGTCCAGCAGCCCGGCCGGCACCGCGCCGACGGGCATCAGGTCACAGCGGGCCAGGGCGTCCAGCTGGCCAGCGGCCAGGACAGTAGGCGAAGATGGCACGGCAGGCACGGCTCCGGGTGGTGATCACGGTGTCTCGACAATCTCATGATCACTGCCACGCCGTGCCTGCTCACGTATCACCATGATCCCGGCGTGTCGGGTCAATCCTGCCTGCTCAAAGCACCATCAGCCGACTACGCAAAGGCCCTGAGACGTCGGCTACGTCAGTATCGGCTGCGTTCAGTGGAGGTGTCCGGCTCTGCGGGCGCAGGGGAAGGAACACAGGTGGAACCTTCCGGAACCGGTGAGATCTACTTCGGCTCCCGCCGTCGAGTTCTGTTCCTCTCCGAGGATATGTTGTGGCCGTCCATCGGGGGCGGCCGCATTCGATGCATCAAGCTCCTCATGCGAGCGCTTGAGCTGGCACAAGTCGACCTTATCGTGGTCGCGCCGGAAGCCGATGTGGTTCGGGACACCTCGGCGATTCCCGACCTGCCGGGGCTCACGACGCATGTTTTCATCGACGAGGCGAGGAGCTCACTGGTGCCCAAGCGCCTGTCGCCCGCAGCGACCGCGCTTGCACGAACGATGGCGCACCATCACGGTGGCTACGACGCTGTCCATCTCGAGGGTCATTTCTTGTGGCCGATTCTTCCGAGCGAGATCAGATCACGCACGGTCGTCGTCGAACAGAACATTGAGTCGCTGGTTCTCCAGCAGCGGCGGTTGATTGGCGAGGAGGTCGAGATCGACGACATCGAAAGACTTCGCGCCGTCGAGCAGCACGTGTGGCGTCAAGCTGCTGCTGTGATCGCCCTGAGCCCGGAGGATGCCGCAGAGATCGCCAGTAGGGAGCCGGGCGTCGTCCCGCATCTGGTGCCGAATGGCTGGGACCACCTGCCAGAGAGATCTACACCACGTCACGACGGCAATGGTCGACTCGCGTCTCCGCGTTTGCTCTTTTACGCCGACTACGACTACGTCGCGAACGTCGATAGCCTTCGGTGGCTGTGCGCATACGTCTTTCCCAGGATCCGTGAGCGCATCCCGGGAGCTGTACTCCTAGTCGGCGGGATCAACATGTCGGCCGAACACGAACGAGTCATCCGCTCGTGTCCCGGTGCGCAGGTCCTCGGCTATATCGACAACCTTGTCGATGAGCTGGACCGTGCAGACATCGTAGTGTGCCCGCTGCGGTGGGGCGGCGGCGTGAAGGTAAAAGTCATCGAAGCGCTACGCCGGGCGTGCCTGCTCGTGTCGACGACGACTGGCGGCACTGGCATCCCGTACGAGCTGCGTTCGGCAGGGTGCTTTGCAGATGATGCGGCAAAGTTCGCCGGTCATGTGATTCGTCTGTGCAACGATCCTCGCGAGCGGCAATGGCGCCGCAGACAGCTGGTCGCCAACCGGCATGTGGCGCCGACCTGGGAAGACTCATCCATGCGAACGATGCGCCTTTGGTCGCACGTTTCTAGTAACATCTGACCGGCCGGAAGGAAGATCGTCATGGCTAACCACGACCGCGACTTGAGCCTAGGTGTCGCGAGCCAAAGTGGCGTGGTCAGGCACAAATACCTGCCAGTCGTTCTCTCCCACGGCAGAGGCCCGCACGTGTGGGACGTGGCGGGCAACTGCTACTTAGATCTGACTGGGTCGTCAGGTACGAACATCCTGGGCCATCAGGAGCCACACACGACACTCGCGGCAGTCGCTGCGCTCAGCGACGGAGGCTTCCTCTTCGATGGCAGATCGGCCGATGAGGTGGCAGTTGGCCAAACGCTCGCCCGCTTGTATCAAGCCGAGGAGGTTCAGTTCTTCCGTACCGGCTCGTGCGCGACGTCAGCGGCGGTCAGGGTAATGCGAATCGCGTCGACTAATGACCGCGTCCTGACCAGCGGGTACCACGGCTGGCACGACTGGGCCGTGGATCAGGCGCGCCACCCAGACCAGGGCCGAGTGATCGACTTCGGCTACGACCTAACCGGCCTCCGGGAACTCCTCGACCAGGGTGCCGTCGCCGGCGTCATCGTCACCCTTCTGGCCCACACCTTCGCGCCAGGCTACTGGCGCGAGCTAAGGGAGCTGGCCAGGTCGGCCGGCGTGTTCCTTGCCGTCGACGAGATCAAGACCGGCGTCCGCTACGGGCTCGGAGGGATGTCGCGCAACGTGGGGGTGACACCTGACATCACGCTCTTGTCGAAGGGCCTGACGAACGGCATGGCGCTGTCCGCCTTCGTGGACCACAGCGGCCTGCTGAAGCACGCTGCGGCCACAAACCTGGGCGGCACCTACCGAACCGAGCGAACTCCGTTCGCGGCAGCCGTCGCGCTGTTGCGACTGCTTGAGCACGAACCAGGCGTCTTCGATCATCTCGCCCGCATGACCGATCGGTTCGTCAGGGGCATGACCGCTGTCCTCGAGGACAAGCAGGTCGAGGCCGCGGTGTTCGGCCGGTTCGGAGACATCGAGTTCATCTGCGAGAGCCCCTCGCTCTGGGACGAACTGCGCGTAGTGGGTCTCGGAGTCGGGCTCTTCCTGCCAGACGACGGCAATATCATGCTGACCGCGGCACATCAACCGGAGCACATCGACGCCGCGATCGATGCGCTCGGTTCGGCCTTGTCGCGATGCACGAACGCGGCGGCGGGTGGCACCGGCGGACGGGTCACCGAAGTCGCGATCCAGCGGGAGTACGGGCTGACGTCTCGCCAGATCGCAGAATGGGGAACGCCCGACCTGCAAGCTGTCGTGCGGTAGACAGGAAAAACACTTACGAGGTCGGACAAGATGGCGCGCTTTGGTCTAACCTGGCATTCATGGTCGACCACCCGATCGTTTTGCCCCGGACGGCCGAGCCCGACGAGGTCGTCGCCGTCGTCGCCCGCCATGGCTACGCGATAGTCGAGGACTTAGCCCCGCAGAGCCTGCTCGACGATCTGGCCCGCGAGGCCGCACCCTTCATCGAAGCGTCAACCCTGGGCCGCGACGTGTACGACGGCCGCCAGACCCGCCGCACCGGCGCGCTCATCGCCCGCTGTCCCGCAAGCCGAAACCTCGTCATGAACCCGCTAGTGGTAGCTACGGTCAGGCAGTTCCTCTCGCACGCCTCTGCGGTGCAGCTTCATCTGACCCAGATCATCTCCCTTGGCCCCGGGGAGACGCTGCAGAAGACCCATCGCGATCAGATGGCGTTCGACTTTTACCCCTTCCCGCCGGACTACCATGTTCAGCTCAACACGATGTGGGCGATGACCGACTTCACCGTCGAGAACGGCGCGACCCACATCGCAGCTGGTACGAGTGGCATGAGCGACGAAGAGGCGGCTACCGTCCCGATGTTCCGGGCCGTGATGCGCCGGGGCAGCGTGCTCTTCTATGACGGCAAGGTCGTTCACTGCGCTGGCGCTAACCGCACCACGGAAGTCCGAACGGGCGTCAACATCACCTACGCCGTGGGATGGGTCCGCCAGGAGGAGAACCAGTTCCTCGCGTGCCCGCCCGAGCTCGCGCGTACCTTGGACGACGACCTGCTGCGGATGATGGGGTATCAGTCAGGTGCGTTCGCGCTCGGCTACGTCGGCGACCAGCAGGATCCGCTGGCGGTGTTGCGCGGACGCGAGGAGAAAGTGCCCGTCGTCGCCGCGTTCGCCGAGTCCAACAATTCGTTCAGGACGTTCGTCGCAGAGATGCCCGGCGACTGACGGCCAGAACTCCCGCGGACCTGGGCGCCCGCAACTGGTCGAGGTGGACATGGCCGGGTACCGCCTCAACCGCGGTGGCGCTAGGGATTCGCGGCCGCGGGCAGCCAGGCTGGCCGGTGAACACGTCGCGTAGGACATCGAGGTGTCGCTCCGCGCACCGCCCTGGAGGCCGTCGCCGGCAATGTCCGCCGCCACGAAGAACAACTCCGCCAACTCGAACGACGAACACTTCGGCGCGGGGACCACAGGCTATTTCCCGGTCTTCCCAGTGAGCCCATAAGAAGGCGCCTCCGGGATTTATAGATCCCGGAGGCGGGTTCCCGGTTCTTCGCACGCCGTCTGCAGGATCTGGACCAAGCGGCCCATCGCGCGCTGAACGGTCTCCTTCGCGATGGCGTTACGCTGCCAGCGGACCTGAGCCCTGATCTGCTGACCTTCGTTCCACAGACCGATGGAAAGGCTCCTGGAGGGCTCATCGCCTTTCAGCGCAACGGGAATCACGTTGGCTCCTCGGATTGTCAGCGGCGGGATCGGAGGCTGCAGGTTTATGCTCGCCGCGACACTCGGACGTTCAGGAGCAGTGCCGAAAGGAACGCGCTGCCTAAGGAACAGCATGTCGACATTCATCTCCTCGTGGGACATGGCCTTGGTCGTTTCGTCTCTGGCGTGCCGCAGTAGATTTGTGAATGTCCAGCTCTCGTCAAACACCAACCGGACGAAGATCTTCCCCGCGAAGAATCCGATAAGCGGACGTGTCTCGGGGCGGCGCCGATTGGCGACAAGCGTTCCGATGGAGAGATCAGTCACACCGGACCACTCCCAAAGCAACGTGGCATAGGCGGCAAGTAGCACCGCGAAGACGGAAACGTTCGATCGCCGTGCGAGCGCCCTTGCTTGTTCGGACAGCACCGACGACAGGTGGAAGTCCGGGACGACGATCGTCGGCACTTCGCGGTGAGCGACGAAATCACATGCGGCCAGGTCGACTGGCGGTACGTCGTCCTGCTGCTCGGTCCAGTAGCGGGCGTGCTCCGATGCCTCGTCCCCTAGCATCCACGTTCGCTGCCATATCGCGAAGTCCCGGTATTGAATGGGCAGCTCAGGGAGTGAGATCGGAGCGTGCATCCGACATGCGTCATAGGCATACGCCAGCTCTGCGAAAGCGACGCCGAGTGACCATCCATCGGCTACGAGGTGGTGAGCTTTCACAAGCAGGATGTGTCGGTCATGGTCGATCTCAATCAGCACGACGCGGGCCAGCGGAAGCGCGCTCGGATCGCATACCTCGTTCGCGATCGCGTTGGCGCGCTCGGTCGCATAGAGGACTGGATCGACTCCGGGAGCTGGGGTGACCGCCTCCGTGCTGAGCTCGACTGCGCCTGTCGGCGCAATGTCTTGCACCAGCTCGCTCCCGGTTTCGGTCATGTACGTGCGTAACGCTTCATGCCGGTCCGCGACCGCAACAACCGCTGATGCTAGCGCCCGCTTGTCGATACGACCATTGAGGAGCCCCGCAAAGACGAGCGATGCGCCTGCATGACTCCTTTGGTCGGGACTTCCCCACGTTCGCCAGGCAGCTTCCTGCACCCAGGACGCTGGTGCCGACGTCGTCGGCCCAGCGGCGACGATGCGCTCCGCGCCGACGTCGATCAGCTGAGCACCTTGCCGCCAAGCGGCCATGAGCGCAGCCCTGTCGGTGGACCGTGCAGGCTGGTAGTCGGTCATCTCCACCCTCGCCGACGAGCATGTCCCGTGACGTGTGGATTTTCGGGTGGCGGTCCCCACGTTGGTCAGAAGCTACATCCAGGCCAACAATAGCCCAGCGGCGCTAACAAGAGCCCAGCGGCGGCTTGAATAATTGTCGATACCTGTGGATCAAGATCTTTTAGGCGGCTTCGGCACCACCTCCCCGACGTCGGCTGGTGGCGGGATGCTCGCACCGCAGGCCTGGTTCTTCGGGCCGTTCGACGAGCTTGCCGTTGACGAAGACCGCGTCGGCGCGGACGAGGGCGACCAGGTGGGGTGCGTTGACCATGCGCCACCGGCGCTGCGCGGACTCGATGAGCTTGAACGCCATGGCCAGCGCGGCGTGCAGCGCCTCGGCCAGCATCCGCCGCGCGCCCTCGCGGACGATCTCATCGATCAGCGACGGCGAGCCGCCACCCGCGCCCCCGTCGTCCGGGCAGCCGCCAGTCACTGGGAGGCGATCGAGGCACGTCATGGCGCCCTGCGTCTCCAGGCCAGTGTCCAGCTACTTGAGTTGCGTAAGCGCTCCAAATATACTCATAAGCGAAGAGTACGGATCAAGGCTGTTCTAATCTCCGGGCCTGCGGCCTTTGCCGCGGCTAAATCCGGCTCGGGGAAGGAATGGTCTCTCAATTTCATGCCTGGCCTCATGGCTAGAAAGGGCCTGATGCTTCCTAAGCACCTCCCCTTCGAGAAGTGGTTAAGAATCGGCAGTCATCTCAGCAATGCGCCGTTTGCTGTTGACGTCACGCCGCTGGCCCAGGTGGCGCTAATCCCTTTTGGCACTGACCAGACCGTTATGCTAATCGTCGCGCACCATTCTGATCGCAGATGGCTGGTCGCTCAGCGTCGCGCTGCGCGCGAGGTCACGGCGCAATATATAGGGAGGTCGGACAACGATGCAGTTCGGGATGTTCTTCGAGCTACAACTACCGCGTCCATGGGCACCGGGAGCTGAGCAGGCTCTCTTCAATAATGCCCTGGAATGGGCCGAGGTGGGCGAGCAGGCGGGAGTCGAGTACGGCTGGGCCCAGGAGCATCATTTCCTTGAGGAATATTCGCACTCAACTGCCCCGGAAGTGTTCCTTTCCGCGGTAAGCCAGCGGACTAAGCGCATGCGCATCGGCCATGGCGTTACTTTGATGCCGCCCGTCTTCAACCATCCGGCAAGGGTGGCTGAGCGTATTGCCACTCTCGATCTTGTCAGCAATGGCCGGGTTGAGTGGGGTACCGGGGAGTCAAGTTCCCGAATCGAGCTGGAAGGGTTTGGTGTCAATTACCTGGAGAAACGCAGCATGTGGGCTGAGGCAGTACGTGAAACGGCGAGGATGATGGCCTCTGAACCGTACGCTGGTTACCAGGGAAAATACTTTACGATGCCTGCTCGTAATATCGTACCCAAACCTGTGCAGCGACCGCATCCGCCGCTGTGGGTTGCATGCACGAATCGTGATACCCTGAAACTGGCCGCACGCCTCGGGATGGGGGCTCTGACTTTCTCATTTATGAATGCGGGTGAAGCCCGCTACTGGGTCAAGGAATATTATGATACATTCGAGCGTGAATGCCAGCCAATCGGGTTGACCGTGAATCCGAATATTGCGATGCTCGCTGGCGTCATGGTTCATCCCGACGCTGAGGTAGCGCTGGCGCGGGGAGTTGAAGGGCAGCGCTTCTTCAAGTGGGCACTCGCCTGGTATTACCGATTCGGCACGCATCTTCCCGGACGTACTGATCTCTGGGCTGAATTCCTGCGGTCGCCGCAGGAGCCAATGGCCGGCATTGCCGCAATCGGGACGCCAGCCGATGCACGGCGGCATTTCGAGGAACTGGAAGAGGCCGGCGTGGATCAGGTGATGTTGCTACAGCAAGCCGGAATGTATCCGCATGAGCATGTCTGTGAGACGTTGCAGCACCTTGGCCGGGACGTCATTCCGCCCTTCCTGGAGCGCCACGAAGAGGCCAGGGAACGGAAGCTGAAGCGCCTGGAGCCTGCGATCGCCGACGCAATGGCCAAGGTAGTGCCCACCGCACCAGCATCGCCCGATCCTGTCGAGGCGTACCCAGTGATGATGGCCAAGCGCGCACAGGGCACCGGTACGCACCGCGCCGTCGACGCCAGCATGCTCTGGCGGCTGCACGTAGCAGGAGGGAGCGTCGGCGAGGATGACGATGAAGGCTGAGCAGAACGCACGGACACTGGTCGAGCTATTGCAGGCGCGGGCGCAGCTCAGCCCGCACAGCCTGGCTTACGGCTTTCTGCCCGACGGCGAGGGTGGCGACGTTCGCATAACTTACTCTGAACTCGGCACCCAGGCACGGCGGATAGCCACGCAGCTCGCTGAACTGCTCGCGCCAGGATCCAGGGTCCTGCTGGTGTTCGAGCCCGGGCTGCAGTTCATCACAGCGTTCTTCGGCTGCTTGTATGCCGGGATAATCGCGGTCCCGACGTATCCTCCGATGCCGAACCAAATCGAGTCCGGACTGGAGAGTCTGCGCCTGATCGCCAGAGACTGCGCGGCAAAGGCCGTGCTGACCAGCAACGGGATGCGTGAGTTCCTGGATACCGTCGAAGATGGTGGCGGGGGGCGCGGTATCAGCCTGATCGTCATCAACGAGGACGGCGACCCGGCTGCTTGGCGGACACCGCGGCTATCTGCTAGTTCGGTGGCAATGCTTCAGTACACCTCTGGATCCACCATGCGCCCGCGAGGCGTGATACTAAGGCATAGCAACATTCTCGCAAATCAGCGCACTATTCAGCTGGCCGCCAGCACCACGTCAGCTGCCTTCCTGAGCTGGCTTCCGTCCTATCACGACATGGGCCTCGGCTTCATATTACAGCCGCTGTACACGGGAGCACCTGGTTATTTCCTGTCACCCCTGCATTTTCTGCAAAAGCCGGTCCGATGGCTGAATGCGATCACCAGGTACCGCATCGTGTATTCTGGCGGGCCTCCATTCGGGTACGACCTATGCGCCCGCCGGGTGACGGACGATGAGAAACTGTCACTCGATCTTTCCTCGTGGGAGGTGGCCTTTGTCGGTGCCGAGCCGATTCGCTACGAGGGACTCACCCGGTTCGTTAAGGCCTTCGCTATGTGTGGGTTCCGGCAAGAAAAGCTGTATCCGTGCTACGGGCTTGCCGAAGCGACGCTCCTAGTCACTGGTGCGACTAGGGGCGCCGGACCGGTACTGATGGACGCCGACCCCGAGCAACTGGCGAAGGGCCTGGCGAGCCCGGCCGGCCCGGCAATGAAGTCCAAGCGCCTGATCTCGTCCGGCCGTGCGCCGCACGGCCACGAGATCGTCATAGTGGACCCGGCCGGGAACTCGCCGGTACCCGAGCGTCGTGTTGGCGAGGTCTGGGTGGCCGCAGAGAGCGTGGCGGACGGCTATTGGACCGAGTCTGCCGAATCTGCCAGCGCCTTCGGAGCGACACTACCGGGGTACCCGGGCCGGTCGTTTCTCCGCACTGGGGATCTCGGCTTCGTCGCCGATGGCGAGCTGTTCATCACCGGACGGATCAAGGAACTCCTCATCGTGCGCGGCCGAAACATCCTCCCTCAGGATCTCGAAACCATCGCCCAGACCGTCGACAGCCGCCTGCGTCCCGGCTGTGGCGCGGCTTTCAGCCTGAGCGACGACGACTCCGTCCGCGTGGCGCTGGTCCAGGAGACCACCCTCACCGACGCAGCAGAGGCGCTGGCACTGCTTCCGAGGATCCGACGGGCCGTGCTGGAGCGAGGGGGCGTTGCACTCTCATGCATTGCCCTTGTTCCTGCGCGCACTGTACCGAAGACGTCGAGCGGGAAGGTGCGGCGGCTGAGTACCAGGAGCCTGCTCATGGCTGGGCATCTGCCCACTCTGGCCAGGTTTGACGACCGGGATTCCGACCGAAATGCTCAGGCCGGATAGGAGCGAAGATGAATGCGCAGGAACTCCGGTGCTGGCTGCTTGCTCGCGTGGCTGCGGCAACAGGCATCCCAGAGGATGAGCTGGACGATGACCAGGCCTTCAGCGCCTATGGCCTCGAATCTCCCGAGGCGGTCACGATCGCAGCCGAACTCGCCGACGTTCTGGCCAAGCCCGTCGATGCGACTGCGCTCTATGCGTATCCCACTATAGGGACGCTTGCGGACGCGCTCGCCGGGCGGAAATCAGCGCCTGGCACCAAGCCGTTCTCCATCGCTCCGGCCGAGGGCCGGTCGCCAGGCCCGCAGGCGATTGTCGGCATGGCCTGTCGGGCGCCCGGTGCCCACGGGCCAGAGGCATTCTGGTCGATGCTGCTAGAGGGAGTAGATGCCGTCGGTGAGATCCCGCGCGACAGGTGGGACCCCGACCAGTACTGGTCACCAAACCGCTCGGAAGCCGGTACCACCATCAGCAAATGGGCCGGCCTGCTGGATGACATCGAAGGCTTCGACGCTTCGTTCTTCGGGATTTCCCCCGCCGAGGCCGAGCGAATGGACCCTCAGCAGCGACTACTCCTGGAAACGATATGGGAGGCGCTGGAGGATGCGGGCTTGCCACCGGCAGACCTGCGAGGTTCCCAGACCGGCGTCTTCGTCGGCATCTCCGTAAGCGAATACGGCCAGCGCCAGCACATGGACGCCGCGCTGATTGACGGCCTGATGCCCACCGGGAGCGCACTCTCGATCGCTGCGAATAGGGTGTCCTACCTGTATGACTGGCACGGCCCCAGCGTGGCGGTAGATACTGCGTGCTCGTCGTCGCTGGTCGCATTGCACCTGGCGGCCAGGGCACTGCGCGGGGGTGACTGCGAACTCGCTGTCGTTGCTGGCGTCAACGTGCTGCTCGACCCGGAGCTGACCATCGGCATCAGCAAGGCAGGAATGCTTTCGCCCGATGGACGATGCAAGGTATTCGATGCGGCAGCAAACGGTTATGTCCGCAGTGAAGGCTGTGGTGCCGTCGTGCTGCGGCCGATGTCGTCAGCAGAGCAGAACGCAGACCGGATATACGCCGTGCTGCGCGGCAGCGCTGTCAACTCCGACGGGCACAGCAACGGGCTGACCGCTCCCAATCCCATAGCGCAGGAAGCAGTGCTCCGCAGCGCCTACCAGGATGCCGCTGTGGATCCTCGGCGGGTGTGCTATGTGGAATGCCACGGCACGGGCACGCTTCTCGGCGACCCGATTGAAGCCAAGGCGCTCGGCCCGGTGGTGCGGTCGGCCGACGCCGCCTCGCCCTGTCTCGTGGGGTCGGTCAAGAGCAATATCGGGCACCTTGAGTCCGCAGCCGGCATAGCCGGGGTGATCAAGACCGCGCTCGCCCTCCACCATGGCACGATTCCGCCCAGCATTCATTTCAGGCGGCCGAATCCGCATATACCATTCGCGGAACTCGGGCTCCAGGTGGCCACCGAGCCGGTAGCACTGCCCGGCGACACAGCTCCGTGGCTCGCCGGTGTGAGCAGCTTCGGGTTCGGTGGCACGAATGCGCATGCGGTGCTGGAATCGGTGCCGCGTCTATCCGTGGCGGCCAGCCCCGCTGTCCAGCCCGCCCAACCGATGCTGCTGCCTCTGTCTGCTGCCAGCGCCAGGGCCCTGCATGTGCACTGCAGGTCCTGGCTCGATCGTTTGGATCGCGGCGCTCTGCCCGACCTGGCAGCTGCGGCAACGACTGCCGCCCTGCGGCGACAGCACCACCGGTTCCGAGTCGCGTTCTGCGTATCCTCGGCGTCCGACCTCCGGGAACAGCTGACGGCCGCCGCCGCCCGTGAGCCTGGTGAGCTCGCCCCGTCACCATCGGCTGAGCCGCGGGTCGCGTTCGCCTTCAGCGGCCAGGGGACCCAATGGGCGGGCATGGGCACCGAGCTCATGGCCGCTGACCCGCTTTTTGCGTCGTTCGTCGAGCGCTGCGATGAGATCTGCCTGGAGCTGGCTGGCTGGTCGGTTAGCGAAAGCCTGACTGACTCCGATGGATCCCGGCTTAGTGCCACCGAGCGCGCGCAGCCGATTCTCTTCGCGATCCAAGCTGGTCTGACAGAGTTGTGGCGCGCGCTTGGCATCCATCCGGTAGCGGTCGTTGGTCATAGCAGCGGCGAGATCGCCGCCGCGTATGCGGCCGGCTTTTTGAGTCTGGATGATGCAATGCGCCTGGCCATCGAGCGCGGTGCGGCCATGGCCGCGACCGCTGGCTCGGGCAAGATGCTTGCTATCGGGATGGCGGAGCCAGACGTGCGCGAGCTTGTGGAGAGTACCGGGTGGGCCGTGGAAGTCGCCGCAGTCAACGCGCCCGACCAGGTTGTGCTGTCCGGCGCTGCCGCACAGATGGAAGGCCTCAGGGCCGAGCTCAGTCCGGAAACCTTTACCCGCTGGCTGGCCGGCGACTACCCGTTTCACAGCTCGCTCATGGAGTCCGCTGCCCAGGCGCTGGCCGGCCAGCTGAACTGGCTGTCCCTCCATGATGGGGATGTGCCGTTCTATTCGGCGGTCACTGGCGACATTGAGGAGGGATCTCGGCTCGGCCCGCAATACTGGCAGCGCAACGTCCGGCAGGCAGTCCGCTTCGCCGACGCGGTCGCCGCGATGGTCAGCGCGCAGCCATTGGCCGCGATCGTAGAGATCGGCCCGCAGCCAGCGCTGCACCGCCCGTTGCGGACAGTCTGTGCTGCGGTCGGCCAGCCAGGTATCCGGGTGCTCGCATCGTCGAATCGGAACGCGGAGCGGACGACGATGCTGTCGTCCCTGGCCGAGCTGTTCCCGCTCGGCGCGAAGATCAATTGGCGGCGGCTGTACCGCGGACGCGCACCTCATACGCCACTGCCGCTGTATCCATGGCAGCATCAGAGATTCTGGCTTGACCGGCCCAGCCAGCAGATCGCTGCGGCGGATCGCCGCGCCCACCCGCTGCTGGGTCAGAAACTCAGGCTCGCCGGACAGCTCATCTGGCAGCACAGCTCGCGTTCTCGTGGTTGCTCCTGGCTCGCCGAACACCGTGTCGCCGGGCACCCGCTCATGCCAGCTGCTGGATACAGCGAGATGATGCTGGCGGCTGCCAGTCAGGCCGGGCTGGGGGCGAGACTGGCGCTCAGTGATCTCGCGCTGCGGCGCCCCATGCCGCTTGATGAAGCCGACCAGGTCATCCAGACAACCCTTAATCGGGACGGCAACGGATTCTCCGCTACCGTGCACTCCGGCAGCGACGTCAACGATTCGAGCTGGCACAAGCACGCAACGGCGCGGGTGCGGGCGCTCGGGCAGCCACAGTCCGATGACGTGGCCTGGCCGGAGGCGGACTATGATCATCGCCTGGATACAGCGGAACTATATGACCGGCTAGCCAGGCGCGGACTCGACTACGGGCCGGCCTTTCGCGGCCTCACAGACATAAGGGCGGGCGCAGGCAAAGCCACGGCCAGCATCGAGATTCCCGGCGGACCGGATCCGCGTTTTCGCTGCGATCCCCGGATACTGGACGGAGCCTTGCAGCTGCTTGCGGCCGTCGGAGATGAAAGCGGTCAGGAAACTGCCGGCACCGTGCTACCAGCACGAATACGCGAATTGCGCTGGTACGCTACGCCGGGACCTATCTGCACCGCGCGACTCAGGCTGGGCCGGGCGGCGGCTGGTCAGTTGACCGCCGATATCCAGATTTCCCGGCCAGATGGCGGCACGCTGGTCGAGATCGATGGCCTGGCGCTTGCCGAAGTCGCTGACCCTCAGCGGCGACCTGATCGCGGCGCGGTGGCCGCCGAGCAGTCCGTGTGGTATTACGAGCCGGTCTGGCGTGAGCGCGAGCTGACGGCCACTGGCACGGCGACACAGGGCACGTGGCTAGTTTTCCACGGCACTGCGGCAGATCCGGTGGCGCGCGCCATCGCGACAGCACTGCGATCCGACGGCAGCCAGGTGATCATGGCCACCGGTGGCCCGGACGCGGCAACGGCCGAGCAGGATGATCTCATCATCGACACGCTCAGTCCCGACGGGTTTTCCCGGCTGCTCATCCAGGCTGGACCCCTGACCGGCGTGATCTTCATCTGCGGACCAGCTGATACTTCATACGCTGCGGAGAGTGCCGACTCCCTCACCGGAGCACTGGTACAGCTCATCAAGGCGCTCGCCTACTCCTCGGCGGGTACCGAGGAACTGGTGGTGATCAGCCAAGGAGCACATGCCGTAGGCCATGAGTCAGGGGCATTCAGCCCAGCCGGGGCTGCGGTCTGGGGTGCGATGCGCTGCGTTCCTTTCGAAAATCCTGTGCTTAGACATCGCTGCATCGACCTTGACCCGGGGGCGAGCAATCAGGCCGAGCTCATTGCGGCAGAAATACGGGCCAGCGATGAGATCCAGGTCGCGATCCGGCATGGCCAGCGCTTCGTGCGGAGGCTGGCCCCAGTAGCCGATGTCCAGGCGGGCCCGCCGCAGCTGGCCGCTGACGGCTGGTACCTCGTCACCGGCGGTCTTGGCGGCCTCGGTCTTAGCCTCGCCTCGTGGCTGGCTGAGCAGGGAGCGGCAAAGCTGGCCCTCGTGGGCCGTGGCGCACCGTCCCATCAGGCCGCAGAGCGCATCAGTGAAATACAGCGCTCCGGCGTCGTAGTCGTGACGGGGCAGGCCGATGTCGGTGATCAGAATGCTATGGCAGCCCTGCTCGATGAACTGCGCGGTCGGCTCGGCCCGCTGCGCGGCGTCATCCACGCGGCCGGCGTGCTGAACGACGGCGCGCTTTTGGAGATGGAACCCAGAGCCATCGCTGAAGTCATGCGACCCAAGACCTACGGGGTACAGAACCTGCATAGGCTCACCCTGCCCGACCAGCTCGACTGGTTTGTCGCGTTCTCCAGTGCCGCCTCTGTCGTCGGTTCTCCTGGCCAGGCCAACTATTGCGCCGCGAATGCCTTTCTCGACACTTTCGTGCAGTATCAGCGGGCGAATGGGATTGCTGCTAGCAGCATCAACTGGGGTCCGTGGGCAGACGCCGGAATGGCAGCGCAGTCGGTGGCGAATCCCAGCCAGAGCCGCAGAGATCGCAGCCTCAGCACTACTGTGAGCACGATTACGATCGCCGACGGGCTACACACACTCGGCGGTGTCATTGCCAGCGGTAGGACGCAATTGGTCGCCATGCCGCATGACCTCCGCGACCTCCTGCAGTTCTATCCGGCGGGTTCTGGTTTCACCTTCTTTGAGGAGGTGAGCGGCGCGGACGTTACCATCCTGCGCAATGTGGGGACCCAGGCAGGGCCCTCGCCACGGCCTGACGTGGGGCACGAGTATGTGGCAGCGCGCAACCCCGTCGAGCAGCGCATTGTCGGAATCTGGCAGGCATCGCTGGGCATGGAGCCGATCGGGGTTTTCGATGGGTTCTTTGAGCTTGGAGGGGACTCGGTTTTTGGTAATCAGATCATTCTTCAGGTTAATCGCCTCCTCAACGTCGCTATTGAACCTGAGGATGCATTCGATGACTTTACCATCGCGCATCTAGCGGAAGTTGCAGAAAGACAGATGCTGCATCGAGTCGCGTCCCTGACCGACGCAGAGGCCGCAGCGCTCCTGCAGGACCTGCCGGATGTTCCGCCGTGACCCGGGGTTGATGAGAGGCAGACATCGGCCCGGTACATCACCGATGGCCAGCAGCATCTAGGCTCATGCCGCTTTGGCCTGGACGAGCGCGGTCATCATCGCGTCGATTGAGGGCGTATTAGTAGCAGTTATCGCGCCGGGGTGGGGTACCCATTCCTTGACAGTAACGCCGTGGAAGTCTGAGCCGGCGGTGGCGACGAGGCCGTGCCGGCTGCAGAGCGCGAGCAACGCTTCTGTGTCGGCTGGGCTGGGGTGCCAGGTGGACCATGCTTCTAGGCCGCCAAGACCGGCTCGGATTAGTCGGGGAATGTCGTCATCGAGATCGCCGCGTTGCCATTGTGCTAGCGGATGGGCGAGGACCGGGACGCCCTCCGCATCGCGTATCCACTTGATCACTTCGGTCAGTTCGGGTGGCGTCGGCGGGGTGACATGAAGTGGTCGGCCTTCGGCGAACCATTCCTCCAGGATCTGGCCGTACGGTAGCTGACGGGCTGCGGCAAGCGGCGAGCCGTCCTGTGTATTGGCCAGCAGGAAGTCGACCATCTGCCTTCCATATGGCACCCGGTCGGGTCCGATGGTCGCTTCGATGGCTGCCCAGTTGGCGTGACAACCGTAATGCGCCGCTATCTCTATGAGCTCCTTCATGCATGAGAGCAGTGCGAGGCGATGGCGGGAAACTAGGCGGTGAAGCCGGTAATCTCCAGGTTTGTAGAGATAGCCAAGGCAGTGCACTTGCCGGTTATGCCAGGCGGCGGTGATTTCCACCCCGGTGATGATGCTCAGATTCTGCGGCCAAGTCGGTGCCGGGTTAATGGCGAGCACGTCATGGTCGGTGATCGCAGCGAGCTGGATTCCGTTGGCAATGCACAGCGCGAGCACCTCGCTGATGGGCAGGCTGCCGTCGGATAGCGATGAGTGCAGGTGGAGGTCGAAGTTACTGGTCATGGCAATGCCGCAAGCTCTCGCCTGCGCGGCAGGCTGCCGGCGACTCGGCACCGAAATGGGCCAGTTCGCGTAAGAACTGCTCCTTCGCGCCTGCTATCTCGCGGCTCTGGTCAGTGTCCTCGATCCTGACGAGGTAGGTTCCGCCCGAGTGCTGCGCGAGATCCTTGTCGATCATGGCGGCGTAGACGCCGCCGATGTGCATGTGACCGCTCGGACTCGGGCTGAACCTATCGATCGTCTCCTGGTCCAGCATGCGGGACTCCTTCCGCAAAGATTGCAGCGCAACCGCTCACGGGCCTTTGTGACAGCATAGGCGCTTGGGCCGCAGGTCCCGGAGGGTCCTGATTGGCGTGGCGGCTGGCTGGATCGGGCGGCGATGCTGGGCTAGGAGGGGCTGTATCTGACGTTCTGCCTTGGCGATGGTGCCGTAGACGTTGCCGTGCCAGTCGCGGCGGTCCATCGGCAGGGCGGCCGTTGGGTCAGCGGGACGCATAAAACTCCTTGACGTCCCCCGCCCGCAGCCTGAAAATCGCCAGTCCGCCGGTTACCGCGGCGATGGCGAGCAGGATCGCGGCTGGCTCGGCTAGCTGAGACAGTCCGTTGCCGTCCGCGATGACGCCGCGGAGCATGCGCAGGCCCCAGTACACCGGGCTGACTGGCGCGAGATGCCGCACCCAGGCCGGGAATGTGCTGACCGGGGCGAGCGCACCGCCGAGACCTGCGAGCAGTAGTCCGCCGAGATTGCAGACAGCGTTGAGCTGATTGATGGTCCGGCAGATCGCTGCGAACATCAGTCCAATGGCCACCTCGACGGCGACAACGCAGACGATCGCCACGATTCCAGCGCCGACGCTGCCGCGCCAGGGCATGTCGAGTACGAGTACCCCGAAAACCAGCAGGACCGCTTGCTGAGCGAGAAACAGACCGGTCAGCGGGATCAGCTTGCCGAGCACGACTTCCGGTACCGAGGCGGGTGTGGTGCGCAGCCGGCTCCAGGTGCTCCAGCCGTGGTCACGGTAGAACGCGAAGCCTATGGTGCTGAGGCCGAAGAACCCGAACAGTGCCGCCAGGCCGGGCACCGCGGTAGCCGCTCCGCCGACCAGACCCTTGGAAATGAACGCCGCGATCAGGGAAGGTATCGCGATCAGCAGGATGATCGGAAACGGGTCGACGGCGAGCAGGCGGAGTTCGTTGACGGCCACGACCAATGCGCGGTGGGTGCTCCGGCCGAGCATTCGATTTCCGCCGCTCATGCGGGCTCCTCAGATCTCTGCTCCTGCGGCATCTGCTCCTGCGGCTCGCTGCTGGCCGTAAGCGAGGTGAAGAGCGCATTCAGCGAAGGCGGCATCACGCGCACGGAAACGATGTCAGTGTCGCGGTACTTATCGAGGATCATGGGCACGTTCGTGCCTGGCTCGATCGTCCGCCCGGTGGTGGTCACGATCTCAACGTGACCACCACCGAAGCGGACAACCAGTTCGGCTACGCTGCCGTACGCGACGCACTTGCCGTGGTCGAGCAGAACCACCCGGTCGCAAGTGTCCTCAACTTCTTGCAGGTAGTGGCTTGAGAGCACTGCCGCACTACCCCGGGATATGACGACTTGGAGATAGTCAAGCAGGTTCTTGCGAGTGTGAACGTCGAGCCCGCTGGTGGGTTCGTCAAGGATGACGATGCGAGGCCGGATGGCCAGCGCGCAGGCGACGTGCGCGATGCGCTGCTGTCCGACGGACAACTGGCCGACAGGCCGGTGCAGTAGCGGGCTCAGCGCAAGCGCGTCGACGACATCGGCGAGGCAGGACTTTAGCTCTCGCGGCGGAAATCCGGCCAGGCTGGCGAAGAACGAGAGATTACGGGCCACGCTAAGGCCGGGATAGAGCGCGATTTCCTGGGTCGCGACTGAGACCGATCCTTGCCTGACCAGAGCTTGCGGCTCTTCGCCGAAGAACTCGACCTGACCGGAGTCGGCCGTGAGCAGTCCAACCAGGCAGGAGATAGTCGTCGTCTTACCCGCGCCGTCGCGGCCAAGGAGTCCGAGTATCTCACCCGCGTAAGCCTCGAATGACACGCTGTCCAGAGCCACGTGCTTGCCGTACGCCTTGCACAGGTTGACGGCCTTGATCGCAGGCGGCGCCTCCGTGCCTGATCCCGCCGCCGCCCTGCTCTCCGCGGCTCTACTCTCCACGGCTCTGCCCTCCACGGCTCTGCCCTCGACGGAAACGTGCCAGCCCATCGTCAGTCGGCGCGCGGGCCGAGGGCCGAGGCCAGACCTCCATCGACAAAACCGCCGCACCGTTGACGTAGCGAGCGGCGTCGGGGTACAGGAAGGCGATGACAGCGGCGACATCCTCGGGGTACGCCACCCGGCCGAGCGGAACCGTCTCGATCCATTCCTGGTCCACGCCCTCTTCGCCCCATAGTGGGGTGCTCACTACTCCCGGGACCATGCAACTAGTTCGGATGCCGCGCGGCCCGAGCAGCCGGGCGTGGCTGCGGGTCAGGCCGGCAATCCCGGCCTTCCCGGCGGCATACGCGGGATCGGAGCCCATGACGACCTCAGGCGCGAACACGCAGTCCATGAAGATGAGATAGCGGCCGTTCGATGCTGCTATTCCGGCGTTATAGGCTGCACCCACGCTGGCCTCACCGACCTCGGTGACGACTAGTCGTAAAGGGTGCTCTTGCACGGCCTTTCGTATCGCCGGGGCCGCATTAAGGGCAATTACGCATTCGACTTGCTCGTCCACGCTATCCAGGCAACGGGAAATTCGAACGCTGACCGCTCTTGAGCTACTCGTGCTTTCCTCCCCGGAGATAACTTGACTTGATCAAGAACGAGGCCCTGTATGACCGAATCGGATAGTCTATAATACATTTTTATCATAACATATGCCTCAGCTCTCGCAACCACACTTCAGTCTCAGCGCGGGGGAGTGACCAACCTGGACGTCTCCAGCCCGGACAAGGCGGTGGTCGCCTGCTCGACGATCTGGCCAACGAGGTCGCACCCTTCATCGAGGCGTCAGCCTCGGGCGCCGACGTGTACGACGGTCCTCCAGACCCGCCGCACCGGCGCGCTCATCGCCCGGGATCCGCTGGCGGCGCTGCGCGGAAGCGATGAGAAGGTTCCCTTCGTCGCCGCGTTCGTGCGGTCCGACGATTCGTTCAGGACGTTCGTCGCGGAGATGCCCGACAACTGACGGCCAGAACTCCCGATCCCCGTCGGTGCGCACTCACGTCACGACTCAAGATCGCCCGTCGGCGTCTCCTTGCCGTCGCGGCCGCTGCCTGCCTCGACGACCACGCAGCGATCCCATTCATGCTCGTCGCCCATGTCCAGCGGCACATCAGAACACCAGATGTAGTGGTCCGGCGCGGAGATGTCGGTCCGGTCGCCTAGGGCTCTGACAAATGCCGCGTGAACGTCACGAACACTCTCGTGCCCTGCGCCTGCCGCACTGTAGGCGACGAGACGGAAGGTTCCATCGCCCAGCAGTTTCGCGAAGACGGCCGCAGGCGGTCCGACGAGGTCAAGCCACGCACGCCTGAGAGCGGGAAGATGCACCCATCCCCTCCCGCGCCTGACCCACCCGATCCCGCTCCGCGCCGACGGGAGATCGATCGCTCGATCGATCTCCTCTGGAGCCAGGTCACGCCCCGCCGCGGCGATCATCAAGCTCTCGATCGCACGGAGAATCTGATGCATCGCGGCAACGGATATGTATCTGGTGTCGCACAGCAGCTCGACTGCGATGGAATCCGGCTCATCGTAGACGTCGACATAGAAGCGCGTGGCGATGTGTGGCCAGCTGTCGACGAACGCGATGCGCGTCTCGCCGCGTAGCGCGTCGAAGTCATTCGGCGCGCTATGTGCGAGCTGGGCCACCGAGCCAGTCGCTTCCCGGCAGTCATTGAACTGCCAGCCTAGGTCTATCTTCGCGCCGAGCTGGTATTCGGTGTCCGCTCGGATCGCCATCGCTTGGGCTCTGTCGTACTCGCCATGAAGGTACGAGTCCAGCGCACTGCGGAAGCAGCGCCGGCTGATCTCGTCGAACGATAGGCCATCCGATTCAACGTAGAAGAGGGAGTCCCAGCAGAGGTAGCCGACGACGTTCTCAGTTTCCTCGACGATTCGGTTCGCGACGTTTAGCTGCCCGACAGTTTCCGCATGCCCGGAGTATCGGCCGAACACCGTTGCCACACCCGCGATCAAGACGGCGCTGTTGCTGATGCGCGTGCGGTCTGCCACGACCGCGAGTGCGATGGCGAGCGCGCTCGATGTCATCCGGAGCTGCCAGTAACGATCTCGTTCCTCGGGCACCGTGTCGAAGTCGAACATCGACGGCGGCGCGCTGCCCAAGATCCGTCGCCACCGGTCGAGCGCGGCCCGGTTCGCGGCCCTGCCCGCACTCGACAACTCGTGCGCGGCGACGTCGACCGGTTGCCATCCGAGCTCGTCAGGGATCGTCATCGACGGATCCGCCAGCAGTTGGGCGATGGTCCGCTCGACCACTCTCCACCCGCGCAGATCGATGGCAATGTGGCTGACACCAAGCACCAGAGCCCGCGCGCGTCCGTCCTTCACGACGATCGCCAGCCGGATGGGCCACTCGACGTCCACCCGGAAGCCGGTACTGACGAGCGCCCCGAGGACGCCGTCGGCCGCGTCCTGCACTGAAGCGGCTCCGCAATCGTGCACGTGCACCACCACTGACCCGCTCGACGCGATGACCTGACGGAGTTCACCATCGCGAATGTGGAACGTCGTCCGGAAGGTGTCGAATCGCTCGACGACGCGCCGTAGCACGGTGATCGCCTGATCGATACCTGCCCCTGCGGGCATCGGAATCGTCCATCCCTCGTTGAAGAAGGCGTCGTCTTCGCCCATCACCTCCATCGCCCACCACATCCCGCGCTGCGCGTAGGTCGTCGGGGCATCCGCTTCCCTGCAGCCGCTGACGCACATTTCGATCTGTGCGGTCTCGACCATGCGCTGCTCGCGCAAAGCGCGGAGGCGCTGCGCCGGCGTTGAGTTCATGGGCTGACTCCTGACCGGGTCGCTCTTGCCCGTTGTTTCACTTTAGGACGCCGAAGATCGGAATCAAGACCTCGGGATGTCGAGACAGATTTCTCGTTCGGGTGAAAACGACGGCGTCAGGTAACGTTCAACTTTGCCAGAATGGCAACGGAAAACGGCTGCCGCCTCCCTCTGTGCCATCAGTCACGGCGCTCCTGGTTGGTTTGACGCGTCGGCGCGCCGACCGCGATCGCGAGCAATGGGACTTTGCCAGGTGGCGTGAAGCGCGCGGCGACCTCGTCGCAGACGGTAAGCGGGCACGAGCCGAGACCGAGCGCCGTCACCGCGAGCTGGCACCGGCTCACCGCGAGCCCAGCATAAAGCTGCAGGTCACGATATCCCCGCTCGCCTCGGCTCGCCACGACGGCATCAAGGTCGGCCGCCAGCAACGCCAGGTAGGCGCAGTCGCGCGCGGGAGCCTGATTCATGCAGGCCGCTTGTGCGTCAGAACGCAGGTCGCCAGGATGATCCAGCTTCGGCGTGACCGAGCTCAGGTCGTAGCAGCCAGCCGCGAGACCCCGCACTGCATGCACGAAGACGGTCACGGTCGCGCCGACATCGGCTCCGTCCCAGTCGGGCGGGCTGACAGCCACCTCAATCGGCCAGGTGAGCGCGTCGGCGGGCAGTGCCTTGGGTGCGAACGTCCGCGTCGTCAGCCTGCTCCTGAGCAGCTCTTCGGTCGAGAGCGCAGGCACCTGGGCTGGCACCTTGATGTCGCGGAAAGCTGTTCGCGGATAGCCCGCAGATCCGAGGGTCCAGCTATCCAGTTGCGCGGCCTCATGGGTCTTGCGGACGAGCGAGAAGTACCACGGGACTAACCCGAGGTCTCCGGTGGCCGCGGCCCGTTCTGGCCGATGCCAGCCGATCTGCCCGGTCAGCTCGACAATGGCGAGCGGCAGTTCGGCCCGCTCGTCCGCGCCGACCATGTCCGCGAGGTCGGCGTCGGGGAAGTCGAGGCGGATACGCGCCCGCCGCCCGCTCGCCCGTGCCAGCACAGCCAGCTGAGCTATGACCGAACCGGCGTCCCACCATAGGTGCCGGTAGCCGCGTTCGGCATACCTCCACTGCGTCCGCCACGGGACTCCGGTCAAGATGACCGCGACGCCATCCGCGGCCGGCGGGCCAAGACTAACCAGTTCGTGGGCGACAGGGTCGTAATGCCAGAGCCCGTCGGCCAGGCCGGTCACGCGATGAGCATTCAGGTACACCTCAATGGGATGCCGATTGCCCGCCGATGCCGCCGCACGCAACTCTTGGTCACCGGAACGGCCCATCGGGCTCCGCCTGATCCCTGCCGACCACCGCAGCAGCCAGGCAATCTCGGCCAGGTCGAACACATCGCCGTCCGCCAGGGCCTGCGCGCCAGCGCTGAGCGCCTGCGCGCCGAGCGATTCGTCGGCGCGGCGGCGACCAGGCAGCGGTACCCGCCCCAGGTCCTCGGGATACACCTTGTGCCTGGCGGGCTCGCAGCTTGGATCTAACGGCAGGAAATCTTGCCGTATCTCGGCGTCCTCGATCGGAACAAGCCAGCTCCTGCCCGGAGAGTAGCAGGTAAGACGCTGGAACCGGTGCGCTGCGCTCTCGGGCACTCCGCGACTCCGCCATTCAGTAACGGACGTTTCAGGTATATTACCTTAATCGTTGCGGCACCCGCCAGGCCGTCCGTGGCCTGCCTCTTCTGCAGGGTGCTCGCGGTCGGCAACCTGGCGTCATTGTTCATAAGCTGAAGGGAGCTTCGCGGCGGTGAAGCGAAGAACCGGCCAAGATAACTCCTTAATCTCCTCCCGTATTGCTCGAAACTTCGCTCCCTTCGCCAAGCGCGCATTCCTAATATTGTGGACGGGTCAGTTTGTCTCATACGCTGGTGACTCGCTGATTCAGATCGCCTCTGTGTTCGCGATTTTGCGGATTGGCGGAACGGCCTCCGATATTGGCTATGTCGCCGCCGGTCAGACACTGTGCAGAGTCGTGTTTGTCCCGGTGGGCGGCGTGTGGGCCGACCGACTGCGCCGCCAGTTCGTGATGATGACGTCGGACCTGCTGAGGGCGGCGGTCCAGGCGGTCTTGGCGGTGCTGCTGCTGACCGGGACCGCTCACGTATGGGAGATAGGCGTAGGCGCGGCGTTCTATGGCATTGCCCAGGCATTCTTCGGCCCGGCCTCCACCGGGCTGCTGCCGGAGACGGTAGCCACTGAGCAAATACAGGTGGCGAACAGCCTGATGAGCTTTGGCCAGGATTTCTGCCAGGTAGGCGGACCCGCCATCGCGGGTGTCCTGGTCGCGGCGTTCGGGCCGGGAATCGTCTTCGCCATCGACGCGGCATCGTTTCTTGTCAGCGCCATATCGCTGATCAGGCTTAGGCTCGGGCGCCGGAAGATTCCCGCCCGCCGCTCCCTTCGATCAGACCTGGCCACCGGCTGGCGCGAAATGAGGGTTCGCCCTTGGTACTGGCTGACCCTGATCGCTCACGCGCTGTGGAACTTCGCGATACCGGCCTTGTGGGTACTCGGCCCGCTGATCGCGACCCGGCACCTTGGTGGCCCATCCGCTTGGGGGGCGATCGTCGGTTGCTGGGCGGCCGGATCGGTCACTGGCGGACTTATATCGCTGAGAGTCAGGCTGAGGCGGCCGCTCGTTGCGGCCAACCTGGCCTTGGCTCTCACCGCGCTGCCAGTGCTTGCCCTGGCTCGGCCGCTGCCGACCTGGGGCGTCGGCATCGCCGCAGTCGCGGGCGGCCTGGGCCTGGCGTTCCTCAACACGGTCTGGATCTCGACCATGCAGCATCTGATTCCCGACGAGGTCCGCTCGCGGGTAGACGCCTACGACTGGCTAATATCGCTGGCGGTGATGCCGGTTGGCTACGCCCTCATCGGTCCGGCGGCGTCGCGGTTCGGTACCACGGCCGCCCTGGTCGGCGCGGCCGTGCTGCTCGGCGTGCCTGGCTGCCTCACTACCCTGATTCCTGGCATCAGGGCGGTGCGCAGAACGACCGACGGGACTCTGGTCGAGCCTGCGACACCGCGGTCGGCCGCGGCCGTCCCTGGCTCGCCGGCCGCAGATTAGCCGTTCAGGCGTCGTTGGACGGGCGGCACTTCACCGAAACGTGAGGACCTCACGGGTGAGGTCTTCATCCCTGAAGGAGCGGGGCCGTGTCAAGGGGGTTTTGACCGGTTCTGGCTGGTGGGTGGGCGTGCTTGACTGGCGTCTCCCGTTTCCCGGTAGCTGCGCGAGGATCGGCGTGCGGGAGTCGGGAGCCGGGGTGCTGGCATTGTGAAGTTGGGGGTCCGTCCCATTGCCGTGTGGCGGTGCGGGCAGTGCCGCTGGCTGCGTTCATCCCTTCGCTGGTGATGCCCGGCCGGGGCCGGGTTGCATGGGGCGGGTGCGCGTCAGTGGTGGTCAGGCGGGTCAATCACATTTGGCGCCTGCGCCGGCCCGGAGGGGCTGGCGGGGCAGAAGACCTGTCGGCCGCGCGCCTGGCTGCTGGCCCG
>Ga0116219_10000203_pt1 | contig 62957 bp, 55 predicted proteins | sample Sb_taG_4_FD_91019 | JGI IMG/M metagenome (GOLD analysis project Ga0116219, IMG submission 91019) | Peat soil microbial communities from Weissenstadt, Germany - Sb_50d_6_BS metaG | ecosystem: Environmental > Terrestrial > Soil > Wetlands > Peat | place: Germany: Weissenstadt | collected 2010-09-21 | reverse complement strand
GTCGACCAGGCGCCGGTTGTCCACGTGGTGGTCCCCGGGCACTTCTGCGCCGCCGCAGATGGAGGGGGAGAGCGCGGGCACGAGCGCCCGGCACTCCGACGCCGTCAAACGCTGCGAGGGGACGCCGATCGACGTTCGGAAGGCCAGCAGCTGGTCGAGCGCGGCGCGGTCCGAGACATCGCTCGCGACCACGACCGTGTTGGAGGCGTCGTAGCCAATGGACCGGCCGACCGCCTCTTCGATCGCGGCGGCGAAGGCCGGCCATCGGTCGGCCGCCGCCAGGAGCAGGCGGGTGAGATCCTCCTCGCCGAAGTGGGCCTCGTTGGCCGGCGCCAGCATGCCCGCGGCCACCCAGGCGGCCCCCCGGCCCGGCTCCGGATCGACCACGGCGACCGTCCGTCCAGCCCGGGCAAGCGCCCATGCGCAGGCGAGCCCGATCACCCCGCCGCCCGCGATCGCCACGTCCGGCGCGCCGTGCGTCGGAGTGTCGACCATTCCTCGATGTTACGAGCCACCCCCGTCCACCCGGCTGGCCCGGTCCCCAACGTCGGGGGCCGGGCCGGGCCGGTGTATTCTGTCGGCACTGCTCCAGGGCCAACGGCGTCCCGGGCGGCAGGACTCCGCATTTTTCGCAGGAGCCGAAACGCGTCGCCCGCGCAGGCGGGCGGCACAGCCCGGAAGGACGTCCATGGCCCCCACGGACCTTGGCGACACAAGGCCCACCACTCGCACCCTCTACGACCCGGCCTTCGAGCACGACGCGTGCGGCGTCGGCCTGGTCGCCGACCTCAAGGGCCGGCCCAGCCACGCCCTCGTGCGTCAGGGCCTGGCCGTCCTGGAGCGCCTCGCCCACCGCGGCGCCTCGGGGGCCGAGGTCGCGACGGGGGACGGGGCCGGCATCCTGACCCAGCTGCCCCACCGCTTCCTCGCCGCGGTGGCGGGAGACCTCGGGTTCACCCTGCCTTCCCCGGGCCGGTACGCGGCCGGGAGCGTCTTCCTCCCGACCGACCCCGACGACGCCGCGAAGGCCCGCGCCCAGTTCGAGGGACTCGCGCTCGAGGAGGGGATGCGCGTCCTCGGGTGGCGCGGGGTGCCGACCTCGGATGCGACCCTCGGTGAGACGGCCCGGCGGGCCATGCCGCGGATCGAGCAGGTCTTCGTCGCCCCGACCGACCCCTGCAGATTCGGCGCGCCCATCGAGCTCGACCGGGTCGCATTCGTCCTCCGCAAGCGCGCCGAGCACCAGGTCGACGGCCTCTACGTCCCGTCGTTGTCGGCCCGCACCCTCGTGTACAAGGGCATGCTCACCGGCCACCAGCTCGACGAGTTCTACCCCGACCTCTCCGACGACCGGTTCGAGTCGGGCCTCGCCCTCGTGCACTCGCGCTTCAGCACGAACACCTTCCCGTCCTGGCCGCTCGCCCACCCGTACCGTTACCTGGCCCACAACGGCGAGATCAACACGCTCGCCGGCAACCGCAACTGGATGCGGGCCCGGGAGGCGGTCCTCGAGTCCGACCTGATCGAGGGCGACCTCGGGCGGATCTTCCCGATCTGCACACCCGGCGCGAGCGACGCCGCCTCCTTCGACGAGGTGCTCGAGCTTCTGCACCTCGGCGGCCGCTCGCTGCCGCACGCGGTGCTGATGATGATCCCGGAGGCCTGGGAGAACCACCAGGGGATGGACCCGGCCCGACGCGCCTTCTACCGGTTCCACTCGTCGCTGATGGAGCCCTGGGACGGCCCGGCCGCCATCGCCTTCACCGACGGCACGGTCATCGGCGCGGTCCTCGACCGCAACGGGCTGCGGCCCGCCCGATACTGGGTGACCGACGACGGGCTCGTGGTCCTGGCGAGCGAGGTCGGCGTCCTCGACCTCGACCCGGCCACCGTCGTGCGCAAGGGTCGGCTCCGGCCGGGCCGGATGTTCCTCGTCGACACCGAGAAGGGGCGCATCGTCGACGACGACGAGATCAAGGGCGACCTGGCGGCCGAGCACCCCTACGCCGAGTGGTTGGCAAAGGACCAGCTCACCTTGGACGAGCTCCCGCCGCGCACGATGCTCACCCCGCAGCACGCGAGCGTGGTCACCCACCAGCGTCTCTTCGGCTACACCAACGAGGAGCTGAAGGTGCTGGTCGGCCCGATGGCCAAGACCGGGGCAGAGCCGGTCGGCTCGATGGGGTCCGACACCGCCATCGCCGTGCTCTCGGAACGATCCCGCACGCTGTACGACTACTTCACCCAGCTCTTCGCCCAGGTGACGAACCCGCCCCTCGACGCCATCCGCGAGGAGCTGGTCACCTCGCTGGCCGCCACGGTCGGTCCGGCCGCCAACCTGCTCGACGCACGGCAGGGCTCCTGTCGCCAGGTCGTCATGCCGTACCCGGTGATCGACCTCGACGACCTCGCCAAGCTCATGTACATCAACGAGCACGGCGAGAACCCGGGCTTCCGGGCGTTCACGATCGACGGCCTGTTCCCGGTGCGAGAGGCCGGCGACACGGGGCGGCCGACCGAGGCCGGCGGCCGGGCCCTGGCCGAGGCGGTCGACCGGGTCCGTACCAGGGTGTCAGAAGCGATCGAGGACGGCGCCAACGTCATCGTGCTCTCGGACCGCAACTCGACGACCGAGCTGGCCCCGATCCCGTCACTACTTCTCGTCTCGGCGGTGCACCACCACCTGGTGCGCGAGCGGACCCGGACCCGGGTCGGGCTCGTCGTCGAGTCGGGCGATGCCCGCGAGGTGCACCACATGGCGCTGCTCATCGGCTACGGCGCCGCCGCGGTGAACCCGTACCTCGCGCTCGAGTCGATCGACGACATGATCGCCAATGGCCAGCTCGTCGGTGTCACCCCGCGCCAGGCCCGGGAGAACTACATCAAGGCTGCCTGCAAGGGCGTCCTCAAGATCATGTCGAAGATGGGGATCTCGACCGTCGCCTCCTACACGGGCGCGCAGGTGTTCGAGGCGGTCGGCCTCGACCCCTCGGTCATCGACGAGTACTTCACCGGCACCCCCAGCCGGATTGGCGGGGTGGGCCTGGACGTGCTCGCCGCCGAGGTCGCCGCCCGGCACCGCCGGGCCCACTACGACCGTCCGACCGAGCTCGCCCACCGGGAGCTCGAGTCCGGCGGCGAGTACCAGTGGCGCCGCGACGGGGAGTACCACCTCTTCAACCCGCGGACGGTTTTCAAGCTCCAGCACGCCACCCGGGCGAAGCGCTTCGACGTGTTCCGGGAGTACTCCGAGGCGGTCGACGACCAGTCCGAGCGGCTGGGCACGCTGCGGGGGCTGCTCAGGCTGCGGCCGGCCGAGGGCGGGCCAGTCCCGCTCGAGGAAGTCGAGCCGGCCACCGCGATCATGACCCGGTTCTCGACCGGGGCCATGTCGTACGGTTCCATCTCGGCCGAGGCCCACGAGACACTCGCCATCGCGATGAACCGCATCGGCGGCCGCTCCAACACCGGCGAGGGAGGGGAGGACCCCGACCGGTTCCAGCCCGACGAGAACGGCGACCTGAGGCGGAGCGCCATCAAGCAGGTCGCTTCGGGGCGCTTCGGGGTGACGAGCGAGTACCTCGTGAACGCGGACGACCTGCAGATCAAGATCTCCCAGGGGGCGAAGCCGGGAGAAGGTGGACAGCTGGCGGGGGCGAAGATCTACCCGTGGATCGCGAAGACCCGCTACTCGACCCCGGGCGTCGGGCTCATCTCACCGCCCCCTCACCACGACATCTATTCGATCGAAGACATCGCCCAGCTCATCCACGACCTGAAGTCCTCCAACCCGAGGGCCCGTGTCCACGTCAAGCTGGTGGCCGAGGTCGGCGTCGGCACGGTCGCCGCCGGGGTGGCCAAGGCCCATTCCGACGTCGTGCTCATCTCGGGACACGACGGCGGGACCGGCGCGGCGCCGATGACCTCCCTCAAGCACGCCGGCATCCCCTGGGAGCTCGGGCTCGCCGAGACCCAGCAGACGCTCGTCATGAACGGCCTGCGCGACCGGATCGTCGTCCAGGTCGACGGCCAGCTGAAGACGGGACGCGACGTGGTCGTGGCCGCGCTGCTCGGAGCCGAGGAGTTCGGGTTCGCCACCGCACCCCTCGTGGTATCGGGCTGCATCATGATGCGGGTCTGCCACATCAACACCTGTCCGGTCGGCATCGCCACCCAGGACCCGAAACTCCGCGAGCGCTACCGGGGGACCCCGGAGTTCGTCATCACGTTCTTCGAGTACATCGCCGCGGAAGTGCGCGAGCTGCTGGCGTCGCTCGGGCTGCGGTCGCTGGACGAGGCGATCGGACGGGTTGACCTCCTCGAGGCGGCCGGAGCGGTCGAGCACTGGAAGGCGAAGGGCCTCGACCTCGCGCCGGTCCTCGCGCCGGTCGACTCGCCCTACGGCACCGCCCCCCGCCAGACCCGGCTCCAGGACCACCGGCTCGACCAAGCGCTCGACCACGCGTTCCTCGACGCGTGCCGGCCGGCCATCGAGGAGGGCACCCGGGTCGAGGCGTCCTGTGCGATCACGAACGTCGACCGCACGGTCGGCACGCTCCTCGGCTACGAGATCACCCGTCGCCACGGGGGCCACGGGCTTCCTGACGGCACCATCAACCTGTCCTTCACCGGCTCGGCCGGGCAGAGCTTCGGCGCGTTCTTACCCCGCGGGGTCACGATGCGGCTCCACGGCGACGCCAACGACTACTTCGGCAAGGGGCTCTCGGGCGGCCGGCTCATCCTGCGGCCGCCGGAAGGGTCCCCGTTCGTGGCCGAGGAGGAGATCATCGGCGGCAACGTGATGCTCTACGGGGCGACCGGCGGCGAGGCGTTCGTCCGCGGCCAGGTGGGGGAGCGGTTCTGCGTGCGCAACTCCGGCGCCACCGCGGTGGTGGAGGGGGTCGGCGACCACGGCTGCGAGTACATGACCGGCGGCCAGGTGGTGGTGCTCGGACCGACCGGGCGCAACTTCGCCGCCGGCATGTCGGGCGGGGTGGCGTTCGTCTACGACCCCGACCGCACCTTCGGCGACCGGGTCAACTCCGAGATGGTGGACGCCGAGCCGCTCGCCGAGGAGGACGTCGAGTGGTTCTGCGGCATCGTCATCCGCCACGCCGAGGAGACCGGCTCGGCGGTGGCGCGCCGCCTGCTCGAGGACTGGGACGCCGCGGTCGCGAATACCGTGAAGGTCATGCCCCGGGACTACCGGCGGGTGCTCGAGGCCACCGAGCGGGCCCGGGCCGCCGGGACCTCGGTCGACGAGGCGGTCATGGCGGCGGCCCATGGGTAAGCCGACCGGCTTCATGGAGTTCGGCCGGGAGCTGCCGCGGCGACGCCCGGTGCCGTTGCGCATCCGCGACTGGCACGAGGTCTACGAGCCCTTCGACCCGCTGCACGCGCAGCACCAGGGGGCGCGCTGCATGGACTGCGGCATCCCGTTCTGCCACGAGGGCTGCCCGCTCGGGAACCTGATCCCGGAGTGGAACGACCTCGTCTGGCAGGACGACTGGTCCACGGCGATCGAGCGCCTTCACGCCACCAACAACTTCCCCGAGTTCACCGGCCGGCTGTGCCCGGCCCCGTGCGAGGCCGCGTGCGTCCTCGGGATCAACGCGGATCCGGTGACCATCGAGCGGATCGAGTACGAGATCGCCGAGCGCGCCTTCGCCGAGGGGTGGGTCACCCGTCAGCTGCCCCGGGAGCGCACCGGCAAGCGGGTCGCGGTGATCGGCTCGGGGCCGGCCGGTCTCGCCTGCGCCCAGCAGCTCGGGCGGGCGGGCCACGAGGTGGTCGTCTACGAGCGGGCCGAGAAACCGGGCGGCCTGCTGCGCTACGGCATCCCCGAGTTCAAGATGGAGAAGCGGGTCCTCGACCGGCGGCTCGCCCAGCTGGTGGCCGAGGGCATCGGGTTCCGCTGCTCCACCCTCGTCGGGCTGCCCCCCGCCGATCCACCGGAGAACTCCCTCGAACCGGGCCTCGCCCGGGGGCTCGGGAGCGCCTGCGGCCCCGAGGTGGAGGTGGTCTCGGCGGTGGCCCTGGCCGAGGAGTTCGACGCGCTCGTGCTGGCCGGCGGCGCCACGGTCCCGCGAGACCTGGCGGTCCCCGGGCGAGCGCTCGACGGCGTCCACTTCGCCATGGACTACCTGAAGCCCTCCAACCTGGTCCGCGAGCGGGCCCTCGCCCAGAGCCCGATCGACGCCAAGGGTCGCCGGGTCGTCATCATCGGCGGCGGCGACACCGGCGCCGACTGCCTCGGCACCGCCCACCGGCAGGGTGCCGCGTCGGTGGTGCAGCTGGAGATCCTCCCCGAACCCCCCGGGGCCCGTCCCGACGAGAACCCCTGGCCGACGTGGCCCGTCATCCTGCGCAGCTCCGCCGCCCACGAGGAGGGGGGGCGACGCCTGTTCGCGGTGTCGACGACCGAACTGGTCGACGACGGCACCGGCCGGGTGGGGACCCTGCGGGGCCAGGAGGTCGAGATGCGCACCGACGGCGGCCGGGCAACCTTCACGCCGGTCGCGGGGAGCGAGTTCGAGCTCGCCTGTGACCTCGTGCTGCTGGCGCTCGGGTTCTCGGGCGCCGAGCGGACCGGGGTGGTCGGCGAGCTCGGCATCGACGTGGGACCGACCGGCACCGTGCGGGCCGACGGCGGCTGGGCGACTAACCGCGAGGGCGTCTTCGTCTGCGGGGACATGACGCGCGGCCAGTCGCTCATCGTGTGGGCGATCGCCGAGGGCCGATCGGCCGCCTCGGCCGTCGATCGCTGGCTGATGGGCGACACCGCGTTGCCGGCGCCGCTCCGGCCCGGACAGCTCGCGCTTCGGTAGCGACGGGCGGGGCCGGTCGGCCGCCCGGGTGGCGCACGAGGCGGCCACCCGGGCGGACTCCGGTGGGAACTATCCGGTCGGGCCGCTCCCCGGGGCCGTAAACAGCTTCGGGAGGCTCTTCGGCCACTGGCCGAGCGCGAAGCGGTTGCCGTTGAAGATCGGCACGAAGGTGCCCTTCATGCCGTTGACGAGCGAGGTCGCCGAGCCGTTCCAGTAGATGAACCGGGCGGTGTTCGAAGCGGTGTGGTCACCGCCGCCGCCGTTCCCGTTCACGCCGAGGTTGAACGTCCAGTTCCCGTACTGGTAGGCGGGGGCGCCGAGCTGGGGTAGCGCGTGCACCCCCTTGGCCATGTTCTGCGGCGTGAGGTCCGGGCCGGCCGCCTGCAGCATGTCGAAGATCTCGACCAGCTGCGAGTAGTCACCGTCGGTCCCGGGCGGGATCTGGTGACCGGTCAGCTTCTGGTACAGCTTGCCGGCGAGCGAGTTCGGGCCGAAGGTGTCGGTCGACGGCGACAGCTCGCTCATCCCGAACAGGTGGCCCTGCGCCTCGGCGGGGTCGTCCTGGGACTGCACGTACTGGTCCTGGTCGGTCAGAGCGGTGCCGATGAGGAACCACTCGGGGTGGTAGTCCTGCGCCGCCGCGGCCTTGGTGATGATGCCGGCCGAGAACGGGTCACAGGCCAGGACGACGGTGGTGACACCGGCCGCCTTGAACTGCACGACCGCCTGCTGGGCCGACTGCTGGAAGGTCGCGACGTCGAGGTTGTAGTAGAAGGACGACGCGATCTGCTTGGCCGGGACGTGGTACTTCGTCTCGAGCAAGTGGATGCTCCGCTTCGTGCACCCGATGTAGGGCGGCAGGTTCGGGACGTAGGTGCCGAACTTGCGCGTCTGTGACGCGAGCGTCGGGTCACCGGCGTAGATCGCCTTCTTCCCGGCGAGCAGCGTGCCCTCGACCTCCGAGGTGAGCGAGCTCACCCGGGTGCAGTCCTGGGTGGTCGACCAGATGTAGGGGTTCTGGCTCTGGAACGTCCCCTCGTCGTAGTAGCCGTCGCCGTTGAAGTTGACGACGTGCTGCTGGGCCAGGCACAACGAATAGGGCCCGGTCCCGGTCGGCTGGTAGTCGAAGGCGATGCCGGTGTCACCGAAGGCGGGCATCTGGGCCACCGTGGTGGCGTCCGCGCAGGCCTGCGCCTGGCCCTGGTTCAGTGCCTCGGCGGTGCTGTTGCCCGTCGCGGTGTAGTTCTGGATCACGACCTTGCGCCCGTACAGCTCGTAGACCTTGTTGAAGTAGTTCAGGAAGACCTGCTCCACCTGGTCGGTGACGGTCGGCAGCGCGTTGCCGGCCGCCTGGGCCTCCGAGGCCAGCTGCTGGGCGTTGGCCGTGCTCGGGAACTGGCGCTGGGCCAACGTGATGGTGCTCGCCGTCACGCCCTTGTAGGTGGCGCCGCCGTTGTTGCCCGTGAACTTCGGGAGGCACTGGGCGGCGTAGGGCGAGCCGAACTGCGGGGTGCTCGACGTGCACTTCTGGCCGCCGACCGTCGTCCCGGTCCCGGCCTTGATGTTCCCCGAGCCCGGGTACTTCCACGGGTAGGGCCCCTCACCGGCCGGGCCCGAGTGGGCCAGCACGACGTTCGACGCGGCCCCGGCGAGACCACTGCCGCCGGCCGTGGCGATGGTGAAGGCCGCCAGGATCCCGGCTCCGAGCAGCGTGACCGCCGGACGCCGGAGGCGACCCCTCCCGCTCGATCGGTGGGCGCCGACGCGGTGCGACCCACGCCCAAACGACAGCTTGCTCATGCTTCCCTCCCCTTGGATGTGTGTCATTTGTGACGGATGTTCCGGGCCAGTCTTCCCCCACTCGCCCCGCCGATATCGGGACAAACGTTTCCACTGGCCCGGGTCCTTCACATTCTTCCCAGTTTCGCAAAGAAACCCCGTGAGAAGAAAGCGCGACCCCGCTAGCTGGAGGGACGGGGCGGCAGGGGCGGCGGCCGGCGGGACGGCCGGGTGGACCCGTCGGGCGGGGTCGCCGGGGGCCGCCGTTGGGACAGCTCGCCCAGGGTCTGGAGGGCCACCTCCAGCTGGGGGTCTTCGCCCCTCGCCCAGGCCTGAGGCGGGATCGACACCTCGATGTCCGGGTCGACCCCGTGGTTCTCGACCCCCCAGCCCAGCCCGTCGAACCAGAAGGCGTAGCGGGGCTGGGTCACGAGGGTGCCGTCGACCAGGCGGTAGCGGCTGTCGATACCGATCACCCCGCCCCAGGTGCGGGTGCCGACGACGGGGGCGAGCCCGCGGAGCTTGATGGCCGCGGTCACGATGTCCCCGTCGGAGCCGGCCTGCTCGTTCACGATCGCGACGAACGGCCCCCGGGGCGCGTCGCCCGGGTAGCTCTCCTCGTTGTGATGCCGGGCGACGTCCCAGCCGAGGACAGTGCGGGCGAGCTTCTCCAGCACGAGCTGCGATACGTGGCCGCCGGCGTTGTCGCGCAGGTCGACGATCAGGGAGTCCCGGGCCACCTCGACGCGCAGGTCCCGGTGCAGCTGGGCCCAGCCGGCGCCCATCATGTCGGGCACGTGGAGGTAGCCGGCCCGCCCGGCGGTCGCCGCATGCACCGCGGCGCGGCGGTCGGTCACCCAGGCCTGGTAGCGCAGGGGCCGCTCGTCGGCGAGCGGGGTGACCACCACCTCGCGCCGCTCGCCGTCGGGGCGCTCCACGGTGAGGGCCACCGGTTGGTCGGCCGCGCCGACCAGGGTGGGGCCGGGACCGCGGACCGGGTCGACCGGGACGCCGTCGACCGCCACCAGGATCTCGCCGACCGCGACCGAGGCACCGGGGGCGAGCAGCGGGGCGCGCGCGCCCGGCACCGAGGACTCTCCCGGGAGCACCCGCTCGACACGCCAGCGGCCGTCGTCGCCGCGGGCGAGGTCGGCGCCGAGGAGCCCCTGGCGTCGCAACCCCTCCACCGGGCGGGCCGGAGGGGTCTCGTACGCATGGGAAGTCCCGAGCTCGCCCTGGACCTCCCAGAGGAGCTCCGACAGGTCGTGGCGGGTGGCGATGCGCTCGAGGAGGGGGCGGTACCGCTCGACGACCGCGTCCCATTCGACGTCGGCCATGTCCGCGATCCAGTAGTGGTCGCGCATGAGCCGGGCCGCCTCGTCGTACATCTGCCGCCACTCGAGGTCGGGGTCGACCTGCACGCGGATCCTCGAGGTGTCGACGTCGACGCGGTCACTCGGCGCGTCCGGCCCCGAGGAAGCCTCGACGCGTGCGCCCGAGGGCACGACGAACAGCGATCCGCCGTCCTTCACGACGAGCGACTTGCCATCGCCGCTCACGAAGACCCACTCGGCCGAGTCGACCAGGGTGAGCTCGCGCCGTTTCTCGAAGTCGTACCGGACGAGCCGCGCCTTCGGGCCCTCGGCGCCCGGCCGCGCCAGCGACTCGCCGAGCACCCCCGCCAGGGGCTGGTCGAGCCACACGAGCCCACCGGCGGTGGCGCGCAACGCCGCGTAGCGGGCCGCCCGGACCGGGACGGGGACCACCCGTTCGCCGAGGTTCTCCACGTCGACCACCACCGGTGCGAGGGCGTAGCGCCCGCCGGCCCGGCTGCGGTCGGGTTCCGCGACCCCGCCGTCGTCCTTGTCCTCTTTCTCCTCTTCGGCCGCACCGGCCGGGCGCCGGCCGGCCAGCTCCGCATCGAACGGAGACGGGGTCGCGGCGGCCAGCGTGACGAGGTACGGGCGGGTGCCGGCCGGGAAGAACAGGTCGAAGACGTGGCTGTCATAGACGGGGTCGAAGGTCCGGGCCGAGAGGAAGGCGAGGTACCGGCCGTCCAGGGTGAAGACCGGGTCGTGGTCGGAGAAGCGCAGGGGGGTGACCTCGGTCACCTCGCCGGTGCCGATCCGGGCCAGCTTGATCTGGCGCAGCGGTTCGGGGCCCGCGTGCGACCAGGCGAGCCAGGCGGAGTCGGGCGAGAAGGTCAGGCCCGAGGCGTCCCCGTCCTCGGACCGGTCGACCTCGGTGATGTCCCCGCTGGCCACGTCGACGAGGAGCACCCGCCCGTCGTGGGAGGCCGCCGCCACCCGGGTCCCGTCGGGGGCGGTGGTGAGGTCGAGCACCCGGCCGAGCTGGCCCGCGGCGAGCCGGCGGGGGGGATCGGCTTGGGGACCGAAGGCCGGCGCGACCTCGAGTGCGTCATCGCCCTCGGCGTCAGTGACCCAGACGACGTCGGGCTCGGGCCCGTGGCCGAGGATCCGGGGCAGACGGGCCCGCACGCCGCCCCCGCCCCCGAGCACCCGGGCGGGCCCGTCGCGGTGGGGGAGCCAGACGATCGTGCCGCGCACCGAGGCGGCGCTGCCACGGCCGGGCCCGTCGGGGGCCACGCCGCCCAGGTGATCGGCGGCCTTGATGGGATAGGGGATCCGCCCGGTCCGGGTGGCGCCGAGCGAGATCTCGAGCCGGCGCGGCTGCGAGTCGGCGGCGAGGTCCCCGAGCAGGTAGAGGTCGCCGGCGCACTGGTACACGATCCGGGCGCCGTCGGTGGCGGCGTGGCGGGCGTAGAAGTCGGCGTGGTCGCTGTGGCGGCGGAGCCCGGTGCCGTCGGGCAGCACCGAGTAGAGGTTGCCCACGCCTTCGTGGTCCGAGACGAACACGACCCGTCCGTCGACCCAGCCGGGATCCTCCAGCTGTCCGTCGATCGCCCGGAGGAAGCGCTCGAACTCGCCGGTCCCGGTGGGGTCGATCCACAGCTTGGCCGCCGTGCCACCGCGGTAGCGCTTCCACGAGGCGCCCCGCGACGGGCTCTGGTCGACGCCGAGGACGACGGCGCCGCCCGGTCCCGCGGCGATGGAGGTGACCGGACCGAGCGGTAGCCGCACCGCCGGCCCCCCGTCGGTCGGCACCGCGTGTGCCCAGGTCCGGCCCCGGAAGGGCTCGCCCGCCGCGGTGATGGCGAGGACGTTGCCTTCGCCGTCCCACCCGATGACCCGGGTGAAGGCGTCGCCCCAGTAGGTGAGGCGCTGGACCTCGCCGCCGGCGGTCCCCGCGACGTAGACCTCGGGACCGCCGTCTCGGCGCCCGGTGTAGGCGACCAGCGAGCCGTCGGGCGAGAGGGCGACGTTGGCGACCGGCGCGCGGTCGGCGGTCAGGCGGCGTGCGACCGCGTCCTCGACGGAGGCCACCCACACGTCGTCGTCGGCGCCGAAGGCCAGCCGCTCGTCCGCGATCGAGGGGAACCGGAGGTAGGGACGGTCATCGCTCATCTCCCGACGGTAACCGGGGACCGGACGGCCCCCAGATGTCGGCATCCCGCGCGCGTTGGGATAGGAAATGAACCGGTGAGCCGGCTTCCCACCCGTGCCGATCCCGCACCCGCCTCGATGAGCCCACGCGACGAACCCCCCGGCGAGGCCGCCGCCGCCCGGCCCGAACCGGGCTGGTCCGCTCCCGCCCTCTTTGTGATCGCGGCGGTCGCCGGGCTGGCCTATCTCTCCTGGCCCCTTGGCTACCTGGTGAACCCGTTCGTGGTGGGGCACGGCCTGGCCAGCGACCTCGAGGTGCCGGGCCAGCCGTTCGGCTGGGTGTTCGTCCTGCTCGACATCGTCTCGGGCGTCCTCATGGTCGCGATCGCGTTGCGCGGCGGCCGTCGGCGGAGCCGCTTCGTCCCCGGGGGCCTGCTCCTCGGCTACGCGGTCTTCGGGCTCTCCTCGGTGCTGAGCGCGGCCGTGCCGTTGTCGTGCGGGACCGGTCGCGCCGCGCTGCTCGCCTGCGGGACCACGACCAGCACGTACGGGCTGCACGACGTGCTGAGCGTGGTCGGCTACCTGGCGTTCTTCGTCTCCCTCGCCGGCCTGGTCCGCCGTCGCCGGATCACCCCGACCGCGCGCGCGACGCCGATCGCACTCATGGCGCTCGGCGCGGCCTGGTCGGCGAGCGGGCTCGCCTTCATGGCGGTGACCCTCGCCCACGGGCCCGAGGTCACCGTCCAGCACGTCCTGCTGGCCCTGACCAGCCTGGCGATCGCGGTGGTCCCGGTGGCCGGGGCCGCCCCGGCGTCCGTCCCGGCGCCGGTCGTCGCGTCGAGATCACCGATTCGGGTCCGCGTCCGTCCGCTGGTGCGCGTGCGCCGGCGTCGGGTCCCGGCGCGTTGAACACTGAGAAGGGCGCGGCGGGCTCTGGGAGACTCTGGGCATGGCGGCTGAGCTGACGACGATCGTCATCGATGCCCACGACGTCGAGTTGGTGGCGTCGTTCTGGGCGTCGGTGCTCGGCTGCGACCACTGGCGCGACGACGACGGCGACATGGTCGTCGCCCACCGCGACCACCGGTCCCCCGTCGTGCTCCTCGTCATCGAGGTGCCGGAGCAAAAGACGGTGAAGAACCGGGTGCACCTGGACGTGAACCCCGTCGGCGCGGACCAGGAAGAGGAACTTCAGCGCCTCCTCGCCCTTGGGGCGCGACCGGTCGACATCGGACAAGGCGAGACGACCTGGGTGGTGCTGGCCGACCCGGAGGGCAACGAGTTCTGCCTCCTGCGGCGCCGGCTCGACGCCCCGTCCGAGCAGGGGTAGCCGTTGTCGATGCCCGACCGCGCCGCGCGGGCCTTCTCGTTCGGGGCGATCGCCGAGGAGTACGACCAGTTCCGTCCGGGCCCTCCGGTCGAGGCGGCCCGCTGGGTGCTCGGGGAGGGTCGCTCGACGGTGCTCGACCTCGGGGCCGGGACCGGCGGCCTGACCCGCGCCCTCGTGGCGCTGGCCCCTCGGGTGGTGGCGCTCGAGCCCGAGTCCCGCATGCGCGGGGTGTTGGCCCGGCGCAGTGGCGGTGCCGCGGTCCTCGGCGGGGTGGGTGAGCGCATCCCGGTGCGGGACGGAACCCTCGACGCGGTGCTCGCATCGTCCTCCTGGCACTGGATGGACCCGGCGGTCGCCGGGAGCGAAGTCGCCCGGGTGCTCCGACCGGGCGGCGTGTTTGGACTCCTCTGGAGCGGTCCCGACCGCAGCGTCCCCTGGGTGAGCGAGATCCTCGGGCGCCGACGCCCCAATGCGGGCCGCGACTGGACCGAGCACCGGCGGCGCCGGACCATGGTGCTCCCCGGCACCCTGCCGTTCACCGAGCGCGAGACGACCGTGCTCCGGTTCTCCCGGCCGGCCTCTCGGGACGACCTAGCCGGCCTCTCGGGCACCTTCTCGGTGGTGATCCTCGGGGGCGGCCCCGCCCGCGACGCCCGCGTCGACGCCGTCCGGGAGCGCGCCCGGCTCCACCCCGAGATCGCCGAGGGCCACGTCGAGCTGCCCATGGTGTGCCGGTGTTGGCGCACCTACCGGACCGACGGCCCGGTGCCCGGGGCCTGACCGGGCCCCCGCTCAGGCGGGACGCGTCGCTCCGACGAAGTCCCGCCAGTCCGCCCCCTCCTCGCGGACGACCGCGCCGGTGTGCGGCGCGTCGATCATCTCGCCGGCGCCGACGTAGATCCCGACATGGGCGACGGCGCGTGTGGAGGCCCCGTAGAAGAGGAGGTCGCCCGGCTGGACCTCAGTGCCGTCGCCCACCGCCGGTCCCGCGTCGAACTGGGCCTGGGCCACTCGGGGGAGGGCGATCCCGGCGGCCCGGTACGCCGCCTGGGACAGCCCCGAGCAGTCGAAGCCCCCGTCACCGGTCCCGCCCCAGCGATAGGGGGTGCCGAGCTGCGCGGCCGCGAACTGGAGCGCGCTTGCGGCGTCGGCGGCCGTTGCCGGGTTCGAGACGAGCGCCTGGGCGAGCACCACCACGGTCTCGACGTAGACCGACGAGTGGTTGTAGTCGCCGATCGCGGTCGTGAGCGACGCCGGGTCCCCGCCGCCGTCGGCGCAGAGCAGCTTGGCGGCGCTGTAGACCGCGTCGGCCGGGTCGTAGGGGGAGGGGGGCGCGACCCCGCCGGGGCCGACCACCCCGTAGCGGGCGAACGTCGCCGGCTCGAACTGCATCGGCCCCTCGGCCCCCGCCGCGTTCGCACCCGAGGCGACCCCGGGTGCTCGGGACCGCCCGCTGTCGCTCTCCACCCGCCCGATGGCGGCCAACACCGACCAGGGCAAGCCCGGACAGGTGCCGGCGGCACCCTGGTCCATCAGCTCCCAGGCCGCGGGCACCGCCGGTCCCGACACGTGGCTGCCCCCGCCCGGGAGCGCCGGCGCACTGCCCCCGCCGCCGGCCAGGGCCGCGACGCATCCCGCGAGCAGCACCCCGACGATCAGACACGCCCCGACGACCACCACCACGACCCGCCCCACGCAGTCCTCCTCCGTCGTGGCGCAACGGTCGGCCGGGGGTGCGGGCGCGGGACGGGCGGGGCGTCCTGCGGTGCGTGGGCGACAGGCGACCGGGGACCGCGACCGCCGGCCCAGATACGCTCGATGTGGTCGTCCGGGCCCAGGGGGAGGCAGCGATGCGCAGCACCATGCAGGAGTTCCCGCTCCTGATCAGCCACATCCTTCGTCACGGCCAGGAGGTCTACGGCGACAGCGAGGTGGTCACCGTGATGCCCGACGGCTACCGGTCGGCCACCTTCACCGAGGTGGCCGACCAGGCCGAGCGGCTGGCCAAGGCGCTCGGCCGCCTCGGGGTCGGGCGAGGCGACCGGGTCGGCACCTTCCTGTGGAACAACCAGGAGCACCTGGCCGCCTACCTCGGCGTCCCCTCAATGGGCGCGGTCCTGCACACCCTCAACATCCGGCTGTTCCCCGAGCAGCTCGCGTATGTGGCCAACCACGCCGAGGACAAGGTGGTGATCGCCGACGCCTCGCTCCTGCCGGTGCTGGCCAACGTGTGGGACGAGCTCAAGACGGTCGAGCACCTGATCGTCATCGGCGAGGGCGACACCTCGCCCTTCGGCACCGCCCACTCCTTCGACGGGCTCCTCGCCGCCGAGGAGCCCGGCTACGACTGGCCGGTCATCGACGAGCTCGACGCGGCGGCGATGTGCTACACGAGCGGCACCACCGGGAACCCGAAGGGGGTCGTCTACTCCCACCGCTCGACGTTCCTGCACACGATGGCGCACGTCTCGGCCAGCTCGATCGGGATGACCGACCGGGACCGCCTCCTCGTCATCGTGCCGATGTTCCACGCCAACGCGTGGGGCACCCCCTACAGCTGCTGGATCGTGGGGGCCGACCTCGTGATGCCCCAGTCCTTCGTCCAGGGCGAGCGGCTCCTCCAGATCATCGAGGACCAGAAGGTGACGCTCTCCTGTGGCGTGCCGACGGTCTGGAACGACCTCCTGCGCGCGCTCGGGACCTCGTCGGGGGCCGACCTCAGCTCGCTGCGCTCGGTCACCTGCGGTGGCTCGGCGGTGCCCCGGGCCCTCATCGAGGCGTTCGCCGAGCGGGTGGGCGCCGAGATGATCCAGGGCTGGGGCATGACCGAGACGAGCCCGCTGGCCGCCTTCGGGCGGCCGCCGGCCGGGCTCCCGCCGGAGCGGGAGATCGAGTACCGGGTGAAGGCCGGCCGCATCGTGCCGGCGGTCGAGGTCCGGGTGGTCGACGCGGACGGCCAGGTGCTGCCCAACGACGGCGAGTCGGTGGGGGAGTTCGAGATCCGCGGCCCCTGGGTCACCGCCTCCTATTACAAGGACGACGACCCGCAGCGCTTCCACGACGGCTGGCTGTGCACCGGCGACGTCGGCAGCCTCGACGACCGGGGGTACATGACCATCTCGGACCGCACCAAGGACGTCATCAAGTCGGGCGGCGAGTGGATCTCCTCGGTCGAGCTCGAGGGCCTGGTCATGGGCCACCCCGACGTCTTCGAGGCGGCGGTGATCGCGGTGCCCGACAGCCGTTGGGACGAACGGCCCCTCGTCTGCGTGGTGCCCCGCGAGGGGAAGCAGCCCGACGCGGCCGAGTTGCAGGCCTTCCTGACCGGCAAGGTGGCGCGCTGGGCGACCCCCGAGCGGTGGGCGTTCGTCGACTCGGTTCCCAAGACCTCGGTGGGCAAGTTCGACAAGAAGGTGTTGCGGGCCCGCCACGCCGACGGCGAGCTCGAGGTGATCACGCTCGACCGACCGCCGGCTTGACCGGGGGCGAACAGCTGGCCGAGCTGGCCGGCCGCATCCGGGCCCTCGCCGAGGAGCTGGCCGACCTCGCCCTCGACCGGCTGCTCGACGCGACCGAACGCCGGGCCGGCGACCCGGCGGAGAAGGCGGCCGAGGAGCGCCGCCTCACCCGGGCGGCCCGGGCCCTGGAGAAGGCCGCGACCGAGCTCGAGGGCTCGGCTCGACGGGACGAGTAACGGCCCGAGCCGCGCGACGACCAGGCCTCGCCGTGGCCTTCGCGCTCGGCACGCTGCTCGGCGGGGGATGCGGGGCCACCGCAGCGCCGCACCCGCCATCGCGCCCCGCCCCGCGTACCGTCGTGACCACGACCACCGCCCCGGCCTTCTCGATGGAGCCGTGCGGGACGATCATCACCGACGACGACCAACGCCCGGGCGTCGACCTCGAGGGGTTCCTCCTCGGCGCGGCCGACGCCCCCGCCGGCCTCACGGCCGGCCCACCACTGCGGGCCGGCACCGGGCGGGGGAGCTTCGTCGCCTCGGTGCCAAGCATCGTGCCGATCGCCGACATCGACTTCGCCACGTCGGTGAACCAGGCGGAGGAGGGGGTGGGGGAAGGCTCGAGCAGCTCCGGGGTCTCCGAGACCCTGGGCGAGGTCACCACCGCGAACGAGGCGGCCGGCCTCGTCGCCCGGATCGAAAGAGCCCTCCTGACCTGCACGAACGGCGCACCGGCGGTGACCCTCCCCGCGCCCACGCCCGGGCTGGTCGCGGTCGAGGACCAGGGCCGGTCGAGCGTCCAGGAGCTGAAGGACGCGACCGTGGTGGTCGCCAAGGGCCCCTACGTGCTGAACCTCACCTGGTCGAGCTCGGTGAACTTCTCGGCCTCGACGGCGTCGACCCTCCCGTTCACCCCGTTGCCGAGCCCGGGCCAGATGGCGGCGCTGGTCGCCGCTGCGCTCGGGCGCTTGCCGCCCGGCCCCCTCAGTCCCCCAACCGGTTGAGCGCGTCGATCAGCCGGCGGAGGCGGCCGTAGTGGATCCGGTCGAACCGGAGCACGACCCGCTTGAGGTCCAGCTGGTCGCCATCGGTGCGCTCGGGCGGGAACGGCGAGGCGAGGCGGATGGAGCCCCCGGCCACGATGTCGCCGAACTGGGCGTTCAGGTCGGCCAGCTCCTTTTGGTTCGGCGCGGTCTGCACGCGCAGCACCAACAGGTCGCCCACCCACCGGCACGAGTGGTAGTTGCGGTAGAAGTCGAGGACCTCGCGCGCCGCGTCGTCGACGCTGGTCACGATTCGGTACAGGCACAGGTCGTCGGGTGAGATGAAACCGGCGCCGTGGGTCAGCTCCTCGACGAAGGAGCGCCACTGGTCCCAGTAGGAGCCGCCCGGGGTCTCGACCAGCACCACGGGGGCGGGCTCGGCCTTGCCCGTCTGCAGGAGGGTGAGCAACTCGTAGCACTCGTCCAGGGTGCCGAAGCCGCCGGGCAAGACCGCGTAGCCGTGGGACTCCTTGATCAGCATCAGCTTGCGCGTGAAGAAGTAGCGCATCTCGACGAGCTTCGGGTCCTGCGCGATGAAGCGGTTGGCGCCCTGCTCGAAGGGGAGCCGGATGTTCACCCCGAAGGAGCGCTCGGCGCCCGCGCCCTCGATGCCGGCCGCCATGATCCCCGGACCCGCCCCCGTCACCACCATCCATCCGGCCTCGGCGAGCTCGGCGGCGAGGTCCCGGGCCAGCATGTAAACCGGGTCGGCCGGCCGGGTGCGGGCCGACCCGAACATGGTGAGCTTGCGGACGTCGCGGTAGGGGCGGAACACCCGGAAGGCCTCGGTCATCTCGGCCAGTGCGGCATCCGCGATCTTGAGGTCGCCCGCGCTCGTGCCCTCCTTGGTCATCGCCCACAGCGACGAGAGCATCGAGCGGAGCAGGTTGGCCTGGGTCCGCGACAGCTGCCGGCTGCCGATCAAGGTCTCGAGGGAGGCCTCGACGACCTCGGGGTCCGGCGATTCGGCCGGCGCGATGACCGGGGGAACGGCGGCGAGCGGGACCGGCTCGGGCCCGCCGGAGGACGCGGCCCGCTCCGCCTCGGCCTCGCCCTCGGCGCTCACCCGGCGGCCAGCGCGGGGGGACGGCCGTAGAGGGTGGTGCGCTGCACGAGCGGGCGGCCGAGCGGGGCGACCAGCTCGGCCATTTCCTCCACCTCGAGCCGCTGGCCGTGGGTTGCCCCCGCCGCGCGCGAGATGTTCTCGTCCATGAGGGTGCCGCCGATGTCGTTGGCGCCGGCCCGCAGCACCTGCCGCGCCCCCTCCAGTCCCATCTTCACCCAGCTGACCTGGATGTTGTCGATCGCCCCGGCGTAGGCGATCCGGCCGACCGCGTGCATGAGCAGCGCCTCGCGGAAGGTGGGGCCGCGCCGGGCCCGGCGCGCTAGGTAGATCGGCGTGGCCATGTGCACGAAGGGAAGCGGCACGAACTCGGTGAAGCCGCCGGTCTCCCGCTGCAGCGCCCGGGTGGCCACGATGTGGCGGGCCCACGAACGGGGCTGTTCGATCGACCCGAACATGATGGTCACGTTCGAACGCAGGCCGACCGCGTGGGCGGCCCGGTGGGCCTCCAACCACTCCTCGGTGTTGACCTTGTCCGGGCACAGCACGGCGCGAACCTCGTCGTCGAGGATCTCGGCTGCAGTGCCCGGGAGGGTCTTGAGGCCGGCGTCGCGCAACTGGGCGAGGTACTCGGTGAGCGGCACCCCGGAGCGGCGGGCCCCTTCGGTGACCTCGAGCGCGGTGAAGGCGTGGATGTGGATGCGCTCGGAGCCGGCACGCACCGCCTTCAGGACGTCGAGGTAGTAGTCGCCGTCGAAGTTGGGGTGGATGCCGCCCTGGAGGCACACCTCGGTCGCGCCCAGGGTCTCGGCCTCGGCCACCCGTCGGCTCACCTCGTCGAGGTCCAGCAGGTACGGCGCGCCGCGCAGGTTGAGCGACAGTGGGCCCTTCGAGAACGCGCAGAACTTGCACCGGAACGTGCAGACGTTGGTGTAGTTGATGTTTCGGTTGATCACGTAGGTGACGTCGTCGCCCACGGTTTGTCGTCGCAGCTGGTCGGCGAGCGCGGCCACCTCGCGCACCTCGGAACCCCGGGCCGAGAACAAGGTCACGATCTCGTCCTCGCCGACCTCGGCCCCCGAGGCCACCGCGGCCAGGACCTCGCCCACCGCGCTCCGGGCGCTCGGGGCGGCCACCTTCACCGGGTCGAGGAGGGCCGGCGGGTCGGCCTCCCCGCCGGAGCACCACGCCGCCTCCCTCGCCAGTCCCTCCGCGTCGGAGGCGTCGAGGACGAAGAACCGCATCGCGTCGTCGAGCCAGCGCTCGGGGTCGAGGGCGTACTCGGGGTAGATGGTGAGGCGCGGCGCGAGCGTGTGGCCGGCCGCCTCGGTCAGCGCCTCGAGCCGTTCGAGGGCGGGCCAGGCCCGCTCCGGGTTGACGTGGTCGGCGGTGACCGGCGAGACGCCGCCCCAGTCGTCGATGCCGGCCTCGAGGAGGGGGACCAGGTCGTCGGAGAGGTTGGGCGGCGCCTGGACGTGGATCTCTTCGGGCAGCACCAGGCGGGCGACCGCGATCGACCAGCGCAGCTCGTCCTCGGGGCACGCCGGGGCGCGGACCATCGCGGTGCCCGCCTTGGGCAGGAAGTTCTGGACGATCACCTCCTGGACGTGGCCGTGGCGGCGGTGGGCCGTGGCGATCGCCTCCAGGGCCTCGATGCGCTGGATCCGGGTCTCCCCGATGCCGACCAGGATCCCGGTGGTGAAGGGGATCATGAGCTCGCCGGCCGCTTCCAGGGTGGCGAGGCGGCGGGCCGGGGTCTTGTCGGGAGCGCCGCGGTGGGCGTCGAGCCCCTCGGCCAGCGTCTCGATCATCATCCCCTGGCTGGCCGTGACCGGGCGCAGGCGGGCCAGCTCCTCGCCGAAGAGGGCGCCCGCGTTGGCGTGGGGGAGGAGCCCGGTCTCCTCGAGCACGGCGGCGCACATGGCGGCGAGATAGTCGACGGTCGACGCGTAGCCGTGGTCGGCCAGCCAGGCGGCGGCGGCGGGGTAGCGCAGTTCGGGGCGCTCGCCGAGGGTGAACAGCGCCTCCTTGCAACCGGCGTCGCGGCCCGCACTCGCGATCGCGAGCACCTCGTCGCGGCCGAGGTAGGGGGCGTCGAGGCGCGCCGGGGGTTTGGCGAAGGTGCAGTACCCGCAGCGGTCGCGGCACAGCATCGTGAGCGGGATGAACACCTTGGGCGAGTAGGTGACGCGGTTGTGGTGGCGCCGGTCGCGCACCGCCCGCGCCGCCGCGGTGAGCTCGTCGAGGCCGGCGGCCAGGAGCGCGCCGGCGTCGGGCGCGGCGCCCAGTGGGCTCACCACGAGGGCCCGCCGTTCGCCGGGGGGTCGAGGAGCCAGCGGACCTCGGCCGAGGCGACGCGGGCGGCCGGCAGGTTCTCGCCGTCGCGGATCCGGCGCACCGCCTCGTGCTTCTCCGGCCCGCTCACCGTGAACACGGCCTGCCGGGCGGCGTCGATGAGGGGGTAGGTGACGCTCAGTCGCGTATGGGGGTTGCGCTTGCTCGGGTCCTCGGTGGCCACACACAGCCGGCCGGTCTCCTCCAGGCTCGGGGCCAGGGGGAACAACGAGGCGGTGTGGCCGTCGGGGCCGAGGCCGAGGTGGATGAGGTCGATGCCCGGTCCCGAGAGAAGCGAGCGCAGCGCCCGGTCGTAGGCGTCGGCGTTCTCGGCCGGATCCCCCTCGGTGGCCATGGGGGTGAAGGATCCCACACCCCCGAGCGGATCGACGAGGTGCTCGCGCACCAGGCGCTGGTTGGCGTCGGGGTCCTCTGGAGGCACGAGCCGCTCGTCGCCCAGGTAGACGTCGACGAGCGACCAGTCGATCTCGGCGCGCTCGGCGGCGCGGTCGTAGCAGGCGGCCGCGGTCGCGCCCCCGGAGAGGAAGAGGACGAACCGGGGGCCGGCTCGGTCCTCGAAGCGTCCCTTCAGCATCGCCACGAAGCTGTCCGGGACGTCGTCGACCGGCTCGGTGGCCGCGAGGACCTCGGCGGCGCGCCCCCTCACAGGACCGGCTCCCGCCAGGCATCGCCGGAGCGCTCGAGCAGGAGGTCGGCGATGCGGGGGCCCCACGTCCCGGACGGGTAGAAGTGGAGACCGCCCCCCGGCTGGGCCCATGCCTCGAGGTAGGGATCGACGATCCGCCAGGCCTGCTCCACCTCGTCGGTCCGGATGAAGAGGGTGGGATCCCCGCACATCGCATCGAACAACAGCCGGGTATAGCCGTCCATGCCCGTCTCGGCGATCGCCTTCTCGTAGCCGAAGTCCATGGACACCGACTGGACCGAGAACGCCTCGCCCGGGACCTTCGCCCCGAAGTGCAGCGAGATGCCCTCGTGCGGCTGGATGCGCAGCGCCAGCACGTTCGGCCGGAGCGCACGGGTGAGCGTGCTCTCGAAGGCGAGGAAGGGGACCTCGTGGAACTGGAGGGCCACCTCGGTGACCCGGGCCGGGAGGCGCTTGCCGGTGCGCACGTACACCGGCACCCCCGCCCACCTCCAGTTGTCGACGTGCAGACGCAGCGCGACGTAGGTCTCGGTCTCGCTGTGGGGATCGACCCCGTCCTCGTCGCGGTACGCGACCACCTGCTGCTGGTCGACCACCCCGGCCCCGTACTGCCCGCGCACCGACTTGTCGACCGCCTCGTCGGGGGTCGGGATGTCGATGGCCCTCAGGAGCTTGACCTTCTCGTCCCTGATGTGCTCGGCGTCCATCCAGGTCGGCGGCTCCATCATCGTGAGAGCGAGGACCTGCATGACGTGGTTCTGCACGATGTCGCGCAGCGCTCCGGCCGTTTCGTAGAAGCCGCCCCGGTGCTCGACCCCGATCGATTCGGCCACGGTGATCTGGACCTGCTCGACGTAGCGTCGGTTCCAGATGGGCTCGAAGATCGCGTTGGCGAAACGCAGCGCGAGGACGTTCTGGACCGTCTCTTTCCCGAGGTAGTGGTCGATGCGGAAGATCTGGCTCTCGTCGAACGCCGCGTGCAGGGTGGCGTCGAGGTCGAGGGCGCTGTCGAGGTCCCGCCCGAATGGCTTCTCGACCACGAGCCGGACGAAGTCGCCGCCCTCGCCGGGATGGTTACAGCCCTCCTTGGCCAAGGCGCCGGCCACCAGGCCGAACACGTCGGGGATGGTGGCGAGGTAGTACACGCGGTTCCCCGCGGTGCCCTGGTGGGCGTCGGCGTCGGTGAGGACCTCGCGCAACGCGTCGAAGGTCGCAGTGGCGGCATACTCGCCGGGGACGTAGCGGAAGCACTTCACGAGCCGCGCCCAGGTCTCGCCGCCGCTCGGGTCGGCCTTCAGGGCCACCTGCTGGAACTCCACGTCGGTCCACTCGGTCCGGGCCACCCCGATCACGCAGAACCGCTCGTTCAGCCGGCCCCGGTTGGCCAGATCGGCCAGGGCCGGAAGGATCTTGCGCGCGGTGAGATCGCCGGACGCTCCGAAGATGATGAGGGCGAGCGGGGGCGGCGTCTTCGCCACCCGCGTCGCGACGGGGGACACCTCGCTCATCTCGAAACTCAGTTCTTCGGGGTGGAGGTCTCGAGGCCCGCCTGGCCGGACTCGAGGGTGACCGCGTGGCCGCCGAACTGGTTGCGCAGTGCCGCGAGCAGCTTGTTGGCGAACGAATCCTTCTGGCGCGACGCGAAGCGCGCGTAGAGCGCGGCGGAGATCGCCGGTGCCGGGACGGCCCGGGCGATCGCTTCTTCGACGGTCCAGCGGCCCTCGCCCGAGTCGGTGACCTCGCCCTTGATGTCCTCGAAGCCCAGGCCCGGCCGCAACGCCCGCTCGGTCAGCTCGAGCAGCCAGCTGCGCACGACCGAGCCGTAGCGCCAGATCGCCGCGATCTCGTGGAGGTCGAGGTCGAACTCGTCGGCCGCCCCCATGATCTCGAATCCCTCGGCATAGGCCTGCATGAGGCCGTACTCGATGCCGTTGTGGACCATCTTCACGAAGTGGCCGGCGCCGACCGGGCCGACGTGCGCGTAGCCGCCCTCGGGCGCGAGTGACAGAAGCGCCGGCTCCACCACGGCCACCGACTCCTGGGTCCCGCCGACCATGAGGCAGTAGCCCTCGGTGAGACCCCATACGCCGCCCGACGTGCCGGCGTCGACGAACCCGATGCCCTTGGCGGCGAGGCGGTCGGCCGTGGCCTTCGCGTCCTTGTAGTTGGAGTTGCCTCCGTCGACGACGACGTCGCCCCGCTCGAACCGCTCGGCCAGGGCGTCGATCGTCTGGTCGGTGGGCGGTCCGGCCGGCACCATCACCCAGGCGGCCCGGGGCGGCTCCAGCTTCTTCGCGAGGTCGTCGAGATCCTCCGCCACGATCGCGCCCTTCGCCCCGAGGGCGTTGCGAGCGTCGGCCGAGAGGTCGTACGCGACGACCTGGTGGCCGCCCGCCATCAGCCGCTCGGACATGTTGGCGCCCATCTTCCCGAGCCCGACCATGGCGATCTTCATCTCGTGCTCCTCTCGATGTCCCGACCGTACCGCCGGGCTGAAGGCACGCCGCTCAGGCGATCTCGCCCAGGTCGTCCACGGCCACCCGCAGCACCCGGCGGCCGTGCGCAAGCAGGCTCTGGTGGTCGCCGATCGACTGCGCGCCGATCAGGGTGCCGAAGTCATACGGCTTGCCCGGGATCGGGAGCTCGGGTTGGGTACCCCGGCGCACCACCTGGAGCGCCACGACCGTGTTCGGGCCGCCCTTGTGCAGCTGCCCGGTCGAGTGCAAGAAGCGGGGGCCGTAGCCGGCGGTGACCGCCGCGCCGCCCAGGTGGTCGCGCACCCGGACCCGGAGCGCGTGGAGGGCTTCGTCCTGGCCGAACGGCAGATAGGCCTGGATCGAGACGTAGTCCCCGGGCTGCACCTGTTCGGAGAGCCACCCGAACGCCCGGCCCGGCGCCGCGTCCTTCATGGCGGGAAGGGGAAGGGAGCCGAGGACGGTGTTCGTGTTGGCCTTGGACTCGGCCACGTTCGGCTCGTCGAAGGGGTCGATGTCGAGCACGTGGCCGGCGATCGGGATGGCGAGCTCGAACCGGTAGAACTGCTCGGCGAGGTCGACAGCGCGGGTGGGCTCGAGTGTGACGACGTGGCGGTCTGGGCCGGCCTCGGCGTCGGTGGTGGGCACCGGCACGCAGCCCGTCCCGCGCTTGCCGGTCGACTCGGCGATGAGCTGTTCGACCCAGAGCCCGAAGGCGGCGAAGGCGGGCGGGACGACGACGGTGACCTTGTCGCGGCCCTCTTTGGCCGCCCGGCCCATGTCCCAGCCGAGCTCGATGGCTTCGGCGGGATCGGCGGCGAGCGCTCGCTCGCACAGCTCGGCCACGTCGTAGCCGATGAGCGCGGCCGGCACCATGCCGAAGTACGAGAGCACCGAGTACCGGCCGCCGATGTCGGGTCGGTTCTCGAACACCCTCTGGAAGCCCCGCTCTCTCGCCAACGCGGCGAGCGGGGTCCCGGGGTCGGTGATGGCGGCGAAGCGCGAGCCGTCGGGCAGCTTGGACCAGGCGTGTTCGAACAGGACGTTGGGCTCGAGCGTCGTCCCGGACTTGGACGACACGAGCACGAAGGCGTTGGAGAAGTCGAGGCCGCCGACCGTGGTGGGGTCGGTCGTGTCGCAGACGACCAACCGGCGCCCCAGCCCGGCCGGGCCGGTCGCCCGGACGGCCTCCAGCACCGCCGGCCCGAGCGAGGAGCCGCCCATGCCGAGAAGCACCACTGTCGGCTGGTCGATCGTGGCGGCCCACGAGGCGAGGTCCCTCGACTCCTCGGCCATCTGGCGGGGCACCTCGAGCCATCCCAGGCGGTTCTTCGAGACGTTCGGCGACGGCCAGAGGTCGCCGTCGCCGGCGAGCAGTCGGGCGGCGAGATCCGAGGGTGGCGCGCTCACCGGGCGCGGTTCCCGAGCGCGGCCGCCTTGTCGGTGAGCGACTGGATCAGCTCGTCGAAGGACTTGGCGAAGGAATGGACACCCTCGTCCTCCAAGGTGGCGGCGACATCGGCCATGTCGACGCCGACCTCGCCGAGCCGCCCGAGGAGGCGCGCGGCCTCGTCGGACTCGGCGTCGACGGTCCGCGCGACGGTGCCATGGTCCTCGAAGGCGTCGATCGTGCCCTCGGGCATCGTGTTGACCGTGTGCGGGCCGATGAGGGTGTCGACATAGAGGAGGTCGGGGTAGGCAGGGTTCTTGGTCGAGGTGGACGCCCAGAGGGGCCGCTGCACCTGGGCCCCCTTCGCGGCCAGCGCCTCCCACCGGGGCCCCGAGAACGCGGCCTCGAAGTGCTGGTAGGCCACCTGGGCCTGGGCGACGGCGGCCCGGCCCCGCAGCTCGAGGAGTTCGCGGTCTCCCTTGTCCCCGCCGGCCAGGGTCTCGAGGCGGCGGTCGATCTCGGTGTCGACCCGGCTGACGAAGAACGAGGCCACGCTGGCCACCCGAGCGAGGTCGTCTGGGTCGGTGGCGGCGTAGGTCTCCAGGCCTGACAGATAGGCCTCCATCACCTCGCCGTAGCGGGTGAGTCCGAAGATGAGGGTCACATTGATGCTGAGGCCCCGTCCGATCAGCTCCCGGATCGCCGGCACGCCCGCGGCGGTCGCCGGCACCTTGACGAAGAGGTTGGGGGCATGGATCCGGTCGTGGAGCGACTGCGCCATCGCCACCGTGCCGGCGGTGTCGTGCGCGATCGCCGGCGCGACCTCCAAGGACACGAAGCCGTCGGTGCCGCTGCACTCGTCATAGACCGGGCGCAGCAGCGCGAGCGCGTGGTCGATGTCGTCGATCACGAGGTCCCAGTAGGCGTCCTCGATCGTGCCCTTGGCGATGAGCGCGTCGAATTGCTCGTCGTAGTCGTCCTCGCCGGAGATCGCCTTGGCGAAGATCGTGGGGTTCGAGGTGACGCCGCGCACGCCCGACTCGACGAAACGGGCCAGGGTGCCATCGCGCAGCCAGTCCCGGCGCAGGTTGTCGAGCCAGGGGCTTTGCCCCTGTTCGGCGTAGAGGGCGTGCAGCCTGTTCATAGGTCGCTCCCTTCCAGAAGCTCTCTCGCCCGCTCGACGACGTGCTCGACGGTGAAGCCGAAGTGGGCCATGACATCGGCACTCGGTCCCGAGGCGCCGAAGGTGTCGATCGACACGCTCGCGTCCGCGTAGCGCTCCCAGCCGAACGAGGACGCCGCCTCGACGGCGAGGGCCGGGACCTCGACCGGAAGGACCGAGCGTTGGTAGTTGTCGTCCTGGTCCTCGAACCATTCCCAGCACGGCAACGACACGACGCGCACGGCGTAGCCCTCGGCGGCCAGGGTGTCCGCGGCTCCGAGGCACAGGTGGACCTCGCTACCCGTGCCGACGAGCACGAGATCGGCCTCACCCTCTTCCCATCGCAGCACGTAGCCGCCGCGGGGGAGGCCCTCGGCGGCCGGTCCGGCCGTCTCTGCCAGCACCGGGATGCTCTGGCGGCTGAGGATCATCGCCACGGGTCCCTCCGCTTCGACCGCGCACCGCCAGGCCTGCGCGCACTCGTTGGCGTCGGCCGGCCGCACCACGGCCAGGCCCGGCATTGCCCGCAGGGAGGCGAGGTGTTCGATCGGCTCGTGGGTCGGGCCGTCCTCGCCGACCCCGATCGAGTCGTGGGTCCACGAGTAGATGACGTGCGCCCGCGACATGGCGGCCAGCCGCACCGCCGGACGCATGTAGTCGCTGAAGGTGAAGAACGTCCCACCGACCGGGAGGATCCCGCCGTGCAGGGCCATGCCGGTCATGGCGGTCCCCATGGCGTGTTCCCGGATCCCGAAGTACAGCTGCCGGCCACCGGGGTCCTCCTTCGACTGGGGCTCCGCGCCCTCCAGCTGCACGCCGGTGTTCTCGGTGAGGTCGGCGGCTCCGAGAAGAAGGCCGGGCACGACCGCGGCCGTCGCGCTGACGCAGGCGTTGATGGCTCGGCGGGTGGCCACCCCGGCGCCCGCTTCGAAGGTGGGGAGTTTGGCCTCCCACCCCTCGAGGCCCCGTCCGGCCCACGCGGCGTCCCAGGCGGCCCGATCGACCGACGAGGCGTCGAAGCGGACCTGCCACTCGGCTCGGGCCGCTTCGCCCCGGGCGATGCAGCGACGGTAGAGGTCGAGGACCGCGTCGGGGACCCAGAACGACTCCTCGGGCGGGAGCGCGAGGAGCTCCTTCGTCACCCTGATCTGGTCCTCGTTGAGCTGGTTCCCGTGGGCCTCCTTCGTGTCGACGAACCCCGGGGTCGGCCAGCCGATGTGGCTCCGGAGCACGATGAGCGACGGCCGTTCCTGCTCGGCCATCGCCCGACGGAGCGCCGCCTCGAGCGCCTCGGTGTCGTTGGCCACCTCGCCGATGCTCTCGACGGCCCAGCCGTAGGCGGCGAAGCGCTCGGGCACGTTGTCGCTGTAGGAGAGCTCGGTCGGCCCGTCGATGGTGATGTGGTTGTCGTCGTAGACGTACACGAGGCGGCCGAGGCCGAGATGCCCGGCGAGCGAGGCCGCCTCGTGCGAGATGCCCTCCTCGAGGCACCCGTCCCCGCAGACGACGAAGGTGTGGTGGTCGCACAGCTCGCTGCCGAAACGCTGGCGCAGGACCCGTTCGGCGACCCCCATCCCCACGCCGTCTCCCACCCCTTGGCCGAGCGGCCCGGTCGTGACCTCCACCCCGGCGGTGTGACGGCGCTCGGGATGGCCGGGGGTCTTGCTCCCGACCTGGCGGAAGGCCTTGAGGTCGTCGAGGGTGAGGCCGTACCCGGTGAGATACAGCATCGAATACAACAGGATCGAGGCGTGGCCGTTCGAGAGCACGAAGCGGTCACGGTCCGGCCAGTCGGGGTCGGTCGGGTCGTGCCGCATCACCTTGGTGAAGAGCACGTGCGCCAGTGGCGCGAGGGCCATCGCGGTGCCGCTGTGGCCGGACTTGGCCCGGGCGGGGGCGTCCATGGCCAGGCCACGGATGACGTTGATGCCGAGCTGCTCGAGCGCCGGGTCCTGCATCGATGTCGCCACGACGTGCACCCTACCCACAGACCCCGTGCCACCTTCCTCGCCGTGATCCCTGTCACCTGGGTGTTCGGGGGGCGTCACCGTCGCCTCTTGTAGCGTCACAAGATGCCCACCCGGATGCAGGTTCCACCCAACAGCGACCTCATGCTCGGGGCGGTCTGCGTGGACAAGTCGGTGCCGGGCAGGACGAGCTGGACGATGGTCGCCGACGAGCGATTCGCCAACCCGGCCGGCCAGATGCAGGGCGGGTTCCTGTGCGCCTTCATCGACACGGCGATGGGCTCGGCCGCCGTGACCTTCGTCGAGGGCCGACGCGTGTTCGCGGTCAACGCCGAACTGAAGACCAGCTTCCTCGGGGCGATCGAGTCGGGGGCGCGGCTGCGCTGCGACGCCGAGGTGGTCTCGGGCGGCTCGAGGGTCGCCTTCGTCGAGGCGACGGTCACCAACGAGGCGGGGAAGAAGGTCGCCCGGGCCAGCTCCACGTACCTCTACCGGGAGCGCTCCTGAGGCCGAGAGTGTGCAGCGGCCGGCCGACGAACGGGCAGGCCGTGGCGGCGGGATAGCGTCGCGTGGTGCCGAGTTTCAGGAGGGCGACCAAAGATCAGGGCAAAAGCGGCACCGACGCGGGGTCGGGCGACCCCCGGCGGGACGCGGTTTCCCTGGTCATCGCCTATGTGAAGCAGGAGACCCTCGATCCACTGAAGGGCCTCGGCCGGTTCGTACTGTTCGGGGTGGCGGGCTCCCTGGCGGTGGCCGTGGGCACCGTGCTTTTGCTCGTCGCCGCCCTGCGTGTCCTGCAGACCGAGACGGGCGCCTTCCACGGCAACCTCTCGTGGCTGCCCTATGTGATCGTCACGGCGCTCGCCCTCGCGGTCATCGCCCTGTCGGCCTGGCGGATCTTCGCCGGGCCGGCGGCCCGGCGCGGGACGGCCAAGAAGACCGGCGACTGAGGAGGAGACCGTCATGCCAGTCGAAACCAACGGGCGGCGAATCAGCCGCGACGACCTGCAGGCGGCGTTTGCCCGCGCGATCGGCGACACCCAGGAGACCGCACGCGCCAAGCTCCCGCCGGTGCTCGTGATCGCCGGTGCCGTCGCGCTCGGTGTGGTCGCCCTCGCCTACGTCTGGGGCCGTCGGGGCGGCCGCAACGATTCGGCGATCGTGGAGATCCGCCGGCTCTAGGGACGGCTGCGATGGACTATCTGCTCCGACGGCTCGTCAAAGTCGGGACCCGCCGCGGCATGCGCGGCGAGCACTGGGCTTGGTTCGCCCTGGCCGCCGGCGCGTATGTCCTCCAGCGGGCCCGCCGCAAGGGCGACCCCGTCGTCTACTCCGAGCGGGTCAGCGCGGGTGAACGCCTCCTCGTGACGATCCGCTCCCCGAAGGGCGAGCCGACGGACGACCCGCTGCCGAGCTGAGTGGTGGGCGACGGCCACCGCCTGGCCCAGGGCGAGCGGGTGCTCCTGATCGACGCGAAGCAGCGCCGGTACCTCATCAAGCTGCGCCCCGGGGAAAGCTTCCACACCCACGCGGGCATCCTCGCCCACGACGACATCATCGGAGCGACGGAGGGCTCCACCGTGCTCGGCTCGACGGGCCGGGAGTTCCTCGTGTTCCGGCCGACGCTCGCCGACGTGGTCCTGAAGATGCCCCGCGGTGCCCAAGTGATCTACCCGAAGGACCTCGGCGCGATTCTGATCGCCGCCGACGTCGGCCCGGGCCAGCGGATTCTCGAGGCCGGGGTGGGCTCCGGGGCGCTCTCGATGGCCCTGCTCCGGGCGGGCGCACGGGTGATCGGCTACGAGATCAGGGAGGACTTCGCCGAGCGGGCGAAGGCGAACGTGGCCGACCAGCTCGGCCCCGACGTCGACTACCGCGTGGAGGTCCGTGACGTCACCGCGGGCATCGGCGAGTCCGACCTCGACCGGGTCGTGCTCGACCTCCCCGAGCCTTGGGACGTGGTCGGACCCGCCACCGAAGCGCTCCGGCCGGGCGGGATCTTCCTCGCGTACCTGCCGACCATCAACCAGACCGGGCAACTGCGCGAAGCCCTGGCCAGGCACGGGTTCGGTCTCGCCGAGACCGTCGAGATCCTGCGCCGCACCTGGCACGTCGAGCCTCGCTCGGTGCGTCCGGACCACCGGATGGTGGCCCACACGGGGTTCCTCACCTCAGCGCGGGCGCTGGCCCGCCGGGACTGAAGGTTCGTTAGCAACACCTTCCGTTGAACTTCGCTCCGAAGCGAGTAGGAGTGAGGTATGCCAGTGATGACGCTGTCTTTGTCATTCGATGCGCCCACGCTTGATCAGAGCTCGGCGTGGTCGACGTTCGAGTCCCTGGCGGTGGCGATGGGTCGAGAGGTTCCTGGTGCTGCGTTGGCGGCGACGCTCGAGGAACTGCAGTCCGAGTTGCTCGATCGGGTGTGCGGGCCGAGATGGGCTCCGACGCGTGGTCTGCCCGCTCCCTTCGCTTGTCCTGAGTGCGGGGCCGGCTCGGATTTCGCGCGAAAGGGGTGGCGGACCCGGCCGCGGCGCTTCGACACCTCGGCCGGAGTCGTCCTGGTGCGTCTCGCCCATGTGGGCTGCCGGCGCTGCACCAAGGTCTTCGCGCCCCTGCTCGTCCTGTGGGGATTGTCAGGCAAGCGCCGCACCGACCGGTTGACCCTCGATCTCGCTGAGCTGGCCGCCCAGATGTCCTTCGCCCGGGCGGCCTGGGTGGCGACCAGCACCGGACGGCCCTCCTCCTCAGCCGCCGCGCATCGCGCCATTGGCGATGTCGCCGCCATGCTGACCGGCGGGAGTGGGCGGCTCGGGCCAGGTGCTTCGGCCCCGGTGGTGCTCCTGGACGGCACCCGAGTGCGCGCCGGGGGGAACCGCCTCGGCACCCAAGCCAACGTGGCCATTGGGCTGCTCGGACGTTCGGGGCCCCAGCACCGCCGCCGCGCCCATCTCCAGCTCCTCGGGGCCACCGTCGGTGAGACCTGGGCGGCCATGGCCGACCAGCTCGAAGGGATGGCGCCACCGCTGCTCGTCGTGGTCGACGGCGAGCTGGCGATCACCCGCCTGGCTTCAGTGCTGTGGCCCGAGGCGCCGATCCAACGGTGCTGGTGGCACCTCGGGCGCGGCGTGCGGTGGGCGCTCTATGCCGACCACGCGCCGGCCAAGTGGGCGAACGACGCACGCGACGCGCTGGTCGAGCTCTGCCACCGTGCGGTTGGCGAGGAGTGGGATCTGGCCCGTGCCCTCGAGGAGTTCGATGGGCTCGCCGCCGAAGTCGCCGACCACGACTATCACGCCGCGAGTGAACTGCTGGCCGGCGCTCGCAGCCAGGTCTTCACGTGTCTCGATCGCTCGCTCAGAGACCGGCTCGCGTTCTTGGGCGGGCCCGAACTCGGCAGCGGCGTGCTCGAGCGAGCGATGCGCGACCTGAACGCCCGCACCGACATCGGCGGCAGTCGCTGGTCCATCCCAGGACTGCGCGATCTGGTCACGGTCGCACTGGCTCGGCGGTTTGGTCACTCGGCCTGGCAAGATCTCCAGCGGTCGTTGCGGCCAGAGCCCGTCACGACATTCAGGCTCGCGAAGTTCAACGCAGCTAGTTGCTAACGAAGGTTCAGTCCCGCTCGATGAAGATGCACTCCCCGGGGCACTCCTCGGAGGCCTCGACAACGGACTCCTCGAGGTTCTCGGGGACGAGCGCCATGCCGGCCGAGCCGCCCGGCTCGTTCCTGATCGCGTCGCCTTCCTTCACGTAGGCAAGCCCGTCGTCGAGCAGGGTGAAGACCGCCGGCGCGATCTCCTCACAGAGACCGTCCCCGGTGCACAGATCCTGATCGATCCAGACCTTCATGCCTGCAGTCTGCCTTCCGTGTTCGCGGTCCCTCGACCCTGGGCGGAGGCGGCGTCGAACGCACGACCTGTTGCCGTGCCGGTCGGTGCCGACGTCCAGTCAGTCGCGTTTGATGCTAGTAGGTCGGCGCGCCGGACCGGCGAGACGCCCTGGTCGGCGGGTTGTCCGAGCTAGCCGACGAAGTCGTCGATGAGCCCGGCCAGCTCGACGGGTGCGTCGCCCTGGATGCTGTGGCCGGCCTCCTGCACGTGCTCGATCCGGGCCGTGGGTTGGCGCCGCCGGAGCTCGGCCTCGCCGCTGTCGTCGACCACCGACTGGGGCCGCATCCCCCGGACCAGCATGACCGGGACCCCGATCCGGGAGACGGCCTCCCACAGGTCGCCGAAGGCCGGGGTCGCCCCGTCCTCGGGTGGCTCCTCGGCGCGATGGCGGGCGTGCCGCCACACCCAGCTCCCGTCGTCCCGCTGCAGCGCGTTGTGGAGAATCCCGCGCCGAAGTGACGCGATGCTCCGGGTCGGGTTGTGCTCGACCGTGCGGGCCAGGATCGCGTCGAAGTCGGGAAAGCTCTCGGGTCCTCGCACGAAGTTGGTGATCAGTTGCGCGCTCTCGGCGTTGACGGTCGGGGTCACGTCCACCAGGACGACTCGTCGGACCAGCTCGGGGTGGCGGTCGGCAAGGGCGATCGTCGTCATCCCTCCCATCGACATACCGACGACCGCTCTGGCCTCGGGGGCGAGGGCGGTGATCACCGTAGCGACGTCATCGGCGTTGTCGGCGAGGTTCCGCGCGCCGTGCCGGCCCCCGTCGGAGTGGCCGTGGCCGGGCAGGTCGATCGCGAGCAGCGGTCGGCCCAGGGCCAGCGCGACGGTGTCCCAGGTGTGGGCGTTCTGGGCCCCCCCGTGCAACAGCACCAGCTCGGGCGGGGTGGTGCCCCAGATGAGAGAGCTCAGCTGGCGGCCGTCGTCCATTGCGACGGAACGGCGCTCGACCGTCGGGGGGCCGGCATAGGGGATCCCGAACTCCTCGGCGTTCTCGTGAAACATCGAGAACTCGTCGTAGGAATAAGGAGCGGGGGAGTCGGCCATCGCGCCTCCGATCTCGGATCGACCAGTTCGGCCCAGGTGAAGGTTCGCACGGCGGCGGGGCCTCATGCGCCGCACCTGGCCGGAACGGGTCACCCGCCCCCGGCGACGGGCGCGCGACCATCGGGTGGCGGCGGCACAGGCGGCCGATAGGGTGAGCCTGACGCCCGGTAGGAGGTGGTTCCCACGCCGAGGCCCGAGGACCCGATGGACGATGCGACACTCGCCGAGATCGAGGCCGTCCGAACCCGGCTGCTCGAGGCCGAGGAGGAGATCCACGCGCTCCGGCGCCGGCTGCAGGACAGCCCGGGACGCGTCCAGTCCCTCGAGGAGCGGCTGCTCGAGACCAAGGGGCAGCTGAACCAGGCGATCTCCCAGAACGAGAAGCTGACCTTCACGCTGCAGCAGGCCAAGGAGCAACTGGCGTCGTTACGCGAGGAGGTGGAGAAGCTCACCCAGCCACCCGCCGCCTACGGCACGTTCCTCGACATCAACGAGGACGGCACCGTGGACGTCTTCGCGAGCGGCCGAAAGATGCGCGTCGCGCTGCACCCCGACATCGACCCGGGCATCCTGCGCAAGGGCAATGAGGTGGTGCTCAACGAGTCGCTCAATGTCGTGCTCGTGCGCGACGGCGACCTCGCCGGCGAGGTCGTGACGCTGAAAGAGGTCATGGAGGACCGCCACCGAGCGATCGTGTTCGCCCGGGCCGACGAAGAGCGGGTGGTCGAGCTGTCCGACGAGCTGGCCGGGGTCCGCCTGCGGGCCGGCGACGCACTGCTCATGGACGTGCGCAGCCAGCTCCTCATCGAGAAGCTGCCCCGGCCCGAGGTCGAAGAGCTCGTCTTGGAGGAGGTGCCCGACATCACCTACGCGGACGTCGGCGGGCTCGACACCCAGATCGAGGCCATCACCGATGCGGTGGAGCTGCCGTATCTCCATCGGCGGCTCTTCGCCCACTACAAGCTGCCCGCGCCGAAGGGAATCCTCCTCTACGGGCCGCCCGGGTGTGGCAAGACCCTGATCGCGAAGGCGGTGGCCAACTCGCTCGCCAAGAAGGTGGCCGAGGCGACCAACAACACGAGCATCCGCAGCTACTTCCTCAACATCAAGGGTCCTGAGCTCTTGAACAAGTACGTGGGCGAGACGGAACGCCAGATCCGCCTCGTGTTCCAACGGGCCCGGGAGAAGGCCGAGGAGGGCGTGCCCGTCATCGTCTTCTTCGACGAGATGGACTCGCTGTTCCGCACCCGGGGCACCGGGATCAGCTCCGACATGGAGTCCACCATCGTCCCGCAGCTCCTCGCGGAGATCGACGGCGTGGAAGCGCTGCGCGACGTGATCGTCATCGGGGCGTCGAACCGGGAGGATCTGATCGACCCGGCCATCCTGCGCCCGGGCCGACTCGACGTGAAGATCAAGATCGAACGGCCCGACGAGGAGGCGGCGGCGCAGATCTTCTCGCGCTATCTCACGGCCGATCTCCCGCTCGACGCGGGCGAGGTCGAGAAGCTGGGTGGGGGCGACCCGGGCAAGGCCGCCCAGGCGATGATCGAAAAGACGGTCGGGGAGATGTACTCGACCTCCCAGGACAACCGTTTCTTGGAGGTGACGTACCAGAACGGCGACAAGGAGGTCCTCTACTACCGGGACTTCTCCTCGGGGGCGATGATCGAGAACGTGGTCCGGCGGGCGAAGAAGCTTGCCATCAAGCGCGAGATCGCCGATCAGGTGAGCGGGATCCGGGCCGACGACCTTCTCGAGTCGATCCGCCAGGAGTACAAGGAGAACGAGGACCTCCCGAACACCACCAACCCCGACGACTGGGCGCGGATCTCGGGCAAGAAGGGCGAGCGGATCGTCTACGTCCGGACCCTCATGACCGACGAGAGCGAGACGAAGGGCGGCCGCTCGATCGAGCGGGTGGGCACCGGCCAGTACCTCTGAGCCGCCCCCTGCCCCCAGGCCCCGCGCACGCGTCACCCGACCAGGAAGGGGTCCTTTGGGCGTGACGGGCGCGATCGGGCCGACCAAGTAGGGTCGACGCGGTGGCCATCCCAAAGGTCTGCGGGATCGAGACCGAGTACGGCATCCAGGCCGCGGGGCCCGACGCCAACCCGGTCACCGCCTCCTCACTCCTCGTCAACGCGTATGCCGCAGAGGTGGACCGTCGCACCCGGTGGGACTTCGAGGACGAGACCCCCGAGAAGGACGCCCGCGGGTACGCCCGCGAGGGGGCGATGCCACCGATGGTCGAGACCCACCTGGCCAACACGGTCCTCACGAACGGCGCGCGCTACTACGTGGACCATGCGCACCCCGAGTACTCGACGCCCGAGTGCATCGACGCGCTCGAGCTCGTGCTTCACGACAAGGCGGGGGAGGAGGTGCTGCGCCGATCAATGGCGGCGGCGGCCGCCCTCCCCAACACCCCCGCGGTATCGGTGTACAAGAACAACTCGGACAGCAAGGGCAACTCCTACGGCTGCCACGAGAACTACCTCATGGACCGCACGGTCCCGTTCGCCAACGTCGTCGCCGGGGTCATCCCGCACTTCGTGACCCGGCAGGTCTTCACCGGGTCCGGGAAGCTCGGCACGGAGACCTCGACGTTCGGCTCGGAACCGGTGCGCTACCAGATCTCCCAGCGGGCGGAGTTCTTCGAGGAGATGGTGGGCCTCGAGACGACGCTCAAGCGGCCGATCGTGAACACCCGCGACGAGCCGCATGCGGACCCCAAGCGGTTCCGGCGGCTGCACGTGATCGTCGGCGACGCCAACCTCGCCGAGGTCGCGACCTTCTTGAAGGTGGGCTCGACCGCGCTCGTCCTCGCCATGATCGAAGACGAGATGCTCCCGACCAAGGAGCTGACCCTGAGCGACCCGGTGCGGGCGATGCACCAGGTGTCGGCCGACCTCACCCTGTCGCGCCCGCTGCGCACCGCTGACGGCTCGACCATGACGGCCGTCGAGATCCAGTGGGAGATCTTCGCCGCCGCGAGGCGGTACGCGAAGGAGAAGGGTCTCGAGGTCGTGGGTGGGGACTCGGTGGGCGAGATGGTCCTCGACCGCTGGGAGGCAGTGCTCGGGGGCCTGGAGTCGGACCCCTCGACGCTCCTCGACCAACTGGACTGGGTCGCGAAGCTTCACCTCATCGAGGCCTACCAGGACCGGCACGGCTGCAGTTGGGACGACCACCGACTCGCGGCCCTCGACCTGCAGTACCACGACCTGCGGCCGGAGCGTTCCCTGTTCGGCCGGCTCTCGATGGAGCGCCTAGTGAGCGAGGACGCGGTGGCGGCTGCGGTCACCGAGCCGCCGACCCGGACCCGGGCCTGGTTCCGGGGCCGCTGCCTGTCCGAGTGGCCGAACGCCGTGGTCACCGCGAACTGGGACTCGCTCGTATTCGACCTCGGTACCGACCCGCTGCGCCGCGTCCCTATGATGGACCCGCTCAAGGGAACGGCCGAGCACACGGCCTCGTTATTCGAGTCGTGTGCGACGCCGGCAGAGCTGCTGGACCGACTGAGTGCTTGAGGGGATGACCCATGGCAGAGCGTGAGCAGAAGCGGCGGAACGCCCCTTCGCGGACCGACACCGAGGTCGTCGAAGAGCCGGCTCCGTCGTCCCCGCGCGGCGAGAAGCTGAAGGCCGACCTCGACGACCTGCTCGACGAGATCGACGAGGTCCTCGAGGACAACGCGGAGGAGTTCGTCCGCAACTACGTGCAGAAGGGCGGGCAGTAGTCCGGCGGTGGCCCTGCCCATCTTCGGCCCGGTCGACGACCCGGGTCCCGACTTCACGAGCCTGCTCCGCCGCTCCGGGCTCCCGGCACTCCCCGGGCTCGAGGCCAACCTGACCATCCGTCACGCCACCACGGTCGTCGCGCTCCGGTATGCGGACGGGGTGGTGATGGCCGGGGACCGCCGGGCCACCGAGGGTTACTCCATCGCGCACCGAGCGATGGACAAGGTCTTCCCGGCCGATCGCTGGTCGGCGGTAGCCATCGCCGGCGCCGCCGGCCCGGCCGTGGAGATGGTTCGGCTGTTCCAGGTCCAGCTCGAGCACTACGAGAAGGTCGAGGGCGTCTCGCTCAGCCTCGAGGGCAAGGCCAACCAGCTCGCCCAGATGGTGCGCGAGCACCTGCCCATGGCGATCCAGGGCCTGGCCGTCGTGCCGCTGTTCGCCGGGTACGACGTCCGGAGGGGCATCGGCCGCATCTACACCTACGACGTGACCGGCGGCCACTACGAGGAGGCCGACTTCCAGGCCACCGGGTCGGGCGGCCGCGACGCCCGCAACACCATCAAGCTCGGGTTCAAGGAGAACATGGCGCAGGCCGACGCCGTCGAGCTCGCCATCGAGGCGCTGTTCGAGGCGGCCGACGAGGACGCCGGTACCGGCGGGCCCGACCTCGTGCGGGGGATCTACCCGCTCGTGGCGGTGGTCGACGCCGACGGCTACGCGGCAGTCGACGAGAGCGAGGTGGCCGACCGGTTCCTCTCGCTCATCGAGCGGCGCCGGGCCGAGCGGGGCCGGGAGCCGGGGAGGGGCGAACCGTCATGACGATGCCCTTCTACGTTCCGCCCGAACAGGCGATGAAGGACAGGGCCGAGTACGCCCAGAAGAACATCGCCCGAGGACGCCCGGTCGTCGCCACCACCTATGAGGACGGCATCCTCATCGTCGCCGAGAACCCGTCGCGCTCGCTCCACAAGATCTCGGAGATCTACGACCGAATCGCCTTCGCGGGAGTGGGGAAGTACAACGAGTACGACCAGCTGCGGGTCGCCGGGGTGCGCCACGCCGACACCAAGGGCTTCGCGTTCAGCCGCGAGGACGTCGACGCGCGCTCGCTGGCCAACCTCTACTCCCAGTACGTGGGCACCGTCTTCACCCACGAGATGAAGCCGCTCGAGGTCGAGATCCTGGTGGCCGAGCTCTCGGCCGACAACCGGCCCGACCAGCTGTACCACATCACCTACGAGGGCACGATCACCGACGAGGAGCACTACCTCGTGCTCGGCGGCGACGCCGAGACCATCACCGACCGCATCGGCCAGTCCTTCGAGGAGGGTTGGGACTTCGGGCACGCGCTCCGCGCTGCGGTGGAAGCGCTCGCCGGCGCCGACCGGACGATCGCGGCGAGCGACCTCGAGGTCGCCGTGCTGTCGCGCCAGAACGGCCGCCGGACGTTCCGTCGGATCCAAGACGTCGAGCTGGCCGAGGTCCTCGGTCCGCCCCCCGCCTCGCCACCACCGGCGGCCCCCGAGGCACCCGCCCCGGCTGAGCAGGGAGAACCGCCCGACCCCGACGCCTGATCACCCCTGGGTACTGCCTGATCGCGCCTGGGGGGCGGTACGGTGGCCGACGTGCGCCGCCGAATCTTCGGACTCGAGAACGAGTACGGGGTCACCTTCACGCTGCGGGGCCAGCGCCGGCTCAGCCCCGACGAGGTCGCGCGCTACCTGTTCCGTCGAGTCGTGAGCTGGGGCCGCTCCTCCAACGTGTTCCTGGAGAACGGGGCGCGCCTCTACCTCGACGTCGGCAGCCACCCCGAGTATGCGACGCCCGAGTGCGACCGCATCAACGACGTGGTCACCCACGACAAGGCGGGGGAATGGATCCTCGCCCAACTGGTCACGGGCGCCCAGGCCCGCCTGCGCGAGGAGGGGATCCGCGGCGAGGTCTACCTGTTCAAGAACAACACGGACTCGGCCGGCAACTCCTACGGCTGCCACGAGAACTACCTGACCGAGCGCAACGACGACTTCAGCCGCTACACCGAGGTCCTCATCCCGTTCCTGGTCAGTCGCCAGATCTACGCCGGCGCCGGGAAGGTCCTGCACACCCCGCGAGGGGCCACCTTCTGCCTCAGCCAGCGGGCCGAGCACATCTGGGAGGGGGTCTCCTCGGCCACCACCCGGAGCCGGCCGATCATCAACACCCGTGACGAGCCCCACTCCGACGCCGAGCGCTTCCGGCGGCTGCACGTCATCGTGGGCGACTCCAACATGTGCGAGTACGCCACCTTCTTGAAGGTGGGGGCGACCAGCATCATCCTCGCCATGCTCGAGGACTCCTCGACGGTGCTGCGAGACCTCACCCTCGAGAACCCGATCCGGGCCATCCGGGAGATCAGCCAGGACATCACCTGCCAGCGCCGGGTCCGACTCGCCAACGGCCGGGAGATGCGGGCGCTCGACATCCAGGCCGAGTATCTCCACCGGGCCCAGCGCTTCAGGGACCAGCGGGGGCTGCAGCCCGAGGAGGACCTCGCCCTCGAGATGTGGGAGCACTGCCTGAAGGGCCTCGAGTCCGACCCGCTCACCCTGTGGCGGGAGTGCGACTGGGTGGCCAAGTACCGGCTCATCGAGGAGGTCCGCGAGCGCCACCAGCTCCCGCTGGCGCACCCCAAGGTGGCGATGGTCGACCTCATGTACCACGACGTCGACCGGACCCGTGGGCTGTTCTACAAGCTCCAGGACCGCGGTCAGATCGACCGGACCTGCACCGACACCGACATCGCGCTGGCGATGACCCAGGCCCCCGAGAGCACTCGGGCCCGGCTCCGCGGGGCGTTCGTGCGCCGGGCCAAGGAGCGCCGGCGGGACTTCACGGTGGACTGGGTGCATCTCAAGCTGAACGACCAGGCTCAGCGGACCGTCCTCTTGAAGGATCCGTTCAAGTCGCACGACGAGCGGGTCGAGCGCCTGATCGCCTCGCTTTGAGCGGTCCGGACGGCGGGTCGCTGCGGACCGCGCAGCGGTCCGGCCGTCACGAGGTGCCACCGAAGCGCCGCGGACCCCAGCACGCAAAGAAGCCGTCGGCCCGTCGGCGGCGGCTCACCGAGTGGAGCGCCATCGTGGGCGTCGCAGTGGTCGCCGCGGTCCTGCTGCGGCTGTTCATCGTCCAGACCTTTTACATCCCCTCGCCGTCCATGGTCCCGACGCTCGACGTCGGCGACCGCATCATCGTGAACAAGCTCGCCTACCACCTCCATGGCGTTGGACGGGGCGACATCGTGGTGTTCAACGCGCCGCCCGCGGTCGACCCGGACTGTCTCACGAACGACAAGGTCCTCGTGAAGCGGGTGGTGGGCCTGCCCGACGAGACGATCTCGGACCGCAACGGCAAGGTCTACATCGACGGCAAGGCCCTCGACGAGACCTACCTCCCGAAGGACGACTCGGCTACCTACACGGCCAGCTTTCCGGCGCGCCACATCGGGCCGAACAGCTATTTCGTGATGGGGGACAACCGCACCAACTCGTGCGACAGCCGAGTGTGGGGGACGGTCAGCCGGTCCGAGATCATCGGCAAGGTCGAGATGCGGATCTGGCCGATCTCACGCGTCGCGTTCTTCTTCCTCTGACCTGGGACGACGGGTTCGGCGCGAAAGCCGGCACATGACCATGCGGTAGCGTCACCCGGTCGTGACGTCCGACCCGATGAGCCCGACCGGGCCGGGCCCCTCCGAGTCGGTCGGGGTCGAGGAACCCCCCGGCGAGGGCATCCCACCCGAGACCGGCGAGGGCATCCCACCTTCCCCCGGCGACGGGCCAGAGACCTCCGCACGCCCTCACCGTCCCCGCACGCCGGCGCGCCGCGCCATCGAGTGGGTGGGCATCGTGGCGATCGCCGTCGCCGCAGCACTGCTCCTGCGGGCCTTCGTCTTCCAGACCTTCTTCATCCCGTCCGCGTCCATGACCCCGACGCTCAAGGTCGGGGACCGGATCCTCGTGAACAAGCTCGCCTACCACCTCCACGGCGTGGGACGGGGCGACATCATCGTGTTCAAGCGCCCGCCCCAAGAGCACTGCGGGACCGAGGTCGCCGACCTCGTGAAGCGGGTCATCGGCCTGCCCGGCGAAACCATCTCAGACCACAACGGAACCGTCTACATCGACGGCCGGGTGCTCGACGAGACGTACCTCCCCAAGCACGACCGGGACACCTACACCCCCTCGTTCGCGCCGGTGCGCATCGCGGCGAACCACTACTTCGTCATGGGCGACGACCGGTCGATCTCGTGCGACAGTCGCTACTGGGGGACGGTCAGCCGCTCCGAGATCATCGGGAAGGTCGACATGGTGATCTGGCCGCTCAGCCATCTCGGTTTTCCCTGACGCTCGCTTCACGCCGGCCCGGGGCCGTCACTAGCCTCGACGGATGCGCGTCAGCGACCCGGTGGCCCGAGTCGGCTCTGGCGTCGCGGCCCTCGCGCTGCTGCTCGGGGTCCTCGCCGCCCCGGCCGGAGCGGCACCGTCGGCCAGCCCCTTCCAGGGGCGCGGTGGCATCGAGGAGGCCTACGTGCTCGGGGCCCCGCCCGGCGCGCACCTCCGGGTGGTCCACGACGGCCGGGTGGTCGGCTCGGGGGTGGTCGACGGGCTCGGCGCGCTCCTCGTCCGCAACCTCGGCCCGGGTCCCGGCTACCGCTTCGAGACCCCCGGCGCGCACCCGGAGCTCACCGCGCCGTTCGCGGTCCTCGCCACCCACTCGGCCATGCCCGGCGCGTTCTACGCGGGGCAGCATCTGCACGTCGGGCTCAACTACCTGACGATGCGGGACGGGGTGCGTCTCGCGGCCACCGTCCGGCTCCCGCCGGGCAAGACCCTGGCCGACGGTCCCTTCCCGACGGTGATCGAGTACTCCGGCTACAACGTGGCCGGCCCGGCCAGCCTGATCGACGCGCTCGAGGGCAAGGCGTCGACCAGCAACCCGCTGCTCCCGTCCACCTCGACGATCGTCGGGTCGGTGATCGCGCCGCTGCTCGGGTTCGCCACCGTGAGCCTGCAGATGCGGGGCACGGGGTGCTCGGGCGGGGCGTTCGACCTCTTCGGGCTCGACTCGGACTACGACGGCTACGACGCGGTCCAGATCGTCGGTTCCCAGCCCTGGGTGTTCCACCACAAGGTGGGCATGGTCGGGATCTCCTACTCGGGCTTCTCCCAGCTCATCGTGGCCGGGACCGAGCCGCCCGACCTCGCCGCGATCACCCCGCTCAGCCCCACCGACGACCTGTTCTCGACCGGGTACCCGGGCGGCATCTACAACAACGGCTTCGCCAAGAGCTGGGTGCAGGAGCGGATCTCCGACGCCGAGGCGGCGCCGGGCGGCGGACAGAGCTGGGCCACCGCCGAGATCGAGACCGGCGACCGCACCTGCCTCGCCAACCAGGTGCTGCACCCGGAGGCCCAGGCGTTGGTGCGGTTGATCGGGCCGGACCTCGGGCGGGTCCCTTCGCTCTTCGACCAGCGCTCGCCCACCGACTGGGCCGCCCACATCAAGGTGCCGGTCTTCTTGTCCGGAAGCCTGGAGGACGAACAGGTCGGGCCGCAGTGGCCGGCGATCATCACCGCGCTCGACCACGACCCCCGGGTGTACGTGACCATGACCAACGGAACCCACATCGACTCGCTCGGACCGGACTCGATCTCCCGGTGGCTCGAGTTCCTCGACGTCTACGTCGCCGATGCGGTCCCGACCCCCCAGCCGATCCTCGACCCCCTCGCCGCCGAGGTCTACGCGTCGGCGACCAGCGGTGCTCCCGCGCTCGCCCCGCCGCCGCTGCGTTTCACCACCGAGCCGACCGCGGCGGCCGCCCGCGCCGCGTACGCGGCTCGGACCCCGAGAGTCGAGGTGCTCTTCGACAACGGCGGCGGCAGCCTCGGGCAGGGCGCGCTGCAGCCCACCGCGACCGCCGGGTTCTCGACCTGGCCACCGGTCGGGAAGGTGACCACCTACTACCTCGGGCCGGGTGGGTCGCTCTCGACCCTGAAGCCCTCGGGGGCCTCGGCGGCGAGCTTCCGGCCCAACCCGGCCGTGCGCCCGGCCACCGACCTCCCGGAGAGCGCGAATGCCTGGGCCGCGCAGCCGCCCTATGACTGGACGCCGGTGCCGGCCAAGAACGGCGTCGCGTTCCAAACGGCCCCGTTCGCGTCGAACACCACCGTCGTCGGCCCGGCCAGCCTCGACCTGTACCTGCGCTCGAGCGCGAAGGTGACCGACCTCCAGGTGACCGTGACCGAGGTGCGGCCCGGCGCCAACGAGGAGGAGTACGTCACCTCCGGGTTCCTGCGCTCGTCCAACCGGCAGATGTCGCCGGCCGCGACCGCGCTCCAGCCGGTGCCGACCTACCTGCCGGGGTCGCGGGCGGCCTTGCCTTCCGGGCGCTACAGCTTGGTGCGGATCCCGATCGACCCGCTCGCGCACGTGTTCCGGGCCGGCACCGCGCTGCGCATCGTGCTCTCGGCCCCCGGCGGCGACCGGCCCGCCTGGGCGTTCGCGACCCCGGACACGGAGGACCGGGTGCTCGACCGGGTGGCCATGGGCTCGCTCGGCGCCTCGTCCCTCGTGTTGAACGTGGTCGGCGGGGTCGCCGCGCCCGCCACCATGCCCGCCTGCGGGGCACTACGGGGCGAGCCGTGCCGGAGCTACGCCGCGCTCTCGAACGAGACCTGAGCTGCGGGCGTACCCCCCGGTCATCCGGCCTCGCCGCCGGCCACGGATTACCTGGTCGAAGCCGCCGCACCGGCGCGGCGCCGGGAGGCCCGGGGTGCGCGCCGGTAGGATCGGGGAAGGATGCTGTCCCTCAATCCCGAGAAGCTCTTTATCGTCCTGATCGTGGCCCTGATCCTCCTGGGCCCCGACAAGCTGCCCAAACTCAGCCGCCAGGTGGGCGAATTCTGGACGAAGATCCGCGACTTCCAGCAGCGGATGGAGTCCGAGGTGCGCGAGTCGGTGCCGAGCCTCCCCTCGAGCGCCGAGATCGCCCGCATCGCCCGCTCGCCGGTGTCCTACCTCACCACCATGGCCGCCACGAGCAAGACCGAGCTCGTCCCCGACCCCGCCGCGCCGGCCGCCCCCGCGCCGGCCGCCCCCGCACCGGCCGCCGCGATGCCAGGCGCGGTGCCACCCAACGACTCCGACGACTGGCCGGTCGACCGGGCCGCCCCGGTGCCCGTGAGCACGACCAACGGCAACGGGGTCGCCCAGCCGACCCCGGCCCGGTCCTCGGGCGTGCCCCGCCACGTGCTGCCGGCCGACCCGGGGATGAACTGACCGCCGGACGCGGGCCCGGCAGGACGAACGGAGAGCGAGCCACACCATGGTCACCCGGCTGTTGAGCGGCCGCAAGGAGCGCCCGTCGCCGGACGCCATGACCCTGGTGCAGCACCTGTCCGAGCTGCGCCGGCGCCTCATCTTCTCGGTCATCGCCTTCGTGATCGGCGCGTCGATCGCGGCCGCGTTCTACCAGGGGATGCTCAACCTCCTCCAGCACCCCTACTGCCGGGCCAACCCGCACAGCTGCTCCTTCTACGTGACCGGCCCGCTCGACCCGCTCACGCTTCGCATCCAGATGGCCGCGTTCGGGGGCCTCCTCATCGCCTCTCCGGTGATCCTCTTCCAGGTCTGGCGGTTCATCACCCCCGGGCTGCACCGGAGCGAGAAGAAGTACGCGGTGCCCTTCGTGCTGGTCTCGGTGGTGCTGTTCTTCGCCGGCTGCGCGCTGGCCTACGTCGTCTTCCCGCACGCGCTCGAGTTTCTCCGGCACGTCGGCGGGCCCAGCCTGCGCCAGATCCTCTCGCCCAACGAGTACCTGAGCCTGATCCTGCTCATGATGTTCCTGTTCGGGCTCACCTTCGAGTTCCCGGTGGTGCTGGTCGGCCTCCAGATCGCCGGCGTGCTCAAGCCGGCCCAGCTCCTGCACGCGTGGCGCTGGGCGATCATCGGCCTCACCCTCCTGTCGGCGATCTTCACCCCGAGCGCGGACCCCCTGTCGATGCTTGTCCTGCTCGTGCCACTCGTGTCCTTCTATTTCCTCGCCATCGCCATCGGCAAGCTGCTCGGGCGTTGAGCGGGGGGACCGCCGCCGAACCGAGGACGGGCGACGCGGGGCGGCTCCGGCGGCGATTCGTCGGGGGGCTCCACTTCCCGGTCGACCCGTTCCAGCACGAGGCGTTCGACGCACTCGACTCGGGCAGCTCGGTCCTCGTCTCGGCCCCCACCGGTTCGGGGAAGACCCTGGTCGCCGAGTACGCGATCCACCGGACGCTCGCCGAGCGGACGAAGGTCTTCTATACGACCCCGTTGAAGGCGCTCTCCAACCAGAAGTACCGCGACCTTTGCATCGCCCACGGCGAGGAACAGGTCGGGCTCCTGACCGGGGACACCGCCATCCGCCCGAGAGCCCCCGTCGTGGTCATGACCACCGAGGTCCTCCGCAACATGTTGCTGGCCGGCTCGGACCTGCTGCAGCGGCTCGGCCTGGTGGTGCTCGACGAGGTCCACTACCTCCAGGACCCCTACCGGGGCGGGGTGTGGGAGGAGGTGCTCGTCCTCTCGGCCCGCAGCGTCACCTTCGTGTGCCTCTCGGCCACCGTCTCCAACGCCAACGAGCTCGGGGCCTGGCTGCGCTCGGTGCGGGGGCCGGTCGAGGTGGTCGTCGAGGAGCGTCGGCCGATCACCCTGCGGCACCACTTCGCCGTGTACAAACGGGCCGAGGACCAGGTGCTGCTGTCCCCGCTCCTCGCCCACGCCGCCCCCTCCGACGAGGCGCTCCGGATCGACCAGGCGGTGCGGCGGGCCGGGCGGACCAGCGTGACCCACACCCCGGGCCCGCCGGGCCGGCGGCCGGCCATGCGGCTCCCGGTCCGCTCGCCGCGGCGCATCGAGCTGGTCGAGCTGTTGGCGGACGAGGAGCTGCTCCCGGCGATCGTGTTCATCTTCAGCCGGGCGGCCTGCGACGACGCCGTCCGCCAGTGCCTGCGCGACGGGGTGCGCCTCACGAGCCGGGTGGAGCGGGCCGCCATCCGGGCGACCGCCGAGCGCCACGTCGAGTCCCTCTCCGACGACGACCTCTCGGTGCTCGGTTACCCCGAGTGGCTGGAGGGGCTGGAGTCGGGGCTCGCCGCCCACCATGCCGGCCTCGTCCCCGCCTACCGCGAGGCGGTTGAGGAGTGCTTCGCGAGCGGCCTCCTCAAGGTCGTTTTCGCCACCGAGACGCTGTCGCTCGGCATCAACATGCCCGCCCGGACGGTCGTGATCGAGCGCTTCACGAAGTTCGGCGGGGCCGGGCGGGCCACCCTCACCTCGGGGGAGTACGCGCAGCTGACCGGCCGGGCGGGCCGCCGCGGACACGACGCCGAGGGGCACGCGGTGGTGGTGTTCGCTCCGGAGACCCCGCTCGCCGAGGCGGCCCGGGTGGCGCTCGCCCCGTTGCCCGACCTCCGCTCGACCTTCCGGCCGACCTACAACCTCGCAGTCAACCTGGTGCGCCGGTTCGACCGCGAGACCGCCCACACCGTGCTGCGGAGCTCGTTCGCCCAGTGGCAGGCCCAACGGGGGACCGGCCCGGTGCGCTCGATCGAGATGCTGACCGAGGCCCTGGGCCGACGGCTCGCGGTCTTAGAGGAGCTCGGCTACGTCCACGGCTGGGCCCTCACCGACGCCGGCCGCCGGCTTTCGACCGTGTACCACGAATCCGATCTGCTGGTCGCCGAAGCCCTGTCCGGCGAGGTCCTCGCCGACGCCGAGCCGTCCATCGTCGCGGGGGTGCTCTCCGCGGTCGTGTTCGAGAAGCGCCGGGCCCGGCGGGCCTTCGGAGCGGCCCGCGGGGCGCACCGAGAGGCGACGCCTCGACCGGCCCGGCGCAAGCCGGCCGGGGACCGGCTAGGGGAGCGGCGCAGGGCCGAGCTGTCCGAGCGGCTCGGGCTCCTCGCGCACCACTTCGAGCGGATCCGGGCCCTGGAGGAGGTCCACGTGGTGCCCCGGACCGCCCAGCCCGAGCCGGGTCTGGCGACCGCAGTGGCCGCCTGGGCCCGGGGGGCGTCGTTCGGCGCCACGCTCGAGGTGGCCGCCCGCGACGTGGGTGAGATGGCCCCCGGTGACTTCGTCCGGACGGTGCGCCAGCTCGCCGACCTGGTCCACCAGGTGGGAATCGTCGCCTCCGACCCGAGCCTGGCCGCCTCGGCAGCCGCCGCCCACGACCTGCTCCTCCGTGACGTGGTGGCCGCCGGCACCCTCCCCTCATCCGCCATCGCGGAAGGGGCCGAGCCCTAAGGTCTGCCCATGTTCCCCTACGTCGAGGAGCGCTTCAGCGACGACGAGGTCGCCATCCTGCAGCGTTACTTCACGAACGTCTACGGGCCGGTCTTCGCCCTCGTGAACCTGCCCGAGGTGGTGAAGGGGGCGCTCTTCGCCCGTTACTCGCGCTCGGCCAAGAGCCTGCGCCGGCTGTTCCTCGACGAGTTCGTCTGCGACCTCGAGATCTCGGGCGATGCCAGCGTCGACGCCACCGTCGGGATGAAGCGGGCCGAGGAGCTCTACGAGCGCGTCTTCTACGAGTACGGCGACGACTCGGTGGCCCAGGTCGGGGGCGTGCACCTGGCATGCGAGCAGGCCTCCAACATCCTCACCAAGATCCTCGAGTGGGGCCGGCTGATGGCCTACCTCGAACAGTCGACCCGCTACATCGGATACGACACCCGGATGACGAACGGCCACTACCGGTACCACCGGCCGACGGCCGTGCTCGAGTCCGCACTCGGGGCCCGATACGTGGGCGACATGGACCGCATGTTCGACACCTACGGCGAGCTCATGCCCCGCCTCCAGAGCTGGCTGATCACCCGCTTCCCCCGCCAGCCCGGCGACAGCGACTTCGTCCACCGCCAGGCGGTGCGGGCCAAGGCGCTCGACGGGCTCCGCGGGCTCCTCCCGGCCGGCTCGCTCTCCAACGTGGGCATCTACGGCTCGGGCCAGTCCTACGAGTCGCTCCTCTTGAAGATGCGTTCGCACCCCCTCCCCGAAGCCCGCTTCTACGCGGATCTAATGCTGACCGAGCTGCGCAAGGTGATCCCCTCGTTCCTCCAGCGCGTGGACGTGACCGATCGCGGCGGGGAGTGGTCGCAGTACTTCGCCGACACCCGGGCCGAGACCGACCGGGTGCTCGAGCGGCTGTGGCCCGACGCGGTGCCCGGGGCGCCGACCGAGCGGCTCGGGGCGACCTCGGGCGAGGTCCGGCTGGTCGACTTCGACCCCGAGGGCGAGGACAAGCTGCTCGCCGCGATCTGCTTCTCGTCGTCCACGCTGTCCGAGGACGAGGCGTTCCGCCGGGTCCGCGCCCTGTCGGCCGGCGAGCGGGTGGCGCTCCTGCACGCCTACATCGGCGACCGCAAGAACCGGAGGCACCGTCCGGGCCGGGCCTTCGAGCGGACCGACTACCGCTTCGAGATCGTGGTCGACTACGGGGCCTTCCGGGACCTCCAGCGGCACCGCATGCTCACCGTCGAGTGGCAGAAACTGACCCCCGAGCTCGGCTACACGGTCCCTGACCTCGTCCTCGAGGCCGGGGAGGAGTCCGCCTTCGTCGAGTCGCTCGAGCGCTCCCGGGCCCTCTACGACGCGATGGCGGGGGACTTCCCGCTCGAGGCCGGCTACGCGGTGTCCCTCGCGCACCGCGTCCGCTGCATCATGCAGATGAACGCGCGCGAGGCGTTGCATCTGATCGAGCTGCGCTCCGGAACCCAGGGCCATCCCTCCTACCGGCGAATCGCGCAACAGATGTTCCGCGCCATCGCCGAAGAGGCCGGCCACCGCGCGGTGGCCGACTCGATGGTGCACGTCGAACACGGGTGGAGCGACCTCGAGCGACTGGAAGGTGAGCGACGCGCCGAATCGAGGCGCGCGCGTCACGGCGCGCGGAAATCTTGAGACGGATCTGACCAGGGAGTACGCCTGAAATCCCTGGTCACCGAGCGCGGGTTGCCCTTGACGACGCGCTCTGCGATCTGCGTATCGTAACGACCGTCCCAATCTTCCCTGGGGTGGACCGTAGGCCTGTCGTCCTGCGTCCGGTGGGGGAAGGCATTCAACGGCGGCAGGCTCGGGGGGTCGAGTAGAGAACACCACGTCGGTCGGCCGACGTGACGGCACCAAAGACCCCCGGGCCCGCCCCCGTCTCTTCACCCCAGCGTGGAGACGTTCCGAGCGCCGCGAGCGGCGCGTCCACACGCTCGCCGCGCGCGCCAAAGCGCCTGAACGGCGGGTCTGAACGTCTATGCTCCCGCCGGCGAAAATGCCCACCCGAAAGGAAATGGTGCCCGAAGATCTCGACGAATCGGCTGCTCCTGAGGATCTCGAGGAACTCGACGAGGACGACCTCGAGGCCGACGAGGACCTCGACCTGGACGAGGACGACCTCGGCGACGCGGACCTGGGGGACGACGAGGAGGATCTCGACGACCTCGGCGAGGAGACCGAGGAGGAGGGAGGCGCCGCGGGGTCGGCCACCCCCGAACGCCCGGGCGAGGAGACCGAGGAGGAGGAGGAGGAGGAGGCCGACGATGAGGACGTCGAGGCCAGCCTGGACGTCATCTTGAAGGAGCGGCTCGTCGTCGAGGACGAGGTCGAGGACGACGAGCCGACCGACGCCGAGGACCGCACCGAGGCCTCCGAGCGGGTCCTGCCCAAGCAGCCCGACGAGTTCGTCTGCCGTTCGTGCTTCCTCGTGAAACACTCGAGCCAGCTGGCCGACAAGAAGCGGGGCCTGTGCCGTGACTGCGTCTGAGGGAACTCGACAGGGCATGCGGCCCCTCATCGAGGACGCCCTCGACCTCTTCCTCTACGCCCCCGTCGGGCTGCTGACGAGCTCGCTCGAGGACCTGAGCCCCGACGATCTTCCGGAGTTGGCCGAGAAGGGACGCGGCCGGATCGGTCGGCTCCTCTCCAACGCCCGGGTGGTGGGGCACCTCACCATCTCGATGGGCCGCCGCACGCTCGAGTCCGAGCTGCGCCGCTGGCGGCCCCCGCCCGACGCCCATCCCAACGGGAACAGCGGCGCAGCGGCCGAGCTTCCGGTCGAGTCGACCGACGGGCCCACGAGGGCGCGCCGGACCGGAGCCGACGCCGGGCTCCCGATCCCCGACTACGAGGCGCTGTCGGCCTCCCAGGTGGTGCGACGGCTCGACGGGCTCGGCCCCGAAGAGCTCGAGGCGGTCCACGCGCACGAATCGTCGACCCGCCGCCGACGCACGATCCTGCACCGGACCCAGCAGCTCCTCGGGCGCGAGGAGCCACCGGGGCCGGGGCCGGCGGCGACCTGAGCGAGCGCCTGGTGGAGGCGGTCCGCAGGGCGACGCCACCCGATCTCGACCGGTGCCGCGCCCTCGTCGCCGAGGCGCTCGCGGCGGCCCAGGACCAGCGGGGCGGGCCGTTGCTCGTCGCCGCCGCCACCCGGAGCGACGCGGCCGACCTCGTGGCGCGTTGGGGCGGAGACGAGGACGCGCGGCTGTTCGTCGGCACGTTCGACGGCGCGGTGGTCGGGGTCGCCGCCGGTTGGGCCCGGTCCGACGGCCCGGCCCGGATCGAGTGCCTCTACGTCGAGCCCGGGGCGCGGGCGGTGGGGGTCGGTGCGGGGCTGGTCGAGGCGCTGGTCGAGTGGTTCAGGTCACGGGGGTGCGCCGACGTCGACGCGGTGGCGCTGCCGGGGGACCGCTCGACCAAACAGCTGCTCGAGTCGGCCGGGTTCAAGGCCCGGCTGTTGGTCCTCCACCGCTCACTCCGCTGAGCGGGCGCCGCGGCGGGGGACTGGCCCGACGCGGCGGTGGTGGCGGGATCGGAAGACCGATCAGCTTGGCGAGCTCGGGGACGAGACCGGCCGCCTTGCGCGCCGCGTTGCGGGCCTCGTCGGCGTCGGGAAGGCCGGCCGGGCGGACGGTCCGGCGGACCGGGGAGTCGAGGACCGCCGCGAGCAGCGCCAGCCATTCGTCGACCGCCAGCTCGGCGGTCATCGCCGCCGACGCGGCCTGGGCGAGCCGCACGGCGAGCTCGGCCGGGCAGCGCGTTGCCATCTCGGGCGGGCGGGCCGAGACCTGCAGGGCCTCGAGCACCTTGTCGGCCTCGAGGGCCGACTCGATGCGGCGCTCCCACTCCTCGCGCAGATGGGTCACTCGCTCGTTCAGGCTGTCCTGCAGGGCCTTGGCGAGCACTCGCGCCTCGTCGTCCAGCGACACGGTGCGCGATGAGGCCACCACGGCGCGCAGCTCCCGGAGACGCATTGACCGCCCGGCGTTCTGCGCCGCGGTGGCGCGGTCCTTCCAACCGGCCAGGTTGACGATCGGCAGCAGCTCCTCGGCCATCGCGAGCAGCGCATCCGGCGCCACCGGGGGCTGACCGGCCGCCCTGGCCGCCGCGTTCTGCTCCTCGATCGCCTGACGCACCGCCGGGATCCCGCCCCGGAGCAGCTGCTCGGCCACCGGCAGCTGCTCGGGCCGCAGGCCCGCCAGCGCGGCGTTGCGGTGGACGGCCGACACGGTCGGGCGGACGTCGCGCCGCGGGCCGGCGGCCCGCTCGGGCCGGGGCCCGCGACCCTCGCGTTCGGTGGTCGGCGGCCGCCTCCCGGGCCCCCGCCGGTCGTCCTCGCGGGGCCGTCGCTCGCCCTCGGGGGCCCGACGACCTCGGCGCTCGCCTTCGGGACGGTCCTCTCGGCGCCCGCCTCCGTCCCGCCGGGGACGACGCTCCCGGCCCTCGGGTGCGCCGTCACGGTCTCGCGGCCGCGACCCACGGGCGAGGGAAACCACCACGCCCGGCTCGGGCCGGGTGCCGCCGAGCACCTCGATGCGCTGGGTTCGGTCGGTCGCGCTCCGGACCGGCCTCGGCGACGAGACCGAGATGACCTCGACCCCGTCGAGCCCGGACTCGAGCTCGGCCCGGAGCACGGCGCCGACGCGGCCACCGGTCCCGATGAGGTCGCCCGACACGGTGCCCCGCGGTTGGCGGGCCCCGGCGGCCCGCCAGGTCCACGCGCCATCGGAGGTCTGGCTCGTGAGCTCGATGTCTGTGAGACGAGACATTCGATCGTTCACGCTACCAAGGGGCCGGGAACCCCGAGGAAGGGCCCGGCCGGACCGGGTGAGGCCGGGACCTGGCGGCGGTCCTCTAGCATGGACAAAGCGACGTCGGCGGCTGGCGTGCCGTCGGCAGGTGCGGCGGGCGCCTGGGTGCAGGAGGACCGCTATGAGTGACCGCGACGACGATCCGGGGGTCACGCGCGTCCCGGAGCCGGCCGACCCGATGCCCGGCACCGCCGCAGGTGTCGAGCCCGCCGTCGGCGCGTTCGGATGGGCCGTACCGCCGGGCGGTCACCCCGAGCCGGTCGCCGGCCCCTCCACCGAACCCTCGACGGCTCCCACCTGGCCCGGGTCGACGACCACGACCGAGGAGCACCCCTGGCGCAGCCCGCCGAGCGACGCCTACCCCCCCTCGTATGGGTTCGCGACGCCGGCACCGGCCTCGCCCGGGCCCCCGGGCGACACGGCCGGAGGCGGGCGCGACCGGCGGGGGAGGGGCTGGTTCCTCGTCGCGGTGGTCGCCGCGCTGATCGGGGCCGGGGTCGGTGCCGGCGTGACGGCGCTCACCAACCACAACAGCACCTCCCCGATCACGACGATCCACGAGAGCGACGCCACACCGGGGCCCGCCATCATCGGGGGCGCCAACGTCCCGAAGCTGGTCGACCAGCTCCTGCCGGCGGTTGTTTCGATCGACGTGAAGACGCCCGCCGAGGAGGACGAGGGAACCGGGATGATCATCTCGTCCAACGGGATGGTGGTGACCAACTACCACGTGATCGCGCTGGCCGCGGAGGACGGCGGCACCCTGACCGTGACCGAGTCCGACTCGACGACCTCCATCAAGGCGTCCTTGGTCGGCACGGACCAGACCGACGACGTCGCCCTGCTCAAGATCAGCGGCGGGTCCGGGTTGAAGACGGTCACCTTCGGCAACTCCAACAAGGCAGTGGTCGGTGACGCCGTCGTGGCCATCGGGAACGCGCTCGGGCTCTCCCAGGGCTCCCCGACCGTGACCTCGGGCATCGTGTCGGCCGTCGGCCGCACGGTCACCGCCGGCGGCACCGGGTCCGCGACCGAGACGCTCTCGGACCTCATCCAGACCGACGCCGCCATCAACCCGGGGAACTCCGGCGGCCCGCTCGTCGACTCGGCCGGCCAGGTGATCGGGATGAACACTGCGGTCGCCGGGACCACGAGCGACGGAACCAGCGCGCAGAACATCGGCTTCGCCATCCCGTCCGCGCAGATCGAGTCGCTCCTGCCCGGACTGGAGAAGGGCAACAGCACGGCGGTCCGTTCGCCCGGCTACATGGGCGTCGACATCGCCACGCTCACCCCACAGCTCCGGGCCGAATACGGCTTCACCCCGACCTCGGGCGCGATCATCACCAACGTCCTGGCGGGCGGGCCCGCCAACCAGGCCGGGCTGGCCCAGGACGACGTGATCGTGGCGATCGGCTCGAAGCCCGTCACCTCCTACTCCGACCTCCAAGCGGCCGTGCAGTCCTACAAGTCCGGCCAGACGATCCAGGTCACCTACTACCGGGGCACCCGGAAGCGGACCACCTCGGTGACGCTCGTGTCCCAGTCCGAGATCCAGAACCTGGAGAACCAGGACGCGGGTGGCTTCTTCGGCGGCGGGGGTGGAGGTCTGACCATCCCCTGACCGACGCGGCCGTCTCGGGAGGGGCTTCACATCGGCGGCCGGATTATCTATAGTTCACTAGATGACTAGTGAACTGCTGAGGCAGACGATCGGGTTCCAGCTCAACAGCACCTCGGGTGTCCCGCCCTACCTCCAGCTCGTCCAACAGGTCGAACAGGCGTTGCAAGTGGGGATGCTGCAGCCGGGCGACCAGCTCCCCACGGTGAAGCAGGTCGTCGCCGAAGTCGTCATCAATCCGAACACCGTGCTCAAGGCGTACCGAGAGCTCGAGAGCCGGGGCCTGGTCGAGGGTCGCCAGGGGGTGGGCACGTTCGTCGTGGGCCGCCCGGCTGGCCCGCCGCCCGACATCCACGCCCGGCTGGCCCGCCGCCTCGAACGCTGGGTCGAGAGCGCCCGCGAAGCGGGGCTCGACGACCGCGCCATCGAAGCCCTGATGCGCTCGGGCCTTCAGGACCGGACCGAGAGGGGAGTGGCGTGACCGCTCCCCACTTTGCCATCGAGACGTCCGGCCTCGGCAAGCGGTTCGCCCAACGCTGGGCCCTCGAGGACTGCAGCGTGTCGGTTCCCGTGGGACGGCTCTCGGCCCTCGTCGGACCGAACGGTGCCGGCAAGACGACCCTCCTGCGGCTGCTCGTCGGTCTGCGGGCCCCGAGCGCCGGGCGCGCCGAGGTGACCGGCCGGGCGCCGGCACAGCGGTCCGAGTTCCTCGCCGACGTCGGGTTTCTCGCCCAGGACGCACCTCTCTACCGGCGCCTGAGCGCCGACGAACACCTCCGGGCGCTGGCCGGCATGAACGTCCGCTGGGAACCCGATGTCGCCCGGGCGCGGCTCGGCACGCTCTCCATCCCGCTCGACCTTCCGGTGGCGAAGCTGTCGGGGGGCCAACGCGCCCAGGTCGCCCTGGCGCTCACCCTGGCCAAGCGCCCGCGGGTGCTGCTTCTCGACGAGCCGGTCGCCGCACTCGACCCCCTCGCGCGACGCGAGTTCCTCGCTTCGCTGGCCGAGGTGGTGGCCGACGGCGACCTCACCGTCCTGCTCTCCTCGCACCTCGTACACGACCTCGAGCGGATCTGCGACCACTTGATCCTCCTCGCCCGCGGCCACACCCAGCTCTGCGGGGACATGGACGAGATCCTCGCGACCCACCGTCTGGTGACGGGGCACCGGTGTACCGATGCCGAGCTCCGCCGGCGCTTCGAGGTGGTCCGGGCCACCCATACCGAGCGGCAGACGACCGCCGTGGTCCGGACGGTCGGCCCCCGGCACGACCCCGACTGGCAGATCCAAGAGATCGGCCTCGAGGAGATCGTGCTCGCCTACATGGGCGCCGAGACCGAGTTGAGCGCGGGGCCCATGAGCCTCGTCGGGAGGGCATCGTGAACGCACTCGTGTGGCGCCTCCACCGCGGCCAGGGGACGGTCGGCTCGGTTGGATTGCTCGGGCTCGCGGTCGTGCTCGCCATTACCGGCGTCGTGATGGCCAATGAGTACCACTCGGCACTGTCGACATGTGGCGCCAGCCACTCGTGCGCGTTGCTCGGGCGCACCCTCTTCCAGGGAGACGGGTTCGTCAAGAACCTCGTGAGTGCCACCGTCGTCCTGCCCGCGCTCTTTGGGATGCTGATCGGCGCGCCGATGGTCGCGCGGGAATTCGAGAACGGAACCCAGGATCTGGCTTGGACACAGGGGGTCACCCGCCGGCGCTGGCTCTCGGTCAACGTGGGGTGGCTTCTCGGCGCCGCGGCAACGTGGGGCGCGATCGTCGCCGTGTTGGTCACGTGGTGGCGGGCCCCGGAGAACGCCCTCAACGGCGGCGCGTTCACCCCTGGCCAGTTCGACATCCAGGGGATCGTGCCGATCGCCTACGCAGTCTTCGCCATGGCACTCGGGGTCGCGGCGGGAGCGGTCTTCCGGCGGGTGCTGCCGGCCATCGTGACAGCGCTCACCGGCTTCGTGGCGGTTCGGGTTCTGGTGACCCTCTACCTGCGACCTCGCTACCAGTCGCCGCTCACCGCACGGCAGTCGCTCACCTCGAGTGGCCTACCCAACACGGACTGGGTGTTGTCCCAGTCGATCACCGGTCCGGGACGCGCGCTCCCCGGGCGGGGCACGCACGCCCTGGCCCAGGTCACGCCGTCCAATCCGCCCTGTGCGAAACACGGCAGCAGCCAGGGCCTCCTCAGCTGCCTCAATCATTCGGGGTTCGCCCGGGTGTTCACATACCAGCCCGGGCATCGGTTCTGGGCCTTCCAGGGGATTGAGGCGGCCATCTTTCTCGCCCTCGCCGCACTGGTGCTCGGCGTCGCCTACTGGCGAGTGGTGGCCACCGACGCCTGAGCGCCCAGCCGGTCGGCCCGACCCGGGGGGCCGGCACTACGGTCGCCGGCATGGAAATCGCCGAGTGCTCGTGCTGCGGCGAGTCACGGGTTGGATTGGTCGCCCTCCACTGTCATGAGGAGATCAAGATCTGTGACGCCTGTCTCGACTGGCTTCAGTCGAGACGCGACTCGCAACAGCGCGCCCACACTGGGGGTTGGATGGTGACCGGATTCGAGCCGGTCTTCACCGTGGCCGACGTCGAACGGGCCGCCGACCACTACGTGAAGCTGGGGTTCGAGATCCATTCTCATGACCACGCCCACGCCTTTGCGCACCGGGACCGACATCTCACGATCCATCTCGCCGCGGCCGATCCCGAGCTCGGGCCCCGCCCGGGCACGCTCTACATCCACTGCCACGACGCCGACGAGGTGGCCGGGGAGTGGCGGCGGGCCGGGCTCCGCGTCGAGGGCCCGGAGGACTCCGACCACGGCAAGCGGGAGGGAACCCACGTCGATCCGGACGGGAACCGCATCCGGTTCGGATCCCCCCTGCGGGCCGACTGAGACCCGACCCGGCCGTGGGGACGGCGCACGAAGGGCAGGCCGCCGGACGCCGGGTGGTGATCGTCTCGGGCGCGCCGGGGGCGGGGAAGACCACGATCGCCACCGGCTTGGCCCCACTGCTCGGCCTGCCGCTTCTGGCCAAGGACCTGATCAAGGAGGCGCTCTGGGACGCCCTCGACCCGCCGGTGGCGGACCTCGCCTGGTCCCGCCGCGTCGGGGCCGCCGCCATGGAGGTCCTCTGGAGCGTGGCGGCGCAGTGCCCGGCCGTGGTCCTCGAGGCCAACTTCCGGCCGGCGAGCGCCTACGAGCAGGAGCGCCTCCGCGCCCTCGGCGGTACCGTCGTCGAGGTCTACTGCTCGTGTCCGCCCGAGGAGGCCGCCCGCCGGTATGCGGCCCGGGCCGCCGGGGAAGGCCACCATCGCGCCCACGTGCTCCCGGTGCTCGACCCCGAGCTCCTCGCCGAGTTCGACCGGCCGATGGGCGTGGGCGAGCTCGTCAGCCTCGACACGACGGCACCGGTCGACGTCGACCGGCTGGCGCGGACCGTCTCGGCGCTGCTCGCTCGTTGAGCCCACCGTCAGGGCGACGGGGCGCGCGTCGGCCGCCCGCTGCCGGTTCGTATTCGGGGCCCGTCGACCGACCGGCCACAATGGCCCCGTGGCAGACGGGCAGTTCCCGGCCGTCGTGGACAACCTCGAGGTGAACGAGGTGAACGACGGGCTCATCATCTACGACTCGGCGACCGACCGGGTCCACCACCTGAACTCGACCGCCGCGATCGTCTTCACGATGTGTGACGGGCAGACGAGCGCCGAGTCGATCGCCCGGGTCTTGTCCGAGGGGTTCGGCTTGGAGGAGTCGCCGATCGCGCACGTCACCGCCTGCCTCGACCGGCTGTCGGCGCAGGGCCTGCTCCAGTAGCGCTCAGCGGGAGCCCCGCCAGGAAAGCACCCGCCCGGGGGTCCCGGCGGTGCAGCCGTTGTCACAGATCAAGAGCTCCTAGTCGCCGCCGTAGGTCTGGTGGGTGAGCGCCTCGAGCTGCTGGTTGATGGTCGCGGCGCCCTGGTGCACGGGGACGAGCACGCTGACGAGGGGAGCACCCGCCGGTGCCGGTCGGCGGCGCTTCGCCCAGAACCGTTCCCTGGCGTCCCTGAGCGACTCCTCAACCCTGGCGACGATGACCTCGGGGCGCACGTCGTCCCGCTCCACGCGTTCGCGAGCGGCCGCCGAGTACCGTCGGTGGGCCTCGTCGTCGTCCCACAGGACCCCGAGGCCGCGCAGCCACCCGCCGATCCCGGCCTCCCGAGGCACGAGGATCCCGCCGGCGCCGACGACCTCGCGGAAACCCTCATCGTCGTAGGCAAGGGCCGGGATCCCGCTCACCTGGGCCTCGGTGACCACCCGGGGCCGGGAGAGGTCGTCGTATGGGGCGAGCAGGAGGCGGGTGCGGGCGTAGTGCTCACGGGCATCGTCGACCGGTCCGGTCACCTCGACGTTCCCGAGGCTGGCGGCCATTCCCTGCAGCTCATGCAGGTAGCGCGGAGGCAGGTTCCAGGAGCGGAGGAAGACGAAGGGGATGTCCGGCCGCGAGGCCGCCAGCGTGATCGCGACCCGGACGCCCTTCTCCGTCACGGGGTTGACGAAGAGGACGACCCCGCCCGTCGGCTCGGTCCGGTACAGGTCGGGCTCGACGAGCGGCGGCACCGTGATCGCGGTGAATCCCGCCGCCCAGGCGGCCACCGTCTTCGTGTCCGCACACCCCCACACCACCTGGGGTTCGATCATCGGCTCGTCCAAGAGCTCGAGCGCGAACGTGTCGTGCAGGAAGAGCACACACGGGATGCGGTCGCGAGCCGCCCTCACAAGCCCGCGCGTCCAATCGTGGAACCACCGGCCGCCCGCGTTCACGACGACGACGTCGGGCCGCCACCGCTCGAGGACCTGGTGCAGAGCCTGTTCCGGCGACACCTGGGAGGCGACCCACACCCGGTAGCCACCCATGTCGAGCGGCTCGACCCCTCCGCGTCTTCCGGAGCCCATCAGGGGCGGCAGATTCTTCGGAGGAGCCACCACCGCGACGTCGTGGCCGAGGGCGCCAAGGCGGCGGGCGAGTTGGTCGGTGTTGCGTTCGATGCCGCCCACCTCGAAATGCTGTTTCCCGGCGAAGAGGATCCTCACAGGTACCGGACCCCGTGGCGGACAGAGGCGTCGGTCCTTCCGACGCAGCACCCCAACTCGTAGAGCCAGTTGACCCGGGTCGTCGCAGACCAGACGTCGGTCATGGCCCCCCGGGCCATGTGGCGGTATCGCTGCCGCACCTCGGCTGCAGTGGGTGGCTGTATCCCGACCGAGCGATGCCGCACGTAGAGCGCCGGCCCCGCTTGTCCATCCACAAACCCGCGGCCGAGGACCCGTCCCGGGCGCCAGTGGAGGCGGTAGTGGACAACCGCGGCAGGCTCGATCTGGGGTTCGTAGCCCGCCTCGATCGCTCCATGCACGGGCCCGAAATCCACCAGCTCAGCCAGCCACGACCGTTGCCGCGAGGGCGGTCCGATGATCTTTGGTCCAGGGCGGCCCCAAACGAGCTTTCGGGCCATGGAGGATCTCCTCGGCCCGCGCCCCGAGAACAATGCGGGCCTGACTCTCGACGTGTTTCGCGTCATATAGATGGAGCGCCCATTCCCGCTGGTATGCCAGTTCCGCGAGCACTTCCAGGTACATCACCGAGTCGGCGCGGCTTGCCCAGGGTGCCCGGCGTTGGACGGAGATCTCCTTCGGGAAGTCAAAGGGCCATGACCTGAGCGATATCGACTCAATGGGCTCGGACAACTCCTTGGTCAGCTCGTCGAGAGACGCCGAACTCGCCCGCGCCACCGAGGCGCGGACCCTTGTCACGAGGGCTTCCGCTGCGGCGTCACCCAGGGTCTTGACGTCGTGCTCAATCGGTGATGGTGGTATGCCAAGTTCGATCAGCTCGATTCGGTGCCGATCGACAACCTGGTGGTCACTAGAGGCAGAAACGACCACAGCCCACCCAAGATGGTGGGCGATGCCCAACCGCATGCCCCCAATCTAGATTCGCAGCTGTTGCCTCGTTGGATACCATGAACGGCGATCGGTACGCTCATCACTCCTTCACCTCCGGACTGCAACGTGGATCCCAAACTTCGCGAATATCTGCGTTCGGTCTTGCCGGCACGCGTTGTTGGATCCCTGATGCGGCGGAAACACGGACCGGAGATCGCGTCGCCATCGGACGTGAAGTATTGCTATCGCATCCTTCTAGGGCGAGAGCCGGATCCGGCCGGGCTTCGGCACTACACCGACATGGTGACTCGGCAACCCGTCGCCATGGCGACCCTCTTCGAGCTGTTCATTCGGTCTCCTGAGTTCAGATCGCGTCTGAGGGATACGTACTTCTGGTCGTCGGACCAGCTCGAGCTAGTACACCTCGTCGGGGGCCATTCGCTGTACGTGTCGCGCAACGGAGATCCAGACATCAGTGGTGCGATCAAGAAGACCGGCGAGTATGAGCCGGACGTCACCGCAGCTCTGCAGTTCCACCTGTCCGAGGGTGATTGCTTTGTCGATGTCGGCGCTTCGATCGGCTACTTCACCATCTTGGCTGGCTGCGCAGTCGGGGAGCGCGGACGCGTCATCGCATGTGAGCCCGGCCCACAGAACCAGTCGACACTCCTGTTGAACATCGCCCTCAATCACCTCACGAACGTCGAAGTCGCGCCGGTGGCTTTGAGCGATCAGAGAGGGGTTGTCTCATACAGTCGGCTCGGAAGCAACGGCGCCATATCCTCCTACCAGGCAGATGTCGATTCCATCGTCACGGGTGACTTGGTGCAGGCGAAGAGCATGGACGAGCTGCTCGCGAACGCTGATCGGGTCGACGTCATCAAGATCGATGTCGAAGGGGCCGAAGGCAAGGTCTTGGAGGGTGCACGCGCCACGCTCGGTCGCTTTCACCCAAAGCTGTTCTTCGAGTTCACTCCGGCGGCCCTTGAACTCACATCGGCCGTCACCGGCAGCGACCTCCTTCATCGACTCGAGAGCTTCGGCTACGGGTTCACCGTCCTTACGGGCAGGGCAGGTCCAGTAGAAGATCTCGACCAGGACCGGGCCGAGGAGGTAATGACCAAGTTCGAGAGGCTTGGCGGACAGCACATCGACGTTCTGGCTATCGCGGGGGCCGTCACCCGGCGCTAACGGCAATCCTGCCGAGGTGTGGCGAGGGTCAAGTTGGGCAGCCCGCGAACGCCATCGATGGCCCGAGCTCTCCAAAAGACACTCAGTAGTGCCAGGGGTATTTGGACCAGTCCGGGGAACGCTTCTCCAAGAATGCGTCCCGACCCTCTTTGGCTTCCTCTGACCCGTAGGCGAGCCGGGTCGCCTCCCCGGCAAAGAGCTGCTGGCCGACCAAGCCGTCGTCGATCAGGTTGAACGCGAACTTGAGCATCCGCTGGGAGGTTGGGCTCTTGGCGTTCACCTCGGCGGCCCATTCAAGGGCCACGTGCTCAAGATCGGCGTGCGGCACCACCGCATTGACCGCGCCCATCTGAAACGCCTCCTCGGCGGTATAGGTCCGGGCGAGGAAGAACACCTCCCGTGCTCGTTTCTGGCCGACCTGGCGGGCGAGGTAGGCGGAACCGAAACCACCGTCGAAGCTGGCGACGTCGGCATCGGTCTGCTTGAACCGCGCGTGCTCGGCGCTTGCCAACGTCATGTCGCAGACCACGTGCAGGGAGTGGCCACCGCCGGCCGCCCAGCCAGGGACCACGCAGATCACCACCTTGGGCATGAACCGGATGAGGCGCTGGGCTTCCAGGATGTGGAGGCGCCCGACGCCGGGGGATCCCGGGTCGCTCTCCTCGTACTGATACCCGTCCGCGCCCCGGATCCGCTGGTCACCGCCAGAGCAGAACGCCCAGCCACCGTCGATGGGGGAGGGGCCGTTGCCGGTCAACAGCACGCACCCGACATCGGCGCTCTGCCGGGCATGATCGAGGGCCGCGCACAGCTCATCGACGGTGTGAGGTCGGAAGGCATTGCGGACCTCGGGCCGATTGAAGGCGATCCGCACCGTCCCGTGGGCAAGGGCTCGGTGGTAGGTGATGTCGGAGAAATCGAAGCCGGGAACCGCAGTCCAGGCCTCTGCGTCAAAGAGCTCGGAAATCATCATTCCGAGCCTACGAGCAGTTCCGATTCGCCCCGTGGTCCGGACTTGGCGATGTGACGGGATCCAGACCATCGGGACTCTCGGACACACGAAAAGCACACGAACCTCGACAGTGCGTTCGCAACCCGCCGCCTAAGCAGACTCGCTGCCGAGGCGACGGGTCACGCCTGGGAGAACGGATTGGACCCACCTGCACTGCCTCCAGCCTGACCGTTGCCCTGCTGGCCCCGGCTGTCCCCACCGCCGATAATGCACATTATGTCAAGTTGGCCGGCGAGTATATACTTGACACACTTCCCCAGGTCGACTGACTGTTCGCTACCCTCCCGACGATGCCTGGTTCGGGAAGCGACTGGACCGAGCGATTCGGTTCCCCTGCCTTCGTCATCCTCAGTTCCATCGGATGGATATTGCTGGGCTACGTCCTCGGCAAAGGCAACCACGTGCTGATCGTGGCGATGGTCGCGATCATGGG